>Ga0247727_10008010_pt1 | contig 19798 bp, 23 predicted proteins | sample WisWelCaveWW1625_FD_202498 | JGI IMG/M metagenome (GOLD analysis project Ga0247727, IMG submission 202498) | Biofilm microbial communities from Wishing Well Cave, Virginia, United States - WW16-25 | ecosystem: Environmental > Aquatic > Deep subsurface > Groundwater > Cave microbial mat | place... | reverse complement strand
AAGCAATGCGCAGAAAGCGTTAACTTTTTGCTTTTATCTCTTTTTCCAGCCGGATAATTTCTTCCTGCAGGTGCGTGATGGTCCTACTGTTGTCTTCCTGTTGCAGTATTTCTCCGCATTCAGGGCATTTGTACTCAAATTCGGTCGCCTGGTCAAAATCAAGCCTGATGCACTTGTTGGGGCACGAGAAGAAATTGGTTGATTTTTCGCGCGCGAGGCGCTCCTGCATTTTCTCAACCTTGTTTTTCTTCAGGGTCTGCACGAGCTCCTTGACGCGTCCGGTGTTGAACGTCCAGTAATAGATGTACCATCCTTTTTTCTTGTCTTTCTTGCGCGTGAACGTGACGAGGTGGTAGTCGTACAGGCGGTAAAGCATGTTGCGCGTGGTGTTGATTTCCTGCTTGATGGAGTCCGCCAGCTTGAATTCAGAGACATTTGACCTGTTCTTCAGCGCGCGCACGAGCGGCAGGACGTCATCACCCGCGACTTCACGAATCACTCCTGTGAGAATGTCATCCTTGCCCTTGGGCTGTTTTGCGGGCTTTGGTGCTTTCGCCGGCTGCTTTGCCTTCGGCACCTTTGATTTTGCCTTCTTCACAGCCTTTTTCTTTGCCATTGCTTCACTCGAAAACTCCAACTTTGCCCGACGACCGCCGCTTATATACCTTTCGCCCCGAGAACATCCTTCAATACCCTGCCCTGTTCGAGCGCCATCTTCTTGCTCACCACAAACTGCGTCGGTGTCACATCAAGTGCGTCAGGGTGCAGAAAGCGCCATTCTTCGCGCGCAAACCTGACCGCAATCAATGGCTCTGCGCCGGTAATCGCGGCAAACTTCCGCAAATCAGCGACTTCTTCTTTCGTGAGATACTGGCTGTCGCTTTTGGTGCACTTGCATTCTATCGCGAGCTGGCGCTTGTCCTTGCCTGCGAGAATGTCCGGCACAGGATACCCGATGCTTCCTGAGCCTGCGACGCGCGAAGCCGCCCAGTTTTGCTTCCAGAACAAGTGCACGAGTTCGCGCTCAGCGCCTGTGCCTTTGGTTTTTGCGCCCATTTTCCTGAGGTTGTCCACAATGTTTATATATTCTTATCGCCCGATTCACGCATAATCGGGGTGGTTTCATGGCGCAAATATCAAAAAGGCTCATTCCTCTGGCGGCGATGGAGAAAATCATCAAGACCGCGGGCGCAGAGCGCGTTTCTGACAAGGCAAAGGCGGCGTTGAAGGAAGTTCTGGAAGAATACGCCCAGAAAATCGCGCAAAGCGCAGTCAGGCTTGCGCTCCACGCAGGCAGAAAGACCGTCAAAGCATCTGACGTGAAGCTCGCGAAGCCGGCCTGAGCTCGCGAAGGCACAGCCAGTAGCAGTTGGCGCGACCGGCGTGAACACCGTCCGAGAAGGTGAGGAATTCAGACGGTTCGAGAACCAGATTTTTCGGGTTAAACGCGTGGATCATTTATTAGTAAGGTTCTTTTCAGAGGCGATGCTCCCATAGCCAGTAATCTTGCTTGTACCAGTATCGTTTCAGCTGGATAAGCTTTTTCCAGTCTGTGGCTTTAAGCAGTCCTTCGCCTGCGGTGTTGCCAGTGCGCGAGACGGTTATGAGTGTATGACAACCACGTGCTTTGCATATCTTAGCCTCAGCCATCGCTAAGGCACGGCCAATCCCTTGGTGTCGATAGTCCGGATGAACAACAAGCCAACCGCTGAGCCCAACTCCGCCATAGATTGCCCAGACGTTGGAGAAGCCGACCACTTTCTTGCCGTGTTTGGCTACGAGGAAAAGCATGTATGGGTTGCGCAAAGCCATTTTCAACTGGCGGGGTGTAAAGAAAACCTCCCTGCGGCCAAGGCCAACAAGCGTGTACAGAGGCCTGCCTCTGAATGCTTGGTTGAGTAAGGCAAGTGCTTGTTTGATGTCGCGTGCTGTGAGCCGGCCAATGCGAATACCTTTTGCTTCAGCCATGCCGCAGCAATGGCATCACGCACTTAAATACTCTTCTGAACAAATGAAGACGCCACAACGGAAAATAGTCACAATTTAATCTTCATCAGGTCTTGCGCTGCTTCGGTGTTGTCAAAGACTTCGCGCGCGTCCTGCTCGAGGATGCCAGTATCTGCGTAGCGCGCAGAGAAGTGTGTTAAGTATAATTTCTTCACGTTTGCCTGCGAGGCGATGCCTGCGGCTTCCTTGGCGGTCATGTGCGCGTATTCGTGCGCCTGGTCGGTCATGTCTGAGTGATACGTGCTTTCGCAAATCAAAATGTCCGCGTTTTCGGCGAGCTTGTGCGCGCCGGCACACACAACCGTGTCGGTGACATACGCGACTTTTTTGCCTGGAATGACTTCGCTGACCATGTCCGGCGTTATTTTTTTGCCTGCGATGGTCACGACGTGTCCTTCCTGCAGCTTACCGACTGAAGGACCGAGCGGAACGCCGTGCTTCTTGAGCAGCTTGACGTCCATGCGCCTTTTTTCTTTCTCAATAAACGCGAAACCAAGGCACGTCACGCGGTGTTTCAGTGGCGCACACTCAATCACAAAATCCTTGTCGTCAACAATCACGCCGCTCTTGACTTCGTGCACGCGCAAATCAAGCCGCCGGTCAAACTCAAACGCGGAAAACATGTGCCCCAGGCGTTCTTTTGTCCCGACAGGACCGAACACTTCCACAAGCCCTGCGTGATTGCCCAGCCCCATGCTTTGCAAAAGCCCAGGCAGGCCGATGACGTGGTCGCCGTGCCAGTGCGTGATGAAAATCTTGGTAATCTTGCTCAAAGGAATGCCTGCTTTTTTCATCTGCCGTTGCGTGCCTTCGCCGCAGTCAAACAGCAGTCCTTCTGACTTGTATGCCATGAATGTTGCAGACACGTTCCGGTCCTTGGTGGGCACGCTTCCTGCAGTGCCGAGAATGGTGATTTCCATGACGCGACCTGACCGGGAAAGCATATTTAAATCTTTGCAAGGGTAAGGTTTTTAAAGCACCGTCGGTGTTTTCACGCGTATGATAATGCGCATCAAAGTGCTGGTTGAAGGCGATGGCATTCGTACGGAAAACTCAGACACAGCCCGCGAGCTGTTCACCAAAAGCCAGTTTGGCGGTTTGCTGGATGACGGCAGGGTGCAGTTGTCGCCAATTGAGGCCGCGTACTTGACGGCCAAGAAGCGCGTGCAGCTCGTGAATGCCAAGGGAAAGGCGCTTTCGCTGGACGCGTTCATCAGCCAGGTCAGGAAGAAGGACAAGGAATTCTGGACGCGCTATGCCGCGTTCAAGGACTTGCGCGACCGCGGCTATATTGTCAAGACCGCGTTGAAGTTCGGCGCTGACTTCCGCGTGTACGACAGGGGAGTCAAGCCGGGCGAGGACCACGCGCGCTGGATTGTGTACCCGGTGAGCGAGCACAAGGCACTGACCTGGCGCGAGTTTTCCTCCAAGAACAGGGTCGCGCACAGCACGAAAAAGAAGTTGCTCATTTCCGTCGTTGATGACGAAGGTGACGTGAGTTATTGGGAAGTGGGCTGGCTGAGGCCATAAGCCGCACTTCCGACATCTATTTATACCCTGCCAGACTGGAATTTCTCATATGGGTGCTTTGGATTATCGCGATAAAATCAAGCTGCTGACTGACCAGCGTCCGGTCCAGCCGCAGTTTGTCGCCCGGGAGCTTTCCACGAATTCCATGCTCGCGAGCGCCATGCTCTCGGAAATGTCCGAGAAGGGCCTGTTGAAGGTTTCTTCCTTGAAAGTCGGCAGTTCGCCGTTGTATTACGACCCTGGTCATCCCGAGCACCTGCTTAATTACGTGCAAAGCCTGAATGAGAAGGACCGCAGGACTGTGGCGCTCTTGCAGGACAAGGGCGTGCTCAGGGACAACACGCTTGACCCGCTTACGCGCGTTTCGCTGAGGAACACGAAAGATTTTGCCAAGGCGCTTGATGTTTCCATTGACGGCAGCAAGGAGCTCTTTTGGAAATTCTACCTGCTCACGGACGAACAGGCAGCAGAGCGCATCAAGCAGTCGCTTGCTCCGCCAAAGGAAGCGCAAAAGCCAGAAGCGCCCGCAGCAGCGCTGGCAAAACCGAGAAAGCCGCGCCAGCGAAAGCCCAAGCTCTCGCTTGAACAACAGCCGCTTGCGGCTGCGCAGGAAGCGCCGCAAAGCAGTGTGGTGAACGCGATGCCTCAGCCGGCTCTGCCCGCAACAACGCAGCCTGCTCTTCCTGCCGCACTTGCCGAAATAGTGCCTGCGCAATCGTCTGAGACCGCAAGCGCTCCCATTACTGATGACGCGTTTCTGTCGCAATTGCTCGCGTTCTTTGCGGGCAATAACATCACGGTGCTCGAGCAGGTCGTGCTCAAGAAAAGGGCAGAGTATGATTTTGTGCTCCAGCTCACGTCTCCTGTCGGGCAATTGCATTATTATGCAAAAGCCAAGAACAAGGCAAAGGTCGGCGAGGCAGACCTGAGCCACGCGTACGTGCAGGGGCAAATCAAGAAGCTGCCCGTGCTCTTCCTTGCTCCGGGCGTCTTGACCAAGCCTGCGCAGGAACTGCTCAAGGAGCTCAAGGGGCTCACGGTCAAGCAGGTGTGAGCAATGGGCGTCAATCTCAAGGAACTCGTCACCAAGAAGCCCATCACGTTTGAGGACCTGAAAGGAAAAGTGCTTGCGGTTGACGCGTACAACATTATCTACCAGTTTCTCAGCACGATTCGCACTCCTGACGGCAGGCTCCTGACCGACAGCAAGGGGCGTGTCACATCACATCTTATCGGATTGTTCAGCAGGACGTCTAGTTTCCTCAGACAAGGGCTCAAGCCGGTGTTTGTGTTTGACGGAAAGATGCCCGAGCTGAAGCATCACGAGGTTGAACGCCGCATCGCGGTCAAGCAGGAAGCCCAAAAACAGTACGAAAAAGCCGTCGCTGAGGAAGACGTCGCGGGAATGCAAAAGTATGGCGCGCGCACGTCGAAACTCACGCGCGACATGGCAAAAGAAGCGCAAATGCTGCTGCAGCACATGGGCGTTCCTGTCGTGCAGGCGCCGAGCGAGGGGGAAGCGCAGGCGTCGTTTATCGTGACGCAGGGCGATGCCTGGGCAGTCGTGAGCCAGGATTATGACTCATTATTGTTCGGCGCAGACCGGCTTATCCAGAATTTGAGCATTGCGGGCAAGCGCAAAAAGAAAGGCGTGCTCGGCACGATTACTGTCCAGCCTGAGATGCTTGAATTCAAGAGCGTGCTCAAGGAGCTGGGCATTACGCATGACCAGCTTATCGCGCTCGCGATGCTGGTTGGCACAGACTATCATCCGGGCGGCGTCAAGGGCATTGGTCCCAAGAAAGCACTCGCGCTCGTGAAAGAGCACAAGTCAATGGAAAAAATCTTTGCTGCAGCCAAGTGGGACGAGCACTGCAGTGTTCCGTGGCAGGATATTGTGAATTTGTTCAAGCATATGCCGGTCACGAAGGACTATACCTTGAAATTCAAGGCGCCTGACAAGGACGCAATCAGGGAATTTCTCGTTGCCGAGCGTGATTTTGGCGCAGAGCGCGTGGACAAAACGCTTGAAGAGCTCAAGGAACAGCACGGCAAGCGCTCGCAAAAAGGGCTTGGTGAATTCTGATGCGGCTCAAGGACGCGCTTAAGGGAAAGCTCACGGCAAAGGAGCTTGAAAAACTGCGCGGTTTTGACGTGATTGGCGACATCGCTATCATGGAAATACCGCCTGAGCTTGAAAAAAAGCAAAAGCTCATTGCGAAAACACTGCTTGAACTGCTGCCGTACATCAAAGTGGTCGCGCGCAAGAAAGGCGGGCACACGGGCAAGTACCGCAAGCAGCCCTTGCAGGTTGTTGCTGGCGAAAAACGCAAGACAACCGTGCACAAAGAGCACGGGCTTTTATTCGCGCTCAACGTGGAAACGTGTTATTTCTCTCCAAGACTCTCAACAGAGCGCATTCGTATCGCACAGCAGGTGAAGCCTGGCGAAAACGTGCTCGTGCTCTTCTCAGGCGTCGCGCCGTTCGTGCTGGTCATTGCGAAGCACTCGCCGGCAGCACATGTCTGGGGCATTGAGGCAAACCCGTCAGCGCACAAGTATGCAATGCAGAATGTCGCGCTGAACAAGCTCGGTCACAAGGTCACGCTCATCAAGGGCGACGCGAAGAAAGCCATTCCAAAAATGCAATTTGACCGCATCGTCATGGCATGGCCGCAAAAAGCAGACGAATTCCTTGACGTCACGCTGAAGCACGCAAAGAAAGGCACAATCATTCACTTTTACGACTTCCAGCCTGAAGACCAGCTTGCGCTCGCTGCAGACATTGTGAAATCAGCATGCAAACAGGCGAAGAAGAAATGCAAAATACTAAACATCGTGGAATGCGGCCAGGTTGGCGTCAGGCAGTGCAGAGTTTGTGTTGATTTCAGAATTTTTTAACCAAACATCGCCATGTATTCGTCGTCCATGGGCTCGCCGGTGCGGACTTTTTCAATGGCGCTGTAAAAGTCGTCTTCAGTGACCTTCGTGCGGCTCTCGCGGATGGCAAAGTAGCCTGCTTCGGTCACGACCGCCTTGATTTCCGCGCCAGACATGCCGTCCATTGCAGTAATGACCTCAACGCCGTTGACCTTGTTCATGCTCAGTGATTTGGTGTGAATCTTGAAAATTTCCTTGCGCGCGTTCTCGTCAGGCAGGGGAACGTAAATCCTGCGGTCAAGCCTGCCTGGCCGCACGATTGCCGGATCTAAAATATCGCGCCTGTTCGTGCAGCCGATAATCTTGACATTGTCCAGCGGCTTGAAGCCGTCAATCTCGGCAAGCAATTGCATGAATGTCCTTTGCACTTCGCGTTCGCCAGACGTGCCTACATCAATCCTTGTCGCGGCAATCGCATCAAGCTCATCAATAAAAATGACCGAAGGCGCCTTTTCGCGCGCCAATTGGAAAATCTCCTTGACGAGCTTGGCTCCCTCGCCGATGAACTTCTGCACCAGCTCAGAACCGACAACTTGAATGAATGTGCTGTTGGTGCTCGCGGCAACTGCCTTGGCAAGCAATGTTTTCCCGGTTCCCGGCGGACCGTACAATAATATTCCCTTGGGCGGGTGGATGCCAATCTGCTTGAACAATTCGGGCTTCTTGAGCGGCAGTTCAATGACTTCCTTGATTTCCTGCACCTGCTCGTCCAGGCCGCCGACGTCATTCCACTTGATGTCGGGCTTTTCCATGATGACGAATTTTTCAACGTCAAACTTCTTGCCGGAAGGCATCTTGCGGAGGATTGTCAAATTCTTTTGTTCGGCAAGCACGCTGTCGCCCGGAATGAGCTTTTCGCAGTTGGTCGCAACCTCAACAAAGAACTCGTTGCCGTTCGGGAGCCGCACGAGCGCTTTGTCATCGTGCGTGTCGCGGATTTCGCACGCAATCAACGGTGACTTGCGGAACTTCTCAAGCTCGCGCTCAAGGTTGTCAACGCTTTCGCGCAAAAACCTGTTTTCTTCCTCAAGCCCTGAGACATTCGTGGCGTATGAGAAGCTGACGTCATCAACTTTCGCGTTGTTGTTGGTCGTCATCTGAGTGTGATGTGGGCAAAGATTGTTTATAAGCTTTGTGGTGAAGCTTTTAGAAGGCAATCGCGCGGAATTTCTTGAGTGTTCCTGCCGTGAGCACCTTGTTTCCTGTTTTTGTGACGAGCGCGGTGTCTTCAATCCTGATGCCGAGCCTGCCCGGGAAGTACAAGCCGGGCTCAACTGTCCACACCATTCCTTCTTTCATGGCTGCCTTGTTCGCCATTGCCTTGGGCGTGATGTCGTGCACCCACAATCCGACGCTGTGCCCGAGGCGGTGCACGAAGTTTTTTTCGTGCGCTCCAAAGTCCTTGCGTGCCTGCGCGTCAATCTGCTTGTAGTCTGCGCCGGGCTTGAGTTTTTCGAGTGCGCTTTCCTGCACGCGCAATACAAGCTCATACCACTTCCGGTCAGCAGCCGTCGGCTTTCCCAGGAAGACCGTGCGCGTGATGTCTGAGCAGTAGCCTTTCCAGCGCACGCCGAAATCAATGACCACAAATCCTTTGTTGAGCTTGCCGTGCGGGATGTGGTGCGGTGTCGCGCCGTTCGCCCCTGACGCCACAATCGGCGGAAAGGCAAGCGTGCATCCTGCTTCTGCTGTTTTTCGGGCGAGCTCGCGGGCAGCTGCTTCCTCAGTCTTGAATGCGGGCAGTTTGGAAATGAATTCGTTCATAATCCTGCACGCGATGCCGCAGGATTCTGCAATGAGCTTTTGTTCAGCGGCAGTTTTTTGTGCGCGCAGCACTGCAAGGTGCTCGCCGATGTCCACGAATTCTGCGCCGTTAAGCAGCCGCTGTTCAGTGATGCTGAACACGTCTCCGGTCACGGCCACGCGTTTCAGTCCGGAAAGCTTTTTCTTGATGGTTTCAAATACAGGCACTGCGGGTTCGACGGCGCACGGTGCAATCTTCCTGATTCTGTCGTACTCAAAGCCGGGAATAAGCAGCACGGGCCTGCCTGTTGCAGGAACAAACAGCGCTCCCAGGTCAACGCGCACCTGCGTGAAATACAGGATTGCCGTGTCTTCCTTGTGTTCTAGGTTCACGAACAGCGCGGCGTCAAGCTGTTCTTTCTGCAGAAAGTGCTGCAGTTCAGGGAGTTTCATCGCGTCACGTCAAAACCCTGCACGTGCTCAAGCAGTTTTGCCGCTTTTCCTTTGCTGAAATGCTTGCGCACCGGTTCAAGGTGCTCGTTGATTGCTGCGCCAACCGCTTTCTTCAGGTCCATCGGGTGCAATTTGCCCTCGGCAAACAGTTTTGCGAGCGCTTCATAGCCTGCGATGCGCAGTTCGCCGCCGAATTTTTCCGGCCGCGCAATCACAAGCTCTTTTTGCAGCTCAAAAATAATGTGCTTGCAGTATTCCAGAATCGGGTTTTCCTCAACCTGCTTTGCAGGGCAGTAGGCGTTGCTGATTTTGCGCTCCACTTCTTTCTCAGAGTCAGTCATGAAAATCGCGGAGTCAGGGTTGCTTTTGCTCATTTTGAGCGCGATGGTGCGTTCTGCCTTGTCGCCTTCGGTGCTCGCGGCTGGCTGCTGCAAGCCCATGAGCATGTGGTGGTGCACGGCGACAGGCTTGTGCCAGCCGAGCTTGGGCGCGAGCTCGCGCGCGAGAATGTTGACTTTGCGCTGGTCCATGCCGAGCTGGCAGATGTCCACGTTCAGGTGGAAGATGTCTGCTGCCTGCATGGCAGGATACAGCAGTTGCGCAGTGTACTGCATTTCACCCTCTGCGCGACCCATGATTTGGCCGCAGCGCTGCATGCGGTTAATCGTGGTGTTCTTCGCGATGAGCACGACTTTCTTCCAGTATTCGCTGTCGTTCACAAAGTCCGAGCAGTTCACGAACTTCACGTTGTCCAGGTCCATGCCGCATGCCTTCCAGACCTCAACAAAGTACTCGCCGACAGTCTTGATTTTGTCCAGGTCGCCGCCGAGCTTGTTGTTGAGCCAGGCGTGCCAGTCTGCCACAAGCATGGTGAACGTGACGCCTGCCTTGGTCATCTTGTTCACATTAATCGCCCTGAGCAGCCCTTGGGCGATATGAATCCTGCCTGAGGGCTCAAAGCCATCGTACGCAACAGGGCTCTTTTTCCTGCTGAGAAGCTCGCGGAGCTCTTCTTCAGTGAGAATCTCTTCGCCGACCTGCCTGATGAGCGCCACGCGTTCGTCAATGTTCATGCATGGAGAGCCAGAACGACGGTATTTATATCTTCTCCGCTTGGCAAAAGAAAGGTTTAAATAATAGTTGCACTCATTGCGGAGGAGTTAATGTCGGAAACGCAATCGCGTTTCCGAGCATGCTCGCCAACCGACAGGTTGGCGACAAGGTGACGAGAGATGCCGGCAACAGACGAAAAAAAATTCTCCAAGCAAATGATGGGAAAGACCGTGGTCAGCAAGTCTGGCAAGCGGTTTGGCGAAGTGGGCGACATTGTATTTGAGACCAAGTCAGGCGAGCTTATTCACCTTGTGCTCAAGAACCCGACAACGTACACAGAAAAGCTTGAACTGGAAAAGAGCAAGGAAGGAAACCTGCTCATTCCCTTCAGCGCAGTCATCGCCATGGGCGACTTCCTGGTCGTTTCTGAAGAAGATATTGTTTGATTCTTCGACATCTTTTTAAAGAAGACCCTTGTCGTATTTCCTACGGGTCGTGCTGGTATCACACGCACGCTGCAGCTGGCAGCGCGCGTTGTGGGGCAGCTAGGCCCTGACAATCATTCCTTCCTTGGGGGTTTATGGCTGAAGAAAGTTCCATTATCTGGACTGAGAAATACCGCCCGAAGAAGTTCTCCGAAGTCAAGGGGCAGGACGCCATCGTGCAGAAATTGCAGTCGTTTGTCGGCCAGAAAAACCTGCCGCACCTGCTCTTCGCCGGTCCTCCTGGTGTAGGCAAGAGCACGCTCGCGCTCGTGACCGCGCGCGAATTGTTCGGCGAGAACTGGCGCCAGAATTTCCTCGAGCTTAATTCATCCGACGAGCGCGGCATTGATGTCGTGCGCGTCAAGGTAAAGGAGTTTGCGCGCACCAAAGCCATCGGCAACGTGCCATTCAAGATTATTTTCCTTGACGAGTGCGACGCATTGACCAAGGAAGCCCAGCAGGCATTGAGGCGCACGATGGAAACAACCACGAACACCTGCCGTTTCATTCTCGCGGCGAATTATTCCAGTAAAATCATTGACCCGATTCAGTCGCGCTGTGCAGTGTTCCGCTTCAAGCCATTGCCTGAGCAGGAAATCTTTGCGCTGATTGACGCAATCGCGAAGCAGGAAGGACTGAAGCTCGCTCCTGACGCAAAGAAAGCATTGTTTGACGCTTCTGAGGGTGACTGCAGGCGCTTGGAAAACATCCTGCAGAGCTGTGCCGCGATGCAGGACAATGTCACGCCTGAGCTCGTGTTCAGCATGGCAAACATGGCGCAGCCAAAAGAGATTGCTCAGCTCCTGCAAACCGCGCTTGCAGGCGACTTTGTCAAGGCGCGCGACACCTTGCTCGACACTATGCTCAAGTACGGTCTTTCAGGGCTTGACGTCATCCGTCAGCTCCAAAAAGAAGTCTGGAATCTTGACCTGGACAACCGCGGCAAAGTCTCGCTCATTGACAAGTGCGGAGAAATCGAGTTCAGAATGGTCGAGGGCTCAGACGAATTCATTCAGCTGGAAGCGTTATTGGCACACGTCAGCGCTGTCAAGAAATAATCAGTCTGTAACGCCTTCTTCTTCAGCTGCGGGTTCAGGCGCTTCTCCTGAGCTTTTGACCGTGATTTCTGTCTGTTTGTATTCCTCGTAGTCATACACGACTTCAATGTTGATTTGCTGTTCAAAGTCTGTGCGCGAGCTCACGGCCTGCGTGCAGGTCAAAATCTTCTTGCCTTCAAAGAGCGTGGTGAAGCCTTCTGCCTTGGTGCCGGTCGTTGAAAGGCCGGTGCACTGCAGTCCAGGCATGCCGGTGTTCACAAGCACATAAACTCTGTTTTCCTTTGCGCGGCTGGAACGGTCGCAGACTGAGCCGCGCTCGAAAATCTGTCCTGCGCCTGCATTGGTTATCTCAAAGCTGAAGCCAATCTTGTCCTTTGCGCGCGCTGATTCCTTGACCGTGCCGACTTGCACAGGCGCGCCTGAATTGAAGACCGGCTTGTCTGCGTTGATTTCGCAGAGCCCTTCTGGCTCAGGCGCAAGAATATTCTCGCGCACGCATACCTTGCTGACTGCCTTGGTGGAATACGTATAACAGACGTCTGCGCGCAATGGGTACTTCACTTGCGCGCCCGAGATGGGTGAGAAGTGGTTGAGCCCGGTGAATTCAACAAAGACCGGCGTTGCGGGCAGGACATTGCCTTGCGGGTCAAGCCTGGTCGCAATCAGTTCGTCAGCAGGGCCTTTGCTTAAATCCTCTTCCAGCTTGCCGAATTCTGCAGGATTGACTCCGGAGAGCTTGACGCGCACCCTGCTGGCAGGCGTCGTGTATTCGCCTTTGTTTTCCAGCTTGACGACAACATCAAACGGGTCTCGTCCGCCATCAAAAACGTCCTTGCGGAAGTCAACAAAGTCTGCAACAACACCTACAGTGCCGCCGATGAACGGCGACGCAGACAAGTCAACGGTTTGTCCTGACTTTCCGCCGCCTGCACAGGCGGTCAGCAGGACGAGAATTGCGATAACTGCAACGAGAGTGCGGCGCATGTCTTTCCATCCAGAATTGTTCTTATATAAACTTTTCTATGGTTGGTCTCTGCGCCGAAGGCGCCCCAGCATTCGCTGTCAATTCCTCAGAATCACGTGCTCGGGAGTATTTCCATGTCGTGGAACAGGGACGCGCGATAGCCGTAGTGCAGCACCACGGCGATGGGCGCGACATAGGCGGCTTCGCCACGGGGCCGGTCGTACTCGCAGTACACCACGCCCTGGTTGTTCGTCAGCCTGACGTGCCCGTTGTCCAATGGCCTGCAGCTGCCCCTGACGCTCACGCCGTCAACAATGACGTCGGCAAGCTCGACATAATCAATTTCATCAAACCCAAGCCCTCCGCCTCCGGGAGCGCACTTGTTGAGCGTGCTGCCTCCTGTGCGGAAGACCTCGCCCATGCCCACGTTCTGCACGTGAATCTTGAAGCGCGTCCTGCCCGGGCTTGCGTCAACCTCAATCAGGCTCACTGCGACTGGCGCTCCCTGCCCGCCGCCAGTGGCCACGTTTTGCGGAATGCACACTTTTTGCCTGATTGCAGGCGCGTACGGGTTGGGGTCAATGCAGACTGTTCCCGGAGCAACGGTTTCGTAGCTATAACATGCAGTGGCAAGCAGCCTGACCGGATACCGGTCTTCAAGATAGCGCGTTTGCGCGCGGTAGGATACTGTGTCAAACCCGCCTTGCGTGACGAATTGCGTCCTGCCTTCCAGCAGGGGTATTTGTTCGCCTGCAGGAGAAATGCCGCTGATGACGTTCGGCGAGAAGCCGGAAACATAAATCCTGTCGCCTGGCCCGCCAATGGTGTACGTGCCGCGGTTTTCGAGCTCAAGCACGATGGGCAGTTCTTCGCCTGAGAACAATCTGCGCGGCGGCAGGTTCACCGGAAAACGCATGTACAGTCCTTCGCTGCCACGCCTGAAGTCCTGCGCGAATGCTGCTGCCTGCTCGCGGCTTTGCGGCGAAGGAGCGCGGCAGCTTGCGAGCACGATGAGGAGCACGAAACTGCACAAAAGGACTGCCTTGCGCATGCATTGCCTGCCTGGCTTTTCATTATATAAACTTTTGGTCGGTATCATACGAGCGGCTTCACGATGTTCACTTGTGTCGTGATGGTATTGATGTAGCCGTAGTTGAGCGTGACAGTCAGTAATTCTGTGTACGTTCCGCGCGCCTCAATGCCGTCCTGCGCCCTGCACACCACCTTAGTGTCGCCCTGCTTCTTGAGCTTGACTGGTGTCGGCGTGCACGTGAGCAAGTCATCGGCAAGCATTGCCTCAACAGCTATCATGTTCCAGCCGTCCTCGCCCAATGGCCGTCCTGAGCATGCCTCGCGGAACAAGGGAGCGGAAACAACGTCGCCTGTGCCCTTGTTTTGCAGCGTGAGCACGAATTCAGGAATGACCCTGTTCGGGAGCTCGTGTGGCAGCATGCGCTGCTCAACGCTCGCGACAGCAACAGGAGCGCCCTGCCCTTGCGGCAATGCCTGCGGCTGGGGAACGCACACTTTGTTGCGCTCCCTGCCGGTAAAGTCTGTGTCTATGCACGCGATGACTGGCGCAGTGGTTGTGTACGGGTAGCACGTGTTGAATGCAATCAGCGCAGGGTAGCGCTGCATTTGCGGTCCGAGCGCTTTTGCGTCAAAGCGCAGCGCGACCTGTCGTTCGTCGCCCTGCGGCATGAATATGGACTTGCCCCTGACGCGATACCTGCCGATTGCCTGTTGGGGGGAAACATACAGGTATTGCTTGTCATAGCTTGTGGAATACACTCCTTCTTCAATGTCGCTTGTTCCGAGGTTGGAGAGCGTGACGAGCATGGTGAATGGCGAGTTTTCGTACACTTCAGGCGGCGGCGAGCCTGGGGAGAATGAAAGCTCAACGCCCTGCGTGCCGATGTTGACTTCAGGAAGCTGAAGCGTGTCCTTGCGCTCGCCCATGAACCTGCAGCCTGCGAGCATGAGGACAAGCACTACCAGGATGATTGTTTTTTTCATGTAGTTGTTGCGTTGCGCACGCTTACGGTGAGGGAGCGCTCAAGCCCGTAGCGGTAGTGCACGTTTGCCTTGAAGTTTTGCACGGCAAGGGGAGCCCTGCCCAGTATTTTTTCCGGGTCGCTGGCTTCCACGTGCACGCGGATGGTCTTGGTCGTGAGGTTCCTGTACCAGGAAAGCGCGAGCTCTTCCTGCGTGAGCCGGTAGACGTCCACGAGCGCGTCATCGCACGCGACTTGCTCTTCTTCCGTCAGGGCTTTGCAGTCTGCTTTTGCCCATGCTTTTGCCCCTTCAGGGTCCACGACTGTGATGCCTTCGGGAATGAAAATAAATACGTCGGTAATCTCAAGGACTTTTCCTTCCCAGGCATTCTGGAGCGTGATGCCCCACGTGGGAAGCGGTTCGTTGCGCTCGCCAATCGCGATGGGCTGGACGAGCGCGTTCGGCTGCTGTTCCTGCTGGGTGCCTATGCCCACGCGCAGTGGTCCTGAGGTGTAAATCGCAGGCGCATTCCTGTCCGGCACTTGCGCGAGCGGGTCCACGTTCTGCCTGCGGTATTCCCTGAGCCTGTCGCGGCTTATCATGTAGAGCTTCTTGTACGCGCGCGTGGAAAAGTCAAAGTCTGTTTTGAGCTTGATGGTGTACGGTGCAGGCCTGAGCTTGTCCTTACTCCAGATGCAGTCAACGTCAAACTGGTCTGCGGTGATGACTTCAAACGTGTCCTGCGGCCTGATGGTTGTTGCAGGAACAGGCTCTGTTTCAAGCACTACAGGAATGGTTGGCACGTCAATGGTTGTTCCCAGGATAATCACGGGCAAGGTCTGGGGCGTTGCGTCGCAGCTCACGCGAATGGTCAGGGGCTTGTCCAGTGTTTCTGCAGTGATGGTGGTATAGACTGACACTGGTGTGTTTGCGTAGAACACTGATTCTGACGGCCGCAATTGTCCGAGGTACACGCCGAGCCGTTTTTGCGCGGCAGCGTCAACCTGTCCTGTATAATAATCTCCGGTTGCCGCAGCCCAGGAGCGTTTTGCCTCGTCAATCATCCTGGACGGCGCTTGGATGAACATGACTTTGAAGAACCCCGTGGTTGCCTCAACGGTGCTGCTCAGCGCGTACGTCAATGCCTGAGCCGGAGTCAGGCTGCCGGGCAGGATGTCTGACTGCTGGCTTGCGTATTCCTGAATCTGCGGCTGTAGGCTGAACAGCAGGAGGATTATCCAGAGCGTGACATAGCACGCCGAGACAAACCTGAACATTTTTCCTTCTGCGCGCGCAGTCAGCAGGGTGACTGCAGGCCAGACCGGCGCGACAACCAGGAACAGCGCGGCATAAGCGCTGAATCCCGGGAAGAATGACGGCAAGGCGCTCCAGAGCGGTCCCCAGACATACGCGAATGCGGTGATGACAAAAATGCCTTTTTTGTTGATGTGGTCAAATGCAGGCTGGGTCATGGCATACCAGCCGATGAGAAAATAAACGGCAAATGCGCCTGCCCACAGGTCCCAGTGCGTTCCGGCGCTGGTGCCGTAGCGCCACAGGGCGTCAAGATAATGCACGATTAAGGAGATGATGAGAAACGCCCACGGCGCGCGTGTCGGGCTTGCCCCGTTTGCCATGGTCACTCCACCCGAACTTGGATGCTGATGACATTCAGGTCGGCCATGGGCTCAAGCCCGATGAAGTTGTTGCCGTCCCTGACTACTGCGGAAATGTCGCGCGCGAACAAACGGTCGCGCTGCGAGAACACGTCCATTCTGCCGTTGACGTTCGTGCGGGCTTCTTTCAACCGCCCATCATCCACAAATTCAATCTCCAGGATTGAGTGCGCCCTGCCGGTGGCTATTGCGGTGAAGACGTCTGCCTCAATGAAAAAGAAGTCCTGGAATCCCTTGGTGGGCTTGACAAATGTCTTGGCTTTCATTTGCTCGAGTCTTGCCATTCCTGAGCGGAGCTTGAATCCCAATGAATTCTTGCCTGTGCGGAAGTCTTCCTTGTACAGGTCCTGGCGTGTCGGTGATTCGCACACAGGCACTGCGGAATAAATGACTTTGTCATTGAGCGTGATGTCCATCACGCCAACTTCATTCTGGTCGCAGACAGGATAAAAGCCCAGGTAGCCTGACTCGATGTTTTCGTGCTCGATTTCAGGGATGCTGAAGCTGTTCGCGGCCATCTGCTTGCGGACGTCGGTGATTTCGCCGATGACCTTGATGTCTTCAATGTTGTACTGGCGCGAGAAGATCAAGCCAAAGCCCCAGACCTGGAATTCAACCGTATTGGTAACGCGGAGCAGGCTCTTGGGAATCAAAACCGGCTGGGGATTTTGCACGCGGATGTCGCTCTCAAACACCGGCACGCCGTTGAACAAAATCTTTAATCTGCCGCGGTGCATGGGCGTCTGAAAACTGAGCAAAACATTGTCCACGGTTTCCAGCTCGGGCAGGACAAACGTGAGGTTCTTGAACTGCCTGCGGAACCAGCCTTTCTTGACGATGAACGGGTTTGCCTCGGCAAGCACTTTTGCCTGGCGTTCCTCGGTGAGCACGATGTTCGGGATGAGGTGGTCAAACTCAGTCTGACCGATGTACGTGAGCCGTCCTGGTGCGCCCTTGAAGAGCACGTCGCCGACGCCGGGAATGCCGCCCGGCATGTCTCCGGTAGTCTCGTCCTTGAGCAGTGCCTTGCGCTCTTCTGGCGGAAGGAACAAAATGTAGAAGATGAGCATCAGCGTAATGAGCCCGATGAGCGTTGCCGCTGCACCGCCGGATGCCTGTCCGCGTTTCTTCACTGAAGTCACCATCTTTTTGTCTGTTTTTGCAAACCTACCTATATAAATGTATTGCCGACCTGAATCACAAGCTTTTTAAATACCATTCACCACTTGATAGTTAATATAGGGTGGTTTGAATGAAGGCATTTCGACTCGCGCTGATTGCACTGATGATTGTTCTGACCGCGGTTTCCGCGGCTGCATATCATTACGACTACGCTCCGTACGGCAGCTTCAGCACCGACACCACGCGCTCGCACAGTTCTGAGAGCGTGAACACGCACGAATCTGAATACCAGAGTTCCTCGTATGGCGGCTGCGGCTGGCGTTACTGCCACAGCCGCGACCAGTATAATTACGGCCGCTCGCGCGACTTTTCATTCTCGCGCACGTCTGATTACGAGCATTCAAGCACCAGTTCAAACTATGGTTATCCCGCGTACTCGTACGGCAGGGGTTCCGGACGCTACGAATATCCGTATTATGACGTGAACACCGGCGATTACCGGGACTACCGGCCGTATCACGATGATTACGAAATGAGCTTTACCAGTCCGTATTACAATCCGTATCAGTACTCGCGTGTGGGCGCGTACAGTGGTTACCGCCCTTACGGGTACTGAACTATGAGAAAACACCTGTTTGTTCTCGCGCTGATTGCCTTGTTTGCCTGCGAAATAGCCAGCGCGCGTGTCTTCTATTATGCTGACGAATTTGATTACCGCAATAATGTCGGTTACGCGCTCACGCACCCGTATGATGGCATTGACGCTGACGATGTAGGCGACTTTGACAAGTATTCCTGCGTTTCTCTGGACGACTACAACGGCTTTGCGAATGCTGACAGGTATGACGGCTATGAGCCCCTGGCGGCTCAGAGCGCGTCACGCAAAGACCTGAAGCGGCTCAGGCGCGATGACCAGCTGCGCCTCGTGAACGAAGACCCGTATGACTCGCTTGACCGCGATGACATTGACAATGATTACGACGACTGGAACTGCTACACGCTGCGCGACTACAACAGCCGCGCGCGTGAGAACAAGTACGACGCGCACAGAGTTGTTGATTTCACGCACTTTGACGACATCTATGAAGTCCAGAAGATTGGCACGCGACGCTACAATGATTTTTACATTCCGTCAGACTTCACATCCTTCAACCTGCAGCACACGCGCGGTCACGCTCCATATTACGAGCCATACGCATTCAGAACGTCACCATACCCGCTGTACGGCTACGGCATCGCACGCCGTGAAGATTATTAAACCATTCCTCGTTCTTTCGTCTTGATGAAACAAATTTCGTTCAATGCAAAGCAGGGCGAGCTGAAGGTTAGGGTGGAGAATCCTGATGACTTGTGGTTCCTGAATAACGTCATTGAGCCCGGCGACACGATTAGCGGCAAGACCCTGCGCAAAACCAAGGTGACTGAGGAAGCCACTGCAGTGCGCAAGCCGATTTTTATCGCGCTGAAAGTGGAAAAAGTGGAATACTCGCCGAGCGAGCTTCGCGTCGCAGGAAAAGTGCTTGAAGCTCCGGAAGACGTGCCGCACGGCAGTTATCACACGTTCTCAGTCGAGCAGGGTAGCATCATCACAATAACAAAGCCTGAATGGCTGCGCTATCAGCTGGATTACGTGAAAGAAGCCACGAGCGTGAAGCCGCCGAAGATTGTCATCTGCGTGTTTGACCGCGAGGAGGCGTTTTTCGCAAAGCTCACGCGCGACGGGTATGACATGCTCGCGAGCATCAAGGGAAAGGTAAGCAAGAAAGCAGTTGATGAAAAAGTCAAGGACACGTTTTACGAGCAGATTATCGTCCAGCTGGAAGAATACGACAAGCGTTTCTCGCTGGACAAAATAATCCTGGCAAGCCCGTCGTTCTGGAAGGAAGAGCTCTACAAGGTTTTCAAGAACGCCGAGCTCAAGAAAAAAGTCATTCAGGCAACGTGCTCAGGCGTTGACGAAACTGCAATTGCTGAAGTGCTCAAGCGCAAGGAAACCCAGGCGGCATTGCAGGCCGAGCGCGTCAGCAAGGAAATGAGCATGGTGGACGAGCTCTTCTTTGCCATAGCGAAAAAAGGAAATGTCGCGTACGGCATCAAGGAAACAGCGAACGCCGTTGACGCAGGAGCGGTTGAGCATTTGCTCATCACCGACAAGCTCATCAAGCAGGCAAGGGAAGAAAACACGTTTGCCCTGCTGGACAAGTTGATGAAAACTGTGGACAAGGCAAAGGGAAAAGTCTGGATTATCAGCACCGAGCACGAGGCAGGAAAGAAACTGCAGGGTCTCGGCGGCATCGGCGCGCTGCTCAGGTACAAGCTGTACTGAAATCATCCCGACCGTTCTTCTCGACCACAACAATCATTATATACAAGATAGGTTTTGTTAGTACTCGGGAGTAAATATACCCCTTGCGCGGTGGTTAAAACCGAAACGTTTTAATACCGCCTCTGATTTACCCCAGACCAATTACGACAAAAGGGGGAGTGGTGTGGAATGATTGTCAAGGAAGAATTTTTGAGCAAGCTCCGTCGATATTTTGCTCTCAATCTGTATGAGGTCAAGATATGGACTGCCTTGCTGAGCCGCGGTGTCGCAACCGCAGGTGAGCTTTCTGATATCGCGAACGTTCCGAGGTCTCGTTCATACGACGTCCTCGAATCATTGGAGCGCAAGGGCTTTGTCGTTATGAAGCTCGGCAAGCCTATCAAGTACATCGCGGTTCCTCCAGCTGAAGTTTTGGAGCGCGTCAAGAAAAACATGAAGGAAGAGGC
>Ga0247727_10008009_pt1 | contig 19799 bp, 14 predicted proteins | sample WisWelCaveWW1625_FD_202498 | JGI IMG/M metagenome (GOLD analysis project Ga0247727, IMG submission 202498) | Biofilm microbial communities from Wishing Well Cave, Virginia, United States - WW16-25 | ecosystem: Environmental > Aquatic > Deep subsurface > Groundwater > Cave microbial mat | place... | reverse complement strand
CGACTTCGATGCGTCGCACGGCATTTCTGTACGATCCTTTGTTCCTGAAGCATAGAACCCCCAACAACCACGCCGAGCAGCCCGAGCGACTACAGTCGCTTGTGCACCACCTCAGACAATCCGGAATGTGGGAAACCCTGTCCCATCCTTCTTTCATATCCGCTTGCGATGAACAGATTCTCGCCGTGCACACGCGTCATCACCTCGAATCCGTGCGAGCCGCCTGCGCTTCCGGAGGGGGCATGCTCGACGAAGGGGATACGCATGCCGTTCGGGATTCCATGGAGGCCGCAATGTGCGCGGCAGGTGCCGTTATCAGCGGGATCGATGCCGTTATAGAGAAGAGCGTCGATGCTGCTTTTTGCGCCGTCCGTCCCCCCGGACATCATGCGGAGCGTGATCGGCCAATGGGGTTTTGTCTCTTCAATAATGTTGCCGTTGGAGCGCGTCATGCACAGAAGAAACACGGTGTTGCCAAAGTAGCCATTCTCGACTGGGACGTACATCATGGTAACGGAACGCAGCACATCTTTTACGAAGACCCCTCCGTGTTTTATGTTAGCCTTCATCAGTATCCTTTTTACCCCGGCACCGGTGCAAGGGGAGAGCGTGGTGATGGTAAAGGAGAGGGTTCCACGTTGAATATTCCGCTCCCTGCGGGTACGGGTGAGGGACAATACCTTCATGCATTCATGGAAGAAATTATCCCGGCACTTGAGCGATTTCAACCGGAGCTGCTCATTGTTTCGGCAGGATTTGACGCGCACAGGGATGATCCACTTGGCGGAATGCTACTCGCAGATGAATCTTTCGCGAAAATGACCCGCATGATCAAGCCCATCGCCCCGATCGTTTCCGTTCTGGAAGGAGGGTACAATCTGCAAGCCCTTGCACGGTCAGTGGAGGCTCATCTGATGGAGCTTGTGACTATCTGAGGATTGAGCAAGCAACAACAACGGGGTTCCGTTCAAGAGATAGGAAATTCTGAGCATGGAAGCGCTACCACAAGCGACATCGAGCATTGTTGGGATGCCGCACCGCTCACAGCGAGATGCCAAACTCCCAGGGAACAACAATGCTTGCAATTAAATTTTCGAACTACTATCTTTAGCGGTGCAAATTACAGTACACCGTTTTTTTGCGCTTTTGATGGTTGCGTTGCCTGGTAGGTTTTGCAAGGAGGGGCAGCAGACAACGATGGGGTACAGCGTGATAGTTCAGGGACGACCCTCGCTACCACCGTCTGTCTACCGTTAAGAGGCAATAAACTTGGTGCCCCGGGTGGGCGGCTTTGCCGTACGTTTCAAGTTCCAACATTAGTGAGGAGTTGTCCCATGGAAAAGGGCGTGGTCAAGTGGTTCAACGGAGCCAAGGGTTTCGGCTTCATCCGTCGAGAGTCTGGTGAGGACGTGTTCGTCCATTACAAGGCGATCGTCGGAGAAGGTTTTCGAACACTCAACGAAGGAGACCAGGTTCAGTTCGAGGTTGAGCAGGGACCGAAAGGACTGCAGGCCTCGAAAGTAAGCAAGGTCTGAAATAACTCCTTTTGACAGCCCACGCCCCGGCATCGCCGGGGCTTTTCTTTTTCCAGGACTTCCCTGTAAGAGCCATGAAGAGTCTGCGAATTACACTCGCTTCGGACATCAGGTTTTTGAGATCTTCCGGCGGCCTGCGCATCGTCAGGTCTTCTGATGTCATTATCTTTCCGGAACTTTTTGACGGCGGTTACGCGGCATTGCACAACGGAATGGAGCCGCACCGCCTGAAGGGCCCACTGCTCGAAGATCTCCGGTCTCTTTCCCGCCGAACTCCCGCGTATCTCATCGCGGGATCTCTGTTCCTCAAGGACCGGAATATCAGAACAAACTCCTCGTTGGTCTTCCATTCGGGAAGGGTCGTTCATCGTTACGACAAGATTCACCTGTTCAAGCCGACGGGAGACCGGTCGTACTTCTCCCCCGGCAGAAGAACCGGGACTTTCGAGATCCGCAACGGGAGGCTCAAGGTGACGGCCGGGATCGCCATCTGCTATGACCTCCGCTTTCCCGAACTCATCCGCATGATGGCGGTGCAAAACATGAGCATTCTGTTTGTGCCTGCACGCTGGCCAGCCACCAGGGACGATGCCTGGTTCACACTTTTGAAAGCGCGCGCAATTGAAAATCACGCGTTTGTCGTTGGCTGCAACGCACCGGGAAAAGAGGGTGGGTATTCATACGTGTTCGATCCGCTGGGGAACCTCGTTTATGGAGGTCGATTGGGAGGCAATCATCCGACTGCTGTGTGCGTAATGGACCTTCTGAAGCTTGAGACCTCAAAGAAGATGCATGACTCGGTAAAAGAGGCACGGCTCCTCAACCCGTCCGGCCTGTCTTGAGCGGGTTTCAACCCGCGCGAAACTCCCTGCTGACCACCGTATGTACCCCGCCGCGAATTCTGTAGTCCGCCGTTACCTTCATCCATTTCGGTCGTGCACAAGCAACGAGGTCGTCCAGAATCCGGTTGACCGCGTGCTCCTGGTACATCCCGACGTCTCGAAATGAGAGCAAGTAGTACTTCAACGAGCGCAGCTCGATGCAAACATCGCCAGGAATGTAATCGACCTTGATCGTTCCGAAGTCAGGCAGGCCGGACCACGGACAGACTGCCGTAAACTCGTCCGTCTCGATGTTGATGGTGATATCCTTCCCCATGTATTCGTACGAAAACGTATCCAGCACACCCGCATCGATTGACGAGAGGTCATCGGCATCGTATCGCCTGTCAAGGGGGATGAATTCTCCCCCGTCCCGATTGTGTCCCGGCTCTTCTTTCCTTACATTTTTCATGCGTCAAATATACTCCATTCTCCGGGAAAAGTAAACAAGGGCAGAGAGATGAGAAACCGATCGGACGTTCTTTTCTTGTTCACCGTTCTTATTGGTTGTGGACCTGCACATGAACCAGCAAATGAGGAAATGCTGCTTGGCTGGGTCGACCGCTCGAGAATCGAAAGTGATATGATACCATTGCGATCGACGGTTATTTCGTTGAGCTGGTAGACGGACTCACTGATGGAGTCGAGTGTGAAATCTTTTTCGGCACGTGGTGCAAGGACAGCCGGATGGAGGTGTCCCGATTCCTGAAGGCTTCCGACTCGATAGGGATGGAAAAAACGAGAATACGATTCTACGGCCTCGACCGGACAAAAAGGAGCCCCGATGTGATTGCCCGGCTTGCGGAGGTCAACGGTTGAAAGTCGCGTCTCTTTTGGATATATTTCGCCCTGAATTCGATTGAGAACGCTGGAGAAAAGAACAGTAGTGAGAAGAAACGACTAACACTATGGCCTCGGAAAACATTGACGATTCGAAGGACCTCGAGCGAAAGAAACTGCTCGAAGAGATCCGCCAGAGAGCCGAGGAGGCCGAGCTGCGAAGGATTGAACGAGAAGAGGGGAAAACCGCACAGTACATTCATCGACCCGCTAGTGTAAAAGATTCTCCGCCAAGGGAGGGACAAAGACCTGCTGAGCACGGGAAGGAAAAACAACCTGCCGGCGCAACCCTCAACGAAGAGCGGCTCATCGACCTCCGAGGACAGTTCACCCTTGCCATCCATCGTAAAGACCTTGATCTCGCGACCGACCTTTTCATAGAACTCTCTGAGCTTATTCCGGGAACACTCGAGCTCGCATCCTTTGACCGTAAGCTTCAGGAGCTTCGGCGTGGAAAAGAGGGAAGCCGGGGAGCAAGCCGCGCGCCGGAAACCGATACTGATTGGGAGGAAAAGCAACGAACCCGGGAGAAGCAGATAAAGAAAATCGCGGCTCTTCTGGAGCGTTCGCTCTTTTTGTATGAACAGGAGAAGTACGACCAGGCCCTGGCCGTCGTGCAGGATATTCTCACGATGGATGAGAAACATGAGGAAGCCCTCGAGCTTCGCGCAAAGATCGAAAAGGCAAAAGACCTTGCCAACCAGGTCTTGGCTGAAGAGGCACGGCGCAAGGCTGAGGAAGCGGCAGCATACCGGCCTGCGGAGAAGCTGGAAGAACCGCCGGACGAACAGCAAGGAGATGTCTGGGGAGGGAAGTCAATTCCCTCCGGTGATGTGGAGTATGGTCTTCAGGAAGAAGATGGGCTTGCACAGGCACCGGGTGTTCCCATTTGGCAACGGCTGGTTCACCTCGCGTCGGGCATTCGCATCCCGGTGAAGCCCCTCCTTGTTACGTTCGGCCTCCTTGGCTCCGTTGCCCTCGGGTACCTTGCCGTAGACAGGCTTCAGGCACCACCGGAGAATGACACATACTCTCTGCTCATCCTTCCCGCATGGCATGCACCTTCGGATAGCATGGCTGAATATCTTTCCTACGCTCTGACCGAGCAGGTTGTTCACCATATTGCTGCGATCCCGGACCTTCGCGTCATCGCTGCCCCGACAGCGGCTTCGCTCCGATACGCGCGTGGCGGTCCGGCCGCAGCCGCCCGAAGTCTTAACGTCAGAAACTACCTTCATTGGAATATCAAGACAACCCCCGCGTCGGTGAGCTTCGATCTCACTCTCCGTGATACCGGGTCGGTCGAGCCCCTCTGGAGCTCCCAGAAGGAAAGCTCAATCCGCGAATTGCCTGCGGCAGTGATGGAAATCGTTCGCCTGGTTACTGAAAAGATGGACCTCCCGGAGGCGGCAACGGCCATGATCAACCCTGCAGAGCAGGGTTCGAGAAATCCGGATGCGTATCTCAGCTACCTCTACGGACGTTTTCGGCTATTCCATCCGACACGGCTCGATCCCGGCGAGGCAATTCCGGCGTTCCGCCAGGCGATTCAGTCGGACCCGGGCTTTACCTCTGCGCGGGTCGCACTCGCTGCCGCACTTCTTCTCGAATATGAAGCATCAACCGGAGTTCAGGCCGGACTTTTAGGCGAAGCAATGTCACAGCTTCGCGAGGCGTCCAGCAGCGGATCTTCTGGATGGGAAGAACTGAGAACTTTGGCATTGGTTGAACAATTCTCATCCCGGTACGAAAAGGCAGTCGAGTACTTACAAAAGGTGGAAAAGAGAGCTCCGGGTGATGCAGAAACCCAGAGACGGCTGGCCAGGCTTTTTCTGATCCGGGGGAATCCTGACGAAGCGCTTACACATGCACGCCGGGCGGAACGGATGGACCCTCTCAACGTTGCCTCCTATAACGAACTGAGCATCGTCCATAACTACCGCCGGGAATTCGATGCCGCACTGAGAGCCTGCCGCAAAGGGGCATCTCTCGCCTCTGAGAGGGACCAATACGTGATCAACGAGTTTCCGGAATTGTTGGTTTCGCTTCAACAACACGACAGTGCAGGAGCTATCCTCGCTGACCATGTTGCAAGATCACGCGAAAACTACGTGGCGTATTACAGACTCGGTCGCGTTCATCAGGCAGCGGGGAAACCACTCGCAGTCTGGGAAGAGACATTTACCCGGGCGAAGGACCTGCTCGTGCGCCGGCTTTCGTCAGATCCCAGGGATGCAACAGCACATGCCTACCTCGCCCTTGTCTATACAAGACTGGGTCGTTACAGTGAGGCCGGTGAAGCGGTTGCCGCTGCATTGCGTCACGGAAAGAATGACCCAGGGGTCCTCTACCTCGTCGCCCGAACCTATGCAATGCAAAAGGATCAGGATAAGGCAATGGAAAATCTCAGAAAAGCGCTCGACCTCAAGTACGACCTCTCCGCGATCCTCGACATGGATTTCTTTAACCTGACACTCGACAACAGCTTTCTCGCCTCCATCAGTCGATAAAACAACCTCCCGCATGAACTTCACCAGTAAGGCGCATCGGTGGTCCGCATCCGCCCACATGCCCTGCCTGCCGTTCGTTGACATTCTTGAGCGTAATGGATATATTTGCCTGCACCTGCCCGATAGGGCGTGACCCGGTCGCACGAACGTAGGCCGAAACTTTCCGAACCCACAAACCTCGTTGATGACAACCCTGGCCGATACAGAGAAACAAGAACGAAGAAAGAAAGCGGGGGAGTTCCTCCGCATGGCCGACAAATTCTACAAGGTCGGTGACTTTGAGGAGGCCGACCGGCTGGCAGTCAAGGCTATTGAAGCAGACCCCGGGAACCCCTATGCACAGGCATACCGCGAGCGCATCAGGTTTGCGGTGGAGAAGCAAACCGCAAAAAAGGCTCAACCCGAAACGCCGTCAACCACTCCGGAGGGCGCTCCACAGGTCCGCGACACAGAGGGTCGGGCCATCTCAGAAGACGAACCTCTGCGCAAGGCGGAAGAAGAGGTGCGACGCAAACTTGAAGAGGCCCAGCGGAAACTCGAAGAGGAACGTCTCAGATATGAAGAGGAAGGGCAACGTCGGGCACAGTCGGAAGAACAGCGACGGAGGGAAGAGGACGAACGGGATAAACAGCGCGCTGAGGAATTCCGGAAGGCGACGGAAGAACTTCGAAACAGGATTCTCGAAGAGGCGCGGGTTCATCTCGAGCAGGAACGTGCAAGACTTGCCGAGGAATCGCAGAGAAAGCTCGACGACGAAAAGAGACGACTGGAAGAGCAAATGAACCTCCGTCAGGAGGAGGAACATCGAAAACTTGAACAGCGAAAGCACGAGAGTCTGGCTTCAGCAGAAACCCTTGTACGGGAAAAAGAAGAGGAGCTGAAGAATTTTGAGGATACACTCAGAGTGAGACTCGAGCAGGAGACGATTCGCATCGACGCGGAGAAGAAGCGCCAGGAAGAAGAGCGGGAACGTCTCGCCGAGGAGAAGAAGAGGGAGATTGCGGCGGCAGAAGCACACCTGAAAGAAAAGGAAGGTGACCTCATCAGGTTTGAGGAAAACCTCAAACGGTCTCTTGAAGAAGAGCGACTGAAACTGGAATCGGAGAAGCATCGGCTGGAGGATGAAGTTCACCAGCGCCTTGAGAATGAAAGGAGCAAGGTTGAAGAGCTGAAACACCAGCAGGAACTGGCGGAACAGGCACGTCGGGAAGAAGAGGAACGGATCAAGAAAAAGCTGGAAGAGGAATTTCAGCAGCGGTTGGAAGAGGAAAAGAACAGACTTGCCGAAGAGCAACGGAGGTTGTACGAGGAGGAGCGGGCCCGGATTGAAGCGGAGGCCCGCGCAAGGGCGGAGGAGGAGCAGCAGCGACGGCTGGCAGAAGAACAACAGTTAAAGGAAGCGCGAAGAAAAAAAGAAGAGGAAGAAGCTCTTCGACAACAGGAGGAGCTGGAAGCACAGCGGCAGAGGGAAGCTGAAGAAACACGAAAATATGAGGAAGCTGTCCGGCAGGCAATTGAAGAGGGCCGTCTCCTTGCGCAACAGAAGAAGATGCGTCTGTATATCGATAAGGGGCGGGAGTTTCTCGGACAGAATCGATTCAATCAGGCCCTCCAGGAAGTGGCAAAGGTGTTTCTCCTGAACCCGAATCATGAGGAAGCCCGGAACCTGGAGCAGGTGATCTATGCTGCCCGGGAAGAGCATCTCCGCAAGGAAGAGGAGGAGCAGAGGCTTCGTGATGAGCAACGCCGAAAGGTGGAGGAGATGGAGCGGAAGCTCGAAGAGCAGTCCAGGAGGGAGCGTGAACAGGAGGAACGCAAGGCCATCCGCGCGGCGAAGGTATCAGGCTGCATCCGAAGAGCCACCGAGTATTTTCTTGAAGGCTCTTTCAACAAGGCGATCGCCGAGCTGGAGGCCGTATACGCCATGGACCCTGGCAATCCCGAAGCTCGGGAGCTCGAAATCAAGATTCTTACAGCTCAACAGCGCAGAGATGAGAGTAGCGACGTGCCGGACCTTCGACAGAACGAGGGTGATGTCTTCCGCCAGGCGGAGGAAAAAACCGAACAGGAAGTGGCCAAGAACCGTGAGGCGCTCCGGAGCGAGTCCTTCGCCACCTACCGCACGATGCTCAGGAAAGCCTGGGCCGACGGCCGCCCCAATGCAGAGGAACGATCCATGCTTGCTCTAGTCCGGCGCTCCTTTGGTCTGAACGACGACGACCATGCCGCTCTCGAGCGTGAGGTTCAGGTCGAAGCATATACCGAAGCTCTCCGCTCTGCCTGGAAAGCGGGAATCATCACTCCAAACGATACCTCAACACATGAGAATTTCCGGGAGCTTTACGGAGTGAAGATGGAGGAACACCTCACCATCGAGGCAGCGCTCATCCGGGAAATGCAGCAGCAGGAGCAAGGGCGCTGAACCTGCTCCACCACCATCCCCCTCAACGCATTCCCATCGTCCGCTCGATCTCCTCGATACTCCTCGGTACAGCGGCACTCAGATTTCTGTATCCGTCCGCGGTGACGAGCACATCATCCTCAATCCGGATCCCGATGTTCAGAAACTGGCTGACACGGTCTCGAAAACGAGCACGCTCGTCGTCGGTGTACCCGCGATCCTTCATACTGTCGAAGACGTCGGGCCTGACATAAATCCCCGGTTCAATGGTAAAGACCATGCCCGGCCGGAGGGAGACGGATTTCCCCCGTTCGCTGTATCCACCGACATCATGGACCTCGAGCCCGATCCAGTGACAGTACCCATGCAGGCTAAACATGAAGTAGTCTTTCTTGTCCTTGATGAACCCAAGCTTTGTCAATCCGCTCCCGAGAACCCCGCTGATGGCACTGTCGAGATCGCTCAAGGTGATTCCCGGTTTCACCATATTCATCGCGGCGGTCTGGGCTTCAAGAACGATCTCATACACTTCGCGCTGTTCTGGTGAAAACCTGCCGTTCACCGGGACCGTGCGAGTAATGTCGGCGGAGTAATACCCGTACTCGGCTGCACAATCCATCAACACCACCTCCCCGTCCAGCATCTTCCTTGTATTCTTGTTGTAGTGCAGTATCCCACTGTTCGGTCCAGAGCCGACAATACACGAATAACCGTTGCGTGGCGAGCCGAGTTTCCGGAATGTTGATTCAAAGACTGCCTGTATTTCGATCTCGTACATTCCCGGACGTATCGCCTTCATTGCTTCGATATGTGCCTGTGCGGAGATGTCGATCGCTCCGGCAAGCCCCGTTTTCCAATCCCCCTCATTCTTGATCAGACGCATTTCAGCAAGGATCGGAGCGGGGTCGATGAGAGGACAATTCATTCCGCTTCGCCCTTCGATGCAAAACTCCCGAATCATGTCATCAATCGACGGGTTAATGCCGAACGTATAATAGAGCGGACCGCGAAAGCTAATGAAAGAATGAAACGATGAGTTGAACTCGCTGAAGTAAAGCGCTGTGTCGGCTTTGAATACCGACATCGCTCCCTCCACTCCAGCCCTCGGACCGTCGTATGTCTCCCGTCGCCGGTCCCGCTTTCTGACAAACAGGACAAACTTGTAGCGCGGCGCCGAAGGGTTGAGCAGGAGGATGGATTCGGGCTCTTCGAACCCACTGAGATAATAGAAATTGCTCTCCTGCCGGTACTCATACTCGACGTCGAGGTTCCTCAGATATTCCGGCTTGCACGGAAAAATGGCATAACCTCCAGGCTGTAATTGGCTCATGAACGACTCGCGTCGTTGCGAAAAGACTTCCATATCGAGCTCGATTGGCTGGGCATACAACAGGCAGGGAAGAAGAACAAGAACGGTCAACGACCGGCTCATGGCGACTCCAAAAAGTGGGAGATAATAATCTTGCTGTCTTCGATCGGATCGGTCGTATATTGGGAAATGAATTGATCGGTGATTCTTGCTGACAGACGGCGGGCGGCGCTCCGGACCTCCTGGGAAATTCCCTGATCACGAATCACCGCACGGAGCTGATTCAAGGCATCCCTGCCATATTTGCTTCGTGGATGATCTTGCAGCCAGTAACGAATCGCACACCCTGAAGCGCGACGCGCACACACCCGGACCTTCCCATCGTTGCCGATCGCTCTTGCTTCTTGAGCTACGGCAAACTCATGTTCGATCTGCACTTGAACTTCTTCTTTGGTCATTTGGTGATGGCTCCGCTAGGGCAGCAAGGCAAGCCTTGCCGATACTTGTTCCGCTGTGCCGTAAGGCAAGCTTTGCCGTTACAGGTTTCCGCCTCTTGTGTCATGCTCTTGGCTCATTTCTCTGTGCTTGCGTAATCTTCTCATGCCAGTCCTTCGTCATCTCCAAGCAGAAGAAGAGTCCGCGCCATTTGCCGTACTTCGCGTAGTGCTATTGAAGTCGGGCGGTGTTGCAATGGCAATCCTTCGTTCCTTGATTCGGGGTGGTGTCCGGGGCAAGCTCAACGACGACGAAGGCTATTTTGTGGAGAAGAGCAACATTGCCTGCACCTCGGAGAGCAACTGGTCGGGCGAGACGCTTTCATATCCCAGCGTGTGCGCCAGCTCGTCACCATTGAGCCGATCGCCGCGTGACCAGAGGCTCCTGAGAAACCGGCCGGCCTCAGGATGTTCAAACCAGTTGAAACCCAGATCATCCGTAAGTTTTGCGTTCAATTGTGATTGGAGAAACCATGCGCGCAGATACCCCGCCGAATAGTAAAGCGGGTCAACGTCCGTAAGATATCGCTTCTCATCGGAAGAGACGCTCTTGTATCCGAGCGATTGACTCAGGAGTCGTGCATACTCCACGGCAGGGTTGACTGCGCCAGAATGCAGTTCCAGCTCGTAGAGAAACTTGGCGCTATAACGGCGGATAAAATAAAGCCGGTGGAAAGCCTGGAACCGGACGAACTCCTTGAGAACAGGACCCGGCATCCTGCTATGGAGGCGCAGCCAGGCCTGATTTGCGAGAAGGTACTCTGAGAGAAATGCAAAGGTCTCGGTCACCGTCGGTTCGCCGAGGTATTTGAACTCGAACGCGTGTTCTTCGGTGTTGGCGTAGTGGAGACCATGCCCTATCTCATGGAACAGGGCAAGGTAGTCATCCGCCCCGCCATGGGGCTTGATGCTCAGGCGAACGTCGTGAGGAATGTCAATCGTGTAACATACCGCCCGCGGGTTCTTCTTCTCCCGGGGTTCGGAGTCGATCCGGAGATTGGTCTGCGCTTTCAGCTCAATTCCCATATCTGCGTAGGTTCGTTCGAGCAGAACAGACATCGAGTCGGGAAGGAAGTAACGGTCGAAGCGTTCGCTCCGAAACAGAGGAGCGGTATCGTACCGGTAGAAGCGGTCGCTCTTGAGTTTCAGCTGGTTCGTGACGAGTTCATTCAGAAGCACTGTGTACTGTGCCTCTGTTTCCGACAGGACCCGTTCACACACCTTCTTGAATTCCTGCAGGTCGATTTCCTTCAGCTGCTGCACCATGTCATTGTAGGAGACATAGCCAAGGTCCCGCGCGAGCTGTTGGTTGATATTCTCAGCCTGTAGGAGAATTGTATTGACATCGTCCAGTACCGGATCGGCGGCGGAATAGAGTGCTGCGCGCTTCGCCTGCTTCTTCTCATTTGCCATAAGTGACGATATCTGTCGATAAGGAACCTGCTTTCCATCGACGGTCACCATAGCTGTCGCCTCGATGTTGCTGGTGCTGTCGGTGAGTGGGGCGATGGCTTTCGCGATGTATTCGGTTGTGAGGTAGCGTCTGAAGTAGCGCAGCCGCTTTCGTTGGATACTATCCGGCTCTCCGTTCTCCGCTCGTTTCACCAGCACAACATTCTGCAGAGTAAAAAGGCTTGCGTTTGCCTTGTACAGTGAATCCTGATTCGATTCCGAGCCGAAGACCCAGCTATTCCATCCCATCAGCGACTGGGCTTTCACGAGCTGCTCAGCCTCGGTGCGAAGGCTGTCGATGCGGGCGATATCCTTGGGGTGTTGCGGGGTGCAGGAGCCAAGGAGGAGCAAGCACAGAGCAAAGAGAAAAGAGCATAGAGCGTAGAGCTGAGGGCCGGATCGAAGCTGGGATTTCATGGCGTCAGGATATGAAAAACGGGAAAGAGAGGCAAGGCGGGGGATGCTAAAGTCAATGAGCACGGGTCCCAAGAAATCACGTTCTCACTAAGATTTGCATTGACTTTGCAGAGATTGCTTGGTATGTTTTGCTTGTTGTTCCTCTCCCCGTTCCTGTTAACCGCAAGCGCTGTTATTAAGAAGTAGAAGAGCCGACCATGTAGAATCCGGGAATTGGTGTCCCGGTTTTTCTTGTTGTTCGTTTATACGAACCCAGGTAGCGTATGTCTTGCCGCCCATCGTTCCTCCCCCGACACCATCTTGCTTCGTTAGGTCGCACGGCATCTGAACTCCACCAACCTCCAACAAGGGAAACATGAAAACTCAATTCCATAGTTGCCTGTTTGCTCTGGTTCTTTTCCCAGTAGCTTCTTTCGGCCAGATCACCGAAGCGAAGCTCACCGCCACTGATGGTGTGCCGCTTGATAATTTTGGAAACTCAGTCTCCCTATCCAGCGACTACGCCTTGATCGGAGCGTTCAATGGTGGACCATCTGCCGGCTCTGCTTACGTTTTCCATTTTGATGGATCGAACTGGATCGAACAAACGAAGTTCCGCGTCGGTGATCCTGCGGCCGGTGATAATTTTGGAAGTTCTGTCTCTCTCTCAGGCGACTATGCTTTAATTGGTGCATCCGGGGATGATGATCGTGGCAGTAACTCCGGTTCTGCATACATCTTTCATTTTGATGGATCAGGTTGGGTCGAGGAAACCAAGCTCATCGCCAGTGATGGCGCGATGGATGACCTGTTTGGGGGGTCAGTCTCTCTCTCCGGCGACTACGCGTTGATCGGAGCCAATGGGGATGACGATAACGGAACGAACTCTGGTTCTGCCTACATCTTTCACTTTGATGGATCGAACTGGGTGGAGGAAGCAAAGCTCACCGCCAGTGATGGCGCGATGGATGATCTGTTTGGGGGGTCAGTCTCTCTCTCTGGTGACCACGCCTTGATCGGAGCGCGCTACGATGATGATAATCAAGTCAGCTCTGGTTCCGCCTACATCTTTCACTCCAATGGATCGAACTGGGTTGAGGAATCTAAGCTCACCCCGAGGGATGGCGCGGCGTATGAATATTTTGGGAACTCGGTCTCTCTCTCTGGCGACTACGCCTTGATTGGAGCTTATTATGGTCGCCGTAATGGAGTTACTTCGGGTACTGCTTACATCTTTCATTTCGATGGATCGAATTGGGTGCAGGAAGCAAAGCTCGCCTCCGACGATGGTTGGTGGGATGATTATTTTGGGTGGTCAGTTTCTCTCGCTGGCGACTATGCCTTGATTGGGTCATACCTGGATGATGATAACGGAGCTCAATCCGGCTCTGCTTACGTGTACTCGGGCTTCTCTACAATATCGATGGTCTCTGCTGAAGTAACCCTTTCGCCTTCCTCCGGCGACGGCACCTTCGACTATTATCTCGACTTCACGAACCTCACGGCTGGCCCATTAACAGTCGATATCTGGACTGAAATGTCCGGCCCGGGCGGACGCACAAAAGTTGGTTCGGTAGCAACCGACAGAACTCTCGAGGCCAATCGTTCCTATTCTGAATCCGGCACAGCGACCCTTGATGGTGGCACCCCCGTTGGCGATTATGTGTTCACTGTGAAAGTGGGCGAATATCCCGATGTTGTCACTGCAAGTGGTAGCGCTTCATACACCAAAACTTCTCTGGGCAAGGATGATATCTCCTCCTCGACAGGCCCAGTCCCGACAAGCTTCGAGCTCTTCCAGAACCATCCCAATCCGTTCAATCCGACTACAACCTTCTCATTCACAATTCCTCAATCTTCAATCGTCAATCTCACGGTTTATGATCTTCTTGGCCGTGAAGTCGCGACGTTGGTGAACGAGAACCTCCACGTAGGAAGTTATGAAGCGACCTTCGGTGCGAGCAGACTCGCGACCGGGGTGTATTTCTACAGGCTAAGGGCGGGTAACTTTGTTGCGATGAGGAGAATGATTATCGTGAAGTAATCTTGCGGGGTGTGTATCTGTACCGACTTGTTACAGTTGATCCCTCGATAAACAAGGCCCCTCGGCAGGCTCGGGAAAGAGCTTCATCGCAACAAGAAAACTTACCTTGCTCCATTAGATTGGGCGATACTCAAATTCCCACAACATTGAGGGGGGAAACATGAAAACTCAATTCTATGGTTGCCTGTTTGCTCTGGTTCTTTTCCCCGTAGCTTCTTTCGGCCAGATCACCGAAGCCAAGCTCGCCGCCAGTGATGGTGTGGCGTTTGATAATTTTGGAAACTCAGTCTCCCTCTCTGGCGACTACGCCTTGATCGGAGCGTTCAATGGTGGACCATCTGCCGGCTCTGCTTACGTTTTCCATTGTTGATGGATCGAACTGGATCGAGGAAGCGAAGCTCAGGGCCAGCGATGGCGCGGCGGATGATCAATTTGGGGTGTCGGTCTCTCTCTCTGGTAACTACGCCTTAGTCGGAGCGCACTTGGATGATGATCGTGGCAGCAACTCTGGTTCTGCATACGTCTTTCATTTTGATGGATCAGGTTGGGTCGAGGAAACCAAGCTCACCGCCAGTGATGGCGCGATGGATGATCTGTTTGGGTGGTCAGTCTCTCTCTCGCGCGACTACGCGTTGATCGGAGCCAATGGCGATGACGATAACGGAACGAACTCTGGTTCTGCTTACATCTTTCATTTTGATGGATCGAACTGGGCGGAGGAGGCAAAGCTCACCGCCAGTGATGGCGCGATGGATGATGCTTTTGGGTGGTCAGTCGCTCTCTCCGGCGACTACGCGTTGATCGGAGCCAATGGGGATGACGATAACGGAACGAACTCTGGTTCTGCCTACATCTTTCACTTTGATGGATCGAACTGGGTGGAGGAAACGAAGATCAGAGCCAGTGATGCTGCAGCCGGTGATAATTTTGGAAACTCAGTTTCCCTCTCTGGTGAGCACGCCTTGATCGGAGCGCCCTATGATGATGATAATCAAGACGAGTCTGGTTCTGCTTACATTTTTCATTTCGATGGGTCTAACTGGGTGGAGGAAGCCAAGCTCATTGCCAGCGGTGGCTTGCAGAGTGCATATTTTGGATGGTCCGTTTCTCTTTCTGGTGACTACGCGTTGATTGGAGCCTTTTATGATCGTCATAGTGGAGTGAAGTCGGGTTCTGCTTACATCTTTCACTTCGGTGGATCGAATTGGGTGCAGGAAGCAAAGCTCGCTGCAAGCGATGGCTGGTGGAGTGATTATTTTGGGTACTCAGTCTCTCTCTCTGGCGACTATGCCTTGATTGGGTCATACCAAGATGATGATAACGGAACTAACTCCGGCTCGGCGTATCTGTACACAGCCTTCACTCCGGAAATATCTGTGGACTCATCGTCATTAAGTTTCGTGGTTGAGATGGGCGGAGTAGCAACAGGAGAGTTTTCGATTTACAATGAGGGTGGCACGCCGCTCACCCTTTATAGCTTGATAGAGTTGATAGGGGATGACCCAATTTCTATTACGGTGACCCCTAATTCCGGTGTAGTGCCCGCTTTGGCGACTCTTGAGTTCTATGTGGAGACCTATGCCGGCAATGCCCAACCGGGTACATATGCCGACAGCATTGTCATCACGAGCAACGACCCCGATGAATCTGTACTGTTCATTCCTGTGACCATTACTGTTGTTGAGAGCACTGTCCCTTGCGACAGCATTGACCTGTTTCAAGCCCGGTGCAGACCGGGAGGCACCATTCAAGCCCGGATTGTTCTCCTGAACTCAACAGAGTATGCCGGTGAAGAGGTGGTGATGGGCATTGATGGTGTGATCGATACTCTGACTATTTTCACCAATGGAACACATTCAAAAGCGCAGACGGTGCTTACAGGGCAGGCGTTAGGGGGCCACACGGTCTCGCTCGTCAGCCCAGCCGGTTGTTTCAGCGATATCACTGTGACTTGTTCGGCGTCGTTGGGAAAAGCCGATGAGGAATGGTTGTTCGATGAGGATAGTGGGTGGCGGGCCGATGAATATACAACACGGGGGATTCCAGCAACGACAGCCCTTCTCGGCAACTACCCGAACCCGTTCAATCCGAAGACAGAGATCAGATTTCAGATTTCCGACTACGGATGGATCAAGCTGATAGTCTTTGACCTCCTTGGCCGTGAGGTTGCTACTCTTGTCGATGGCTTCATGGAGCCAGGATATCACCAGGTGACGCTTGACGCTTCAGCCCTTGCCAGTGGTCTCTATATCTACAGACTTACCGCAGGGAGTTCCAGCGATGTGAAGAAACTGGTGGTTCTCAAATAGCATCAGGTGATACCAAGCCGACGCAGGATACGCTCACGTGTTCTATGCCGAGGACTTGTTTATGAACACCCGGCTGCGCATGAACTCCACCAGGAGGCTGATGACGTTGACAAAACGATTTCCACAGATTTGTAGTCTTCTTTGAACGATCAATCAGTGTCAATCAATTCTTTCTGCTTGTACGCCGAAGCGGTCTTTCGGCGTAGGCATGGTCACTTGTGTTCTGTTTCCCTTCTCCATTTCCTCACGTTTCTGCAGGACCCACCCCCGCGGTTCCTTCCACTTCATCCCAAATCTTCACGTGGTTCGTTTCTTTTACGTACCTCATCCCGATAAAGAACGTCATCAACGCAATGGTAATCGGGAACGCAAGCCCTGCATAGATGTTACCGGTCAGCGCTACCAGCGATGAGGCGATCAGCGGCGTGAACCCTCCGAACCAACCGTTGCCAAAATGATAAGGAAGCGACATTGACGTGTAACGAATCCTGGCCGGGAATAGCTCCACCAGGAACGCTGCAATTGGGCCGTACACCATCGTGACAAAAATAACCTGAACAAAAACGAGCATCGTCAACGCAATGACATTTGGGTTTAGTGGATCCGAGGCGAAGTGTGCCATGGCGTAGTAGATCGGCAAATACGATAATGCCGCGATCAGGCATCCGCTCATCATGATGCCCTTCCGGCCGATCCGATCGGACAGTGCACCAAAGACGATAAAAAACGGAGTGCCGAGCACCAGCGCAACAGCGACGATGATGTTCGCCGTGACGAAATTGACTTTCAGAACCTGTTGGAGGAAAAACAGTGCGTAGAATTGTCCGGTGTACCAAACCACTGCCTGTCCTGCCGTCGCCCCGAGCAACGCCTTCCCCATCAGCTTCCAGTTGCGCCGCGTTCCCATCGTTTCCTTCAGAGGAGCGCTCGACGTCTTGCCGGCGGACTTCAACTGACTGAACAGCGGCGATTCCTTCAGCCGCATCCTGACGTAATACGAAGTCGCCACAAGAACAACCGAAAGAAGAAACGGGATCCTCCACCCCCACTCACGGAATTGATCTTCACCCAGCGGGAGACGGACGGCCAGGATCACAGCCAGAGATACAAACAACCCGAGTGTTGCCGTTGTTTGAATGAAGCTTGTGTAGAATCCGCGCTTCCCGTCAGGGACATGTTCCGCCACATATGTCGCGGCCCCTCCATACTCCCCGCCGAGCGCGAGTCCCTGCAACAACCGCAGCACAACGAGTGCAATCGGGGCAGCCATCCCGATCTGTGCGTACGTCGGCAGCAATCCGATGGCTGTTGTCGACCCTCCCATAATCAACAACGTGACCAGAAATGCATACTTTCGGCCGACCCGATCTCCGATGCGGCCGAACACGACAGCGCCAAAGGGCCGAACCGCAAACCCTGTGGCAAACGTTGCGAGAAAAACCAGAAAGGAAACGACCTCGTTCCCTGGTGGATAAAACAGCGACGAGATAATCGCCCCGAGACTTCCGAAGATGTAGAAGTCGTACCATTCGATCATCGTGCCGGCAGATGAGGCGGCGATCACCTGCCAGATACCTGATTCTTTGGCTCCCTTCTGCACTGCGGTTGTCAGTGTTTGCATACCTTGCTCGCTCTGATTCAAGGAACAGTGAGAGAATAGAAGGACACGGAGTTGGTCCGTGTGGTCTGCTTCATACGTTACCCTTTCCCGGCTATTTTCTCAGTGCGCCCGATCAAGGGCGAAGAAAGTGAAGGGAATGCGCAATGAGTTCAAAGGGAACATTGGAACATCCAACAGGGAACAGCCAACAGGTCCGAAGGACCCCATCGGGGGAACAGCCAACAGGGAACATTCAACAGGGAACACTCAACAAGGAACATCCAACAACGAACATTCAACAAGTCCGAAGGACCCCATCGGGGGAACATCCAACAATCCGTCTTGGCCGTCTTACGGAACCTCTACGCTCCTCAGGAATTTAGCGCTCTCCTCAGGCAACGCCGTGTTGATGAACATGCCGGTGCCAAGCTCGAAACCCGCAGTACGGGAAACTCGCGGAACGACTGTCAGATACCAATGAAAATAATCGGTCCGCTTGCTGTCGGTGGGAACCGACCGGATGATGTAGTTGTAATCCGGATCGTTCAATCCGTGATAGATCCTTGCCAGAAGCCGCCTGAGTATTCGAGAAAGATCTGGAATCTCCTCGCTGGAGATGTCGTCGAAGGATGATTGGTGCCTTCGCGGAAAAATCCATGTATGAAACGGTGACAGCGCAGCGTATGGCTGAAAAGCAACGAAGTGCCTCCCTTCTTCGATGATCCGTTCTCCGGAAGCAAGCTCCTCGCGCAGCGTGCTGCAGAACAGACATTCACCGTGATCATCGAAATAACGGATCGCCTCATCGATGCGTGTGCGTACCTGGGATGGAACCACCGGAGTGGCTGCAATTTGCGAGTGAGGATGATACAGGGACGTTCCCGCGGCTTCTCCATGATTCTTGAACATCACGATCGCCTCGATGCGTTCGTCGGTCCTGATCGCTGTGTACCGGGTGCGATACATGGTGAGGATATCGGCTACTTCGGCATCGGCCATCAACGCGGTGGTCATGTCGTGCCGCGGATGCTCGACAACCACCTCATGAATTCCGACGCCGGACATCGAGCGAAACATGCCGTGAACCTTTCGTACGCGTTCTCCTTCCGGGGAGAGCGCCGGAAATTTGTTCGAAATCGCTCGAAGCGTCCACCGCTCGCCCTTTCCAAACCGGCTGATCTCGCGACCGGTGAGATGTTCATTGCCCGGACAGAACGGACAATCGGCCTGGAAGCGGGGAAGCGACAGTCGCTCCTTTGCCCGTTTGAATTCGTTGGGCCGGTTCACCCGCTCGGAGGCGATGATCACCCAGTCACGGGTGATAAGATTCTGGCGAAGTTCGGGCATAAAAAGATCGGAGATGTGGGATATGGGATGTGGGTTTACCCGCTCGACGAGTCAAGTCATCGACCGGAGTCGAAAAGACGTAGGCGGGATGTGGGATTTCGAATTTCGCGTCTCGGATTTCGGATTCCGGATTTCGGATTTCATCTAGGGTAGTTCTCTGACAAGCTGCTCTGCCTTGCTCCAGTTCACGTCTTCCGCCCGTTCGATACCTTTCGACAGTTCTTCCAGAATACGATCTTGCATTCTTCCCCTGTTCATCGCTGTGGAATAGGGGATGCGATGAAAAGTCACCATGGAGTATTTCGGTATGAACCGTTCAGGCCACTTCGCTTGCAACGCCTGCTCCACCTTTTTCTTCAGTTGGAACTTCGCTTGGGCAACGAGATCGCGCATCTCGACGAAATTCTCAACCGCGAGATCCGCAATGGCATCGGTGTTTACCTTGCGTTTCCTCTCGTATTCCCGGAAGATCCCGCCCCATTCCGGTCTCCAGTTTCCGGCCTCCGGTCTCCGATTTCCGATGATCTCATCCAGGACTGTGCAATCTTCGAAGGCGCAGTTCATTCCCTGTCCGAAGAACGGTACGATCGCGTGAGCCGCATCGCCAAGAAGCGCAACTTTGCCTTCAACGTGCCACGGACCGCATTTGATGGTAACCATGGATCCAGTAGGATTCGAGAA
>Ga0247727_10008008_pt1 | contig 19799 bp, 18 predicted proteins | sample WisWelCaveWW1625_FD_202498 | JGI IMG/M metagenome (GOLD analysis project Ga0247727, IMG submission 202498) | Biofilm microbial communities from Wishing Well Cave, Virginia, United States - WW16-25 | ecosystem: Environmental > Aquatic > Deep subsurface > Groundwater > Cave microbial mat | place... | reverse complement strand
GGGCTCCCGGAGTGGTGGACGGCGCGGAGAAATCGCGCCGCACTATACGGAACGCCCCCCGGCCTGTCAACGCCGGCGGCGCCCCAGGGATCCCCGCGTCAGCCGCCAGCCCTGCGTTCGCCGGGCATCGGGCCCGGCCTGCTCCGGCCGCGGGGCCGTCGGCGACCGCGCCGGGAATCCCGCAGTTTTCAGCGGGCCGGCGCGGCGACGGCGAGCGGAGGGCGAGCGTCGGCCGAACGCGCCGATGATGCGGTGGTTCGTGGCAATCCGTGGCCTATCCGCGAGCCCGGACGCGGTGCCCCGCGGCCGGAGCAGGCCGGGCCCAGAAACCGAGGGTGTCTCGCCACCTTCTCGGCTTGACACCTCGATGCCGGGGTGCATAGCATCGAGTTTCTCGAGGTCAGTGCGCGGTTCCAGCCCATGCCGACTTTTTCGAAACGGCTCAAGGAGCTCGCGGAGCGGGGTCGCGGCATCGTCGTCCTGACGGGGGCGGGCATGTCGGCGGAGTCGGGTGTGCCGACGTTCCGGGGCAGGGACGGATTCTGGGAGAAGGAGTCGGTTGAGGACCTGGCGACGCCCGAGGGCTTCGCCCGCGACCCCGCCAGGGTCTGGCGCTGGTACGACGATCGCCGGCGGCAGATCGCTGCTTGCATCCCGAACGCCGGGCACCGGGCCCTCGCGGCCTGCACGGCGCGCCACGCCGATGTCGCGGTGGTGACCCAGAACATCGATGACCTGCATGGGACCGCCGGCAGCCGGCGGGTGATCGAGCTGCACGGCAACATCTTCCGGGTGCGCTGCGCCCGCGACGGCACGGTGACGGAGGATCGCCGGCTGCCGCTGCCGGTGATCCCGCCGACCTGCCCCTGCGGGGCGCTCCTGCGGCCGGACGTCGTCTGGTTCGGGGAGATGCTGCCGGAGCGCGTGATGGAGGAGGCGACCACGGCGGCGGGCGCCGCGACCCTTTTCCTCGTCATCGGCACCTCGGCGGTGGTGTATCCTGCCGCGGGGCTGCCGGCCGTCGCGGGCGACGCGGGGGCCTGGGTCGTGGAGATCAACCCGGAGCCGACGCCCCTGTCGGACCAGATGGACGAGGTGCTGCGCGGCAAGGCGGCGGAGATCCTGCCGGCGCTGCTGGGCGGTGCGCCCTGAGGACGATGCGCGGACTCTATCTCGACTGCTTCTCCGGGATCAGCGGGGACATGCTCCTCGGGGCCCTGGTCGATCTCGGTGTTTCGATCGGCCACCTGCGACGGGAGCTCGGGAAGCTCCCGGTGCGCGGTTTTGCGATCTCGGCGAAGGCCGCGAAGCGGGCCCATCTGGCGGGGACCAAGGTGGAGGTCGAGGTGTCGTCCCGGCGGCAGCCGGAGCGCAACCTGCGCACCATCCGGCGGATCATCGAGGGTAGCGCGCTCTCACCCCGGGTCCGTGGCACTGCGGTCCGGGTGTTCGAGAGACTGGTCCGGGCGGAGGCCCGCGTGCACCGCATCCCGGCGGACCGCGTGCACCTGCACGAGGTGGGGGCGGTCGACGCCATCGTCGACATCACCGGCGCGATGATCGGCCTCGAGGCGCTCGGCTGGCCGCGCGTCGTCTGCTCGCCGCTGCACGTCGGGCGCGGCATGGTGACCATGGAGCACGGCACCTTCCCGGTGCCGCCGCCGGCGGTGGCGGAGCTGCTGCGTGGCCGTCCCTGCTACGCCACTCACGTCGAGGGGGAGCTGGTGACGCCGACCGGGGCGGCTCTGGCGGTCACACTCGCCTCTGACTTCGGTCCGCTTCCCTCGATGCGGCTCCGGAAGGTCGGCTACGGGGCCGGATCGAGGCAGTTCGACGGCCATCCGAACCTCCTGCGCGCGCTCTACGGCGACCTCCTGCAGGACGCCGCGCTCCGCGAGACCGTGACCGTCATCCAGACCACCATCGACGACATGAACCCGCAGCTCTATGGCCACCTCATGGAGCGGCTGTTCGACGCCGGGGCCCTGGAGGTCTTCTACACGCCGATCCAGATGAAGAAGAACCGCCCCGGCACCATGGCCACGGTCATCGTGCCGGAGCCCCGGCTCGAGGCGGTGACCCAGGTGATCTTCCGCGAGACGACGACCATCGGCTTCCGCTACCAGCCGATGGGGCGGATCGAGATGCGGCGGCGGTTCGAGGTCGCCAGGACTCCCTACGGTCCGGTGCGGATGAAGATCTCTTATCACGACGGCGAGGTGATGCAGGCGACACCGGAGTACGAGGACTGCCGCGCGCTGGCCCTGAAGACAGGCGTGCCGCTCAAGGAGGTGCAACGCTCCGCCCTCACCGCGCGGAGAACCACGACTGCCCGGAGGGCGCGTCGATGATCTACGACAGGGAGAAGGCGAACCGGATGCTCAAGATCGTCCTCGAGGTGACCGCGGGGGCGATCGACATCGCCACCCGTCCCGGCGGCGAGCCGAGCCTGAGGCTGCCGGCGCTCGAAGCCGAGAAGGTGATGCGCCCGCTCGCCGCCAAGGGGGACGTCGACGCCATGTACGACGCCTACCTGCGTCTCGTGAAGGAGGGAGCGCCGGTCGGCCAGACGCTCGACCGGCTGCACCACAAGAGCTTCGAGTCGGAGCTCTACCGCTTCGTGAAGCTCTACTGGGAGCGCGAGTGAGGCGGGGCACCTTCTACGTCACGACGCCGATCTACTACGTCAACGACGTGCCGCACATCGGTCACACCTACACCACCATCGTGGCCGACGTCCTGGCCCGTTTCCACCGGATGGCGGGCGAGCAGGTGCGCTTCCTCACCGGCACCGACGAGCACGGGCAGAAGATCGAGCGCGCCGCGAAAGCGCGCGGCATGACGCCGATCGCCCTGGCCGACGAGGTCGTCGAGCGCTTCATGTCGCTCTGGTCGAAACTTGGCGTCTCCTACGACGACTTCATCCGCACGACCGAGAAGCGCCACCGGAAGGGGGTCGAGGCCCTGTTCGCGCGGATCGAGGCCCGCGGCGACTTCTACAAGGACCGCTACGCCGGCTGGTACTGCACCTCCTGCGAGTCGTTCTACCCCGAGAACCAGGTCGCCGACGGCCGATGCCCCGACCAGGGACACAAGGTCGAGTGGACCGAGGAGGAGTCGTACTTCTTCCGGCTGTCGCGCTACCAGGAGCCGCTCCTGAAGCACTATCGCGAGCACCCGGGGTTCGTGTTCCCGGAGACCCGCCGCAACGAGGTGGTCGCCTTCGTCGAGGCGGGGCTCAAGGACCTGTCGGTGAGCCGGTCGTCGTTCTCCTGGGGCATCCCGTTTCCCGGCGACGCCCGGCACGTCCTGTATGTCTGGTTCGACGCCCTCAGCAACTACATCACGGCGCTCGGGTACGGCGCCGACCGGGCCCTGTACGACACCTTCTGGCCGTGCAATGTCCACCTCGTCGGCAAGGACATCCTGCGCTTCCACGCCGTCTACTGGCCGGCCTTCCTGCTGTCGGCCGGAGAGCCCCTCCCCGAGAAGATCGTGGCGCACGGCTGGTGGCTGCGCGACGCTGCGAAGATCTCCAAGTCGAGGGGGGGCGTGGTCGATCCGCTCCCGCTCGTGCGCGACTTCGGCGTCGACCCGCTGCGGTATTTCCTGATGCGCGAGATGGCCTTCGGCCAGGACGCCTCTTATTCGGACGAGGCGTTCATCGACCGGGTGAACACCGATCTCGCCAACGACCTCGGCAATCTCGCCAGCCGCGCGTTGAAGATGATCGAGGACTATTGCGGCGGCACCCTCCCGGCGCCCGACCCGGCCTTCGCCGGCACCGCGGCGATCGAAGCGGCCGCGCGCGCCGCCTGGACGGGGCTCGTGGATGATTTCCGCGGCCTGGCGTTCAACAACGGGCTGGCGCGGGTCTGGGACTTCGTGGGGCTGCTCAACCGCTTCATCGTGCAGCACGAGCCGTGGAAGATGGCCCGCGACCCCGCCCGGCGCCGCGACCTCGACACCATCCTGTACGACGTCGCCGAGGCACTGCGGATCGTGGCGGTTCTCCTCGCGCCGGTGATCCCGGAGTCGGCGCAGCGCCTGCACGCCGCCCTCGGCGCCGCGGGCGAGGTGTCCGCGGTCGGGCTTTCCGATTTCCGCTGGGGCGTGCTGAAGCCCGGCGCCGCCATCACCCGCGGCGCGTCGCTGTTCCCCCGCATCGACAAATCCGCCTACCTGAACGAGGCGGCGACCCAGAAGGAGCTCGGCATGGAGACATCCGGCACACGAGGAGGCGCACCGGCACCACCCGCGAGCGGCACTCCGGCCCAAGGGGCCGCTGCCAGCGGCCCTCCCGTCCCATGCGGCACGGCCGCCGGCCCGCCGGCGGAGATCACCCTCGACGAGTTCCGGCGCGTCGAGCTGCGGACGGCGAAGATCGTCGCGGCCGAGCCGGTCCAGGGGGCCGACAAGCTCTTGAGGTTGACGGTCGACGTCGGCACGGACACCCGGACGATCGTGGCGGGGATCGCCGGCCGCTACGCGCCCGCCGCGCTCGTCGGCAAGACAATCGTCGTCGTCGTGAATCTCAAGCCGGCCAAGCTGCGCGGCGTCCTGTCGGAAGGGATGCTGCTCGCCGCCTCCGACCCCGCCAGCCAGCCGTTCATCCTGACGACGGAGGACCCGTCGGTCCCGGCCGGCTGGCGGGTCAGGTAGACGGAAGGCCCCCGAGGCCCGGTGTTCAGCGACAGTCACGCCCACCTCACCTACGATCGCTTCGACGCCGATCGCGACGCCGTCATCACCCGGGCCCGCGAGGCCGGCCTGAAGTACATCGTTACGGTGGCGTCGCACATCGGCGACGCCGACGCCTGCGCCGATCTGGCGGCGGCGCACGATTTCATCCGCTTCACGGCCGGCGTCCATCCGCACGAGGCGAAGGACTGGAGCCTCGAGGTGGCGCGCGGCATCGAGCGGGCCGCGCGGCGGCCGAAGTCGGTGGCGATCGGCGAGATCGGCCTGGACTACCACTACAACCACTCCCCGCCGGCCGAGCAGCGCGCCGTCTTCCGCGAGCAGATCACCCTGGCGCGCGCCCTCGCCCTCCCGATCGTGATCCACACGCGCGAGGCCTGGGACGACACCTTCGCCATCCTCGAGGATGAGAATGCCGTGGCGGCCGGCGGCGTGTTTCACTGCTTCTCCGGCGGACCGGAGGAGGCCCGGCGTTGCCTCGATCTCGGCTTCTACCTGTCGTTCGCCGGACCGGTCACCTTCAAGAACGCCCACGCCCTCGCCGAGGCGGCCGTCGCCACTCCGCTCGAGCGCCTGCTGATCGAGACCGACGCGCCGTACCTGTCGCCCCACCCGCTGCGCGGGCAGCGCAACGAGCCAGCCCGGGTCGTCCTGGTGGCCGAGCGCATCGCCGCCCTCAAGGGTGTCAGCGCGGAGGTCGTGGGGGCGGCGGCGACGCGCAACCTGGAAGCGGTGTTCCAATTGACGGGCTCGCCAGCCTGACATAGCATGCCGTCATGAGTCATTGCGAGAGTTGCGGAGCGACGCTGGCGCCGGAAGAGATGACCTGCCCGGCATGCGGCCGCATGCTCGCGGGATCGAGCCAGGTGGCCGAGGTCCCGCTGGAGGAGGAGGCCGTGCTGATCCACGGGCTGCTCGAGAGCGCCGGCTTCAACCCGATGCTGGCCTGGCTCGACGATGGGGGGCAACCGCATCCGATCAAGCCCGGAACGATGGTGTCGCCCGCGCTCGGGCTTCTGCCGCCGGTGACTACGCCGTTCGCCGTCTTCGTCCCCGAGGATGAAGCGATGGAGGCGAGACAGGTGCTCCAGGACGCCGGCCGGCTGCCCATCAGCGACGAGCCGAGCGTTTCCTGACCGGCGCCGTTCAGCCCGCCTCTTCGCCACCGGGGGTCCCGCCCTTCAAAGGAAGCCTGCCGATCAGCGCCCGGATCTTTCCTTCCAACCGATCGCGCACGTCCCGGAAGGCCTGACGGACCGCCTCGGCACCGCCCGGCTCGAACGTCGGGTCGGGCGTCGACCAGTGCTCCATCGGGAACTCGCGCACCGACGCGGGGCAGGCCCGCGCCGCGTGGTCGCACAGCGTGATGACGAGATCGAAGGGGCCCGGGACCTCGTCGATCGACTTGGAATACTGGCGGGAGATGTCGATGCCGCGCTCGTCCATCACGGCGATGGCGTGGCTGTTGACGCCGACCGGCATCGTCCCGGCGCTCCACGCCTCGACCCGGCCGTCGCCGAGGTGATTCGCCAGCCCCTCGGCGATCTGGCTGCGCGCCGAGTTGCCAGTGCAAATGAAGAAGACACGGAATGGCTGCCCGGGCATCGGAGAAGGCCTCCCCGCGACGGACGAGCTTAGCCCAAAACTGGCCGGGGTGGTCCGGGCGATTTGGTGCATGGTGGCGCGGAGCCTGTGGTATTCGCGGGTGGATGAGCGTGCTCTGGAGGTGAACGGGGGCGGGTGGGGGTGGGGGATCAGCGCCTGAGTTTGCAGGGAATTCCGCGGATCGGCAGGTGGCACGCATCGTGGTTCCCAGGTCGCCACGCACTGCCCACGGAACCCGGTTGAACGAGTGTGACGGTTCCGGCCACCGTTCTGTCCCTGGCCCACGTGCCGCGAGCACTTCCGCTGCGCACCCGGCTTTCGCTTCCGGCGCCACGGCGTCTACTCGACGCGCCGTCGGGTGGTGCCCCGGTTTCTCTGCCTTGCCTGCCGCCGCACCTTTTCGCGCCAGACGTTCTCGACGTCCTACTACCTCAAGCGCCCCGAGTTGCTCCCCCACCTCGCCGCCGCGCTGCACGCCGGCTCCGCCCTGCGCCAGATCGCCCGCTCGGTGGCGTGCTCCCACTCGACCCCGGCGCGCCTGGCGGCCCGGCTCGGGCGGCATGCCCTCCTGCTGCAGGCCGGCGCCCTCGCCCGGCTTCAAGGGCGCCTCGACGAGCCGGTCGTCCTGGACCATTTCGAGACCTTCGAATTCACCCAGGACCTGCCTTTCGGCGTCGCCACACCGGTGGGGGCTCGCTCCTGGTTCGCCTACAGTCTCGACCCCGCCCCACCCGCCCGCACCGGCCGCCGGTCGGCCCTGCAGCAACGGCGGGTCCGGTCCCGACCGCGCCGGCCGTCACGCGGCGGCTATGGCGGGTCGACCCTCCGGGTCCTGGCGACGCTCCTCCCCCTCGTCCCGGTGGGAGACCGGCTCGACCTGGTCGGTGACGGCCATCCGGCCTACGACCGGGTCGCCGCTGGGCACCCGCGCGTCCGGCTGCAGCGCTTTCCGAACCCGCGCCGCCAGCCGCGGGGCGCTCCGCGCTCGGCCGCCGCGCGCGCCCGCGACGCGGCCATGTTCCCCGACAGGAGGCAGATGCGATTCACTTCGGCAGGAGCCTACTCGATCACCAAGAAGGCGACCCTTCCTGTTGCCTCGAGGAGTTTCTCTGCCTGCTTCGCATGGCGCGCGGCGTCGTGCTCCAGCCCTGCGCCTCTTGCAGGGATCCGGAGGTTAAGAACAGCGTTGTGCGAGAGGAGATCCGCGAGTGGCTGGTTTATCGGATGCTCCCGATCTTCATCCACTTTGACCTCGATCGCTAGCGACAGACCGGAGCTGCGATTCTGATAGGCTAGATCTGCCGCATGCTGCCACCAGAACATGGGGACAGGAGCTTCCTTGCCGGCATATACGAAGCCATGCCTGGCCATTGGCTCTGCCAAGATCGCGGGAAGCGCATCCCGTGTTGTATTTGAACTCTGGAGGGGGATTCCGCCTTCTGCTCTTGCGCTCGCCAAGGCGGCTCCACAGTCGGCCACGATGGGCTGGAGCGTCGGAGGGATAGCGCCCTTCGCCCACGGTTTACCCACTGACAGCGCGCCAAGATGCTCGCCTTCTACATCAACGAATGCGACGTGATAGACATCCCAAAGCAGCGACTGCCATTTCCCGCGAACCGATTCAGTCGGTCTTCGGCTAGACGTTGTCTTCTCAGTTACATGCCCAAGCGCGATGGCCGGCCGCGCGGCGACGAGTCGTTGATACACAGCGGCATCAGGAAGGTTGAACGATTCTGAAATGAGCGCCCGTCGAATGAGGGGTAGAGCCTCATGGCAGATTGGGCAGTGTAGGCTTGCTAGTTCGGGGTTGTACCTTCCGAACCCTCTTCGTCCAAAACCGTCTGCCACTTTTGCCCAGGCCAAGCCTGAAATGCCGGACAGTCCTTCTGCTTGAATCCGCTCGATGGCCGCCAATACGCCCTGTTGGCACACGCCCCTATCCCTCGATCCTGCCGTCTTTAGCGACCCTGACGGTCCGCCACTCGTAGTTTCCGGCTTTCACCGCACGCTGGGTGGACCGTTGAACTGCCTCGCGGCCCCGGCCATCAGCGGGCCCATCGAAGAGCACGATCCGCCGTACTCTGTCTTTCTGGTTCATGCCATCGAACACGACGAAATCGATGGGGTCGAACAGGGCCTTGGCATCTTGGGGAAAGTAGCCGCGTCGAGAAAAGAGCGAATCGGCCTTCTTGAGAAGCTTCGGGAGCTGCCTTCGACCTCGTTCGCGGGCTCGCTCCCGAATCTGCTCCTGCAGCTCCTGGAACCGCTGTTCCGTCTTCTCAAGGCGACCCTCATCTTCCTCCAGAGTATCGAGGAAGGTCCTGCGGGGTTTCGACCTGTACGACAGGCTGATGTCTGTGAGGCGGAAGAACTGCTTGCAGTGCGGGCAGATACCGAGGATATTCCGGAAGTCCTCCATGACTTGTACGAGAGCAGGCTTCATCGCTTGCCCCCGACATTGTAAGTCTCCCAAGCGACCCTCCCACCCTGAACCGCCTCTTTGATCTGCTTCTGATGTTCGTTCAGGTTTGCCCCGCCCGTCTTGATTTCCACGAAGGCCAGCGAGTCAACACGTCCCTTCGTCGATAGCCCACGGAACACCAAGTAGTCGATGGGCTCGAAGAGAGCACGACAGTCCCGAGGTTCGTACTGAAAGCCCTTGAACACCGGGGCAATCTTCTCGAGGATCTTACCCAGATTCACGCTGACCGCACCGCGCTCGGAGCGCTCGCGGGCCCGCCGGCGCTGCTCACGAAGCTCACGATGGCCATCTTCAAGCGCTTCGCGACGCTCCTGAAGGAGGCCCTGTGCGCGCGCAGGTAACGGGTCATCCGCGTAGAAGAGCACTGCCCGTTTCAGGGGAAACCCTTCCCCACAGTTGGAGCATTCTCCGTAGATGTGCGGATCAGACTGCAGTTGGTTAATCGTGTCGCGGTGTTCCGTCATGTCGCCTCCGCTGGTAGCGTTCCGGACACCGTCGGCTGCTCAGATGCCCAGGTGCATCGTCAAGGACTTGAGCACCGAATCGGGCAGTGGCACGCGCTCGGCCTGGCGGTCCGTCGATGCCTCATCGACCTCGTACTTCTCGCCCATGACGACTTGAAACCACCGCTCGCGATCCTTGACCACGCGATACATCTTCTCGTCCTGCGTGGCCTCGACATAGGGGAGGTACACGTATATCGGGGCTCCGACCACTTCCGCCTTCGACCCGATCCGGTCAACTCGTCCGGTGCGTTGCTCGAGCGTCGACGGGTTCCAGCACAGGTCGTGATGTATGACGAATCGGCAGTTCAGGTGGAGATCGACCCCCTCCGCAAGCACGCTGCTGGCCACGAGCACCTCTGGGAACAGCGGCGTGTTGAAGGTCAGCAGGAGCCGTCTCCGGGTCGCCGCCTGCACCTCCCCATTGGCCAGGCGAACGTTCGGGAGAAGATGGACCCTCGCCGCCTCTTCGAAGCACTCAGCTGAATCGAATACCTTGGAGACTTCCCGCCCGACATGAGTCCCGGTCTGTACGTTCTTCAGGGCGGCCAGGTACTCGCTTCTTTCGTTCGGCACGCACCTCTCGGCTAGGAACCGCACGAAGGTATCGATTCGGTATCTGAGGGACTGTCTCCCAAGATCGTCGCGCTCGATGGCCTTTGCGAATGCTGCAGGGTCGTCAGCGGCGCCGAGGTCGTCGAAGTACCGGACGAGAAACGACGGTGTTCTCAGGAACCGCCGGACAACGTCTGTAATGGCCTCCTTCTCGTCCACTGTCAAGCTGGCGAACGGGCTTAGGATTCTGTCTAAGGCCTGATCGATGCTCTTGCGCAACGACCCGTCTGTGTCGAAAAACCGCTTCCCTATCCTCTGAAGCTCCTCGGACAGGTCATCCTTGGGAAGATTCGGAAGGCGCAGCCGCGCCTGGGCGAGAATCTCCTCCTGCATCATGGAGGAAATGTGCCGGATCAGGGCACGCCCTGTAGCCCTGTAGTGACAGAAGACGAGGGCCTTCTCCCCCTTCTTCCAGAGATCCACCACGCGGGCTGCGGTTGCCTGCACCTTGGGGTGCTCGCGTTTTGCGCCCTCCCCATCGCGACGAAGTGCGTGGTCAAGGTGTCCGAGGTACCACTTGACCTCTTCGGATTCGTCGGCGACCGGCGCATCCACCGCATCCTCCTCCTTGGTTCCCTTTTCGGCGCGCGTCTCCGTGTAGGCTTCGAAGGACGAAGCTAGGCCTTCCGCGAAAAGCGCCCGGCCTCCTTTCGACGCGGCGAGCAGTGCCTGTACGCGACCAGCCAGGAGAAAAGGAAGCAGAACCCCCGGACCAATATCCAGACCACGCTCGGTCGTCTCTTCAGAGTTAATGCCGGCTCCGGGGAGGACGCGTCGTCGCTCGCCTGCCCCGACTCCCTCCAGGTGCGTCGGCTTGAGGTGTCTTACCACCCAAGGGCGCAGAAGCAGCTCCGCACCGCAGATGGCGTTCTTGGCAGCGCTTACTCGCTCGACGAGGGCGCCACCGATCCCATCGGCGCCGGCCGCCTCCAGCGTCTGCCACCATCCCTCGGCGTCCGGTGCAACCCCACCGTCTGTTGCATGCAGTGCCTGGGATGCTCGACCCCAGGCCGCGTCCAGACGAAGCGCCGCCGCCTGAGCATCGTTCAGGGCATTCTCGAGGTCCCCTATCCCCTTCTTGAAGTCGGGCCTGGTCAGTTCCGGAGCGCGGGAGGAATTCCACGCAATCCCTTCGAACCTCTCGAGTACCCGGACGAGCTCATGATGGCCAAGTTGGAACGGCGTTGCCGTCAAGAAAAGCATTCGTTCGAACTTCCCTCCGAGAGCACCGCCCGTATCGAAATACTCGCCCTCCTTGGCTGCTTCTTCATCGACGAACAGCGAAGCAAGTTGCGTCTCAGGATTCTTAAGGTGGTGCGCTTCGTCCAGGATGAGGAGCGGCGAGGTGAAACGCGCCTTCCTAAGAGAGGTCTTCCATATCTCGTTCATGACGCCCGACAGCGCCTGTCGAACGTCTTTCAACCGCTCTTCTACGTTGGCCGAGGTACGCAGCGGCAACGAGCCGAGTGTCTCGATCAGCGGCGCGAGATCTTCCCCCTGCACATCCTCTTCAAGTACCGCCTGGAGATGACGGGGGACCGGATCGTCCGTGACCTCTTCCTTGAATCTGTTATGGGCCCGGTGGATGGCGCCTAGCCATTTCTCGTAGGGCAGGTCGAGAAGGTGACCGAGCAACCCTTCCGCATACGACTCGACGTACGAATCCATCCTCAACAGGCTGCCGGCGAACTTGTGAAAGTTCCGCCGCTGCTCGCCTAGCGACGGTCGCCCCTTGAAAGCCCGCTTGATCACCGCCAGCTTGACGAACCCATCGGTCAGGGCTCGATGCAGCGCCCCATGCGTCAGGAAAATGATATGAGCGCGCTTGGCATCTTCATCATCGAGCAGCCTCAGGAACTCGACGCCCGAGGACGCAACGTCGTAGCGGATCTGGTCGCGCACCTTCTCGGACAGACACTTCCTCCTGAAGACATCCCAGTCTCGCGGCCACTTTTCCTTAAGACTCGGCGGAACCATGACGACGATCGGATCGGCACCTGCGCGGTCCAAGATGACTGACGCGGCGACCGCCAGCGCCACAAAGGTCTTGCCCATCCCGACCTCATCGGCCAGGACGACCCCCGGGTACCGGCCGAGGCGCACCAGCAGTGCCTCCGCGGTACGCATCTGCCTTTCCGCATCGTCGCGGGCGATTCGATCGGTGCGAAGATTTATTGACTCTCTCGGAAAGGGCGCGAACATCAAGCCTCCACCGACGTCGCGACATCCATGGCCGCCTTGATATACGAATCGATCGCCGTCGCCTGCGGACCACGCAGAGCGACCTCCTCAGCCTGGACGGCATCGATACACTCTTTCAGTTGCGCCCGGATGACTTTCACCGGTAGACCCCCGGCCGCCGGAAGCTCGGGACGGATGCGTCCCAGGGTCAGAGCCAGCTCTGCCAAAAAGAATCGGGCTTCCTCCAGGGTCCGTGCTTCCTGCCTGAACACCTCCGCCAGCCGTAGTGGACCCACAGGCCCACGCAGTCTCCATTCCAGGCCTTCGATCGTCGCCACTGGGCGCTCCAGCCGCTTACCCAGATGGTGTAGCGCCAGCGCGACCCGCTTGGTTCTCTTGAGCAGGTACGTCTCCGTGTTGACTCGCCGATGAGGATCGAGTTCGACGTCCATCTCCGTCTTCTGGCCTTTTCGCTTCAGGACATGGCGCATGGCGATGTGCAGCGGTTGAGAGTTCCCCAAGACCAGCAAGAGGTCTTGCAGGGCCAGATTCCTCAGCTCCGGGAGCGAAGGCAGGCTTCCCAGCTCGAGCGCATTCACTATCCACGGAGCGCTGGCCTTCTGTCCGTCGGCCTCCCAGCAAACCGTCAGATGGCGCGGGATCGCGGGGCCCTCTGATGGGAAGGACATCTCCGTTTGCCCGTCATGATCGTCGGACCTGGCGAGTATCGGTCCGTCCGGAAGCGCGATCGACCAGCGCACCGGCAGGTCCGACCCCAGTCGGACCCGCAGACACCTATCCTTGCCGTCGTAGAGCGCGTCCTGGAAGCCCGCAGGCAAGATCACCCCGGAGGCGTCCTCCTCGTCATCTCCAGCAGCGGGGTTCCATACCAACTTGTCGGAGTCTGGATCGACTGGCTCGTCGCAGGGCGGCCAGCAACTCTTGCCCAGATCGCGTTCTTCCTTCGAGTCAGCCTTGAGCACGTACCCCAGGTTCGCTTCGAGGTTGGCCCGAGCGCCCATGCCATAGCCTGCCGTCGTGAAGTTGCTCGAGCCAAGCATCCAGAGGATTTGGGCATCGCTGGAGAGCACCAGCATCTTGGCATGCAGACTCCGCCGATCGCTTTCTTCGGATGTTCGGATTCCGCGGACGGAAACCTTAGCCTTCTTCTGAAGCGAGGTCACCAGGTTGTGCGGCATGAACAACCGCGTTCGCCCTTCCTCGTGAGGCTCCTGATCCACATAGAAGTCGACCTTGCGTTCACCCCGACTGGCCATGACTCCCAGGAGGGACTCACCCACGCCGGCCGCAGGCTGGCTTTGATCGAAGAAGGGCGACAGCACGTCGGCTTGACGAGGTGGCCCACCAGAAGGCCATGCCTCCTGCAAGGCGTCAAAGAGAGGCATGCCGGGCCCGCTGAACAGGGCGATCGGCCTGACCCCGCCACGCCCCTGTGGCGGCCATCCACGCGTCCGTTGCCGAATCAGGTCGATGAGTTCGAGTGCTCTCTGCTTCGGGCCCGCGATCACTGCCCGTCCCACGGCGTAGCCGGCCACTTTCTCCAGGAAGCCCAGCGAATCCTGCACCACATCAACGTATCCGGGCTCATCCGGTGAAATGTCGACCGCAGCGAAGACCTCGAGGTTCTCACGATAACCAGGCGGGGTGAGGTTCCCCGATCCGATGATGAGGCGGGCCCGCTTCGTCCAACAGAGCAGGCTGATCTTCGAATGCTGGATCGCCCCCGGGACCACCACCGGGAGCACGTCCCAGCGCATGCTCTCCTTCTCGTCCGCGTACTGTCGGTCGACCAGGACAGACACCCGCGAAGCCGCCAGCCGCTCTTCTCGCTCGATCAGGTACTCGACCGACTCGCCTTCTCTCGGATCCGTCGTCATGCCTAGGAAGCGCGAGAGGCACTCACTTTCGAAAAAGGCGGCATCGAACGTGAATGTCGTGGCGATGCAGTGAAGCGGCTCGCCAGCATCCGGCGGTGCTTCCCAAAGGCTCAGAGGCTTGCGCCATTCCTCCGAAGACTCGCGCTTACGCGGCATGGGATGCCCCCTTCACTAGGTCACCGCAAAAGGACGCAACGGACCAAAGGCGATATGGCCGCCCCCAACCGGCATCATCTTCGGGCCCCTCGGTCAGCTTGTATGCCGGTCGAACGATGACCCTGCCGTCCGTCGTCGCCTGGAACCACTCCCGCTTGCCCTCGGGCGGCTTTGCCTTCTGGACCTCCGCATGGCGCTGCAGGCAAGTCTGCAGCAAGTCCTCGGCGCGTGTCACACCCTCGAACAACCGGGTGATTCTCAGGAACTCCTCCATCAACCCGGGATCCGAACCATCGAGTGCGTCCGCGGCCGCACGAATGCGCCCCGCGATCCTCCCCGCGATGACCTGGGGCATCTCCGCTCCGGCATACTCCGCCGGGCTGAGTGGTCGAGGCATGGTCCGGGTTGAGGCATAGCGGGCCCAGTCGAAGGCCCGTTCTATGTCTCGGGATACCTTCTCGTAGGCATCTACACGCGCAAGGCGCAGCTTCAGATCGGTTGAGCACTGAGCCATCAAATGGTCTCGTGCCAAATCGGCTTCGCTCGCAACGTCGGTGAGCATCTCAGGATTCACAGCGGCAATACGCGAAAACACCTCGCCACGTGGCGCGGATTCGGCCGTGAGCAGCAGCTGATAGATGAAGGCCGCCTCCTGCCGGCCTGAGTCCACAGGCGCCAGATGCTCCGAAAGCAGCTCCCATCCACCCCAGCCCCAGGAGCGATCCGAGTACCCTTTCCCAATCGAGCTTTCGACCGCGGACCGAAGGGTGGCACGCATCTTTGCTCCAGGCCCGTCGGTCCCATCGACGAATCCGGCCAGCTCCTGTTCGCGCTCCCAGATGCGAAGGAGCTCATGCCCTTTCTCGTCGATGCCAATTCCTTCTTGAGCTATGCGCAGATTCCTGGCGAGGCGCTTGTAGATGCCGTGAAATCCGAAGACAGTCGGGGTCTTGAGGTATGACTTTGCCGCGAGCTGCGTATTAGTTCTAATCGCGGCTCGAGCCTTCTCTATCCCAGGGGTCTGGCGGTACCGCTCCGGGTCGGCAGCCCGGGCGAACGCCTCCGCCACCAGCCACTCGAACACGATGTGCGCCGGCGTGACCCCATCTGCTGCGAAGTCGTCTTCAAGCCCTTGGCAGACCAAGGCAGATACGGCCATCGCCGTCAGGAAGCGCGGGCGCTGCATCCGGTTCGTGAGGCCGGGCAGTATCTGCTCGGCAAGGCGCTCACCTAGCGGGCCGAGGCCAAGGGGATCCAAGGCGCCCTCGCCAGAGACCTCAGGATCCACGACGGTTAAAAAAGGCAGGACTCGATTGACCATGCCGCCTCCTATCGCCAGGGTGCCAACCTGTGGCCCCCGTTCTTCTGGAGAGCCTTGGTCCGGTTGTTGATTCTCCGCCTCTCGGGTAATGAGATGCAAGATAGGGTGACCCGCGGCCGGCGCGGCGCGCCCAGCGATAGCAGAGCTGGTGGAAGTTCCAGATGGTCAGGTTCGGGCGGTCGCCGGAGCTGCGGCGCTGGAACTCGGTGAGGGCCCGGTTGAAGCAGGTCAGGAAGGTGCGCTGGGCCGCAGCGGCCGGGCGCTGGGCCTGGTCCCGGCGCCGCCGCTGATCACGACGCGCGGCATGCGGCGGAGCTGGCCGACCTGCTGCACAACCTGCTGCGCCATACGCTGGCGCACCACCGCCGCGAGACCATCGCCTTCGGCAGGCGCCTCAACGCCTTGCTCGAGAGACTGTACCTGTTCGCCGTCCGGAGGAACTTCGTGAGGCTCCGGTCGGAACGCCGCCCGGAGGCCGTGACCCCCGCGATGCGCCTCGGCCTCGCCTCGGAACCCTGGTCCTGGAGGAGGGTGCTCGCGCGCCGGCTGTTTCCCCTCCGCGAGTCATTGACGCCCGTGGCCAAGCAGCTCTACCAGAGGAAGTGGACCACCCCCGTCCTGCCCCGCAATACCATCCACGCCCTCAAGCACGCCTACTGACCCCTCGGGAGCTGGTGGGTGCCGAAGATCGAAGAGCGCCCGACCGCCTTCCCCCCCAGGCCGCCGCCCGACCACCCGTCAGCGCAACAAGCTCCGCGCCACCATGGACCGATCCTGCTCTAGAATGCGCCTTTGCGGGTTTCGCATTCTGGAGCGGGCGAGTGGACCATCGATTCTCCGAACGGCTCGAGCGCGGCGTGGCGCTGTTCAACGAGGCCTCCTTCTTCGAGGCGCACGAAGTCTGGGAGGACGCGTGGCGTGAATCGGACGGCGACGCCCGGCTCTTCCTCCAGGGCCTGATCCAGATCGCAGCCGGCTTCGTGAAGCTGCAGCGCGGCCAGCCGCGCGGCTTGCTCGTGCTCCTGGACCAGGGGGCCGCGAAGCTCCAGGGCCTCGCACCCTCCAGCTGGGGCCTGGAGATCGGCGTCCTGCTGGACGAGGTGGCCGCCTGGCGCGCCATCGCAGCGCGCATGCTCGAGACCGGAGACAAGACGTACGAGGCGGGAGCGCTGCCGCGCCTGCGGCTGCGACCGGACGGGAGTCGGCGGTGACCGGGCGGCGCGGGCCGGAGGCCGAACGGGCGCTCTACGAGCTGCTCGCAGCCGACTGGGAGTGGCGCCTGCGGGAGTTCCCCGATCTCGCCACGGTGGTCGGCGACCCGCGCTACGGCGATCGCTGGACCGACCTGTCGCTCGAGGCGTTCGACCGGCGCGCGGAGGACATGCGCGACCTGCTCCGCCGCGCCGAGGTGATCGAGACCGCTACGCTCGCCCCCTCGGCCCGGACGGACCATGCTCTCTTCTTGTACGAGACGCGGCTCCACGTCGAGGGGCTTCGCTTCCACGACGAGCTGATGCCCCTGACGCAGCTCCACGGCGTCCATCAGGACGTCGCCGACCTGCTGCAGATGGCGCCGCGCCGGACGGTCAAGGACCTCGAAGACATCGTCGCTCGTCTGCAGGGCGTCGGCCGGCTCGTGGACCAGACGATGACGCTGATGCGCGAGGGGGCGGGGCGGGGCCTGACGCCGCCCCGCGTGGTGATGGCCACCGTCCCGGGCCTCATCGCGAACCAGGTCGCCGACAATCCCGACGCCAGCCCGATCAGCCGGATGCTGCTCGCCGATCTGCCGCCGGACCTGGACGACGGCGAACGGCAGCGGCTGCGCCGCGACATCCTGAACGCCGTGGGGGAAGTCGTCGTCCCTGCCTACCGGAGGCTGCACGCCTTCGTCACCGACGAGTACCTGCCGCGCGCCCGCGCCACCATCGGCCTCACCACTCTACCCGATGGAGAAGCCTGGTACCGGCACCTCGTCCGCGTCATGACGTCGAGCGACCTGCCGCCGCGCGATATTCACGAGCTCGGCCTCGAGGAGGTGGGGCGCATCCGCGCCGCGATGCTCGAGACGATGAAGACGGCAGGCTTCGAGGGGAGCCTGGAGGCGTTCTTCGATTTCCTGCGCACCGATGCGCGCTTCTTCTTCACCGACGCGGAGCAGCTCCTGGTGGCCTACCGCGACATCTGCAAGCGGCTCGACGCCGCGCTGCCGCGCCTGTTCCGCACCCTGCCTCGCCTGCCGTACGGCGTCCTGCCGGTGCCGGCCTACTCGGAGAAGGCGCAGACTACGGCCTATTACTACCCCGGGTCGACAGAGGCGGGGCGTCCCGGCTACTTCTTCGCCAACACCTACGATTTAGGGAGCCGGCCCCGGTGGGAGATGGAGGCTCTGGCGGCGCACGAGGCAGTCCCGGGCCATCATCTTCAGATTTCCCTGGCCCAGGAAATGACCGACCTGCCGGCTTTCCGCCGGCACGGCCACCACACCGCCTTCGTCGAGGGGTGGGGGCTCTATTCCGAGTCGCTCGGCGCGGAGCTGGGTCTGTACCGCGACCCCTACTCGAACTTCGGCCGCCTGACTTACGAGATGTGGCGCGCCATCCGCCTGGTGGTCGACCCCGGGTTGCACGCTCTCGGCTGGACGCGCGATCAGGCGATCCGCTACTTCGAGGAGAACGCCGGCAAGGCCGGGCACGACATCACGATCGAGGTCGACCGCTACATCGCCTGGCCGGCTCAGGCGCTCGCCTACAAGATGGGCGAGAGGATGATCACCCGGCTGCGCGAGCGGGCCCGAAGCGGCCTGGGGGCGCGGTTCGACCTGCGCGATTTCCACGACATCGTACTGGGGGCGGGTCCATTGCCCCTGCCGATCCTCGAGGAGAGGGTCCTGCGCTTCATCGAGGAGCGAAAGCACCGGGCGGATCGCTCCGCATGAGGCGGCGCATCCTCGCGTCCACGGCCGGGCTGTCCTTGCTTCTCGTGGGGACGCTCGGCGCTTCCGCGGGGCTGGCCGCCGCCCGGCCCATCTCCCGCCACGCCGCGCCGCGCATCGAGAACCGGACGGTGTCGGTCTTCGGCATGAAGATCCACTACCTCGAGGCCGGCCGCGGGGCCCCGGTCATCCTGCTGCACGGCGCCGGCGGCACGGCGGACGCGTGGCGCGCCACGATGAGCGCTCTGTCCAGGAGCCTGCGCGTCCTGGCGCCCGACCAGATCGGCTTCGGCGCCTCGGACAAGCCGCCGCTGGACTACACGCCCGGCACCCTGGTCGATTTCCTGGGGAAGTTCATGACCCGGCTCGACATCGACCGGGCGAGCCTCGTCGGGCATGCGACGGGCGGCCGGGTCGCCTGCCTGTTCGCCCTGGCCCGCCCGGAGCGTGTCGACCGACTGGTCCTCGTCAGCGGCACCGGGTTCAAACCCAACATGGATCCGGAGGTGCTGCGGGCCCTGAATTTCGGCACGCTGACAGGGGCGCGCCGGCTCCTGGAGCTGGCGCACTTCAATGACGACGCCCACGTCACCGACGAGGCGGCCGAGGAGATGTTTACCAGACGCCTGCGCTCCGGCGCTTCCTACGCGTTGGGCCGCATCGAGGAGTCCTACGGCCGCGGCGTGGGGTACGTCGACGATCTCAGTCCGATCAAGGCGCCGACTCTCATCCTCTGGGGACAGGAGGACGAGATTGCGCCGATCTCTGCCGCCCACAGGGCGAAACGGCAGATCGAGGGGTCGCGCCTCGTGATCTTCGAGCGCTGCGGCCACCTGCCGATGGTCGAATCGCCGGCGAAGCTGGAGCGCGCCCTGCGCGAGTTCCTGCTGCCCTGAGCCATCCCCACGTCCTGGGCCCGGCCCGTTGGGTCCGCGGGGCTCAGCGTCCGGGCTTGCGGATCGGCCACGGATCCCCACGAGCAATCGCATCCTCGGCACGGTCGCCGACGGCCCCGCGGACCCAACGTGCCGAGCCCCGGACCTTCGGGGCCCCTCCGATCAAGCGGGAAGCTCATTGGTGGCGCGGAGAGAGCCCGGGTGTGAGCTGACGGGCCTGCGTCCGAGGGGGCGTGCGGAAATGAGCGACGGGGTCCCAGCGCGCGGCTTCAGGCGCGCTGGGCGGAGCGAATGGAGCCGAGCCGAGGGCCGCGCGAGCGGCCCGGAGGCGTCCCCCGCGGGCACAGGCCCGGAACCTCGAACCGGGGATATCTCCGCCTGCGGGTGCACGACAGGATTGTGAGATGACCTCACCGGGGGCCGGCCGCGGCCGCTGAGCGGCGCTCCCAGAAGTCCTCGAAGCGGCCGCTGAGCTTGCAGCAACGCAGGGCGATGATGGCGTCGGC
>Ga0247727_10008007_pt1 | contig 19801 bp, 26 predicted proteins | sample WisWelCaveWW1625_FD_202498 | JGI IMG/M metagenome (GOLD analysis project Ga0247727, IMG submission 202498) | Biofilm microbial communities from Wishing Well Cave, Virginia, United States - WW16-25 | ecosystem: Environmental > Aquatic > Deep subsurface > Groundwater > Cave microbial mat | place... | reverse complement strand
ACCGCGCGCGAGGCCCAGCTGATGCTCGAGCACATCTCCGCCGGCGCCGGCGTCGCCAAGACGTGGCTCTCCGCTGCGGACGACGTGAACCGCGCGACGGCGGTCGAGATGAACTCACCCGTCGTCCGCCGGCTGCAGCGTCGGCAGCGGTACTTCCTCGGGTGCCTGCGCACGATGATCCGGTACGCGCTCGAGCAGGCTTCGCTGTCCACACGCCTGTCCACCAACGAAGACGGCATGGTGCCCGTGTTCGACGACGACGGCGACCCAGCCATGAGTGTCGAGGGCGAGCCGAAGATGGCCAAGCCCTGGGAGATCGTGCAGCTGCACGCGCCGGAGATCTCGCCACGCGACACCGTCCAGGGCGCCACCGTGCTCACCCAGCTGGCGAACCTGTGCTCGACCGCGGAGGCCCAAGGATGGTTCGGCCCCGAGACGTCGCGCCAGGTCATCGCGCTGGGGCTGCAGCAGGTCGGCTACGACTTCGACCCGAACGAGGCGCCGGAGGAGGACGAGCCCACCGAGACCCCCGCCGAGCAGACCTCGCGCGAGGAGCTCGAGGAGGCTCTGCGTGCCTTCCGCGGCTGAGCGGGCCTTCGCCAAGCGGATCAAAGAGCTGCTCGGCCAGATCGACCGCCTCGAGACCGACGCGGTCGCCAGGGCTCTCAAGCTCCTGGAGCGAGCTCGTCGGGACGTCGCGGCACGGCTGGCTGAACTCCCGGCGGGCTCCTTCACCGCCACGCACCTGAAGGCGCTGAAGAAGTCCATCGGACGTACGACGGCCGAGCTCCTGGCGCGGTACTCAGCCGAGCTCGACGCCACGATCACCGAGGCGGTGGGTCTGGGTGCCGCCTTCGGCGAGACCCCGGTCCTGCTGACATCGACGGAGCTCTCGCCGTTCGTGTCCCGGCGGCTGGTGGAGACGCTGCAGGGCTACTCGGCGACCCTCGTCAAGGGCCTGAACGCGTACGCGCGGCGCCAGATCGACCTGTCGCTCGACCGCATCGCCCTCGGGATCTCGACGCCGCACGAAGCGATCCTGGAGATCGCCGGCGAGCTGTCGTCCCCGTCGGTGTTCCGCTCCCTCGCGGCACGCGCCGAGGCCATCATGCGGACCGAGGTGAACCGGGCGTACTCCGTGGCCACTCAGGCACGGCTGACCCAGGTGGCGCAGGGCGCGCCCGGGTTGAAGAAGCAGTGGGTCACCGCCGGTGACACGCGCGTGCGCGCCACCCACGTGGCCGTCGGCGGGGACATCGTCGGCGCCGACGAGACGTTCTCGGTGGGCGGATACGCGGCGCTCTACCCGCGGGATCCGGTCCTGCCGGCCAAGGAAACCGTCCGCTGCCGGTGCCACGTGGTGCCGGTGGTCGACGAAGAGACGACCGCATCAGCAGGGCTCCAAACGGTCGGATAGACGAGGAGGGATCGATGGCCGAGAGCCAGACAGTGGACCCGAAGCAGCTGGAGAAGGAGACCGCCGCGGCGGCGCTCACGGATCACCTGAAGACGTCTCACAGCCCGGAGGACATCTTGGGCACGCGCCCGGAGACGACCGGCGATCTGATCGCGGTCACGAAGTTCGGCAACAAGGTCCGCATCACCACGGACGGCGAGGTCCAGGTCCTGATGGGACCCGGCATGCCGGCCACGCCCGACGTGTACGAGCCGCCCGAGATCGAGGCTCCCGCCGTGGACGTCGACCTCCCGCCGGCGCTTGAGGGGAACGCCGCAGACGACGAGGACGAGCCAGACGCGGCTGACGACACGTTCGAGGTCTTCAAGGGCGAGGACAAGGAGTGGTACATCCGTCAGGTCGCACCCAACGGCGAGGTCGTGCTGATCTCCGAGGGCCACAAGCGCCTGAAGGACGCGATGGAGGAGGCCGAGCGGGTCGCTGACGGCCGACCGGTCAACAAGGTCAAGGTCTGATCACCGCACGTCGTCTCGACGACTCACAGATCGCCGCCACGCTCGAACGCCACGGCTTCGCGACAGACACGCCCGTCATCGGGATCCGCTACGAGGGCGCGATCGTGATCGTGACCATCAACGACTCCGAGCTCGGTGCTGCGCACCTGAAGGTGCCGGCCGACGTGCTCGGTGAGGCCCCCGAGGAGCCCGACGAACGGGCCCGGGGGCTGTTCCACGAACCCCCGGAGTAGGGAGCGTCCATGCCCAAGAAGCTGAAGCAGCTCTTCGCGCTCCTGGCCGAAGCCATGACCACGGTCGCGGAGGCCGAGGAGTCGCTCGACCAGCAGTCGGACAAGGTCCGCGACGCCTGGCGCGAGCTCGCGAAGGCCAGGAAGTCACCCGAGTACGAGTCCGTCGACTCGTGGGCCGTCGAGATCTACGAGGACAAGGTCATCGTGAAGATGGGCGACGACCACTGGTCGGTGCCCTACTCCAAGGCCGACGACGAGGTGACGTTCGACCTCGAGGCGTCCACGAAGGTCCAGCGGCAGTGGGTCGAGATCGTTTCCGCAGTCGCGGAGGGCGTCTCGTTCATCCGTCCCGTCGCTGAGGCTGAGGGCGAGGAGCCGTCGGGCACCGAGTGGGACGTCGTGGTGATCACCGCCGGCGAGTCTCCGTCGCACGGCAGGATCTACCCGAGGCAGGCGCTCGCGGAGGCCGTGAAGGCCGGCGTCTTCGAAGGCGTCCGCGTGATGCTCCGCTCCGACGAGGATCACCTCGCCGGCAAGGGCAAGAGCATCGCGAACGTCGTCGGTTGGATCGACGGCGTGAAGATGAAGGGCAACGAGGTACGCGGCCGCCTGCACCTGTCCGAGGCCGCGGACAAGCTGCGCGCGCTCCTGGTGGATGCCTGGCAGCGCGGGAAGAAGGACCTGGCGGGGCTCTCGATCGTCGGCTCAGCGTCAGGGTTCAAGTCGGTCGTCCGAAAGGGACGCCGATGGAGTGTGGTCGAGGGGATCAAGACGGTCTCATCGGTCGACGTCGTCTACGACCCCGCGATGGGCGGGGGACTTCTGGATCTCGTCGCCGCGGAAGGGAAGGAGGAGTCCGTGGGACTCGAAGCATTGTTGAAGGCGCTCCGCCGGGCCGAGCCCGACATCGTGCGCCATCTCCTCGCGGAGGCGACCGACGAGGAACTCGCCGAGATCAAGGAGGCGGCCGACGACGGCCTGACCACCAAGATCGAGGAGGCCCTCGCGGAACCCAAGCCCGACGAGGACAAGGACAAGGGGAAGCCCAAGAAGGACGACCCCAAGCCCGTCGTCGAATCTGAGAACGACGACGACGACGAGGAGGACCTGGTCCCTCGCTCGCTCGCGCGCACGGTCGTGCGCTCGGCGCTCGCCGAGACCAAGCTCCCCGAGATCGCGAAGAAGAAGCTCGAGCGGCGGTTCGCCGGAGCGGCCTTCAAGGAGGACGACCTCACCGAGGCGATCTCCGAGGAGATCGAGACGTGGGCCGAGCTCGAGAAGTCAGGCCTCGTCCGCTCGCAGGGCTCGTCCCGAACGGGCGTCGAGGTCGGGACCGAAGAGCACGAGCGCGCCAAGGCGGCGCTGGACGGGTTCTTCCTCGAAGAGGCTGTCGAGGTCGACGGCGAGAAGATCCCGCCGTATCGGAGCTTCAAGCGGGCCTACATCGAGCTCACCGGCGACGGCGCCGGCGACGGCGTCATCACGGGCGAGATCCCGATGAACGGCGGCGGGAAGCTCGGCCTGTCGGAGGCCAACGGCGGAAGGACTCGGTTCAAGAAGCTGCACCTGGGCGAGCCCGTCGGGGACGACCTGGTGGAGGCCATCGCCACAGGCGGGTTCACCGAGATCCTCGGTGACTCGATCCGCCGGCGCATGGTCGCGGAGTACCGTCGCTCGGATCTGCGGACCTGGGAATCCCTCGTCGACGTCGTGCCGACGGCGGACTTCCGGACCAACCGCATCACGCGGCTGGGCGGCTACCTGAACCTCGCGACGGTGGCGCAGGGGGGCGCGTACGCGGCGATGACCTCGCCGACGGACGAGGAAGCGACCTGGGCGGTCACCAAGCGCGGCGGCACCGAGACGATCAACCTCGAGGCCATCGCCAACGATGACGTCGGCTTCATCCGGAGGATCCCCACCCGGATGGCGCGTGCCGCCGCCCAGACGCTGCACGAGTTCGTGTACGAGTTCCTGAACTCGAACGCGGCCATCTACGACGCGGTGGCGCTCTTCGCCGCAGGCCACAACAACATCGGCTCCACGGCGCTGTCGGTGACGAGCCTGAACGCGGCTCGCCAGCGGATGCGCAAGCAGCTCGAGAAGGACAACTCCAAGCGGCTGGGATTCGTGCCCGCCTACCTGATCGTCCCGATCGAGCTCGAGGAGACGGCGTTCGTCCTGACCATGTCGGACAAGAGGTCCGGCACGGCCGACAACGACGCCAGCTTCGCCAAGGCCCAGGGCCTCACCTACACGGTGGTGGACTACTGGACCGACGCGAACAACTGGTACGTGGCAGCCGACAAGGCTGCCTGTCCGCTGCTCGAGGTCGGGTTCTACGGGCCCGAGGACCCCGAGATCTTCGTGCAGGACCTGCCGAACGTCGGGTCGATGTTCACCAACGACCAGGCGACGTACAAGATCCGGCACATCTACGGCGGGGCCGTGCTCGACTTCCGTGGCCTCGACGGATCGATCGTCGCCTAGTTCGCCAGCGGCGGCTGGGTCCGGTACCGATCCCCCTCGAGGTGCCGTAACGGGCCCAGCCGTCTCCATCTCCAGAAAGGAGCTCCCTCGTGGGAGACACCCATCTCAGCGGCCTCGTCGTGGCCGGCGGATCGGCAGTTGACCCGGCCGACTTCGCCCTCTCGGCCGGGTTCGGCACGACCGCCTCGGTCGCCGTCGCGGCCGGCTCCACCGACCGCAAGGGCCGGATCACGATCACCTCGTCGGGCACCGGCCAGGCCGCCAACCCGACCTGCACGCTCACGCCCAAGGACGCCTACGACGCAGCGGCGCACCCGTTCACCACGCGTGGGGCCGAGACCGGTGACGACCAGCTGAACGTCGGCGTGCCGGCTCGCATCCCGCCGGGCGGCGCGACCCTGGTGTTGACCTTCGCCGGGACGCCCGTGGCCGCCGACACGATCACGATCGACTACGTGACCCTGTGATGGGTCCCGTCGAAGCGGTCGTCCGCACCACCTCTGGGCTCGCCGACGTCGAGGGCATCACGCCAAGGCACTACCACGGCGCGAACGTGGACGCCAGCGCGGCCGCAGTGGTGAACATCCGGGACGGCTCGTCCACGGGCAAGATCCTGGACACGCTTCGCGCGGCCACCGGCGCTGAGACCGGCACGCCGTTCTCTGAGCGCGGGATCACCACCGCTGGTGGCGTTTTCGTCCAGATCCTCTCGGGCACCGCCACCGTCACCGTCTACGTCACCTAGTCCGTCTCAGACCATGGGGAGGTCGCGCCCTTGCGATTCGTCATCTACCTCATCGTGGCGTCGATCCTCTGGGTCGGCCTACTGCGGACCTGTATCGGGCCCGACCTCTGATCTCCAGCCCAGGAGGCGCTGATGGCTGATGCGACCATCCAGCTGCCGCCTGACTCGACCGGCAAGAAGCTCCGGGTCTTCGGCCCGCTAGCCGACGGCAGCTTCGTCGAGGGCGTGGCCATCACCGATGCGAACGGTGACCAGCTGCTCGCGCCAGAATCACCGAAGATCGCCGCGACCACGAGCGTGAACCTCGCGGCCGGGGCCTCGGTCGACCTCGAGACCCCGGACATCACGACCGGCACCACCGGCAACCTCGAGCAGGTCACGATCGCGGCCTCGGTCCCGCTGAAGGCCGAGATCAAGACCCGCGACGGCGCCGCGATCGCGCTCCGGGACACGGTGTTCACCTCCGAGGCGCACCTGACCCAGATCTGGCGAGGACCGAACAAGAAGTACGTCACGCAGGTCGGGGGCACCACCCGCCGCTTCCGCGTGACGCTCACCAGCCTCGACAACATCGACGCGGCCGACGTCTACGTGACCTTCTTCTACGACGAGGTCACCTGATCGGGAGGGGGAACGACGATGACGGTGAAGACCCTGCGGAGGCGGAAGCCGAAGCCGGTCGTGATCGAGCGCGCCGATGCCGACGAGATGGCGGCGATATACGAGGCGCTGGTCGAGGCGATCCGCGCCGCCCGGAACGCCGCTCGCATCCAGACGATGTGCCAAGACGTCTACGCGCGGTTCACCGCGCAGCTCCAGGCCCGCTACGCGCTCCCCGAGAACTTCACGGTGAACTTCGGGAGTGGCGAGGTCACGGTCCTCGAGGTGCCGACGGATGGGTGATGTCGGGGCGGACGACGTCGCCTACCAGGTCAAGAAGCTGGAGCACCAGCGGAAGCAGATCGAGCTGAACGTGTCCAGCTCCGAGCTCCAGATCCTCGAGGCGAAGGCGACCATCGCCCGTGCCAAGGAGAACCTGACCGCCTCGGTCGGTGCGATCGAGGACATCGACCAGCAGATCACGAAGCTGAAGGAGTCCGATGGCTGATACCCGTGGCCGCCAGGCCGTCAAGATCACCGACCCGACCACCAACGCGAACGAGGCTCGGGTCACAGCCGCCGGGAACGTGGGCGTCGACATCGGCGCGTCCATCACGCTGCCGGTCGACACCGAGCTCCCCGCCGCTGCGGCTCTCGCGGACGCGACGGCGAACCCGACCGTTCCGGGCGTCGGTGCCTTCAACCTGCTCTTCAACGGCACGACCTGGGACCGCATGCAAGGCACCATCGCGAACGGCCTGGATGTCGACGTCACGCGCGTGACGGGCACCGTGACCGTGGACTCGGAGCTGCCTACGGCAGCAGCCCTGGCCGATGCCGCAGCGAACCCGACGGTGCCTGCTGTCGGCTCGTTCCTGGTCGGCTTCAACGGCACCACATGGGACCGTGTCCGTACCGCGAACACCGGGCGCCTCCAGGTCGACGTCATCACCGGCGGTGGCGCAGACACCCCGACGAACCCGGTCATCTCCTACCAGACATCTGCGGCTCTCGCGGCCGGCGGCACCGTGGCGCTCACGACCGCCGAGGCGGCCTCGAAGAAGCTCTCCAAGGTCGATGTCTGGTCCTCGGTCCCGTTCAAGGCGACATTGCACACGGTGGACAACGCGATCGAGTCCGGGGTGAAGGGGATCGGCGGTGGCCAGGCGGCGACCCCGTGGCAGCTCAAGACCCCCCACCGCAACTACATCACGCTCGGCGCGACCGCAGGCCTCGATGCCTTCCGGGTGAACGTGACGAACCTCGACAACAACTCGGCGGCCGACGTGTACGCCGTCTTCCACTACGAGGACTGAGGGGGGTGAAGCGCATGGCGAAGGCGAAAGCTCAGACCGGCAAGTGCTCGATGTGCTCGAAGATCAAGACGCTCAAGGTCGTCCGGGCCACCGGTGCCGGCGGCGTCACCTACGAGACCCGCATGTGCTCCACGTGCGCCGCCGCCTACCCGAAGAGCTGAGGCCGTAGATGGCCGACGTCTCATCCGGCGCGTCCCAGATCCAGGGCGAGGAAGCTCACGACTCCCCCGTCGTGGGCTTCCCGGTCAGGACCGGCGGCAGAGCATCGGCGGCTGCTCCTGCGGACGTCTCCACTGACGGGGACGTGGTCAACGCCTGGTATCTCCGCAACGGCGCTCAGGCGGTGGTGATCACCGCCAACGGCGTGCTCATCGGGTCCAACGCTGCCGTCGCTGGCAACGGCGCCCTCACCGAGACGGGAGTGCTGGCGGCCGGGATCGGCCCCGGCTTCGACCATCGCGTCAACCCGGCCAACCTCGGCACTGCCGTGAACTCGGCCTCCGCCGTGGACACGAACGGCGCCGCGACCGTCGGCATCCAGCTCAACACGACGACCACGGGGACGATCGCGTTCGAGGGGACCAACGACGGGGTCACATGGCTGGCCCTGACCGTCGCCCAGCTCAGCGGCGCCGAGAACTGGCTCACGTTGCTGCAGGTGGGCTCCACCATCGGGCCCACGGTGGGCAACCATTACGTAGTGGCCTGCGCAGGGTTCCGTCAGGTGCGTCTCCGCACCGCTAGCACCCTCGGCGCGACCGTCGCGCACGTGTTCACCCTGAGCCTCTCCGACCTGATCTCCTATCCGAGGGTCTCGGGCATCGCTCGCCACGATGACACGCTCGGGACCATCACCGCACCAGTCTCCATCGGCGGACAGATGGAGACGATGGCCGACTCGGCCCCGCTCACCCGTGCCGGGACCGACGGAGATTCGAACAAGCTCGCGACCACCGACGGCGCGCTGTTCGTCATCCCGACCGGCCCGCAGGCGTGGAGCTACCACGAGAACTCCTCCTCGGCGCTCACCGACGCATCCGTCCACGCGGCACCGGGCGCGGGCCTGTCGCTCTACGTCACGACGATCATCGTCTCGACCGGCGCGGCAACGGCCCTGAACGTGTTCTTCGAGGAGGGCGCGACCACAGTCCTCGGCCCCTACTACCTGGAGGCGGTTGCGGGCCGAGGCCTCGCGCTCACGTTCCAGACACCGAAGAAGATCACCGCGAACACCGCGCTCACGATCACGACCTCGGCGGCGATCGCGCACGGGATCGACGTGACCGGGTTCATCGCGCCGGGATAGGAGGACCCGATGGCAGAGTTCAAGGCGCTCGCGATCCAGGTCTCCGCCGGACAGGACCCTGCGGTCAAGATCATGACCGAGACCGCCTTGGACATCGACACCCGGACCCTCTCTCTTCGGACGGCGATGATCGCGCTGGCCGAGGAGGCTCGTTCTGCGGTTCCCGGCGGTGACATCGAGATCCGCGCCACGATCTACGACGATGGGTTTGTGAAGGTCGCCGTCCACCAGGGCTTCGTGCCGGTGTAGATTGGCTGTCGCCTTCTCCGTCGAGCGGGCCGAAGACCCCGACACCACGAACCAGACGAACTACCCGATAGGCGCAGCCTTCACCCCGGCCGCGGACACGCTGCTCCTCGGTGTGAACGGTTCGGTGGACCAGACCGACGCCGCGTACACGCTCAACTCGCTGAACACCTCGCCGAACGTCCTCACCTGGACCTCGATCCGTGCTGCGTCGACTTTCACGTCCACGCAGTTCGCGCGGCTGGGATCCTTCTCGGCTCTCGTCGGTGGCTCGCCTGAGTCGGTCAACATCACTGCGGTCCACTCCGAAGCGGTGACGGGTCACAGCGGCTGGATCGGGGAGTTCACTGGCCACAACCCCACGACGCCGATCAAGTCCAACCACAACGGCGTGAACGACGGAACGACCGACCCGAACGTGTCGCTCACCTCTGCGCCGGACGCCGACTCACTCGTGCTGGGTTGCGCCTCATGCTCGAGGAACCCGCCCGCTTGGACACCGGAGGCGGGCTGGACCGAGCACATGGACAACGGCCACATCAACCCCGCGTGGGGGCTCGGCGTTTACTCGAACACGTCGGCCGACCAGTCCTTCACCACCACCGGGGTCGACGTGAGCCACTGCTCGCAGATCTACGAGATCGACGCGGCGGCGGGCGGTGCGGCGACCCAACCCGGGTGGGTCATCTCATCCGGCGGATGGTGGCTCCTATCGCTGCTCGCACGTCCGATCCTGCTCCGCTCCTGGTCATCGGTAAACGGGCGGCTCGTCGGTGCCTGGGAGCACCCACTGCGTGACGTGATCCTTGCCGCTCGCGATGGGCTGTACGTCCCTACCACGCGCGAGCTGTGCGAGCTCGGCCTCGCGGCCTGAGAGGTCTGAACGATGCCGACCGCCACGCTGATCGCGCACTGGATGGGCGGATGGCAGCTCCCCGAGCTCGCGGTCGAGATCGGCACCCCGTCCCGCAAGTGGCTCCTCGGAGATCCCGAGGCGAAGTTCGAACGCTCACCAGGCCGCGCGAAGTGGGCCGGCGGAGCGCAGGAGACCAAATGGGCCCTGGGTAGGCCCTCACGAAAGACGGAGGCGCCGTGACGATCCGGGTCCACTCGCTCTCCAACGAGTTCATCCGCGTCCCGGTGCGGGCGCGCGAAGCCGGCATCGTGGTCAACCCGACCGGCAACGCCGTGGCCCTCGCCTTCAAGTCCTCGGGCGCGCCGATCGGTGGGGACTTCATCGCCGGTGCTTGGGAGACGGACGCGACGACAGACCCCGATACGTACTTCGCGCGGATCCGGGTCGGTGGAACAGGCTCCGGTGCCACGGTCGAGCTCGCGGACGCCAAGTACCGGGTCTTCGTGAAGATCACCGCGACCCCGGAGATCCCCGTGATCGAGTCCGACGAGCTGCTGGAGGTCTACAGCTGATGGGTCGCTCCCTCCCCACTTGGCGCGACCGGTGCCGAGACCGGCTCGGGAATCCCCCCGACGAGGTCATCTCACCGGGGTCGCTCGAGGACTTCGTTCGAGCCGCGGTCCGTGCGTTCTCGGGGGACCGTCCGCGGACGACGTTCGCGAACTTCGCCGGCGACGGCGCGGCCTTCGATCTGGCGATCGCATCGCTCACCGGCTGGGTGAACGTCTTCTCCCAGGTCCGGGCGATCGAGTACCCCCAAGGTGAGCGCGAGCCCGTGTACCTCGACGAGCAGTCCTTCATCCTGTATCCGACGGACTCGGCACCCACCGCCGTTCGCCTCCTCGTGGACACCCCCGCCACCGGGAAGACCGCTCGGGTCTACTACACGGTGCCCTGGCCGATCCCGACCTCGGATCCTGCCATCGACAAGGTGGCGGACACCGATTACGAGCCTGTCGTGGCCCTGGGCGCCTCACAGGCGGCCCTGGAGCTCGCAGGGCGGGCGGCCGGCCACCAGCGCCCATCCCTGCCCTCAGCCTCGCTCGTGGGCGAACAGACGGAGCAGAGCCGCTGGTCTGAGCTGGCCCGCATGCTGGCCAAGGAGTACCGCGACCACGTGGGCTCAGGCGATGCTGGAGAGGCGCCGGCCATGGGCGTGATCGACTGGGACGCCCGCTCGAGCTGGGACGAGACGGGGCACCGCTTCCTGTTCCGCGATCCCCGCCGGTGAGGATCAGCTTCCGGATCCGCGGCGACGAGCGTCTACTCGCGCACTGGGGCGACGTCCCCGGTCGCCGGCGAGCGCTCACCACGGGCTTCGACCTCGCCACCCAGATCATCCATGGAGCCGTCGGCATCAACACGCCGGTAGGTGTCACCTCGATCCTCCGCGGCTCCTGGCAGACCGACACTCTGGTCGCCTGGCCCCGGATCCTGGGCGTGGTGGGGAGCCCGCTGCTCTACTCAGAGGTCATGGAACGCGGCCGTCACGCCGGCGCGCAGATGCCGCCGCCGGATGCGCTCGCCTCCTGGGTCGCGACCAAGCTCGGACCCGACGTCTCACCGTTCGTCGTCGCGCGAGCGATCGGCCGCAAGGGGATCACGGGGCACGAGATGTTGCGCCGGGGGATCGACGAGACCCGACCAGCCTGGGTCGGCGTGATCCGGCTCTCGGTCAGACGGATGACGGAGGGGTAGATGCCGCAGTCCACATGGCAGGCGATCACCGATCGCATCGTCGCGCAGATGGTCACCGTGACCGGGATCGGTCGCGTGTGGAACCGGAGCCGGCTCATGTTCGACGAGGCCTCGCTCCTGGAGCACGCCACCGACGAGATCGGGGGCGAACGCAAGCTCCGCATGTGGACCGTCCACCTCGAGTCGCCGGCGAACTCTGCCTGGTCGGACTCAGGCGGGAACGCACAGTGGGATCGCATGGCCGTCATCGAGGGCTTCCTGCAGATGGAGGCCGACGACGACCCCGAGCTGAAGGCGGTCGCTCTGGGTGAGGCCGTGATCCGGGTGCTGAACACGGACGTCCGTACGACCAAGCTGGGAGGCACGGTCCTGTGGGGCGGGCCTGCCACGTTCCCGTCCGGTCACCATCCGGGAGCCGCGACCCAGTACGCGTTCATCGTGTGTCACAACGTCGTCGTGCACCTGCCGCTGCACACCGTGGAGTCCCCGTGAAGGAGAACACATGTCCAACGTGAAGGCCCGATACCTGGGCGGCACGCCGATCTACATGTCCCACTTCGAGGCAGAGATGAGCGGCCCACACGCCGGCGAGTGCTACGTGATAAAGGCTGACGGTGATCGGGAGTTCCGGCCCGCCGGCGCCGAGCTCGCCGAGGACGAGGTCTACATCGCGACGGACGCCGGCGCGCTCGTCGTGACCGGGGATGTGATCGAGCTCGACAAGGACTCTGCGGAGGGGCGCGAGGACTTCGAGGTCGTCGGCAAGCCCGCGAAGGCGGAGAAGGAGTAGCCCCCGATGCCAGGTCCCTTCGCAACCTCAGAAGCTGAGAACTACCTTGGGATCGGACGCCAGACCGTCAAGGGCACGGGCGTCGCGCCCGCGTTCTGGCCGGCGTTCCACGACGACGTCGACCTGTCGCACGGCCAGGAGATATCCGGACTCATGGAGGCCGGGGGCTCGGGCTCCATCACGCTGTCGGAGAAGCTCGGGCACATGGCCAGCGGAGGGTTCCAGTTCCGCGCGCGCCCGTCAATCGCTGCGCGCCTGACCGCATACATGCTCGGGGCGGACTCCGTCTCGGGCGTCGGGCCCTTCGACCACGTACTCACCCACGACCTCGTCACCGACTACCTGACGATCGAGCAGAACCTGTCCGACGAGGGGATCGAGCGATTCATCGACTCGGTCATCTCGGAGCTGACCTACGAGGTCGACAACGAGTCCACCCATATCGTCCGCGTCTCGGGGCGGTGGCTCGCCGGCTCGCCGAACTTCCAGGCGACGCCCACCACAGAGAGCTACGACGCCGAGACGCCGTTCGTCCTGCGTGACGGGATCTTCACGCTCAACGGCAGCGGCGCTACCAACGTCCAGAAGCTGAGCATCACCGCGACGATGCGCTACAAGGTCGAGAAGGTCGCGGACGTCGTGCCGCTGTACCTGATCAAGATCGGCCTGGATGTGACCGGTTCGATCACGCAGCTGATGCTCGACTGGTCGACCGAGTACCGGCTGGTCAACTACGGCTCGATCACCGGGACGGTGCCGCTGAAGAGCCCGACGCCCGGCGCGCTTATCGCGGACTTCGCCTACGGCGCGGGCGCCTCGGCTCGCGCCCTCAAGCTCGAGGTCCCCAACCTCGACTGGCTGGACGCGGTCTACACGCCGCTCAACCCGAACGGCGATTCCGTGAAGGTCGTCCGAACGTTCCACGGCAGGGCGGTGAGCGCCACGCCGATCTGGCGGGTCACCGCGAAGACGAACGACAGCGCGAACTACCTGATCTAGTCCGGGCCAGACTAGGAGGGGGGACCACGTGGACGTACCTGAAGAGATCCGTCGACTGCTCACGGGCGGGATCGTCGACCTCGACGTGTTCGCGGACTCGCCCGTCGACTACAAGCTGCATTCCGCGAAGGGCGAGGAGCTGCACTTCGTGCTCCCGACCGATCTGCCGTTGCCGATCGGGCTCGCGATCTTGGGCCGCCGCGACGCGTTCGATGCTGTGCTCGACGAGGACGAAGAGGCGATCGCCGAGGCGTGGGATCGGCTGCTCGATGTTTTCGCGGTCGCGGTCGCCATCCGTACCCCCGACTGGTCGGGGCCACGCCTCGTCGCCGAGCTCGGCCAGAACGCGATGATGGGCTGGATCAACATCGTCATCGGGCGGCTGCAGTTCCAGCAGACGCAGCTCTCGCTGGAGGACTACATCCGCTCGGTGCTCGAGCCACCCAAGGAGACGAGCGAGGACCCAAAAGCCTCCGGTTGATCGAGCTCGTACGCGGGCTGGGCCGCCGCAACGGCTGGTCCCACGACTACTGGCGGACGATCGGCTGGTGGGAGTTCTGGGCCTCAGCGGCCGAGGCGATGGCTGCGGGGTCGCCTCCGGACCCCGACGAGGCAGTCCTGGACGCTCACGAGGCCCACCTGGCCCGACTCGGCGCCGCCGTCTAACCACCTCGCCCCGTGCACCCAAGTGCATGGGGCGGCTCGCTGCTTGAGAGGACCTCTGCATGGCCCAGTACGTCGAGGAAGTCGAGATCCGCGGGGACAACTCCCAGTACGAGCGCGCTCTAGCCACGACCACGGGCAAGACGAAGGCAGCCACGAAGACGTGGTCCCAGAACTTCTTCAACTTCGGCTCCGTGGTCAAGGGCATCGTGGCCATCCAGATCGTCCGGTACCTCGCCCAGTTCACCGTGGCCGTCTCCCGTGCTGCCTCGGATCAAGAAGAGGCGCTCAACGCCATGCGCGTCACCTTCGGTGACGCGGCAGGGTCCATCGAGGAGTTCGCGTTCAGGGGAGCCGACGCCTTCAACGTCTCGCGGAGCGCCGCCCTGTCCTACACGGCGACCCTCGGCGGGATCCTCCAAGCGTCAGGTCTGGTCCAGCAGGCGGCCGCGGAGATGTCGATCGAGCTCGTCAAGCGCGCGGCCGATCTCGCATCGCTGAAGAACCTGGAGATCCCCGACGCCCTGGAGAAGATCCGTGCCGGCCTGGTCGGCGAGGTCGAGCCCCTACGGACCGTCGGGGTGCTGCTCTCCGAGACTGTGGTCCAACAGGAGGCGTACGCCTCGGGGATCGCCGAGACCGGAGCGAAGCTCACCGACGCCCAGAAGGTCCAGGCTCGCTACAACATCATCATGGAGCAGACCGCAGTCGCGCAGGGAGACGTCGCGAACACGGCCGGCTCGGTCGCCAACCAGCAGCGCGACCTGGCCCAGACGTGGGAGGACAACGCTGCGACCCTCGGGAGACGTCTCCAACCGGCCATCGCGAAGCTCCAGCGCGCGGTCCGCGACCTGATCCCTCTCCTCACGACGCTGGCCGAGAAGCTCGCCACCGGCGCCGGGTGGCTCGCCACAGCTGCCAGCAAGGTCGGGGGCTACGCCGCAGCGCTCGACAGGGCCTCACCGATCATCTCCGACGCCGGGTTCGGGACCAACGCCTTCAACGAGGGACTGCAGGCGCTCGCCGAGACCAGCGGCAGATTGACCCTGGGCGACCTGACCACCCAGATCCGTGACCTCTCCGACGAGACGGCCGTGGGCTTCCGCAACGAGGAGGAGCTGGCCGCCGGCCTCCGCCGGATCTTCTCCACCTCCTACGGCAGCTCGGTCGAGGACGTCGCCGCCCAGATCCATGAGCTCGGCGAGCGGACCGGCGTCACGTTCCTGAACGAGGAGGCGCTCGCTCGAGCTCTCGGTGCCGGGGCGACCGCAGCCGCAGGGGCAGTACCACCTACAGAGGCTCTGGCCCAGGCACAACAGGAGCTAGCTCTGGCCCAAGAGGAGGCGGCGGCCGCAGCCCGCGAGGCGCGCCGGGCCGAGCTCGCGCTGGTCGGTGGGCTCCTCGGGCTCGTCTCGGCCGCCCAGGATGTGGCCGATGCCGAGAAGGAGGTCGACCGCCTCCGCAAGCGAGGCAAGGAGGGGACGCAGCTCTACAGAGACGCCGTCCAGGAACTCCTCGGCACTCAGGTGAACATGACCGAGATGTTCCGTGACCAGGCCGACGAGATGATCGCGAACGGCGTCTCCCAGGACAAGCTCATTCGGCAGCTCTTCAAGCTCGGCCGCCAGGTGGGCCTGACCAAGGGCGAGATCCGCAAGCTGCTCTCTGAGCTCGGGATCTGGGAGGGCAGGCTCAACCGCCTAGATGGCAGGATCGTCGAGACAACGGTCCTGGCGAACTACGTCACCTCCGGTACGCCCCAACAGGGCGCCGGGGGGGTGGCCGAGGGTGCCATCGTCCGGGCCGCACACGGCCTGATCACACGCGGCCCGGTCATCCTGGCCGGCGAGGGCACCTACCCGACGTTCGCCGGCCGCGGCGCCGAGGCCGTGATCCCACTCGGGACGCGCGGGATCGCGATCCTGGCTAAGGCGCTCCAGCTGGCGATGGCCGGCGGGGGCGGGATGGACGTCGGCCGCCTCGAGCGCGCCCTCGAGCGTGGCCACGGACACCCGATCCAGATGGACTCGCACGACGTCGGCCGCGCTCTCGAGCGCCGAAGGGAGCGACTGGGCTAGATGGCACTCGACGTCGGCACGTTCGAGATCGTCGACAAGAACAACGTCGCCACGCTACTGGTGGATCTGAATGACACGGACGGGACCTCCGGGACCCTTCCAACGGGCGTGACCTCGATCGTGCGGGAGCTCTCGTTGGGCAACTCCCCCCTGCAGGGGGAGCACATCTCCGCGCCCGGCGGCATCGGTGGGATCTCCGTCGACGTCCGGGACCAGCTGGTGGCCATGCACTGGAACCAGGCGCTGCTGAACCCCGAGGCGACGCCGTACGACGACCTCCGCACCGCTGCTCGCAAGATCGTGCGCCGTCTCCGCGAGGGCCACATCATCAAGATCATCTTCTCCGGGTCAGCGGTCACGCAGTTCGTCCGGCTTGAGCCGTCCATCGCCGGCGGGGCGCTCTTCGAGGATCCAGATGACCTGTTCCGGGGCCTCACGTCCGGCAATTACCCGGACGGGATCCCGATCGAGGTCTGGCGTCAGCCTCAGATCGAGCTCGCTTCGGCCAACCTGCTGAGCGCCGCTGCAATCTCGAACGCGAACCTCGCGGGCGACGAGCTCGCGAACAACTCGACCGCGAACATGCGCTCGCCGGCGAAGATCTCGGTCAAGGTCGCCGCGGCCGCCGAGGTCGCGCAGGTGATCCTGGGCGTCCGGTCCAAGGGCAACCTGACCGAGTTCCGTACCCTCTACCAGTTCGTTCCCACCACGCCGGCCGCGATCACCACGGCCTGGGCCCTCATCTGGTCCAAGGTGATCACCCCGACCGATGTACAGGCCCTCGCGGGACGGTTCCGGCTGTTCGCCGGCGTGAAGCCCGACGCCGCGGTCGTCTATCACTTCAGCCTCCGATGGGCCACGGCCGACATCCAGCCAGCGGGCAACGTCGCGGAGGAGGTCGTGCTCGATCTCTCCGACTACGGGGGCGGGTTCTCCGAGTTCGCCGATGTCGAGCTCGGTTCGGTGGACTTCCCCTCCACGGCCGAGAAGCTCCGCCTCGAGCTATGGGCCCGGGTGGAGTCCGCCGGCTCCGCGACCTGGGACCAGGTGACGCTCGTGCCCGCGGACGAGCGGTTCTGCATCGTGCGCTCGCCGGGACTCGTGAACGAGTTCGCTCGGCTCGGCATCCGTGGCGACGAGATGACGCTCTCGGGCGCCACGACCAACGACGACGGGGTGGCCACGCTCGACGCCCTCAACGACTTCGCGGAAACGCCCGCGGAGACGCTCTCGGCCGGAATCTACATCTGGCAGTTCCTCGGCAAGGTCCGCAACAAGGACAAGACCCGGGTCAAGGTCGGGGAGTTCCAGATCTTCGAGGCGGCCGTGGCGGTAGCGACGATTGATCTGTTCGCGAAGAAGGGCCGGATCTTCACCTCGTATGGCAACAAGCGCGTCAAGCGGATCGTCTTCAAGGCCACCGGTGCCGCCGCCTACAAGGCACGCGTGACCTACACCGCAGCGACGTCGACGAAGCTCGACATCCGGGTGCGCAAGATCGTCCGCTCGTTCATCCCGATCGTGGGCAACAACCGCCAGTTCGTCCTCGACGGCCCCAACCGGACCGCCTACATCGCCGACTCCGCCGGCAAGCGACTGTGGCCGGCCGACGTCGAGGGCGGCCTCCCGGATCTCGCGCCCGACAGCTCGGTCATCATCGCCCGCCTCGGGGACGCATCCACGGCCGCCAGGTTCCTGGACGCCGACGATCGCGGCCCCCTCACGATGGCCGTCCCGGACCGCGCGGCCACGCTCACCGTTGACGTCGTTCCGTACGGGACGCACTGATGGGCTCCTACGATCCCGCTGGCTCCATCGTGCACGTGATCACGGGGCGCGACGGCGACATCGCGTTCCCGTTCATCGGGGGCTGGGAGTCCGAGGAGGAGGCCGACGGCGGCTACCTCGGAGCCTCCGGGGTGATTCCCGCCGAGCTCGTGCTCGCCCGGTCGAACGTGTACCGGGCGAAATCCATCTGGCGCTCGTTCCACGCCGAGTCCGGCACGCCCGTGTGGGCAGGGCAGCTCGAGCAGCCCGAGCTCGACGGCTCGGGGACCGCTCGTCTCGTGGGCCGCGGCTGGGGCCAGATCTACGGGGAGCGGAGCTTCGACCGGGTCATTTACCAGCAGCGTGGCGTCCGTGGCTGGAGCGACGCCGCCTCCGAGCCATTCTTCGACGACACCGACAACTCGACTGGGATCGGGCACGTTTGGACGCTCGACATCGGCAACGGGTCGCTCCGGTGGCGCTGCCACCGCCACGGCTCGAGCACGGGTCAGGTGGCACCGCCGGCGGTCTTCTACGCGCCGGGCCAGGAGCTCCAGCGCTTTGCCTGCACGGTCCGGGCCGATGGGAACGCGGCGAACGCCCCGAAGCTCGTGATCCAGGCGCTGAACGATGCAGATATCCCGATCGCCTCCTACGGCGGGTCGGGCGAGATGCACAACGCGGCACTCACGATCCCCTCGACGACGACGCTGGACCTCGATCTCACGTCGACGCCGCTCGTCGGAGTGAAGCGATACCCGGTTACGCTCATCGTGGTCTTCGTCTCGCTCGCCACGATCACAGCCGATCACGCGTTCGTGGAGCTCGACAAGGTCCGGGTGAACGGCGCGGCTGGCGACGACAGCTTCTCTGCCTCCGAGCTCGCGCGCGATCTCGCCGAGCGCCTCGACGTGTCGCCGGCGGGCGTGGACAACTCCGAGGTGAACATCCTTCCCTACACGCTGAAGGCCGGGAAGACCGCGGCCGAGGCGCTGGACTTCGCGGCGATCCTGGCCGGCTACCGGTGGCTGTTCCTCGACACGGGCAGGACCCCGATGCTTGACTTCGCCCGCTACTCCTCGCGCCGTTACACCGTCGTTGACGAGCGTCAGCCGCTGCGGCCGATCGCGCTCCCGGTCTACGACTCGGTCTCGGTGCCATTCCGGTACTCCGACGATCGATCGGAGGACGTCGTACGGGCCTCTGTGGACCTGAGCCTGCCCAACGCCCAGGACTTCGGGCCCCTCGAGCTCGAGAACCCGATGCCCGACCGCGACGTGGCGTCAGACCTCGCCGACCGTGTCCTGGCTTCCATCTCCAAGCAGCGGTACGGCGGGGACGGGGTCCTCGCCCAGGTCGTGGAGGAGTCAGGCGCTGTGGTCTCCGCCCACGTGCTGCACGCCGGCGACGAGCTCGCACACCAGCCCACCGGGATCAAGGGCCTGTGGATCCAGAGCCTGCGGCGGAGCGACGCCGGTGTCGAGGTCACGTACGGCGACTACGCCCGGAAGATCGAGACCGCCGTGATGCGGACCCGCCGGCGTCTGCGCCGCCGCCGCCTCGCCGCGTGACCCAAAGACGATCACACCTCGAAGGAGGGATCCCCCCCATGCAGCGTTACCAGGTGCGACAGCACTCCAAGGAGTGGAACGACAAGGGGCCGGACCTGCTCCACACGCGTCGTAGCGCCATCGAACGGACGGTCGACCTCCTCGGCGATGCCGGCCCCTGGCACTGGCGGAAGCGTGGGACGGGGGGCGCGTGGATGCCGTGGCGCAAGCTCGGCGACCGCCAGGCGGTCGGTGTATGGCTCGAGGAGGCCCTGCCGGGGTTCAACGACGGACAGATGGGCCAGCTCGCCCGCCCGTCCGGAGCCAACCTGATGGTGCAGACCGTCGCGATCCGTGCAGCCCAGGTCGCGGTCCCGGACCTCGCCAACGCCACCGGGCGAGCCGAGATCACCCACGGGCTCGTACGGCACGCCTTCGGTGACATCCGGTTCGCCGGCTGCTCCGTCTGCAA
>Ga0247727_10008006_pt1 | contig 19802 bp, 30 predicted proteins | sample WisWelCaveWW1625_FD_202498 | JGI IMG/M metagenome (GOLD analysis project Ga0247727, IMG submission 202498) | Biofilm microbial communities from Wishing Well Cave, Virginia, United States - WW16-25 | ecosystem: Environmental > Aquatic > Deep subsurface > Groundwater > Cave microbial mat | place... | reverse complement strand
CCAACGAGGCGATGGCCGTAAACTGAGCATTATCATAAATTAATTTTTCATAAATTTCATCACTTATAACGAAAATATTTTTCTTCACGCAAATTGCGGCGATGTCCTCCAGATCCTTTCTGGGGTAAAGAACGCCGGTCGGGTTGGAGGGCGAATTAAGGACAAGGACTTTCGTCTTCGCGGAGATATTTTTCAAAAACGCTTCGGGGGTAAGTTTAAAACTGTTGGCTGCTTGCGTCTGTACAATACGGGCAACGCCGCCGGCAATTTTAACCATCTCCGGGTAACTGACCCAGTACGGGGCCGGGACAATAACCTCATCGCCCGTGTCCACCAGTGCCTGAATAAGATTAAAAAGACAATGTTTCGCCCCGCAGGAAACAACGATCTGCGCGGGAGAATAATCCAGATGATTGTCCTTCTTAAATTTCTCGATGATGGCCTGTTTTAATTCGGGGGTACCGGTACTGGGGGTGTATTTGGTAAAACCGTTTTGGATGGCCGTGACCGCCGCCTCTTTAATGAAATCCGGCGTGTCAAAATCAGGTTCGCCACCGGCAAAATTAACGACATCAAAACCCTGCGTCTTTAATTCCTTGGCCTTGGCGGTAATCGCCAGCGTTGTAGAAGCCGCGACATTTTTAATCCGAGGCGATAAATGCATGAACTTTTTGGCACTGGTACAGAATTAGACATTATTGGAAGACTCTTCGACGCTATTATTGAAAGTTTGAGCTATAATCTGGATCTGAATCCAGGATTGCTCATTTTAAAATAATAACGCGAAAGGATTTTTCTCCCAATGTCATCAAATTTTTTTGCCCCCAATGCCGGGGTTGCTCTTTCACAAAGTTTGGTTTTAAGACTCTCCAGGTTTTTGATCTGCATGGTTGGGACAGCCGGGATTATCAGCGCTATCTGTCTAAATCATGTGGCCATCTTTTTCATAACGCGGAGTTGATCGGTATGAATACGATCCAGGTTATCGAATATGTGGCCTACAGGTACCTACTCAGCATGTCATTCAACCAGGTCAATGCAATCTTGCGAGCGTTTTATCAGCGCGATGTATTTACTAAAGCGCAACTCATGGAACATTTGGAACAGCTCGCTGATCGCATTCCAGATCATCAGTCCATCAGCCGCTGGCTTAAACCAAAACGCAGTGGTTATTACGCGCTGGATGGGACATGGCTTAAGTATCGCAGCGAAAACATTGTGCTTCTGATTCTCTTTGATGTCAAAACTCTGGACACCGTGGCGTATCATGTGGCCGATGATGAAACTGAAGAAGCATACACGGCGCTTATCAAAATGGCCGGGCCGGAAATCTCCGTCGGAATTAAGGGTCTTTATGGCGATGGCGACACTGGCCTGATGGCCATGATAGAAAAGATTTGTCCGGGTGTTCCATTCCAATTGTGCGTCTTTCACAAGTATGCGCGTGTTGGTCAGTTGATTCCGTTTAAATATTCCAAAAGCGCGCTGGACTTAGAAATCAAAGAGCGTGTTGAAAAAGTTCTGTTTGCCCAAAGCAAAGATGCGGCCACAACCGCACTACATGAGCTTGAATTGTTTGCCAAAGAAAACAATGGCTACGGGAAACTCAACAAGGCAATTGAAGTCTTGCATCATAACTTTGAACTTTTGTTGACCCATTTTGACAATCCTGAAATGAGCCCGTACAACAATGTCCTTGAAGGTTACAATTCAGTGCTCCAACGCCGCATCTGGCTTATGAAAGGGTTCAAAAAAGATATCAATATCGAACGCTGGCTTAAATTCTTGATTTTAGATTGGCGGTTCCATGTGCTCAAGGAATCAGCATTTGAAAACCGTAAAGGCAAAATGCCTCTTGAACTCGCAGGCGTCAAGCTTCCAGAGATCTTTAATTGGCTAACATTTGTAAGAAAGAACTATAAAAAATCAACCTAATTCTGTACCAGTGCCTAATTTTAAGGCATTCCAGGAAATTCTTCTTAAGAATTCTCCCAAAGTCAGTAGATACTGCATCCCCTTCGACTCGCTACGCTCGCTCAGGGCAGGCATCGGTCAGCCGTAAGTTTCGACAAAGACGGTTCTTTTATTAGGTGGGTTACCCCCCCAGATCAGTGGACGGTTAGTAAAGATGGAAAAGAGCGTTGTTCGTAATCGAACGAACTGAGATTATTGAATTAAGAGGTCTATCCTAATTACCTCATTGAATTTGTCCTACAACCGGTATTTATTTGAAGACTTGTTTTAGCATATCCGTTACCCGAGCCGCGGGATCCGTTCGGATCTTCTTTTCTTCTTGCCCCAGTACATAAAATAATCCATCAAGCCCTTTTGACGTCACATACTCACTGATATCCGGGGCCGGGAATTTACTTGATAGGGGAAGTGTTTTGTACTTATTTAATATATCAGAATATTTCTTTGTTACGTTAAACTCAGCCAGTTTTTTGTTGATCACGGGTTTAAAAACTTCTTGGAGCTTTTGAGTGGTCTTGGCCTTAAAATGATCTGTTGCCGATGTATCACCTCCTTTTAGGATCTTCTGGGCGTCATCGATGGACATATCAAGGATGCTATTTATGAATATATCTTCTGCTAAAGGAGCTGACGCTTCCGCGGCACGATTCATGCTTAAAACAAATTCATCTAGTTTGGGGCCAACGCCAACGGCTCTTAACCCCTTTTCAAATTTCTGAAGTTGTGGGGGTATAGGTATTTTAATGGCCTCATTGCCAAAATATCCATCTTTTTTCCCTGTGAATTTGACGGCGTTATTGATACCGACCTTTAGGGCTTCCTTTAACCCGGCAGCAATGTTGGTATCGCTAAGTTTTGTTTGAGTTATTGGTTTAAGTTTATTCAAAAGTTTGTCAAATTGAGCGAAACTTGGTGAGGGAGAAGCTAATAGAAGGATAATGATTAAAATAATTTGCATAATTTTCCTATCGAGGTCTTATTATTGTGCCCAATATATCATTCAGGGGTCTCAAAAGCGAGACCCCTGAATGATATTTCTATTTTCCTGAAGCAAATTTAATAAATTGTAGTTGCTTCAGTCTCATCAACTGATTTTGTCAATTGGTCGCTATTGAGCGATACCTTGATACGAGCATCCGCTTCTTCAGTACCGCGAATTATGATTTTCCACTCAACCGATTCCTTGGCTTCAATTTTTGCTAAAGGAGCAAAGGTAATGGTTTTCCCGCTGGTTGAGCCACGCGTGGCACCCGAGGAAGAAACGTACTCCGTGCTATCATCCAAGACGGCAACAATACGTACATTTGTATCGGCCGCGGATCCCTGGTTCGTCACCGAGATCACATAGGTCTCTTCATTACCCACCTCAATAGGATCTTCCTGGTCAACAACCTCTAGAAGGATAGCGGATATGCCAATTATTTCTGTTGATGCGGTTGCACTCACATCTGCACTGCAATTGGCCTCTGCCATCGCTTCGATCTTGGCCAAACCGGCATCAACGGCTGTCGCATCGAGCGTGACACTCTCGCTTGCGCCTGGTGCGAGTGTGCCTATTTTCCAGCTAGCGGATCTACCTGAGACAGAGCCGCCCTTGCTGGCACTTTTCCCAGCGGCACCAACCAAATTGGCGCTCAAGGTGATCGACTCAGCAGGAGCATTTCCTGTATTGCTAACTGAAACACTGTAGCCAATCGGACGACCGACAAACTGCTTCTGCTGAAGGGGCGAAGCGGTAATGGTCAAACTCGGTTGAGTCACGTTGGTTCCGGCATTTGCTTTTGCCATCAAGCCATCAGAGGCCGTGGCATCAGCCACAAAAGGAAAGAACCCTGGTGCACTGGCGGCAGCTACTTCTGTAAACTCTTTTGAAGTGCCAGCGGCTAAACTTCCAACATTAATTGTAATGCTGCTCTTTCCTGAAGAGGTAACCCCCCTTGGTAACTGGCTAGTGACCTTGACATTTGTCACAGTTGTATCACCGGGATTAGTCACCACAAACTTTAAAGGAATTCTTTCGCAGGTGGTCGACTCAGCAACCGTCGTCAGCGCTAAGGTCAGTTCCGGTTGAACAACGGACGTGTTAACACACAAGGTTGGCGGATCATAACTGGCTGAGGTGCAGCATGGTAATTCAGCTTTTTCATCGGTCATACCGGTAATAGAGATAGTCTTGGATTCCTTGGGAGATAATTTACCAAGGGCCCAATTCATTTTACCGCCTAAATTGGCAGCATCGGGGCTGGAGCTATTGACCTGAAAACCGGTAGGAATTTGTTCGGAAATAACGACTTCCGGAACATCTAAAGTCGTCAGGTTGGTTACTTTAATAGTGTAGGTGTAAGGTTTTCCGATTTTAACAGTAGCAGGATAGTTTTTTTCAATCCAGAGAATGCTGTTATCTTTCCGGCCTGTAGGATAAGCGATGGATGTCGTACTATAGCTTGAGCTATAAGCTTTGGATGTTGATGCAGTCTTACTCTCTCTAGTTCTTACCGCTTTAATCGGTGCGGCGTCCTCTTCTCCCCCTCCTGTATAAAAATAACCCTCTTCTCCGACACCTTTATTTTTAAAATCGGTGTTATATACTTCTTTATCATTAGATAAAGAGACACAGCCTGTCAAATTAACAATTGCGAATATTGATAAGCTTAAAATTGCTATTTGTTTTTTCATTTCTGGATCCCTTCCTTTCCTAATATGCTTTTTTCAACAAATCACGTATTTCGGTTAACAAGATTTGTTCCTTGGATGGCGCCGGTGGTGCTGCGGGGGGCGGCACTTCTTTCTTCTTAAAAGAATTCATGGCCTTAATCATCATGAATATTGCAAAGGCAACAATGATGAAATCAACCGTAACTTGAAGAAATTGCCCGTAATTGATTGTGACCGCCGGTTTCAAGGATTGAGTAGCCAGATTCATCTCTTCAGACTTCATAATAAGCTTAAGGTCAGTAAAATTGACCCCACCCATCAAGAGCCCAATGGGCGGCATAATGATGTCCGCGACAACGGATGACACTATTTTACCGAAGGCGCCGCCGATGATGATACCAACGGCCATGTCCACCACGTTGCCTTTCATTGCGAAATCTTTAAACTCTTTAAGCATTGACATTCTTTCCTCCTTTTTCCCTCTTGTTATTTGCCAAAAGTTGGCAGTTTGCCTTTTAAATCTTCTTTAACAGAGTTTAATTTGGCTTGGGCTAACTCTTGGATCTTTTTCTTAGCCTGCGCGATGATTGATTGCGCCTCGGAAGAGTTGCCGTCAAGATTACTGAGGATATTTTGTGCTATTTTCATGGCGCCTTCGTAGTCACCGTTGTTTAGAAGATCCTTGGCCTTTGCGATATGCTCTTCAATTTCTGTATTAAGAGCCTCAGCTTGTGATTTCAATTTATCTTGTGCTGCTTCGGCTTCTGTTTGGGCTTCATCCATCACGGAGTCCATGTCTGCAGGAATGTTTGAATCGCTATCTAAGGTGATTTCCTTCGTAGCCAGCTCATTTTGGCGGCTAAGGTCCGTTGTTTTCTTATTCTGGCTAACAACATAGATTCCTACTGCCAGTGCCAACTTTTTAAAGCCGTAACTTATGTCAGGGGGAAATTAACCCTCTGAAGGTCGTTTCCTAAAAAAATTCTTAAAGCCGCCAGGGGTTTTCCATTTTGAGCCTTTGGTGTCGTCTTTCTTCGGAGGCTTCGGCTTCATTTCCTCGGCCACAGGCTTACTTTGGGCCTTGGGTAGTTTCTCGGATGGGAAAACTTTTTCTTGTTTTATTTCAGCTGGTACGGCTCCGGCCGTCTTCTTTTCTTCCTTATCGGATTTTACCGCCTTGTTGACATCCGGGATCTCTCGCTCAGTTAACTCCAAGAAAACCAGCGCGGCGTTATCTCCCCGGCGACGAGAGGCCAGCGGGATGATCCGGGTGTAACCGCCCATGCGCTCTTTAAAACGCGGCGCGATCCTCCCGAAAAGACTGCTGACTAACTGATGGTCACAAAGAATGGAAAAAGCTTTTCGCTTGGCGGAGAGCGTATTGCGTTTACCTAACGTGATTAAACGCTCAACCATCTTGCGCGCCTCTTTGGCCTTGGCCTTGGTGGTCTGAATCCGCTGATGGAGTAAGGTGGCTTTGGCCATGTCCCGGATGGTGGCTTTCCTTAAAGGGGCGTTTCGCCCGAGGCGGTTTCCAGCCAGTTGATGACGCATGATATTATTCCTTCTTCCTTAATTTTTTAAGATCAACTTTCATCCCCAAACTTAAACCCATCGCTTTGAGGAGGTCGCTAATCTCGCTTAAGGACTTTTTACCGAAATTACGGAAACTCAAAAGTTCGCTTTCCGTCTTCCTCACTAAGTCCGCGATGGTCTTGATGGCAGCGTCTTTTAAACAGTTTGAGCTGCGCACCGACAACTCCAGCTCGGAAATTGGAAGCCGTAACTTCTCATAGAGAGCCTTTTCCTCGGCGGTGACTTCTTCTTCCTCTTCCTCTTCTTCCGGCAGTTGCCCATAACTGACAAAAACATCCAGGTGGCGCTGCATGATATTGGAGCCGTAAAGCAAAGCCTCTTTAGGGTTAACGCCGCCGTTGGTCCATATCTCCAGGATTAACTTGTCGTAATCGGTCCTTTGTCCGACACGCGTGTTCTCGACAGCATAATTGACTTTGACGATCGGCGTAAAAATCGAATCGATGGGGATAGTCCCCAAAGGCGTCCCTTCTTTTTTATTGCCGTCGGATGGGACATACCCGCGCCCGCGCGAGACCTCCATCTCAACGTGAAATTTTGCGTCGCGGGTCAGAGTCGCGATGTGCAAATTGGGGTTTAAAATTTCAATGGTCTCATCGCAGATGATATCCTGCGCCTTGACCTCCCCTTTTTTCTCGGCCTTTAAATAAATGGTTTTGGCGGTCTTGGAGTGGCAGCGTAAAACCAACTGTTTGATGTTTAACACGATGTCAACAACCGGCTCCAGAACGCCGGGAATAGTGGAAAACTCATGCTCCACCCCCTCGATACGGATAGAAGTTACGGCACTGCCTTCAACCGAGGACAACAAGATGCGCCGCAACGAATTTCCTAGGGTAACCCCGTATCCTCGTTCAAATGGCTCAGCGATAAATTTCCCATAAGTGTTATTATAACTTGCCTCATCACAATCCAGCCTTTTCGGCATTTGAAAATCTCGCCATTTAACGCCCATTTTTCCTCCTCAAGTATATGTTTGACGAAGATCTTTTACCTGGAATAAAGCTCAACGATCAATTGCTCTTTGATGTTGCTGGGGACGTCCTCGCGTTCCGGAAAACGCACCACCTTGATCCGTAGATGGTCAGGATCTGCCAACAGCCATGGCGGAACAACCCGCTCTTTAGTCATTTCGACATTTTCTTTGACGAACTTCAGGTTGTTCGTCGTTGATTTAATGGTGATCTCATCGTCTCTTTTAACCAAAAACGAAGGGATATTGACCCGTTTGTCGTTAACCTGGACAAAGCCGTGGTCGACCAACTGCCTGGCCTCCCGGCGGGACGCGGCAAACCCGCTCTGGAAGATGACGTTGTCCAATCTCCTTTCTAAAAATTGCAACAGAATGGTACCCGTCACGCCCTTCATGCGCGCCGCGGTCTCGAAATAATTTCTAAATTGCCGTTCGAGAAGTCCGTAAGTTCTTTTGACCTTCTGCTTCTCACGCAGTTGTAATCCGAAGTTGGACAGTTTCGGTTTCTTGGCTCCGTGCTGCCCGGGCGCGTATTCCCGACGCGTAATAGCGCATTTCACGGAATAACAGCGGGGGCCTTTCAAAAAAAGCTTTTCGCCTTCCCGCCTACACAACCGACAACTTGAATCTAAATAACGAGCCATGACAAACTTAATCCTTTCTTTATTCCCATAATATTTTCATTCCCTTTTGCTGCCTATCGGGGGATTAAACTCTTCGCTTCTTACGCGGGCGGCACCCGTTATGCGGAATCGGGGTAATATCCTTGATAATGGAAATACTTAGGCCCGTCGCCTGTAAAGCGCGAATGGCCGATTCCCGTCCTGACCCCGGTCCTCTGACATACACATCGACCGTCTCGATCCCGAAATCCTTGGCCTTTTTGGCCGCGTCCTGGGCCGCGATTTGCGCGGCGAACGGCGTGGATTTCTTGGAACCGCTAAAACCAACCACCCCGGGGCTGGACCAGGCGATGGTATTGCCCTGCCGGTCACAAATGGTCACAATCGTGTTATTAAACGTCGCGAGGATATGGACGATCCCGCTCGTGACTCCCCGCAATGATTTCTTTTTTGCTTTTTCCTGTTTAGCCATAATAATCCTTATTTCGCTTCTTTCGTCGGTTTTTTAATAGTTCCCACGGATGCTTTACGACCTTTACGGGTCCGGGAATTGGTTCGCGTTCTCTGTCCGCGCGAAGGCAAACCTTTCTTGTGGCGTGAGCCGCGGTACGAGCCGATTTCAATCAGCCGGCGGATATTTTGATTGACGTCCTGCCTAAGCTCACCTTCCACCTTGTAGTTCTTCTGGATAATACCGGTAATCCGGGAAACCTCTTCTTCGCTTAATTCTTTGGCCCGTTTGTTATAATCCACCTTGGCCACGTCTAATATTTTCCTAGCGCTCGTCGGGCCTATCCCGTAAAGATAGGGAAGAGCTGACTCGATACGCTTGTCTTTGGGTATATCAATCCCGAGAATTCTTGGCATAACCTTCTATCCTTGTCGTTGTTTGTGTTTCGGGTTTGAGCAGATAACGCGCAGGACCCTCTCGCGTCGGATAATCTTGCATTTCCCGCAAATTCTTTTAACTGATGATTTAACTTTCATACTTTAATTATCCTAATTTTAAAATGGCTTTGTAACATTTTGATTTCATTGCTTGCTTCCGCGAAAAGTGATTCTCCCCCGCGTTAAATCATAGGGCGACAACTCGACTTTAACTTTATCGCCGGGCAAGATACGGATGAAATGCATCCGAATTTTGCCGGAAATATGCGCCAATACCTTGTGGCCGTTATCCAATTTAACGCGAAACATCGCATTGGGTAACGCCTCTTCCACTTCTCCGTCTACTTCAATGAGGTCTTCTTTGGACATTTACACTAAGCTTGATATCCCAAGTCTTCAGTTAATATCTCCGGCCCCAATTTTGTGATGGCCACCGTATGCTCAAAGTGGGCCGACGGTTGACGGTCCTTGGTGACGACGGTCCAGCCGTCCTTTAGAATTTCCGTCTCCCATGTCCCCACATTGACCATCGGTTCAATGGCCAAAACCATCCCCTCTTTTAAAAGCGGACCGGTGTGGGCCGTCCCATAATTGGGGATTTCCGGGTCTTCATGAAGCCTCCGGCCAATACCATGCCCCACGAAATCTCTGACCACCGAAAACCTGTGCGCTTCAACGAAACTCTGCACCGCCGCGGAAATATCCTGCAGACGATTGCCGGCCACGGCCTGTTCGATACCCTTATAAAGGGCCTGTTCGGTTATCTCAATGAGCTTTTGCTTTATCGGCGAAATACTCCCAAAACCGATGGTAAAAGCGACGTCGGAAAAATAATTCTTATAAACTATGCCGACGTCAATACTGGCCAGGTCGCCCTCCTGAACCTTGCGGTCGTCCGGTATGCCATGGACAACTTCCTGGTTCAAAGAAATGCAGGTCGACGCCGGAAAATTTCTGTATCCCTTAAAGGCAGGCTTGGCGTTATAGACGCCGATCAACTCTTCCACCCGCTGATCGATTTGCCGACCGGTCATCCCAATTGTTAAAGAACGTTTTAGCTGCGCAACGATCCCGGCTAAAATCTTTCCCGCCTCGCGGAGTATTTCAAGCTCTTCTTCTGACTTGATCGGGATTGATTTTTCCATCTTGACGAAAAATCTTTACGACATCCACGTGAACATCTTCCGAATCCTTGTTCGCATCCACCTTTAACAGCTTTTTCTGCTTCTGGTAATAATCGATGATCGGGGCTGTGCTTTTCATATAAACATCCAGGCGCGCCTTGATCGTCTCTTCCTTATCGTCCGCGCGCTGGTAAAGCTCGCCGCCACAGGCATCGCAAACCCCTTTTTTCTGCGGGGGACGGTTCGTTTCATGAAAAACAGCGCCGCATTTTCGGCAGACCCGGCGTCCCGTCAAACGTTGAATAATCACCGGTAATGAAAGGTCAAAATAAAGAGCATAATCAATCGGCTTATGAATCCCAGCCAAAATCCTGTCCAAATCGTACGCTTGAGTTGTCGTCCGCGGGAAGCCATCCAGCATAAACCCAGCCGCCGGGTTCATGGCCCCGCTCGTTAATGTCTGTTCGATGATCTTGGTCACAACTTCATCCGGCACCAGATCACCCTTTTCAATAAACGCCTTGACCTTTAGCCCCAACTGTGTGCCCTGCTTCATTTCCTCGCGCAGGATATCGCCCGTCGAAATATGCTTGAGGCCTAAGTCCTCTTTCAATAAATTCGCCAGTGTTCCCTTTCCTGCCCCAGGCGGTCCTAATAAAACCAATCTCATAATTTTTGCCCGTTCCACTCCTCGGGGGTGAAATTGGTAACGATTAAAATAGACGCTTCGCGCACTATTTTATGACGCATTGGAAACTTTCAGTCTCCGATACTACAAAGATTTATCCGCGCCGCCCTTTAAGCTGACCGGATTTTAAAAAGCCATCATAATTACGCATCATCAACTTTGACTCGATTTGCTTCATTGTATCCAGCATAACCCCAACGGTAATAAGGACACCCGTCCCGCCAAAAAACGACGCCACTAAATAAGGGACTTTAAAACCGGACATAATCGCGTCCGGCATGATGGCAATCACGCAGATAAATAACGCTCCGGCCAGAGTCAAGCGCGTCATGACAAAATCCAAAAATTCAGCCGTCGGAACACCGGGTCTGACCCCGGGGACAAATCCCCCGTGCTTCTTCATATTCTCGGCCACGTCCACGGGGTTAAAAACAATCGCCGCATAAAAATAACAAAAGAAAACAATCAGTAGACCATAAATCGTATAGTACAGCCAGTGACCGCGCGCGAGAAACGCCGCCACATGCTGAAACCCCTGAAAAGGGATAAAACTAGCCAATGTCGCTGGGAATAAGATAATGGACTGCGCGAAGATAATAGCGATAACGCCAGCCGTGTCGACCTTAAGCGGGATATAAGTGCTCTGTCCTCCGTAAACCTTTCGTCCGACTACCCGACGGGCATATTGCACGGGAATCCGCCGCTGGCCCTGGGTAATCATCGTTACGCCAATGATAACGGCAAACAAAAAGGCCACCATAATGACCAGTGTCAACGGTTGAATTTGGCGCACCGCTACAGTCTTGGGAGACAACAACAGGACCAAAGTACCAATCGCCTGCGGGGCACTGGAAAGGATTCCCGCCGTGATAACGAGCGATATCCCGTTACCGATGCCTCTTTCCTGAATCTGTTCCCCCAGCCACATCAAAAGGATAGTTCCAGTCGTCAACGTTAAAACCGTAACAAACCGAAATCCCCAGCCAGGTTCATTGACCACGTGCAATCCCTGGAACGTCTGCGGACTTTCGAGCCACAGGGCGATAAAGAAGGACTGCACTAACGCCAGAAACACCGTCCCGTAACGGGTATACTGATTGATTTTCATATAACCCGCGTGTCCCTCTTTTGCCAACTTTTCCAGGGAAGGGATAACGGCCGTTAGCAGCTGCATAATAATGGAACTGGAGATATACGGCATAATTCCCAGGGAAAACAAGGTCAATTTTTCTAAAGCCCCGCCCGAAAACATGTTCATAATACTAAAAACATTTCCGCCTTGGGTCGATTGGTTCATTTTTTCAAAGAACTCGGCCAAAACCGCGCCGTTAATCCCCGGGGTAGGGATGAAACATCCCAACCGATAAACCACAAGAATTCCCAACGTGAAAAGGATCCGCTGTTTAAGCTCGGGGACTTTAAAACAATTTAAGAACGCTTTTAACATGATCTCCTAACACCTGACACCTAACACGCATGCGTGTCACGTGTCAGGTGTTACGTGTTACGTTTTTTTCCACTCAACTATTTCAGCTTTCCCCCCTGCGCCGGTAATTTTTTCCTGAGCGCTTTTGGAAAAGCCATGGGCCTGAACCGTAAAGGCCTTTTTAATTTCTCCATCGCCCAAAATCTTAATGGGCTGCTTTAAAGTTTTAATCAAATTGTGTCCCTTTAAAAAATTAACATCGATCATCGTTCCTTCTTTAAAACGATTGAGTTGGGCTAATTTTACTAATTGATAAATAACCGGCCGCTTGCTGTCAAATCCGAATTTGGCGAGGCGCTTGATGAGCGGCATCTGCCCGCCCTCGGACCCAATGATCACCGACCGTCCGGACCGTGAGGTCTGCCCTTTCTGTCCTTTACAGGAAGTCTTTCCATGGCCAGATCCAGGGCCGCGGCCGACTATTTTCCGGCGCTTATGCGATCCCTTAGGGGACTTAAGTTCATGCAGCTGCAACATTGATCTTCTCCAGCGTTGGTTTTGAAATATCGCGCTTATATGTCTTTAAACTCGTGAGCCCATCCATGGTGGCTTTGACAACATTAATAGGATTATTTGATTTATGGCATTTCGTTAAAATGTTCCGGATGCCAACGGCATCACAGATAGCGCGCACGGGTCCGGCCGCAATAACACCCGTACCCTCAGAAGCCGGTCGCAACATCACCTTGGCCGATCCCCAATGTCCGTCAACCAGATGAGGAATCGTTGAGCCGACCAGAGGAATAATGACCATGTTTTTTTTGGCCTGGATTAAAGATTTTTTTATGGCTGTGGCGACTTCCCCGGCTTTCCCCAATCCGTAACCGACACGCCCCTTGCCGTCGCCCACGACAACCAGGGCGCTGAAGGCCAAACGTTTATTTCCCTTGGTAACTTTGGTGCAGCGGTTGATGGAAACAACTTTTTCGACAAATTCCGAATCTCTGACAACGGGTTTAAACCCGCTCCCGCCGCGTCTTCCTTTGCGTCCGCCAAACTTTTGATCCCAGCTTGCCGGCTGTTGGGATGGTTCTGCCTGCGCTTGTTTTTCCGGTGCTATTCCTGTACCAATTTTATTCTCATTATTTTCCATGATTAAAACTCCAAACCACCTTTTCTTGCCCCTTCGGCAAATGCTTTGATTCGTCCATGATAAATATATCCCCCACGATCAAACGCCACTTTGGTAATACCGGCCGCTTTGACTTTGGCTGCAAAAAGTTCTCCAAAAACTACAGCACCTTCAACGTTTCCGCCGTCCTTAACTTTCTCGCGGATGTCTTTACTAAGCGTTGAACGGCCGAACAGCACTTTTTGTGAGAGGTCATCGATGACCTGCGCTGACAAATTTTTCAAACTGCGGTGCAGGCACAACCGGGGACGCTGTGGCGTTCCATCGATATGTCGGCGGACGCGTTCATGCTTATAGATTCTTTTGATTTCTCTCTGATGTTTCATAGTTTAGATCCCTACTTGGTAACGGCTTTCCCTTGTTTGCGTCGGACAAACTCACCGACAAAACGAATCCCCTTGCCCTTGTACGGCTCGGGAGGTTTGATTTCGCGGATTCTGGCCGCCACTTCGCCAACCATGGCCTTGTCGATCCCTTCAACCTCGATTTCCGTCGGTTTAGGTGTCTTGACGGTCACGCCCACCGGGACCGCAAACTCCACAGGGTGACTAAACCCAACATTAAGCGTCACTTTTTGTCCCTGGGCTTGAGCCTTAAAACCAACACCCTGGATTTCAAGATTTTTCTTATACCCTTGGGTGACTCCCTTAATCATATTCACGACTAAGGCCCGGACTGTCCCGTGGTTTGCTCTGGACTGTTTTTCATCTGCCGATCGCGTGACAAAAATTTTGCTGTCTTTATTTTCAACACTGATCCCCTGAGGCAGGTTGAGCTCTAATTTTCCCTTTGGACCTTCTATCTGAAGGCGGGTTGCTTCAAGGCCTAACTTAACGCCTTTGGGAACTTCAACTGGAATAATTCCTATTCTTGACATAACTCACCTCTACCAGATATAACACAGAACTTCGCCACCCACTTTTAATTTACGGGCTTCGCGATCGGAAACAACCCCTTGAGAGGTTGAAATAACCGCCATCCCCAGCCCATTGATGACGCGGGGAATTTCATGGCGCGTGACATAAACCCTTAAGCCCGGCCGCGAAATCCTTTTTAACCCGCGGATGACCGGCTGTTTATTCTCATATTTAAGATAAGTTTTTATCGTTCCCTGGGCGCTATCTTTGAGCAGACGAAAATCTTCGATGTACCCATCCGCTTTAAACATCTCCATTATCTTGAGGGCGAGTTTGGAAGCGGGGATGTCGACGGAGTCTTTCTGCACCGCGACGGCATTACGGATAACCGTTAATAAATCAGCTATAGGATCAGTTAATGACATTATAATTTTTCTCCTAACCTTTTAATCCCTTCGACTCGTGTGGTTCGACGATAAGATTCAATGGTGAGCAAGCCCTGAAAGGGCGCGTCGAACCATTACCAACTCGCCTTTCTTACACCGGGGACTTCCCCTTTCCACGCCAATTCACGGAAACAGATACGGCATGTTCCGAACCGGCGCAAAAAACCCCGTGACCGTCCGCAGATCTTACAACGGTTGTGCTGACGGACAGAAAACTTTGATTTTCTTAACGACTTTTGAATTTGTGATGTTTTGGCCATAAGGATTTAAAATTGTTTGGTCCTCAGTCGACAGTCGACAGTCAACAGACCACGGTTAAAAACTATTTTCCCCGTGGACCGTGTCCATGGACTATGGACTGTTCTAATTTGCAAACGGCATGCCCAAAAGACGCAACACCTCAAAGGTCTGCTCTTTGGGCCCGCGGTTAAAGACAAAGGTGATATCCATACCCTGCGCCCGCTGGAGCCGGTCCATCTCAATCTCCGGGAAAACGGTCTGTTCTTTAATACCCAGCGTATAATTCCCGGTTTTATCGAACGATTTTCGAGAGACCCCGTTAAAGTCGCGGATACGAGGCAACGTGACGTTCACCAAACGATCCAAAAATTCGTACATTTTGACCTTCCGTAAGGTCACCCGACACCCAACGGGGGCATTCAGTTTTAATTTAAAATTGGAAATCGCTTCTCGGGAAAGACGGATCTGGGGTTTCTGTCCTGTAATGGCCGCTAAATCCTCGACGGCCTTATCCATAATCTTGATATCGTTAATCGCTTCTCCCACGCCCATGTTCACGACAATTTTTTCAAGTTTGGGAATCTCCATCACATTCTTAATCCCAAACTTCTCTCTGACGGAGGGGACGACTTCTTTTAAATATTTTTCCTGTAAGCGCAGTTTCATATTAAAACGATGCTCCGCATTTTTTACACTGTCGCATTTTTGAGCCGTCCTTGAGGACGTTGATTTTAAACTTGGTCGGCTTGTTGCACTGCTTGCAAAAAAGCATCAGGTTCGATAAATGGATGGGCGCTTCCTTGTCCGCAAAACCCCCTTGAGGGTTATTCTGGGTGCGGCGGACGGCCTTTTTGACCAAATTGATATTCTCGACTAAGGCGCGATTGCCGGTTGGGTAAACTTCCAGGACTTTTCCCTTTTTCCCTTTATCCTTGCCAGCCAGCACGGCCACATAATCATCTTTGCGTATGCGTAACATGTTAGATAACCTCGGGGGCTAAAGAAATAATTTTCATGTACTCTAAATTCCTCAACTCTCTAGCAACCGGACCGAAGACGCGCGTTCCCCTGGGGTTTCCACCATCATCCACAATCACCACCGCGTTGGTGTCGAAACGGACATAACTACCATCGGGACGACGGATTGGGTATTTGCTGCGGACAATGACGGCCTTGGCAAGTTCTCCTTTTTTAACAGCGGCCTCAGGCGCGGATTCTTTTATATTCACGCGAACCAAATCCCCCACTTGCGCTATTAATTTACCGCGTCTCTTTAAGACCCCGATCATAGAGGCTTTTCTGGCCCCGGTATTATCGGCGACCGTAAAAACGGTTTTCATCTGGATCACGACGTCTTCTCCTTGAGAACTTCCGTAATCACCCAGCGCTTATCTTTAGATAACGGCCGGCATTCCATGATTCGGACACGGTCACCTTGCTTCGCGGTATTTTTCTCGTCGTGGGCCTTGACCCTGGTAACATGCTTGGTAAGTTTCCGGTACTGCGGGTGTTTGGCCCGCCAGACGATTTCAATCACCCGGGTTTTGTTCATCTTGTCGCTGACGACAAGGCCCTGCAAAAATTTATGTCGGTTAATTCTATCCATTCTTCTGTAATTCTCTTTCTTTTAAAATCGTTTGAATACGGGCAATCGCTCGCCGTATGTTACGAAATTGCCCCGGTTTTTCAACCTGGCCCACTTCTTTAAGAAAATTCAGGTCAAAAACTTCTTTCTTAAAGGCCTTCTCTTTCTGAACCAATTCCTGATCGCTCAACTGTCTTAATTCTTTGATTTTCATATTATTCTGTAGGGGCCCGATGGGTGCGCCCCTCCCCTTAATTAATGTGTCGCCACTCCACGAATAATAAATTTTGTTTTAATCGGTAATTTGAAAGCGACTAAACGAAAAATCACCCGGGCAAAATCTTCCGGGACACCGCCAATTTCAAAAAGGATGTTACCGCGCTTGGCAACCGCCACCCAATGGTCGAGATCTCCTTTTCCTTTTCCCATGCGGGTTTCCGCCGGCTTTTTAGTAATCGGTTTATGCGGAAAGATACGGATCCAAAGTCTTCCGGCACCCTTGGATTTTCGGGCGACAATAACACGGGCAGCCTCAATATGGTTGGAACGGACAAAACCGTTTTCAATGGCCTTTAGACCATATTCACCAAAATTAAGTTCGCTGCCGCGAGTGCCCAGACCCCGGGTCTTCCCCTTTTGGGATTTGCGATACTTAACCCTTTTGGGCATTAATACCATGTCAAAGTTCCCCTTTTATGATTTCGCTCTAGGGCCAGATTCTTGAGTGTTCGATTCTTGTTCATGTGCTTCAATTTCCTCCTGAGCGTTCCGGTCAAGGATGTCGCCGTGATAAACCCATACCTTAATACCGATAGTTCCGTACGTGGTCTGCGCTTCGGCAAACCCATAATCAATATTGGCCCGGAATGTCTGTAAAGGCAATTTCCCTAATTTATAAGTCTCCCGGCGGGCCATTTCCGCGCCACCCAGGCGTCCCGAGGAACTGATTTTAATCCCCTTGGCCCCGGTCGCCATGGCCTGGTCAATGGCTCTTTTCATCGCCCGGCGGAAAGCGACACGCTTTTCCAACTGAAAGGCCACGCTTTGAGCGATTAAAGTGGCCTCGACAGTCGGCCGTTTGATTTCAACGATATCAATGCTTACCTCTTTCGGGGTAATCTTGGCCAGTTCCGCGCGTAACTTATCGATATCCGCCCCGCGACGTCCGATAATGACCCCGGGCCGGGCCGTACGGATTTTTAATTTAATTTGGTTGGCCAACCGCTCGATGACGACTTCTGAAACCGCGGCCTGTATAAATTTCGTAAAAATGTATTTACGGATTTTATAATCTTCCAGGACATTCTGCTGGTATTCGCGCTTATCGGCGATCCAGAGACTGCGCCAATTCTTAATGTATCCTAACCTTAATACAAATGGACTGACCTTTTGCCCCACGTTTACACCTCTTGATTGTTATGTTGTACTGTAGAGGCGACCCCGGCGGGTCGCCTCTACAGTAGCTACGTCTTCAAATCCAATTCAATAATTAAATGCGTTGTTCTTTTCAAAATACTCGTGGCCCGACCAAAAGAAGCGGCACGAAACCTTTTCCACATGGGCCCTTCATCGGCAACGATCCGCGAGATAAAAAGCTGATCTTCCGAAAACCCTTTTTGCTTCGCGTTGCTGACCGCGGAATCCAAAACTTTCTTAATGAGCGGACTTGCCTTTTTATGCGTGTGGATAAGAAGCGACTGGGAATTAACGATATCGTTCCCGCGCAGGAGATCCACCACTTGCCGCATTTTACGCGGAGCCATACGAATGAATTTTCCTTTGGCTTGGGCTATCATGTTTTATCCGCGGCCTTCTTGGCTTTTACCCCGCCGTGTTTTTTAAATAGCCGGGTTGGAGCAAACTCACCTAATTTATGACCAACCATATTCTCGGTAATAAAAACCGGGATATGTTTGCGGCCATCATGGATCGCCAAAGTGTAGCCGACCAATTCCGGGGTCACCGTTGACCGCCTGGACCAGGTTTTAATGGGTTGCCGTGATCCAGAGAGATGCATCCTCTGTACTCTTTTGATGAGGTGCTCGTCAATAAACGCGCCCTTTTTAATCGAACGTGCCATATCAGCTTTGATCCTTTTTTCTGCGACTACGAATGATATATTGATCGGAATACTTATTCTTTTTGCGTGTATAGGCGCCTTTGGTCGGTTTGCCCCAGCGTGAGACCGGATGAGGGTTACCTTGAGGAGCTTTTCCTTCACCACCGCCGTGCGGATGGTCATGGGCGTTCATCGCGGCCCCGCGCACGTGCGGACGGTGCCCGACCCAACGGCTGCGTCCCGCCTTGCCGACGGATAAGGCCTCATGCTCGACATTGGATAACTGCCCAACCGTGGCGCGGCACTTAATGAGGATCATGCGTACTTCACTGGAAGGAAGCCGCACATGGGCGTAATCTCCTTCTTTAGCCATGATCTGCGCGGCGGTTCCGGCGGAGCGGACGATCTTTCCCCCCTGGCCCGGTTTTAATTCCACATTGTGAATCGTTGTCCCCAAAGAAATTTTGGCCAGTGGCATACAATTGCCGGGCTGAAGTTCGAGATCAGCCGTTTGCGTGCTCATCACCTCATCTCCGACTCTTAAATCCAGCGGCGCCAAAATGTATGATTTCACCCCATCGGCATATTGAATCAAGGCGATGCGGGTCGAGCGGTTCGGGTCGTATTCAATCGCTAAAACCTTGGCCGCCACATCGTCCCTCTGACGCTTAAAATCAATGATACGATACATGCGTTTATGTCCACCGCCGCGGAAACGGACCGTGATCCGTCCGCCACGATTGCGCCCCCCCCACTGTTTCAGAGGACTCATCAACGACTTTTCCGGTTTCGACTTCGTGATTTCCTGAAAATCGGAAATGATCGTATGGCGCAGGCCATTCGTCATTGGTTTAAAACGACGGACTCCCATCAGGTCACCTCAATCTTCTGTCCCTCTTTAAGCGTGACAATCGCCTTCTTCCATTCGGGGGTGTACCCGAACTGCATGCGGACGCGTTTTCTCTCACCGGGGACAATGCCGGTATTGACGCTCTCGATTTTAACGTTATAAATTTCTTCCACGGCTTTCTTGATATCCAGTTTGGTGGCGCTCCGCGCGACGCGAAAAAAGTATTTACGCTCCGGCTCCAGCATCGCCCCTTTTTCGGTGCGCACCAGCGTTTTAATGATGTCGTAGGCGGTAATCATTGCACTCTCTGGATTAACTGGTTAAGCGCGGCTTTGGTCACCAAAATTTTTTTGCTTCTTAAAACATCGTAAGCGGTAACGTCTTCGCTACGCGCATAGTTCAACCGGGCAATATTACGGCAGGCCAAGATGAGATCTTTATCCTGCTTATCAAAAATAGTCAAAATTTTTCCGGCCAAATTCAATTGCGAAAGAATTTTCACAAATTCCTTGGTCTTGACCGCCGGGATAAAAAATTTATCGACACAGAACAAGTCGTCAGACTGGTAACGGGAATTGAGGGTTTCACGTAATGCCGACAAACGAACTTTTTTCGGGACACTATAA
>Ga0247727_10008005_pt1 | contig 19802 bp, 31 predicted proteins | sample WisWelCaveWW1625_FD_202498 | JGI IMG/M metagenome (GOLD analysis project Ga0247727, IMG submission 202498) | Biofilm microbial communities from Wishing Well Cave, Virginia, United States - WW16-25 | ecosystem: Environmental > Aquatic > Deep subsurface > Groundwater > Cave microbial mat | place... | reverse complement strand
GAGTAACGACTCGTTTCAGGCCCTACGGTCGCTGCTGGCGATCAACGCAAGGCTCTATCTCGTCATGGACCTCGGGCCAGGAGTGTTTCAGGATGCGAAGAATGAAACGATGCTGCTTTTCTTTGAGAACTCCAGGCCGCTTGGCGCCGATAAGACTGAAGTCGTGCGCACAACGCCACAGGATTTCTGCAAGCGCCCATTGAGGTTTGTTGCTTTGCAACGGAATTGGGCAACAACCGACGGCCAAGCATGGCTTGTGCGCGGCACAAGTCGCAGCCTTGCAGTCCTTCGACGCATGACGAATCAGGCGAAGCTGCTGGGCGATTTCTGCACAGCAAACCAAGGGCTTCGCACAGGCGACAACGAACGATTCCTTTCCGAAACCAAGCGTGGCAAGACGTGGGAACCCGCGGCAGGTGGCAAGGAGATCGGGCGCTATTGCCCTATAGCAAAGGGGCTTTTTGTCCGATACGAACCGGCACTACTCGATGCGCCACGACGAAGGGAGATATTCACGTCCAATGCAAAGATCGTCGTTCAAGAAATCCGAAACATCACACTCGACCGGCGTATCGTGGCAACTCTCGACACGGCCAAGACCTTCTGTCTGCAATCGACGAATGTTATCAATCTAAGACCCGGCGCCGGGCTTGATATCGGTTACTTGTTGGGTGTTTTGAACAGCACAGCAGTCAACTATTTCTTCCGCTGTCGCTTCCCTGGAAACAACCACATCCCATCAAACCAACTGCTGCGAATACCGATTCCCATTCCAACGTCAAAGCAAACCCAAGACCGTCTCGCGCGATTTGTGGATTCAATCTTGGACTTGAACAAGGGTTTGACGTCTGCGAGCTCCGCCGCGCAGAGAGATGTACTTCAGCGGCAGATTGATGCGACGGACAAGCAGATTGACCGGTTAGTGTACGACCTGTACGACTTGACAACCGAGGAAATCGCAGCAGTCGAGACAAAGGAGCACTGGTCAACGCCGCTTTAGAAATCCCTGGCCACGGTGCAAATCAATAATGAATGGCGGAAAACCAGCTTCATCAAATCATCCAGCCATCGGGCAGGGTTACTTCCTTCGGTACTACGACAATGCCATCGCATATTTTTACGGACGGTGAATCTTCGCTCTCCTGGATGCCTTTGGTGTTCATGGCGCGGACGTCGCGGCCGATGCGGCAGTTTTTGTCGATGATGGCGTCTGCGATTTGAGTGCCCGGGCCGATTCCGACGTTGGGACGGCCCTGATTGCGGTTCGCGATAAGTTCGTCGGACGATTCGTAGAAGTCGGCTCCCATGATCACGGAGTTTCGGATCGTGACGCCGGGGCCGATGCGGCAACGCAGGCCGATGACGCTGTTTTCGATCCTAGAGCCCGAGGCGATCGTGCAGCCGTCGGCGATCAGGCTGCGCTCGATCGAGGCGCCGGAGATTCGCGACGGGGGCAGGAACCGCGGGCGAGAAAAGATGAGCGAGTCGGGTGCGTCCAATGCGAACGATGGATTCTCGGCGGCGAGATCGAGGTTCGCCTTCCAGAATGATTTCACCGTGCCGATGTCCTCCCAGTAGCCGTCGAACAAGTGGGCCTGCACGTGGTGAGTTCGGATCGAGTGCGGGAAGATGTCGCGGCCGAAATCGGTGTGGCTGAATTGGGTGAGCAGGTCGACGAGCACGTCGCGATTGAACAGGTAGATGCCCATGCTGGCCAGGTGCTCGCGGCCGCGACTTGCAATGCCGCGGGTATCGATCCACGAGGCAGGTGTTCGGAACTGGTCGAGCACGTGCGGGTCCATCGGCTTTTCGACAAACTCCACCACGCGCCCCGAATCGTCCAGCCGCATGATGCCGAAGCCCGAAGTCGCATCGCGCGCGACTGGTAGGGCCGCGATCGACACATCCGCGCCAGAGAGCATGTGCATGTCGATCATGCGCCCGAAGTCCATGCGGTAGAGCTGGTCGCCGGAGAGGATGAGCACAAACTCAATCTCGCGCTCTTCTAGGTACCGCAGGTTTTGCCGGACCGCGTCGGCGGTGCCTTGGTACCAATCGGCCCGGTCCAGCGTCTGTTGCGCGGCGAGGATTTCGACGAAGCCGTGGCTGAAGTGATCGAACTTGTAGGTGTTCGTAATGTGCCGGTGCAGGCTGGTGCTGAGAAACTGGGTGAGTATGTAGATGCGGTTCAGTCCGCTGTTGATGCAGTTGGAGATGGGGATGTCGATGATGCGGTACTTGCCCGCCAGCGGCACGGCCGGCTTGGAGCGGAATTTGGTTAGGGGATACAGCCGCGTGCCTCGCCCGCCGCCGAGAATCAAAGAGATCAGGTGTTTCATCGCGCTTGGCCCCCCAAATTTCATGTCCGCGGACCTGGGCAAGGGCCCATCTTGCCAACAGAACCAAAATTTTGCTACGTAGGGTTGTTGACAGCATTTAGGGCGGCGAGTACACTCTGCGATTCTCCGCCTTACGTTGGCAGAGATAAGTACAGTGGTGAATGGTGAAAGTGTTCCCGGCGCCGGGGTTAGACAAGGACAGTACTTGTGGCAGCGAGCAGTAACGATCGCATTCGCATCCGAATGGAGGCCTACGACCACACGGTGCTTGACCAATCGGCACAGGAGATTGTGGATACGGCCAAGCGAACCGAGGCGATTGTTCATGGTCCGATTCCACTGCCCACGCGGATCGAGCGCTACACGGTGCTGCGAAGTCCACACATCGACAAGAAGTCGCGGGAACAATTCGAGATTCGGACGCACAAGCGGCTGATCGATATCATTCAGCCGACGTCCAAGACGATTGACGCATTGAATAAATTGAGTCTACCCGCTGGGGTGGACATCAAGATCAAAGCTTCGCAAACCTCCGGATAGGTCCCACCGGTACGCCGCTTTTGGCTTGTGTGGCGGGGGTGTTGGGGGAAGCGGCGCAGCGATCCCGATTCGTTCGGGATTCTCGCTCGAAGCGTCCAAGGCGCCTTATGGCAGCAGAGTGCGCCCGCTGGAAAAAGTCTGCTCGTGGATACGGAAAGGGTTCGCCGATGGCTGTCGGATTGCTTGGCCGCAAGGTCGGCATGACACAGGTGTACTTGGAGGACGGTACAGCCGTTCCGGTCACCGTGCTCGAAGTCGGTCCTTGCACAGTTCTTTTGGTCCGCACCAAAGAGCGTGACGGCTACAAGGCCGTGCAGCTTGGTTTCAAAGACAAGCCGCGACGCGTGGCCAGCAAGGCGGAACGCGGTCACGTCGCCAAGGTCAATGCCGAACCAAAACGGCTCATCCGCGAGTTCCGCGAAGATAGCCCCGCCGCCGTCAAAGAGGGCGAAGTGCTGACCGTGGATTTGTTCAAGGACGTGAAGGCCGTGGACGTCATCGGAACGAGCAAGGGCAAAGGCACGGCCGGACCCATGAAGCGGCACAATTTTCACGGTCTTCCCGCCAGCCACGGCGTAAAACGAAAACATCGTTCGCCCGGCTCGGTCGGCGGCAGCGCCGATCCGGCCCGCGTGTTCAAGGGCCAGCGCATGGCCGGCCGATTGGGCAACGTGAGAAGCACGGCTCGAAACTTGAAAGTCGTGCGAGTCGAGGCGGAGAAGAACTTGATGCTCGTCCGCGGCAGCGTGCCGGGACCTAACGGCGGGTTCGTGATGATCCGCACGACAAACAAGATTTGATTGTAATTGCCATGTTGAATTTACCAGTTTTTGACCGGACCGGGAACCAGGTCGGATCGATGGAAATCGACCCGGCCGAGTTTGGCGGCACCATCAATCGTCAACTCCTGCACGACGTGGTCGTGATGTATCAGGCCAACCGACGTCAGGGCACGGTGAAGACGAAGAACCGAGGAGAAGTCGCCGGCAGCGGCAAAAAAATGTACAGGCAAAAAGGCACCGGCAACGCACGCATGGGCATGAAGCGGACAGGCAAGCGGGTCGGCGGCGGCCACACGCACGCCAAACGGCCTCGCGATTTCAGTTTCACGATGCCGAAGAAAATGGTCCGGGCCGCCACTCGCATGGCGCTGCTCAGCAAGTTTTTGGACAATGAGGCAACCGTCATCGATGGCCTGACGGTGACCGAGCCGAAGACCAAGGATGTGGTCGCGGTGCTTAAGGCCCTGAAGCTGAATGGCCAGAGCTGCTTGATCGCGCCAGCCAAACACGACGCGACGCTCTGGCTGTCGGCCCGAAACATCAATCGCGTAAAGGTTACGCCCGCGGCTGAACTCAACGCGCTGGACCTGTTGGCAAAGAAGCGGCTCCTGATCACGCGGGAGGCCCTGGAGTCGCTTCGCAAGAATCCGACGAAGTCAGAATAGCCAAGACGTGAGACGAACTATGCCGGAAACAACCGCAAAAACTGCCGGCCTGAAACTGGAACCGTACCAGATTGTGCTGCGCCCACTCATTACCGAGAAAGGCACACATCAGTTCAATCGGTACAACTCGTATCCGTTTGAGGTACACGCCAAGGCCACGAAGTTGGAGATCAAGCACGCGGTCGAGTCGTTGTTTAACGTGCGGGTTCTAAGAGTCCGCACGCAAAATCGGGTGGGCAAACCGCGACGATATCGGGCTCGATTCGCCTACCTACGAGATTGGAAGAAGGCGATCGTCACGTTGCACGAGGAAGACCGGATCAACTTCTTCTAATAGCGTCTTCTAATTGAAGGTATCAGACATGGGCATTCGAGTTTACAAGCCAGTGACCGCCGGACGTCGATTCTCCAGCGTGAGTGATTTCGCCGAAATCACCGATCGCCAAAAAAAGCCGGAAGAGTCGCTGTTGGTCAAGAAGCAGAAAAAAAGCGGCCGCAACCATCAGGGATTCATCTGCACGCGACACCGCGGTGGCGCCCAAAAACGACATTACCGGCTCATCGACTTCAAACGAGACAAAGACAATATTCCGGCGAAGGTGGTATCGATCGAGTACGATCCGAACCGGTCGGCACGAATCGCCTTGCTGCACTACGCGGACGGTGAAAAGCGATATATTCTGGCCCCCGACGGACTCAAAGCGGGCGAGACGGTGCTCAGTGGACCGGATGTCGAGCCGCGAGTGGGTAACTGCCTACCGGTTCGCAAGATCCCCACGGGCATGGCAGTTCACAATATCGAGATGCAGCCCGGCCACGGCGGACAAATGTGCCGGTCGGCCGGCGCCAGCGGCTTGTTGACAGCCCGCGAGGGTCGCTGGGCCCAAGTGACCTTGCCGTCCGGCGAGGTGCGGCGTATTCATTCAGATTGCCGAGCGACGGTCGGGGCCATTGGCAACGCTGACCACATGAATATTCGGTTGGGAAAAGCTGGCCGCCGTCGCTGGCTCGGCTGGCGTCCCAGCGTGCGTGGCACTGCCATGAATCCGGTGGCTCACCCGCTCGGTGGCGGCGAAGGACGCACCAAGGGCGGCCGGGACCCGTGCGGGCCGACCGGCGTGTTGTCCAAGGGTGGCAAGACCAGACGGCGACGCAAGCCGTCGAACTCGGCGATCATTCGGCGCCGGCGATCGCGGCGGTACGGCATTGGAGTCTTGAGATAACAACTCATGGGAAGATCACTAAAAAAAGGCCCGTTCGTTAATGAGAAGCTGCTCCGCAAAGTGGAGCGAGCCCGAGCGGTCGGCGACCGTGAGCCGATCAAAACGTGGGCCCGCGCCTGCACGATTGTGCCCGAGTTTGTGGGACACAACTTTTTGATTCACAACGGCCGCTCGTTCATCAAGCTGTTTGTGACGGAAGACATGGTCGGACACAAGCTGGGTGAGTTTTCGCCCACTCGAACTTTTCGCGGGCACGGCGGTCGTGCAGCCAAGGAGGCGGCCGCGGCAGCCGCCGGAGCACCGGCACCGGCTGGAGGAGCCAAGAGTTAACTCGCAACCCGCAAAAAAATCATCGCGGGGTGGAGCAGTGGTAGCTCGCCAGGCTCATAACCTGGAGGTCGTGGGTTCAAATCCCACCCCCGCAACTGGAATCGGAGAGGTCAAGAGTCAGAGAGAGTCAAAGGTCAGAGGGCAGAAGCAGAAGGTCGGGAGTCAGAGGTCAGAAGGATGCCATACACAGCGAAACATCGTTACGCGCCAATGTCGTCGAAGAAGCTGCACCCAGTGGCCAAGCTGATTCGCGGTAAGTCGGTCGACTCGGCGCTCGAAACGTTGCGATTCCTGCCGAACCGCGGCGCCCGACTGCTCGAAAAAGTCATCAAGAGTGCCCAGGCGAACGCCGAGGAGCAAGGATTCCGCCACCCGGACGAACTGTTGATCCAAGATGTGCGAATCGATCATGCCGGCATGATGAAGCGAATTCTGCCGGGCTGTCGTGGCATGGCCCATGTGCTGGAACTTCGGCAATGCCACATCACGGTGAAGCTGGAAGATCCTGAAGTGTTGTTCGGCGGGAAAGAGGAAGAAGACGAAGACGAAGCGGAATAGTTCCACACGGTCGACGGAGCCCAGTCTCTAATCGGCCGAGTGTGATTTAAGATTTGAATCGTTGTTTCCAATGAGGTCCGCCCAATGGGCCAGAAGATCAATCCGATCGGTTTTCGCGTTGGCGTGATGGAGGACTGGAACTCGCGCTGGTACGCCTCGAAGCACGAGTTTTCAGACCTGCTGGTAGAAGACAATTTGATTCGCAAGCACATTAAAAAAAACTACAGCTTCGCGGGCATCCCGAAGATCGAGATTGAACGAACTCGCGACGAGGTTAAAGTGATCCTGCACACGGCCCGGCCGGGAATTATCATCGGCCGAAAGGGTCAAGAGGTTGAGAAGCTGCAAGAGGAACTTCAAAAACTTACCCAGCGACGTATCAATATCAAAATTGAGGAAGTCGCCAAACCCGAGATCAATGGCCAACTTGTCGCGGAAGAGATTGCCGAACAGTTGGAAAAGCGTGCCAGTTTTCGCCGCGCGATGAAAAAGATGTTGGAGCAGACGATGGAGGCCGGGGCCAAAGGGATCAAGATCCAACTGTCGGGCCGGCTGGCCGGATCGGAAATGTCTCGGCAGGAGAAGTCGATCGCAGGTTCGGTTCCGTTGCAGACACTGCGTTCGAAGATCAGCTACGGATTTACGGAAGCCAAGACAGCCCAGGGCCACATCGGCGTGAAGGTGTGGATCAACCAGGGCGATTATCTGTCGGACGAGGAAGCTGCCCATGGCGCTGATGCCAAAGCGCGTCAAGTTCCGAAAGCACCAACGGGGACGGGTGCGGGGACAAGCGGTACGCGGTAACACGGTCGAGTACGGTGAGTTCGGCTTGCAGGCCCTGGAGGCGGCTTGGCTGAACGCGCGGTGCATCGAGGCGGGTCGCGTGACTGCCAGCCACTTCGTGCGCGGCGAAGGCCGGCTTTACATCCGCGTGTTTCCGTCCAAGTCGGTGACCGGCCGTCCGCCCGAGACGCGCATGGGCAAAGGCAAAGGCGAACCGGTCTTTTGGGCCGCAGTGATCAAGCCGGGCACGGTAATCTTTGAATTAGCCGGCGTGCCGGAAGAGACCGCTCGAATGTGCTTCGCCCGACTGGCTCACAAAATGCCTTTTCGCTGCCGCTTCGTGAAGCGGCGGCCGACGTTGTAAGGTACTGCGAACGATGAACACAAAGGCCGAAGAACTTCGGGGAATGGGCGACGAACAGCTCGCCCTCGTGCTACGCGAAACCGCCGAGCACCTGTTCAAGTTGCGATTTCAGTCGGAGACCGAAAAGGTCGAGGCACCGAGCGAAATCCGCAAGGCGCGACACGAAATCGCACGCATCAAAACCATCCAGCGCGAACGCGAATTGAAGGCCGCCAAGGCCCAGACCCAATAGGACGTAACGAGCGATGTCGAGCCCACGCGGCGTTAGAAAAACTGCCATCGGCACGGTGACCAGCGACAAGATGAACAAGACCCGACGGGTCGAGGTCGAACGGCTGGTGAAACATCCGCGGTACAGCAAATACGTGCGGAAGCGATCCTCTTGCCACGCCCACGACGAAAAGAACGAAACGCACGTGGGCGATACCGTAGAAATCATGGAAACTCGCCCCATCTCAAAGACGAAAAACTGGCGAATCATCCGCGTGCTCGCGCGCGGTGAAGCGCCGGTCGAAGTCGAGGGGATGGGCGAAGGCTCGAAATAGACAGAAACCGGAACTCGTGGAGACGATTGGGCCGCGCGGAGCAATGCGATGATTCAACAACAAACTTATCTCGACGTGGCCGACAATACCGGAGCCAAAGAGATCATGTGCTTCAAGGTGTTGGGCGGCACGAAACGCCGGTACGCCGGATTGGGTGACGTGATTGTCGCCAGCGTGAAAAAGGCGATACCCGGCGGCGACGTCAAGCAGGGAGAAGTGGTGAAGGCAGTTGTCGTGCGATGCCGGGCTAACACACGGCGCGAAGACGGCAGTTACGTTCGCTTTGATTCGAACGCAGCGGTGCTCATCGACGCCGAGAACAATCCGCGTGGCACGCGAATCTTCGGTGCGGTCGCTCGCGAGCTGCGCGAACGAAACTTTATGAAAATCGTCAGCCTGGCTTCCGAGGTGGTGTGATCCAGAGGAGTGCGAGATGCACGTTCGTCGCGACGATATGGTGGAAGTGATTACCGGTGATGACAAGGGCACTTCGGCCGCTCGCAAGATCGCCAAAGTGCTCCGCGTGATCCCCGAGCAGAACAAGGTCGTCGTGGAAGGCGTGAACAAGGTGTTCAAGCACGTGCGGCCGACGCGGCAGAACCTACAGGGTGGTCGGCTCTCCAAAGAGATGCCGGTTAGCGCGTCAAACGTGCTCAAGGTTTGCGATCGGTGTGGTCGGGGCGTGCGAATTGGCTATCGATTCAGCGACGACGGGGCCAAGGAACGATTTTGCAAAAAATGCGGCAGCAGCCTGGGTACCGTCAGCCCACCCCGGGCCGCTCACGCGAAGAAAACAAGTTGAAGCGCGGCACAGAGCCGCGCGGGTTCAGGTTGCACATGGCTAGATTACTCGACCGATTTAACAACGAAATTGTGCCGCGGCTCGCGGAGCGGTTCGGACGCAAGAACCGCATGTCGCTGCCGCGCCTGCACAAGATTGTCGTCAACATGGGCGTCGGCAAGTCCACGCAGGACAAGACGATCATGGAGGAAGTGACCGGCCATTTGACTCAGATCACCGGCCAAAAGCCCCAGATTACAAAGGCCAAGAAGGCCGTCAGCGGGTTTCGACTTCGCCAGGGCATGGACATCGGCGCCAAGGTGACTTTGCGTGGCAAACGCATGTATGAGTTCATGGACCGGCTCATCTCCATCGCCCTGCCCCGTATCCGCGACTTCCGCGGCCTCAACCCGAACAGTTTCGACGGGAACGGCAATTACTCGATGGGCGTCACCGAACAGGTGGTCTTTCCTGAAGTCGATCCGGACAAGGTAAACCACACGCAAGGAATGCACATCACCTTTGTGACGACCACGGACAAAGACGACGAGGCCCGCGAGTTGTTACGGGAATTCGGCATGCCGTTCCGCACCGCCAACTAGTTGCCAGGAACCCACGAACCTTATGGCCCCAAAAGCTAAAAGACTGAAAGCAAAGAGCAAACCCAAATTTAGCTCGCGCACCGTGTACCGCTGCAAGCTCTGCGGCCGGTCGCGCGCCGTGTATCGTAAGTTCGGCATCTGTCGCATCTGTTTCCGCAATTTGGCCAGCAGCGGCATGATCCCCGGCGTGAGAAAAGCAAGTTGGTAACGTAGACATCACGCTCCGCGTGATGCATGCGTCACGCGGGGCGTGACGTCTACTCTGGAGTAACGCAACATGATGACTGACCCAATCTCCGATCTGCTCACCCAGATCCGAAACGCGATTCGGATCGAACGGCCGAACATTGAGCTGCGTGCGTCGAAGCTGAAGGCCGGGGTTTGCCAGGTGCTCAAGGACGAAGGCTACATCTGGGATTGGGAATTCGTTGAAAGTTCGCCCGTGGCGTTCATGAAGATTCACCTGAAGTATGGTCCGCAAGGCGAACGAGTCATCCGGCGAATCGATCGCGTCAGCAAGCCCGGCTGCCGGGTTTACTACAAGTGGAAAGACCTCCGCCCTGTTCTCGATGGCATGGGCATCTGCGTAGTAAGCACGAGCCGGGGCGTCATGAGCGATCGCCAGGCTCGGGCTCGCAAACTCGGCGGCGAAGTGATCTGTAGGATTTGGTGAGGAGCGCAGCCACGATGTCTCGGATTGGTAAACAACCGGTGCCGGTTCCGGCAGGCGTCAACGTAACTTTGGCCGACGGACAGATTACGTTGAAGGGCCCTAAGGGCGAGCTTTCGCTGAAATATCATCCGGCGATGTCCGTCGCTTTCGATTCCGCGGAATCGAAAATCCGCGTCACCCGCCCGAACGATCAACGACTCAATCGCTCGCTGCACGGCCTGACTCGAAACCTGATCAACAACATGGTCAAGGGCGTCACCGAAGGATTCCAAAAAAACCTGGAGGTCGTCGGCGTCGGCTATCAGGCCAGCCTGAAGGGAAAATCGGTCAGTGTGAACGTCGGTTGGGCCAACCCGCTGGTGGTCGAGGCCCCGGAGGGAATCACCTTTGAGGTCCCTGATCCGACGCACATTTTGATCAAGGGAGCGGACAAGCAACTGGTCGGTCAGGTGGCCGCGGACATTCGCCGGCGGCGACCGCCCGAACCGTATAAGGGCAAAGGCATCCGGTATCAGGGCGAATTCGTGCGGCGCAAGGCCGGTAAGGCGTTCGCCGGTGGAGCAGCACAGTAATGTTCGACTTGGCAATCAAACGAGTGCGGCGTGAGCGAAGGCAACTTCGCGTACGACGCAGGATCTTTGGGACCCCCGATCGGCCTCGGCTTGCTGTTTTTCGCAGCCTGAAGCATATTTACGCCCAGATCATTGACGATTCGAGCGGACGCACGCTGGTCGCGGCGAGTACCGTTGATCCAGACGTCCGTTCCAAGGTGAAGTCGGGCGGCAACAAGCAGGCGGCCGAGTCGGTTGGCGCGGTGCTCGGTACGCGGGCACTGGAGAAAGGCATCAAGCAGATTGCGTTCGACCGGCGTCATTATAAATATCACGGGCGAGTGCGGGCACTGGCCGATGCGATTCGCAAGGCCGGACTCGAGTTTTAGGCCGAGGCCCTGATCCGCGTGATTGCAAAAAAGAGGAAAGACCCCAGTGGCAAAGTCAAAAGCTAGAGATTCTTCGGGGGACCGTTCGCGCGGCGACGGTTTTACTGAAACGGTCGTTAAGATCCGCCGCTGCGCGGCAGTGGTAAAAGGCGGACGCCGATTCAGCTTCAATGCCCTCGTTGTTGTGGGCGACCGGCAAGGTAAAGTAGGCTGGGGCTACGGAAAGGCCAACGAGGTGCCTCCGGCGGTTGAGAAGGCCGTCAAAGACGGCCAGCGGCGAATGAAGAAGGTACTCCTAAAAGGGACCACGATACCGCACCGCATCACGGGCAAGTTCGGCGCGGCGCGGGTGATTCTACTGCCCGCGGCACCCGGCACCGGCGTGATCGCCGGCGCCAGCGTGCGAGCCGTCGTCGAAGCGGCCGGCATCCAGAACATTTTGACCAAGGCTTACGGCTCAAGTAATCCCATCAATCTGGTCAAGGCCACGCTGAATGCCTTGGAAAACCTGCGCACGATGGAAGAAGTTCAGCGATTGCGAGGAGTTCCGCTCTAATGGATCTGAAACAAGTTCACGAGGGCGTGCATCGACGCAAGGGAAAGAAGCGGGTCGCCCGCGGGCCCGGTTCGGGCCACGGCAAGACCGCCTCGCGCGGCTCGAAGGGTCAGAAAAGTCGTGCGGGTGCGGAAAAGCCGCACCGGCTCTTCGAAGGCGGACAAATGAAGATCGCCCGGCGCGTCCCGAAACGTGGATTCAATAATCGCTGGGCCAAGACTTGTACGATTGTGAACGTGCGCGACCTGAACGAAAAGTTTCAAGACGGTCAGACCGTGGACCTCGACGCCCTGGCGCAAGCGGGATTGACTCGCGGGCGATTCGACGAAGTGAAAATTCTTGGTGACGGCGACCTCGCCAAAAAGCTGACAGTGCGTGCCCATAAGTTCAGCGAATCGGCTCGGACCAAAATCGCAGCCGCGGGCGGAACTGCCGAGACTCTCTCGGCCTGATGAACTATGGAAAAACTCCTTACGCTCTTCAAGGTCCCGGAACTTCGTCAGAAGATTCTGATCACGATGCTCTTCCTGGCCATCTTCCGCGTGGGATCGTGGATTCCGCTCCCGATCGTGAACCAGGGAAAGATGCACACGTGGGCGGCCGAAATCCGCAACACCACGGCCGGCCGCGTCTTCGGCTACGTCGCCATGCTGGCCGGTGCCAACGACTTGAGCAACAGCACCATTTTCGGCCTCGGCATCATGCCGTACATCTCCGCCTCCATCATCTTTCAACTTTTGGCGAGCGTCGTTCCGACGTTGGAAAAACTGATGAAGGAGGGCGAAAGCGGCCGCAAGAAGATCAACGAGTACACACGATACGCCACAGTCGTTTTGTCTTTTGGCCAAAGTATCTTCTGGGTCCGCTACTTGATGTATGGGCCTCCCCAAGCCGTGGACGACCATTTGTGCTTCTGGGACAAAAGCGGTGGCTGGCACATGCTGCCGGGGATCTCCGCGGTCTTCATCATGACGGCCGGCACGATCTTCTTGATGTGGTTGGGCGAGCAAATTGACGAGTACGGGATCGGCAACGGCATCAGCCTCATCATCATGGCAGGCATCTGCACTCGAATGCCCATGGCGGCCTATAAGCTGCTTACCAGCTTTTCGCCCCAAATCAACGCTGGTGGCGGCAAGTATGGCCCCGACAAGATGGTCATCCTGGGTCTGTTGTTCGTTGCGGTGATCGTCGGCGTGATCGCCATTACGCAAAGCCAGCGGCGAATCCCCACGCAGTCGGCCAAACACGTACGCGGTCGTCGCGTATACGGCGGCACGAGAAACTACCTGCCGCTCAAGGTGAACCAAGCCGGTGTAATGCCGATCATTTTTGCCTCCAGCCTGCTCATGTTCCCTGCCCTGTTGATCCAGGCAGTTCGGAGCATCCCGAGCGTGGGCGATTGGTGGTGGCTCCAGGAACTACACGCCTCGTTCAATCGCTACGGGTACGCCTACAATCTTTGTTACGTCGCGCTCATTTACTTCTTCTGCTACTTTTGGACGGCGATCTCATTTAACCCGAAAGATATGTCCACGAATTTGAAGGATCACGGCAGTTTCATTCCGGGCTATAGGCCGGGGCGTCGCACAGCCGAGTACCTGGAAAAGGTCATGCTGCGAATCACGTACGTAGGGTCGGCGTTTCTGGCGATCGTGGCCATCTTTCCGACCGTTGTGACAGATGCGCTCGGCGTCGATCCGATGGTGGCAAGCTTCTTTGGCGGCACGGGTCTGTTGATTGTAGTGAGTGTGGCACTCGACCTGGTGCAAAAAATGGACAGCCACCTGATCATGCGAAATTACTCGGGGTTGTTGGAGAAAGGGTAGAGTCTGCCCTCCCACTGGTCGTAACGGCCAACTGTTATGCGACTGGTTTTCATCGGGCCGCCTGGGGCCGGCAAAGGAACTCAGGCCAAGTTGCTGCGCGATCATTACCGGATTGCGCACATCTCCACCGGTGACATGCTTCGCGACCGGATTGCCGCGGGCACTCCGACGGGCCGGAAGGCCAAGCCGTATGTCGAAAGTGGCAGCTTGGTGCCGGATTCGATCATCATCGAGATGGTGGCCGAGCGATTGGCCGAACCGGACTGTTCGGCCGGGTTCCTGTTCGACGGGTTTCCTCGCACGCTCGCACAGGCCGCTGCCTTGAACGACGCGTTGCGAACGATCCGACAGGAACTGAATGCAGTCGTACTCCTGGATGTGCAGGACGAAGAATTGGTACGGCGGCTGGGGAGCCGGTGGACTTGCAGCAACGGAGCGTGCAACACCGCCTACAATTTGATATCGAAGCCCCCGAGAGTGACCGGGAAGTGCGATGCGTGCGGGCAAACGCTGATGCAGCGCGAGGACGACAAGCCGGAGACGATCCGGACCCGGCTGCAAAAGTATCATCAGCAGACAGCACCGGTGGTGGTGTTTTACAGGAAAAATGGACTGGTCCGGTCCGTGTCCGGCATGGGCACCGTGGAGGAGATCCAACGAAGCATCCGTGCGGCCTTGGGAGCTTGAGGGATTGGTCGTGTGATTATTCTGAAATCGCCCCGCGAAATCGCGCTCATGCGACAGGCGGGAAAAGTTGTGTTGGAGGCATTGGAGGCCATACAAGCACAGGCGGTTCCTGGTGCGAGAACGATTGATCTCGACCGCGCCGCCGCGGCCGTGTTCGATAGGCACGGGGCCGTTTCGCTGTTCAAGGGAGTCAAGAACGGGCGCGGCAAGCCGCCGTTTCCGGGAAACATCTGTGCCTCGGTCAACGAGCAGGTCGTGCATGGCATTCCAGGCGACCGTCGGCTAAAGGATGGCGACATCATCAGCATTGATACCGGGTGCCGGCTGAACGGTTGGTGTGCCGACGGGGCCACGACGATCGCGATTGGCAAAATCTCTGCGGATGTCGAGCGGTTGTTGGGAGTGACCGAAGAGGCGCTGAAACTGGCGATTCGCGAAATGGGACAAAAACAAAAGTGGTCTCAGATCGCGGCGCTCATGGAAGATTACGTACACTCGCACGGTTACACGCTGGTCGAAAAGTTTGTCGGCCACGGAATCGGCCGCGAAATGCACGAGGAGCCGCAAGTGCCCAACTTCGTGAGCCGGGCACTCAAGAAGAATGACTTCTGGATTGAAGAAGGGTTGGTGATCGCGATCGAACCGATGGTTAATGTCGGCACCAAGGATGTGCGCGTGTTGGGCGACCACTGGACGGTGGAAACCAAGGACCGAAAGCTCAGCGCCCACTTTGAGCACACGGTCGCGATTACGGCGTCGGGACCGGAAATACTGGCTTGAACTGGCCGCTAGACATTGAATGCCCGGCCATGATCAGCATATAATCTGCCGCTTTGCCACTTGGCGGTGGCGGCGTTTGGATAAGTTGAGAGACAGCCATGAAAGTTCGTTCCAGTATTCGTCGTTTGTGTGAGAACTGCAAAATCGTGCGGCGCCGTGGCCGCCTGTTCGTGATTTGCACCAACCCGCGTCACAAGCAGAGACAAGGCTAACGAGGCCCAAAATCTTCCCTCGCGGCCGACCGCCTCGATGGATTGAACAACAGAGGAAAATGAAATGCCCCGTCTACTGGGTGTAGACATTCCACCGAATAAGCCGACGTGGATCTCGCTGCGCTATTTGTACGGCATCGGTCCGACAACGGCGATGGAGATTTGTCGCAAAGCACAAATATCACCGACCGCTCGCGCGAAAGATTTGACAGATGACGAGTTGGCCCGAATCGCGGGCATTCTGGATCGCGAGTACGTGATCGAAGGCCAGCTTCGCCGCCAGGTGCAACAAAACGTGGCGCGGCTGCGCGAAATCAGTTGCTATCGTGGAACGCGGCATCGACGCGGGCTGCCCGTGCGAGGCCAGCGAACACGCACCAACGCTCGAACCCGCAAAGGTCCGCGCAAAACGGTGGCCGGTAAGAAGGGCGTAAAGGAACTTCGAGGTTAGTTCTCCAGAGGAAGCAAACTGTGGCCAAGGCCAAGCGACGCAAGGTACGACGAAACGTCTCGCGTGGAATCGCCCACATTAAGGCGACTTTCAACAACACCACGGTAACGATTACGGATACCAACGGCGACACGTTGTGCTGGGCATCGGCCGGCACGGTCGGATTTAAGGGGAGCCGCAAGAGCACGCCGTTCGCGGCGCAGCGTGCGGCGGAAACCGCGGCCGCCGCGGCCCAAAAGTACGGACTGAAAGAAGTGGACGTCCGCGTCAAGGGACCGGGTTCGGGCCGCGAGTCGGCGATCACCGCACTGCAGCAGGCCGGACTGGCCGTGCGAGCGATCGAAGATGTCACTCCGCTACCCCACAACGGCTGCCGGCCTCCGAAACGGCGTCGCGTCTAAGGTACCGCAATAGTTCGCTTCGAGTTTTCGCTTCGGTTGTTTGTTTCGCGAGAATTGAGTCTTGTTTGTGCTGGCAGTCTTGTTTGAAACTTGAGTTTGGTTTGAGATTTGAAATTTGAAATCTGAGATTTGAGATTGGATCTATGGCCCGCTACACGGACCCCGTTTGCAAGCTGTGTCGCCGTGAAGGAATGAAACTTTTCCTGAAGAGCACTCGGTGCGATACGCCCAAGTGCGCCATTGAACGGCGCGAGTATCCGCCCGGCATGCACCAGTGGAAAAAAGGCAAGCCAAGCTCGTACGGCATTCGTCTGCGCGAGAAGCAAAAGCTGAAACGATATTACGGTGTTTTTGAGCGTCAGTTTCGCCGCTTGTTCGCGATTGCCGGCCGCACGCCGGGCAACACGGGCGATGCATTGCTCTCGCTCCTGGAGCGCCGGCTCGACAATATCGTCTGTCGCTTAGGATTGGGCCGCAGCCGCGCCCAGGCCCGCCAACTTGTTCGGCACGGACACGTGCTCGTAAATCGCCGCCGGGTGGACATTCCCAGCGTGCTCGTTCAAGTTGGCGACGTAATTTCGGTGAAGAACCGCCCGAAGAGTGTGAACATGGTCAAGGCCCGCTTTGAAGGAACAACCCCCAGCGTGCCGGACTTCCTGGAGCTTACCAGCACCGATCCACCGGAGGGCAAAGTGGTGCGACTGCCCGGCGCCGGCGATATTTCCGTGCCGGTCCAGGTTCAACTCGTTGTGGAAATGTTGTCCAAGTAACCTTGAGCGCGCGGCCAAAGAGCCGCCGACGCTCTTTGTGGGTGACCACCTCGTCAAGAAAATCAGTTTTTGCGGAGGCCCTCGTCCATGCGTATTCGATGGCGTGGTTTGGAACTGCCGAGTCGCGTGATTGTCGATCGCGATACCCTGACAGACACGTTTGGCAAGTTCATGGCGGAGCCGTTTCAGCGCGGGTTCGGCGTCACCGTAGGTAATAGCCTGCGACGCATCCTGCTTTCTAGCCTTGAAGGCAGCTCGATCACGCGCGTGAAAATTCAAGGCGTGCATCACGAGTTCACCACGATCCCAGGCGTGGTTGAAGACGTGACCGACATTATCTTGAACGTCAAAGGCATCGTGGTGAAGAACCACTCGGACCAGACCAAAGTGCTCAAGATCGATCGCCACGACCGCGGCGTCGTGACGGCCGCCGACATTGTCCCCGATGAATCGGTCGAAATCATTAACCCCGACCACATCATTGCCACGCTCACGGACGACGTTCCGTTCGTCGTGGAGATGACCGTGGAGAATGGCCGCGGCTACGAGCCGGTGTCGGAACGCGAGGGGATGGAACTCGAGATCGGCATTATCCCGATCGACGCCATCTTTTCGCCCGTCCACCGTGTCGAATACCAGGTGGAAGACACGCGCGTCGGCCAAAAAGTGAACTACGATAAGCTCACGCTCTCCATCTGGACCGACGGCACGGTCAGTCCCGAAATGGCACTCGTCGAGGCGTCGAAGATTCTTCGCAAGCACCTGAACCCGTTCGTCCAATACTTCGAGGCCGGACCGGAAATGCCGATCGAGGAGAAGCCGACTCGCCTGTTCGAGCCGGAGCACAAGGATGCCGAACTGGAAGCCAAGCTGAACATGAGCCTTGCCGAGCTGGAACTTTCCGTGCGTGCCACGAACTGCTTGGAGGTCGAAGGCATCACGACTGTGCGCGACTTGGTCAGCCGCACGGAGGAGGAGTTGCTGCAAGTGCGGAACTTCGGCGAAACCACCCTCAAAGAAGTGCGAGCCAAGCTCAAAGAGATCGGCCTCGACTTGGGTTGCCTCGTCACCGAACCATCTTAAGAACTACGTTGGTATCACCATGAGACATCGCAAGCGCGGACGCAAGTTGGGCCGGAACGCGGCACATCGCAAGGCCATGTTTCGCAACATGGCCAACTCTCTGTTCGAGCACGAGCAGATTGTGACCACGGTTGCCAAGGCGAAGGAGCTGCGCCCCTTCGCCGAGAAGATGATCACGCTCGCTCGCCGCGGAGCCATCGCTAATCTCGAAGCAGAGAAGATTCGCGAGAAAACGGCGTCGCTCGACAAGGCCAGCCCGGAACGAGCCAGCATCCTGGCCGATTGGCGCACGGCCGTCGCCCCAGTTCTGCACGTGCGCCGTCTGCTCATTTCCCGGCTCGGCAATCACCGCATCGACGGCGATGACAAGCACGACACGATCATCCAAAAACTGATCAAGACAATCGGCCCGCGCTATGCCGACCGCCCCGGCGGATTCACCCGCATCCTCAAACTGACCAAACGCCGATTGGGTGACGCCAGTCATCAAGCGATGATCTCGCTCGTCACCGACGACAGTTCCTCGCCGCGCAAGCGTCGCAAAAAAGAGGAAGCCAAGGAAACGGAGCCAGCCAGCGCTGGTGCCGCCGAAATGTAACGGCGTCAAGCTACCGCGATCCTCTCGACGTCCCAATTCGTGACGACCCTCAGGCAAGCGAACCCGTCCTTCCCTTCGACTTTGCGTCTTCGCGTTTTGAAGTAGAAACTGGTTGTCTTGGTCGCAGTGCCCAGTTAGCCTTTATTAACTAAGCGAACTTTGGAGTGCTGCGGCTTGACGCAGCTTTCTTTCTTTGGATTACGAGAGCTGTCGGCATCTGATTCGATTGCCGACACAAAGCCTCGCAAAACTCGGCAAAGCTGCGTCAAGCCGCAGCACTCCAAAGTCGGCTCGTTTGTCCTGGGACTAAGAGTTGAAGTGACGAGCCGAGTGGACGGGGAGATCGCAAGGACGTCCAGGCCTTTCGCCTTTCGCCTTTCGGCGAAGCGAAGAACGGGAACTGTCGATGGGAAAGAAAAACGACAACGAAGACGATTCGAACGAAACGAAGAAACAGCTTCCATCCGATCCGGCTGGTGGAGCTGTTGAACCGTGGGACGAGGGCGCGCTGCTGCTCGGCTGTTTGGCTAAGGATCGCGCGGCACAAACCACGTTGGTCTTGGGCTACGCCCAATGGATTCACGCCGGCGCGATCAGGGCGTACCACGAGGCGGGCAAGCCATCGTCATGCGAGTCGCGCGACTTGGTTCACAAATTCTTCCTGCAAGTTTTTACTGATCCATTTGCCGTGTTGGATCGGTTCGATCAGTCCGGCCGTTCGGGCCAGCTCGGGCCATTCATGGCTAAGGTCGCTTATTACCGTTGTCTGAAGATGCTGTCTGCGTCCGAACTGAGTATGCCGGCCTCCGCTTCCGCGGCCGGTGCGATTGATTGGCAGGCGATTCCCGATCACTCGCACGAGATTCCGATCGATCCCGATAACTTGCTACGCCAAATCCTGGCTGAACTGAGCGACACCACGCGTGATATTTTGCAAAGGCGGCTCGGAGTCGGACCATACCGTGTCCAACACAGCGTGCGTGAGATTGCGAAGGAACTCGGTTGCACTACCCGCCAAGTCTACTATCGCTTCGCCAAAATGCGTGGTCTTCGCAGGAAAGTCATTGCCCGGCTGCAGGCGGGTGAGGCCGAAGAGTTCGAATGAGCGCCGTAAGTTCCGAGGTGAAAGCACGATCCGAACAAAATGGCGGCCACGCAAAAATTCTGAGTCTACTCGCCGATCTCCACCGTTCGCCCCCTGCCAGCTTGCCTGGCTGGAGCGCATGATTGAGCCGCTAGATGCGAAACGCCCAAGTTCCTTTCTTCCTCCAGCTTCTTCCGCCGCTTTCGCGGTGGAAGAAGCTGGAGGA
>Ga0247727_10008004_pt1 | contig 19804 bp, 29 predicted proteins | sample WisWelCaveWW1625_FD_202498 | JGI IMG/M metagenome (GOLD analysis project Ga0247727, IMG submission 202498) | Biofilm microbial communities from Wishing Well Cave, Virginia, United States - WW16-25 | ecosystem: Environmental > Aquatic > Deep subsurface > Groundwater > Cave microbial mat | place... | reverse complement strand
TAAAACACCCCAATGACGGGCGTTGTAAATATTGCGGCAAAGCTTCCAGGTGGAGAGGATACCGGAGACCGTTTGTTCCGAAAAACAAAACCAATATTTCAGACGCGGAAATATCCTGTATCAAAAACAATTTTCATCAGCTTACCAATAAGGAATTATTGCATCAGCTTAATAAAAACAGAAGGCAGGAAAAACAAATTGGCTTTACTGTTTTACGAAACCTCACCAGGGCATTGCAACTAAAGCATATAAAATACCAAAGAAAATGGACAATAAAAGAAGAGCGATGCCTGAAAGCCTGGCTGCCACTTATGGGCGATGTTGAAATTTCACAATTGCTTAATCAGCTAAGCGATGGAAAACGGACTTTTAATAGAAAAAATGTGAGGAAGAAAAGGAAACTCTTGAATCTTCACCGGACACCAGAACAAATCAAGCGCATCTGCGCAGATAATTCATTGTGCGGAACAAATTCAGGATTGGATTTGGGACGAGGTAAAAAATACCTTAAACAAAAAAAAGAACCCGATCCGATAATTACTGCACGCATTCCATCCGGCAGCCTGATAATAATAAGGCGGAAAAACAAAAGCAGCACAAGAAGGAGCGGGGAAATGATTTCGAACGAAGAGTTCCAAAAAAGATTTGCTAAAACAGCTCTCAGATATTCTAATAAAAAAAATCCGCCAGTGGAAATGGCGCAAGCTCTACAATATTAATTATGAAAGCCCGGTGTACCACTTGCAATAAAGTTTATGACTTCGAAAAAATTCGAGGTGCGAAGCTTTCGGATTTCCGTTGCAGCGTTAAAGACTGCAGAGGGAAATTACACCAGGCAAAACAGCCTATAAAATAAATTTCAATCAATGGAAAACACAATTGTAAAAAAAGAGGACATGCTGAAAGCAAAGGACTTTAATCCTCTGAACAAATGGCACCGGCTGAACACAAACAACTGGATCCATGACAGCGGATTAATCCGCATGCTGCAAAAAGAAACCGGGCACGGAGAATATTTTGTCACCAATAAGGGAAAGAAGAAACTATGGGACCTGATAACCTATTGCGGTGACGAGGACCAGCGGCTGATGATTAAATATTATGACTTCCCTGAAATGCTCGCGCCATTTATAAAATGGGTTTATAATCATGTGGCTGCCGATGAGGAATGGAAAGCAAAATCAAAGGAAGATGCCGATCAAATGGATTTCTTTCCTTATGCAAAACTTTGGAAGATATGGTATGAGGCGGTTAGCAGAAAGAAGGAGGTACCGGTATGATCATATACAAACCTTCACTAAAAAGTTTCCTTTCCGAAGCGCACGGTACCGTATACCTGCAAGGTCATTGTTCCCAGGATCCGCATTATGTAAAACACCAGATAAGTGTGAGCGGGTTTAATATTTCGGGGAAACCCATCATATATACTTTTTGTTTCAGCAATCATCTTACCGGCATGACAGATGAATGGAAAAAAGCCATAGAGAAATCGAAGCAGCTGGAAGAAAGGATACAAAAAGAAATTGAAGAAGCACGATTCCTGGTACGCGAAGGAATTGTAGCAACAGCCGACAAACCCATGGAAGGCGCTGAATATAAAATTTAATTTAAATTCTCATTCATATTAATCACTTAAACAAACAAAAACAATGCAAACAAAAAAAGTAACCGTGCAGGGCACGGAGTATGAACTCAACTATGATGTTGAGAACAATGAAGCGAAACCGGTTTCGCTGCTTAACGAAGAAGCAGAAGACAAGCTGGAAGCGCTTAAAGACACGCAGGAGTTTACCGACTGCATTACCGGGATTAATGCGGAACTGAATGCAGGGAAAACGGAAACACCGGCAGCCGAAACCAATGCTGATGAGGCAGGAGGCACTCATCAAGGCGAAGGAGACGAGTAGGGCGATCCCTGATGCCCTTGAGCCGGTAGTATTAAAGGGAAATACGCGGGTGCAGGATAAACCGTTAAAATGAATGCACGCGAAACCAGGGTTCGAGTCCCTGCCGGCTGACAATATGCGCAAGGAGTGTTTACAGGATAACTTTCGAAAGAAAGTCCCGCACAGCTTCCATCCAGGAAGAAAGTAAAGGTTCGATTCCTTTCTTGCGCTCAACCCGTCAGATGAAGAAGAATCTCAATAGCAGAGGGATTGTCGTTCGTACAGCATGGATAACGAACAAAATGGACAGTAGCCATGCCACGCTGGAGATTCCCGGAACCGGAGAGAGTCGCCCCTGTTCTTACTCCCGGGGAAGGACGAAAAAAAACGGAACAGCGGCTTAAGAGCCGACAGCTGACAGAACAGTGCTTATGACAGCCGGGAAAGACCGGCTTCTTTAAAAACTCAAACTATGCAGCAAACAGTTATTAACGACCCGACAATTTACAAATGGTACTTCGCTAATGACCTGATTGCATCGGACAACAGCATCGAGAGGCTGATTAATACGATTGCCGGTGCAGGATATATTCAACCGAATTTACAGAAGCTGAATACTGATTTGACAAACAAAGGAGAATTCGTTTACGGCATGGGGTTATATAAAATAATAAAAGAGAAATGAACATCCGGAGATTTTATATGATAGCATTGAGGGACGGAGCGCACCCGGTGGACCTGCTGCAGGTGAAACGCTTCAGGCAGGAGAAGGAAGTGATTACGATTGAATACTGGCATGCGATACGCGGAACGGAGCATCTGAACCTTGGCAGCGAGGAGCTTGCCAGAAAAGAATACCAGGGATTGTGGAACCGGTTTTATTTCACACATGTCGAGATTGGGGATTACAAACATCTTCCCGGGGACCTGAGGGAGCCGGCACCGAAGCTCAGCGGAAAAACAGAAAAAGTAAAAAAATGAAAATTGAAAAATGGGAAAATTGGGGAAAGATAAAAGCGCTTGCTGAAACACGGATAAAATGCACAGAGACGTTTAAGCTGCTTGGATCCATGGTACCGGAAAAGATTATTTTCAAAAACGAAAGCAAACAGATTGAACTGAGCCATGACAAGATTGGAAAAGAATTCCTCTCATATGCTCATATGGAGTTTGTAAAAAGCCTGATGAACAGCATTGTAAAAATTGATGCGGAATTGAAAGAGTTATGATACTGACATACTCGAATAAACGTTTTCCGCCACTAATAAAAGCAGGCGTGAAAATTCATACTCTCCGGGAAGATAAAGGGAACAGATGGAGAAAGGGTTTGTTTATTCAACACTGGATGGGAAGCCCACGCAATCCTTCAAAACGACCACACCAAGTTTGTACAGAGAAAGTTTACATCTGTCAGCGATTGCAAAAAATAATCTTAACCGCCCGGGATCACCCTACAGATTATTTACACGCACAAATTGATGACCGGCCGCTTTCTCAAAGCGATATTGAAGCATTAGCCCGCAATGATGGATTTTCTTCTCCCAGGCAAATGGCAAAATGGTTTTTCAAAAAACTTACTCCAAGAATGGAAATGTGGAAGGGTAAAATAATTCACTGGACAGATTTTAAATACTAATCAAAAATAAATATGGAAACACTACAAATTGAAAAGTCAAAAGCACTTAAAGCGTATAATGAGATTGACGCAGCAGGAAAAATTCTCATGCATGCTCTGTTTGGACAGGATGCTTTTACGCAAAAAATAACTGACCGTGTAAAAACTTTTAAGGATGCATGCGAGGTGTTAGGCATTGTAGAGCCCACACACGCAATTCCGGGTGTAGTACAAAAAACACTGAAGAGAGACAGCGAATCAATAATTGCATACACGAAGTTAATCTTCATTGCACGTGCACTCAACGAAGGATGGGAGCCTGAGTGGACCGATAGCAACCAGGCAAAATATTTTCCATGGTTTGAATGGAAAAAGAAGACATCGGGCTTCGGCTTCTCGGGCACGAGTTACGATGGCTGGGCCGCGAATGCGACTGTCGGCTCCCGGCTTTGCTTTAAAACGAAGGAGCTTGCGGAATATGCCGGTAAGCAATTTGAAGAAATTTATAATGAATTTTTAACTCTCTAAAATAAATCAACATGGACAAAATCAAAACCTTTGAAGATGCCTGCGCGGCACTTAATTTAAAACCGGAACTATTGCCCGATGTCTCTGCACTGTCGGAAAAACATCGGAAGGCATTAACTGCACATTACAAATTAATCATCGTTGCTGAAGCGCTAAATGAAGGATGGCAGCCGAATTGGAACGACAGCGATGAATACAAATATTTCCCGTGGTTTGAAATAGAAGCCAATGATGAGAACCCATCGGGCTTCGGCTTCTCGCGCACGTTTTACGTTCGCTGGCGCGCGGGTACGGCTGTCGGCTCCCGGCTTTGCTTTAAAACACGGGAACTTGCGGAGTATGCAGGGAAGCAATTTTCAGAACTGTACAAGGAATATTTTCTGTTTTCAAAATAATTAAACAGGTTGTGCGCTGCGAGAGGGTTGGTCTTCCGTGGTCAGGCTTCAGCTTCTCGAACACGAATTACGATAACTGGAACACGAATACGAATGTCAGCTCCCAGCTATGCTGAACAATTTTAAGCAACGCAGACCCTGCCAACACGGCAAAAAATAACTTTTAAATAAAAGGCGTTAGTACCCGAAAAAGGAAAGCGACTTTTAAAAGCAAAGCAATGAAACGATTAAGCAATTTGTACGAGAAAATAATCAGCATAGAAAATTTGCGACTCGCAGACATTAAAGCCAGGAAAGGGAAAGCTGAGCAATACGGCATAATTGTTCATGATAGGAACCGGCAAGCAAATATTCTGAAGCTTCACGAATCGCTTAAAAACAAAACATACCACACTTCGGAATATACCACGTTTATTATTCATGAACCAAAGGAACGTGAGATTTTTCGGCTACCGTATTTTCCGGACCGGATCACTCATCATGCAGTGATGAATATACTGGAACCCATTTTCGTTTCCACGTTCACGGCTGATACATACAGCTGTATTAAAGGCAGGGGAATTCATGCTGCAGCGGACGGAGTGCGCAGCGCATTACTTGATGTGCCAGGCACACAATATTGCCTAAAGCTCGATATAAAGAAATTTTACCCGAGCATTGATCATACGATTTTGAAACAACTGCTTCGCAGAAAATTCAAGGACCAGAATCTGTTATGGCTGCTGGATGAAATAATTGCCAGCGCAGCCGGGCTGCCGATTGGAAATTATCTCAGTCAGTACTTTGCAAACTTTTACCTGACTTATTTTGACCATTGGCTGAAGGAAATCAAGCGGGTAAAACATTATTTCCGGTATGCCGATGACCTGGTGTTTTTATCAGGCAATAAACCTTCGCTGCATCAATTGCTTTCCGATATCAAAATTTACCTGCAGGAGCATTTAAAGCTTACTGTTAAAGACAATTACCAGGTATTCCCGGTTGCGGCCCGGGGGATTGATTTTACAGGGTACGTTTTCTATCATACGCATACGAGACTGCGCAAAACCATCAAGCAAAACTTTGCGCGGATGATTGCGAACAATAAAAATCCGCAATCAATAGCATCCTACAACGGCTGGGCAAAGCATGGCAATTGCAAACATTTACTCAAAAAATTATTGCATGAACAGGTTTAAAGACTTCGGAATAAAGACGGAGCTGCAAAGCTTCACCGGTGATAAAATAAAAATGGACAGAATACTGAACCGGGAAATTACGGTTCATGATTTCCGTATCGAGGATTCGAAATATGGAAACGGGAACAACAAATGTTTGTACATGCAAATTTCAATCGGAGAAACCAAGCACGTGGTGTTCACCGGCTCGGTGGCGCTGATTGATACGATACAAAAAGTTCCGAAAGAAAAATTTCCATTTGCCACCACCATTGTAAAAGAGAATGAACGGTTTGAGTTTACATAATTATAATGGAGAAGAACAAACAGGAGCCTGAGACTTTTCTGAACGGGAACGGGAAAGAGAAGCTAAACCTTGGGGAGAAATATTTTAAGGAGAGGATGCAGCTGTACGGCATCACTGATAAAATAAACAAGGTAAGGCTGTGGCGGACGGATCCGGAGAAGCCGGGTGAGAATATTCTGGTGCCGCTTAAAATTTTCGAGCCATGCGAAAAGGGAATTTCCATCCTGGTATATGACTTAGACCGGCTGCTGATTACGTACAAGGGCGATGACAGCCGGATGAAGAAGGATTATAAGCTGATCCGATATCACACTCCGCAAATTGACGGCAAGGGGAAGGAACACAAGTACCACATTCCGAAAGGAGCCGGCAGCTACCCGTTTTTCCCGCCCGGGTTAATTGACAAGTATGAGAAGAACGAGAAAATAAAAACCCTGGTGCTGACGGAGGGCTATTTCAAAGCTTTCAAAGCAGCCATGCACGGGCTCGATATTATCGGACTGTCGAGCATCACACACTATAAGGACAAGGAAAAGGGAACTCTTCATTCGGATATCATCAAGCTGATAAGACAATGCCAGGTGGAGAATGTGATATGGTTAGCTGATGCGGATTGCAACCAGATTTCGCTGAAAGCGCTTGAAGCTGCTGATGATATTTACAAACGCCCCAACCAGTTTTTCAACAGCTGTGTTGCAATAAAACGGCTGCTGGATGATTATGACGTGCACAAATATTTTGCATATGTGAATCCGCCCGCACCCCCTCCCATGGACGGGGAACTTCCACCCACGCTACCGAAAGGACTGGATGATTTGCTGATTGCGCTTCCCGGAAAGGAAAAGGAAATCATAGAGGACCTGCTGCAGGTGAGCAAACCGGGGGAATATTACTGGCGAGAGGACATGAGCTATTCGACTTCGAAGATTCATAAACATTTTTGTTTGCATGACATTAATGTGTTCGTGGAATTTCACAGCGAGGCGGTTCCAGACTTGAAGAAGAAGGAGTTTTTTTTTAACGGCACGAAGTGGAAATGGAACGAGGAAAAATCAATCTGCGAAATCATAGTGCCGGCAGATGCGAAAAAATATTTCAGGGTGGGAGATCATTACTATGAGAAGATAGAGATACCGAATAAGCTCGGGGAGCTGGAGAAAACATTTCACCGCAGGATGAAGCAGACCATCATTGATGACTTCGGAAAAAATTTTGTGAATCACATTCCGAAGTATAAAGCATTCTGCAATGTACCCGACCACACCAATTACCAGGAGATCATTCACAGCTGCTACAACATGTATTTTCCGTTTGAACACGAGCCGAACGAGGGAGAATATTTTTATACCATCTCGTTCCTGAAGCACATTTTCGGAGACAAGGAAGTAAAGGTTAAACATAAAACCAAAGGGGAGATTGCGGTGACTGAGCTGGACATCGGGTTGGATTATTTACAACTACTATATCAAAATCCTCAGCAGACATTGCCGATACTTTGTTTAGTGAGCAAAGAGAACAATACCGGCAAGACCACATTTGCCAACTGGATGAAACAACTCTTCACCCAGAACGTGGCAATAGTTGGCAACGCTGAACTGGCAAATGATTTTAATGCAAGCTGGGCCGGCAAGCTGCTGGTGATTTGCGAAGAGGCGAAGATTGATAAAACAGTAGTGGTTGAAAAAGTGAAGGCGCTTAGCACCGGCACAAAAATTTTCATGAACGCGAAAGGGAAAGATCACATTGAAATTGATTTTTTCGCCAAGTTTATTTTCAACACCAACAACGAAGAAAATTTTATTTATGCAGGAGAGGATGATGTGCGGTACTGGATCCGGAAGGTGCCGGTGATAGAGGACCTGTTTGTAAACATGCTGGAGCTGATGAAAGAAGAAATGCCGGCATTCCTGGATTACCTGAATAAACGGAAATTAAAAACGGAGCAGCTGCACAGGGCATGGTTTTACCCGGAACTGATAAAGACAGATGCGCTGAAGAAGGTTATTGCTTTCTCGCGGAGTACGGTGGAAAAGGAGATGAGGCAGCACATCAGGGATATGTTTTTTGACCACGGGGTGAGTGAAATCCTGATGACACCGGATGACATCAATGAGACGTTCATGAAACGCAAATACGAGAAAAATTATTTGCGGCATGTGCTGGAGGACAGCCTGAAGGTTGAACAGTACCACATCTGGACGTATGAAGGCAAAGAATACGATACAAGCGATATGGCAAAGGCAGCAGCAGGAGAAGGATTTGATTCAACGCGGCTGAGAAAGCTGCACAAAGTGAAGCGCTACGCGTATCCAAAATGGGAACGGATATCGGAAACCGGAAAAATGAAGGTGGAACGGATATATGTATCGTGCCATGGCCGGCCCTACGTATTTAAGATAGAAAAGTTTCTGCTGAAGGAGGAGATTGAAGGAAGGTGGCTGGATCCGGAGGCGGTGCAGGAGGCGAAGATGCATGAGCACCCGGAGGATAAAAGCTGGGGGCAGACAGCTGATGCGGGTGAGAATGGTAAGGGAAAGCAGGAGGATTTGCCTTTTTGAATTTTGTTACAATTTTGTTACAACGCTAAAAATCAAAGGAATACTTCTAAAAATAGCAGCAAATGATATTAGGTAATGGGGTAGTAGTAGTGAGAAATTGAAAAAATATTGGTTGGAAGACCCTGCTCGTATATTTTTTTTCGGTGAAAAGCGTATTTCAGCGACTTGGATTTTTTTGTTACAAATGATTGAAAAATTATATGAAAATATCAATGAAAGGCAGATGGGGAGAGCGATACAGAAATGTAACAAAATGTAACAAAATAAAAAATCACGCTAAAAATGAGGTTAGTTGTTACATTTTGTTACAAATTGTTACAAAATGGAAAATGAATTTGTTACGTGTTGTTACAAATAAGTAGCACCATCAGAATGATTAATACCCAGAAGGATATACCTCTAAAGTGGTGATGTAACAAATGTAACAGGTTTTAGTCGCTCAACTACCGTAAACGCATAAACCAAAAAAAATGACCGAAAAAAATACCACTACTGCCATCAACCCCGAAAAAGAGGAACGGCAAAAAATTTTGCGCGGAGAATTAATATCGAACACAAAGGATAAATTCCGCCTCTTCACAGTTTATGAAACGATGGGAAGCGGAGAGCAATCGTGGTACCTGCTGATGGAGCTGAGCGCGCTGAAGCTGCAATGGGTGAAGGATGAGGATATGCAGCGATGGCTGAACAACGGAACTTTTCAATGGTGGAAGCATACTGATTATAACAGGATGATTGACAGATACTGGTTCGAATTGAAAACGTAAACCATGCTGGCGCTGTCAGGTTAACATTTTATTGTCCTTTTATTCAGAAGCGTATCATCCGAATTTTGATGCATGCTTCGGTTTGTTATTTTGCTTTTGCTGATTGCTCGTTTTGTTTCAGCGCAGCCCTGCATGGCACCGGCAGGACCTGTTAAACAGAGTTTTTACCCAAGAGAACCCGAGCACATTGACACGAAGGAGGAAATTTATTACCGAGCGAGGATTGAAAACAAACAGGGAAGAAGGGCATACTCTAACGTTACGATAGTACGAAACATCACAAAACTACCCGGAGAGGTAATATATGATTTATGCGGAAGACCGGTTGAAGGGGAACCGGCACCCGGGTTCTATTTCGGAAAGAGGGGCACCAACGTAAGAAAGATTATTAAATGAAACTTGAACTGATTCAGCACAGGCAATCATCGGGACCGTTCGAGGAGAAGGCGAGCGATATTATTGCTGTGCTGGTGGAACAATATAATACCATCAAGGATGCGCTGAAGGATAAATATCCGAGCTACCTGTACAGCATCATCGAGCGGTTGTGCAAAAGTCCAGAGCACCCGGAGCCGTTTTTTCCGGAATGGGATGCGACTACGCTGAGGATACATACACCCGATGGATTGTTTATAACTATTAAGTTTATTGAATGAAAGAAGCGCATCGCGATAAAATAACAGAGTTGAACAAATTTCAATGTGTTCACATTCCGCTCCGGGACCTGAAGAACCAGGAGGAGAGACGGTACATTGCCTTTGTATATACGTATGTTACTGATATACTGAATGCGACACCATCGGCAAAACATTATACAGTGAACGAAGTGGTGAAGGCGCTGCAGGAAATAGGCAATGCATTTCCGGATGAGAACTACTGGGAGTTTCATTCATTCGACAAACAAATGTACATACACCGCAAGGGGGAAAAAAAGTGGGTGGCAACGGTGGTTATTAACAACGAAGACGATGCTGGCAGCAAATAACGCGCAGGCATATTCCAGAGCAAAACAACTATAACTAATTTTGCCAAAGCAGCAATGGTTACAATCTCAATTCCCGTAAAGCCGTATATAAAAACATTTTTGCATGGACGATTCGGAGACCCGGTGGACATGAACTGTCATTCTTACATAGGCAAACATTTTCACCTGCTATTACGGAACCAAACCGCACACAAGGACAAATACATCCGCCTTACCGGCTATACGCAGCGGGTGATCATCCGAACATCGGAGGACGTATTCTTCAGACACGGACACCTGCTGACATCATCGAGCGTAGCCGCGTTCAACTCATTTCTGGAAGATATTATAAAGGAGCAAATGTGCATGTACATTGATGCGAGGAGGTCAGATAAAGCGGCAAACTCAAAACAGGCATACGAAGAATTTATGGATAAATTCGGGTTCAATGACGGCTCATTTGCTTATGAGGCGATAAAAAAAGCATATGAAAGATACCGCAGAAAACTTTTGTCACGGGAAAGCCCGCTGATAATCAATTAGAAAATAATTTATGGGAATTCTGTCCCCAAAAAAACATCATGCAAAACATACTTAAAAAAAAGGGTTACAACGTAGGAACGGTGCGGGATATATTGTTTCTGCCCATTGAAAACATTGCCGATATACCCGAACTGGTTGATAACGAATTAGACACTTCAGCGATTGTGCTTGCCGGTATAGAAGGGTGGTATTATATGTATTTTGTGATTGATACCGGAGAATTCAGCGAGGATGAAACAATAAAGGACGGAGCAATTATTTACAAGCAAAAACTGGAGGCGGACGTGGCGAAAGAAAATTTAAACCGGTGGGTAAATTTTGAGCAGATGGAATACCGGCAATTCATGATGATCATACGCGACAACAACAACGTGAGCCGTTTTGCGGGCGCCATAAATTTACAAGGAGAAAAAAGCGGGATGGAGCTGAAGAAAAAATATTCGACAAACAAAACGAGACCGAACCGGAACGGCTATACACTCACTTTTACGAGGGAAACAACCGACCGGGCACCGCTTGCATTTAACCTGCAGGATCTGCTGCTCATTGTAGAACCGCCATGGGATCCCGGTGACGGAGGCGAACCAATTATACCACCGCAGCCGTAAATTTTCCTGTCCTTTTATTGAGTTTGAGGCGCTTATAATTTTGTGGCTCAAATTATGCCAAAGAAGTTTCTCTGTTCAGACGACTCGGTTAACGTATATGGATTTCGTGTAATTACTTCAGGAATACAACTGAAGAATTTCAAAAAAAACCCCGTTGGCTTTTTTAACCATAATACAGGAGACAATTTCTGGAATAACGACCCGAACTACCGCGGACCTATCATACGCTGGGAAGAAATCGCAACCGAAGACAACAAACTTTTTGCAACACCGGTGTTTGACACCGATGACCCGGTTGGCAAGGACCTAAATAATAAGGTGGAGAAAGATTTTATCCGCGCGGCATCCATCGGTTTCAGGATAATTGAAACCAGCAATGATCCTTCGCTGATGGAAAAAGGACAGACCAGACCAACCATTACAAAATGCGAGCTGATGGAAATTTCTGTTGTGGATATTCCAGCGAACAAAAATTCACTGGCGCTTTTTGATGCTGAAGGAAAAAAAATAAAGATGGACGAGGCAACCCTCAACACAACGTTATCGGCTGTATTACGAAACGAACAAACACTTCCAAAAAATATTTCAAACATGAAATTAAAAATTCTCGCAGCATGGACTGCACTGGCGGCATTCTTCAACGTTGAAACCGGAAAAGACCATGAAGTGGAAACCACACCGGAAAAACTGGCGGAACTCAATACTAAGGTTGCGAAGCTTGGCGACCTGGAAACACAGATTACCAATCTGACCACAGCCAAAACAAAAGCCGAAGGCGACCTGGCAGCAGCCCATACAGAAATCACTTCGCTGAAAGCAAAGGTGACGGAGCTGGAAGCAAAACCAGGAGACACATCGGGCGCACCGGGAAAACTTGGGGAAGAAACAATAACCGATGAGAACAAAGACAAGCCCAAGAACAGCTGGGAGCTGAAGGCGGATAAGAAAAAGAAAAACCTCAGGGTTGAAGCGTAGGCCTGAATAACAAAACGCACGAAAAAACACAACAGTAAAAATTAAAACACGATTTATAAAATGAGAACATTCAAAATTTTAAACATCATCACCAGCCTGCTCTTGCTGGTAGCCGGTTCAATCTTTGTATCACAGGCAGCCGGGGTACCGGAAGCAGCCCCGTGGCTGTTTGGCGGAGGCGTAGTATATAATCTGGCGTATGCAGGACAAGAGGGACTTGCATTTTCTGCATTTGACATCAGCGCATTAAATACAGCACTGGGAGCGTACTTCCGGAAGGACAAAGACGTTCTGATCAGCGAAATGCTGTTAGGGATGGGCATTGAGGACCGCATGGAAGTGTGGGACGATGTAAAAGACGAAGTACCGTTACCTAACCTGGGCATTGATGATCTGGTTAAGCCGGCAAACAACACCACATTCACAGGCACAGCAAGCTCGCTGAATTTCGGAGCGCGGATATTAAAAGCAAGACGCTGGAAGGTGGATTTGCTATTGGTGCCCGGAGACCTTGAAAAATCGTGGCTGGGAAGCAAAATGAAAAAAGGGACCAGCAATGTGGATGTGCCGTTTGAACAGTTTATAATGGATTACATCATCGCCAAAGTACAGGAGAACATCAGGCTGAAGGCACTTTACAAAGGAGTATATAACGCAGCCGGCACCACCCCAACCGATATCATGGACGGATTGCTTACGCTGATTACCGCAGAAATAACAGCCACCACCGTTGTACCGATTGTAACAGGGGCTATCACGTCAGCGAATGTGATTGACAAGCTGGAACTGGTATATGACGGATTGGGCGAAGCTTATAAATCAGTGCCGACACAGATGCTTGTATCGCCAACCATTTTTGACTGGTATGTAAGAAAGTACAGGTTAGATTTCGGAGGCAACATGGATTACAGCGGCATGCAGGTTGGCAAAGTGAACATTGACGGATCCTTATGCACCATAGTCAGGGAAGCGGGGTTCGGTTCGTCTCAGCGGGTAGTATGTACTCCAAAACAAAATATTGTATATGGAGTGGATTCAATTGGCGAAGAGAATGATATCAAGAGCCAGGAGTTTGAAAGGACCATCAAGCTGATGGTTGATGCAAAATCAGGGATCAACCTTAAAGAAATCAATGCACGGGCGCTTGCGGTTAATGACCAGGCATAATCCGGCAGCACTACTAATTAAATAGTAACGAATATTAAAATAAGCAGATGCCAACACTTAACGAAAGAGTAGTTCTATTAAAAGCTGCGTGGGAAACGACACAGACAAAGGCGGCTGCCTTTATGGGACAGCTCAGCAAGGGCGCTTATTTTATGCACAGAGACAATACAGCAATCAAAACAATATTTTCCGAGCTGCAGACCGCGTATGGTGATTTGGAGAATCAAATGGCTGCGCTGACAAATAATTATCCGACAGTACGACCGGACGGAGGAGATATTTATGAAATTATTCTTCCAGAAGCGGTAAAAGACGGAGCTATAATAACCGCTGAGGACGTTGCCGCAGACGCAGAGCTTGCACTGGAGTTGTTTAATGGCGGAAGTGAAATGCTAAGAATTCAAAAGCCCGGTACAGAATTCAGCGGAACACCGACCAGCGGAGCAGGTCCGTTAACAGTAACGTTTAGTGATGAATCAACCAATTCGCCAACATCGCGGGAGTGGGCTTTCGGAGACGGAACCCCGCCTTCGACAGCGAAAAACCCAACGCACGAATATTCAGGAGCAGGCACCTATACAGTATCGCTAAAGGCAACAAATGCCGGAGGATCGGATACGGAATCCAAAAGCGCCTATATCACTGTAACCGGAGAATAAAACCCAAACCAACAATGGCAGAAGAAAAGTCCATCGAACAATTGCAGCAGGAACTTGCCGCAGCGAAGCAAACAATAAGCGAACAAAACCAGGTTGTATCTGACCTTAAGGGAAGGCTGAAGGTTGAAAAGGCGCAGGTTAAAAAAGGCAACCCGAAAGTTTCGATTGAAGGCGAAGAATATGAAATTACTATTCTTAAAGCCAGGTACAGGCAGGGCGACCAGGACACGGTTATCACCGCAGAGAAAATTCAAACTGATGAAGCGCTTGCGAAAAAACTTTTGGATGAAGGATTTGGCGGACTGAAGAAAGTTAAGAAGACAACAAAATAAATTTCAAACAATAACGACAACACTTAATAAATCATAAAAGATGCCAGCATTTGACTATTCAAACATCAAGGGGAAACAGCGCAGAGCTTACAACGTAGGCGGAGGCACCCAGAAATTTTATTTTGTATCGAGAACCGATACAGTAGTGATTCCACGTCCGAAGGATTTGCTCGATTTAACCATTACTTCCCCAAAAGAAGTTGTGGAGATTACCACGGATATCACCTTCGCAGTCGGTAAAGGCTGGAGAGAGGGATATTGCACCCGGGACCGTGCAACAATTAAAGGCACACAATCGGCAGAGCGCGATGCCTCGGGTTACAAATTCGATGGAGAAGTGTTTGTTCCGGGCGTTGACGGAGATGACCTTGGTAACATCCAGGTGCTGATGAATGATGACGTGCTCATCCTGATGCCAACCGTTGATTCAAAATATTTACTTTTGGGGTCGAGCATGTTCAGTGCCGAAATAAAAGGCGAGTTTGATTTGGCAAAGAACGAAAGCGGAGTGCGCGGAACACTACTGAAGCTATCGAGCTTCGAAGTTGGTCCTCAGCTTTACAGCGGAGTGATCACCATGCATCCTTAATAACTGAGGAATAATTAACAGGGACGGGCAGCCGACAAACTACCCGTTCCATTTTAATAAACCTAAAAAAACCCAAAAACATGTCAGAGACAAAAGAACAAATGCCGGCTGAAGTAGCCGCAAAGTATGACCTGCAGGTAATACCTGCGAGACGAAATGTGTTACCTGTAAAATTCGGGAGAGAGGAAATTGATTTCGGAAAGATAACGCTTGAAAAAGCGGATGAGCTATTCGAAAAGTATGGCAAGGAAGAAGGGTTTTACCTGAAGCTAAAAAAAGGCGCAGGCAAGCCGAAAGAAAATTAAGAAACAAGGTTTTTCATAAGGGTTAGTTTTTGAAGGGAACCGCCATCCAACAATGGTGGTTTCTGTTTTTATATACTTTTGCGGTGCAGACAATTCTCCTCTGGCTGAAATTTAGCCAGGGCGCCACTGAATATATTGAATAAGGTGGATCTTCTTCGGGAGAATTGTCTGCAAACACCCCTGGCTTTTTATGAGCGGACAAAACAAACCAATAGGATTTAAGATTAACGAGGAAGACAATTCTGCCGAACGGAATGACCTTAAAAAGGAGGAAAAAAAAGAAAAGGGAACACCGGCAGCGTTTACCAGGCTGATTGATTTTGTAAAAGAAAACTTCGAGCCATCCACTGCGCTGAGTGAAGGTAAATTTTTTACCACCCAGGAAATATTTGAAATGCTGCAGGAGCATTACCCCAGCGAAGGATACACTGCAGAAAATATTTATAATGCATTAGAAAAAGCCGGATTCAAATATACCAGCCCGGGGGAAGACCTGAGCTTTGTATGGATGCTTAAAAGAAAGTGATTTTGGTGTCCTTTCTACCGGAAAGCCCGCACCCTATTTTTGTTAAATGGAAATTTCCGATTGGCTTTCCGGAAAGCAGGATTATAACACCGGTGTCGAGCTTTATAAAAAATACGGGACCAACAATTATTTAAAGGAACTCTTCGCTGAAGGCGAAGACGACTACAACCGGGAGAAGCTGACGGAGGAACTGCAGCAGCTGGGCAGGGACGTTAAACCGGTATATAAATTTAAACGCACGCTGAGCGATCCGGAGGAAGATTTTTCAAAGCTGCCGGAAGTTGTTCAGAACTGGATTGAGGCTGCAAAACTTTTATTCAAACAAAACGCACACCGGCAAAGCATGCTTTGTAATTTACCCGGGAAACAAGAACGCGGTGAGCTTGCGCATAAGATACTTGCCGTTGACGATGAGCTACAAGAGCTTTATTGGAAGATTGATTTTTATAAAATAACAAAGGAACTTCCGCCTGAGCTACCGGAGATATCGCTTCCGGAAGAGATGAGCGCCCTGGATATAAAGGAAGAGATACAACGGCTGAGCGTTCAGATAAGCAAGCAGAAAAATAATACGAAACGCGCTGAGGACGTAAAAGCCTGGCAAGCACGGAAAGCGCTTTTATCAAACTACCTGCATGAGCTTGTTTAAGACGACAGAACTAACTGTTAAAGTGCATGATGAAGGCGCTTTTACTGAAGCAGCCGGTGACGTTGAATTTATGAATGCCGGCTCATTGAAATTGTTCAAGCAAAAACTTTCGGGCATCGAGCAGAATAAACATTATCATTTCAGCACCGGTGGACAATGGAGCATGCACGAGCTGATCAGCTACCTGCTGACAATTACGGGATCAGCGGATATTTATAAATCAACATGGGCGATATCTGAGGATCCTGTAAGAGCCTTTATGGATTTGAAAAACAAAAAAGTGATCCGCTCGATACATTGCATTTTCGATTACAAAACTAAGGAGCAGAAAAGCCCGGCCTACCTTTTGGCAAAAGAAAACTTCGACACCATTACATTAGCACATTGTCATGCAAAGGCGACAGTGCTGATCAATGAACAGTGGGGGATATCTGTTTCGGGATCTGCCAACGATACCAGGAACCCAAGGATTGAGCGCGGGGTAATTTGCACACACAGGGACGTGGCTGAGTTTGATATCGCATGGATGAAAGAAGTGATGCATGGAAATAATCCATTCAAAGTGCGGCTGAAATGAATTTTACTGAAGAGCAATTAAAAGAGATTGAAAATTTTGGTGCTGTGTTTTTTGAACCCGGGCGCATTGCAGAAATTATGGAACTCGATGCTGAATATCTGCAAAAAGAAATTGAAGATAAGACAAGCGCTGTATCGAGAGCTTACCGGGCCGGCATGCTCAGGAGCGAATATGAACTGAGGGTTGCAGAAATAGAATTAGCGAAGCGCGGAAGCTCTCAGGCTATCGAGGGCGCGAAGAAAATGATTACCAGTTTTAAAATAAATTCGATTGAATAACGAGATCATACAGATATACAATCAGCATCTTACCACACACAGCGATGTTGACCAGTTAATAGCGTATTACCAGGACAAAACCGGTAACGTTGTTTTATCGAAGAAGCTCGAGGAGCTTGACAAGCGCCTGCACTTTGCCGCGGACCTACTGCGAAGATATTCTTCAGCGTTCAAAATTGTTCCGATGCTGAAGAAAGAATTCAATTACAGCCAGGCATCAGCATACCGGGACCTTACAGCGGCAGAATATTTTTTCGGCACGACTCTATCACACAACCGGGACATACGAATAGACCGATTATTAGATAAAACAAATGAGCTGTATAAAAAAGCAATTGCGAAAGAAGACTTCCGGACGGCTGCGCTGGTGATCCGCGAGGAAAAGGAAATTATTGTAAAACTTATCGGAGACCGGCAGCTGCTGCCATATGATAAGATTTTACCTCCGAGAATAATCATTGGATTTTTCCCTCAAATACAAAACGTGCAGCTCCCGGACAATTGGGAGGAAATTGTTGAACGCCTGAAAAAAGCAAAACTTAAAAAGACTCTTCAGTTTGATGACGCTGAAATAATGGATGATACAAACGGCAGCACGGGATGAATTAGTGCAGGTGCATTATAATGTGCCGCAGCTGATGTACTGGATCGTCCGGGCATCCATAAATATTTTGTTGTGGGGACGGAGAACCGGCAAGACGCAGGGACCGATGGCAATGTTCTCAGTGGACAATGTTCACAGGATGCCAAGATCAAATGGTTTTTTTCTCGGGTCCACGTATGAGCAACTTTTAACCAGGACACTTCCACCAGTGATTGCCGGCTGGGAAATGTTAGGCTATTACCCGGATGTACATTTTTGGATACAAAAGTTTCCTCCGGAAAAATTTAGAATTCCCCGAGCATATATTTACCCACTGAAGGCGGATCATTACATATCATGGTATAACGGATCGGGAATTTATCTGGTGAGCCAGGACAGGCCCGGCACCATCAACGGAGTGGCCAGCCAATGGGGTGGCGCAGATGAGGCGAAATTCCTAAATTACGAAAAGCTGAAGGAAGAGGCGCTGCTTACTCTTTCCGGATTGGCGAATGAATATGGACACCTTTCGAACTATCTATCTCTCCTGTTCGCTTCAGACATGCCAACAACCAGGAAGGGGAAGTGGCTGATAGATTTTAAGCAAGAAATGGATGCTGAGGTTGTGGATGCAATTATCCAGCTGCAAACCGAGGTAATGAAGCTGCAGGAGCAATTGGATAAAGCAGATGAAGCTAACCAGAAAAAGATTTCCAAAGCGATTGAAGTATTCGAGAAGCATTTAAATGATCTGAGAAAAGGGACGGTTTACTGTTCGTATGCATCTACGCTCGATAATATTCATACGCTGGGAATGGAGCCGATTAAATTATTTAAGAGGATATTATCTGACTTCATATTCCAGGTATCAGTGCTGAATAAGGAATTATATAAAATAGAAAACAGTTTTTACTCACAGTTAGATGAAGATGTGCACGGGTATAACGCAGTGAATTACGCCTACTTTGATACACTCGAATTCGATTTTAAAAAAGAACAAAAGAGAGATTGCCGTTGGGATTCTGACATAGCCGGTGATCAACCGCTGTGCATCTCATGTGATTACAACAATGCCATTAATTCTATAGTGACCGGGCAGCTGGTGGATGGGGTAGGGAAATTCCTTTCTTCCAAATATGTACTTAGCCCCCTATTGCTGAAGGATTGTGTTGCTCTTTGGGATGAGTACTATAAGTACCATCCAAGGAAAGAGGTGTATTATTATTATGACCACACTGCGTTGAGTGGAGGCAAGGATGCATCATCTAACATTAACTTCGCTGATGAATGGACCACTGCGCTACAACAGAAGGGGTGGGTGGTACATCGAAAGTACATAGGGAAGTCACCCTACCACAAGAGCAGGCACCTGCTATGGAACGCCACAATGCAGGGTGCGGATACAAGGCTACCTACATTCAGGTATAACCTAACCAACTGCCACGACTGGCAAGTATCAGCACAGCAAGCAGGCTCCATAAGGGTAGGTAATGAAATTAAGAAAGACAAGCGCTCTGAGTTTGACCCTAACACACCACCACAAGAAGCAACACACCTTAGTGAGTGCGGTGATATTCTTTTATGGGGTTGGGTGAGGAGTAAGTTTAAAAAGGAAAGTACTTTCGTTGACTTGATTTACAGACATCAATAGGGCGTTACCCTTCGGGTCAGGCTTTTCGCAGTACATGGTACTTCGCTTCAATCCTTAACGCCAAACAGTGGCATTGCCAACCCACAACCCACCCCGACTTTTTATCTATTAGGGACGGTTTTCATATTTCCAATTAAAATCCCAATGGAAATTTCCATTTTTCGATAGTGAGTGGAGCGCTTTTC
>Ga0247727_10008003_pt1 | contig 19807 bp, 20 predicted proteins | sample WisWelCaveWW1625_FD_202498 | JGI IMG/M metagenome (GOLD analysis project Ga0247727, IMG submission 202498) | Biofilm microbial communities from Wishing Well Cave, Virginia, United States - WW16-25 | ecosystem: Environmental > Aquatic > Deep subsurface > Groundwater > Cave microbial mat | place... | reverse complement strand
CGAAATTTGAAAATCACGCGACCGGGTGTTAGATTGCCGCTCGTTTTATGCCGATCAAATTGCTCGCACTCGACATTGACGGAACGCTGCTCACCCCGCGTGGAGAACTCACGCCTCGAAACTCAGCCGCGATCAACGGGGCGCGGCAGCTCGGAGTTTTAGTCGTGCTCGTCACCGGACGCCGTTTCAGCTCCGCGCGCGAGCTGATGCAGAAGCTGGAGTTGGACATCCCGCTGGTTTCGCATAACGGCGCGTTGACGAAAAATATCGAGACATTGGAGACGCTCGATTTCCATCCTCTCGACGCCGGGATCGCCCGGTCAATCATCCCGGTCGGACGCGGGCTCGGCGCGGATATGATCTGCTGCGACGATCCACACGGGCTGGGCACGATGGTCATCGAAGGGGTTTCGGAAGAGAACAAATCAATGCATCGTTATCTGGACAAGTACCGCCAGTCGGTGGTCGAAGTCCCCGACCTGCTCGAATACGTTGATCACGCGCCGATTCAGATGATGTTTTCGGGACGCTGCGATCCGATGGAAGAATTCGCGGAGAGTCTGAGATCGGCGATTGGCGAGCGGATTCAGCTTTTCAAGACCCGCTATCCTTCGGTTGATCTGACCATCCTGGATGCGCTGAGCACGACGGCGTCGAAGGGAGCCGGCCTGGCGATGATGGCCCATAGGCACGGCGTCGCGCGCGAAGAAATCATGGCCATCGGCGATAACCACAACGATCTGACGATGCTCGATTACGCCGGCGTCGGCGTGGTGATGGCCAATGCCGAAGAGGAATTGAAACAGATGGAGTTTGAATTGACCTCATCGAACGAAGAAGACGGTGTGGCTGAAGCAATCGAGAAATACATTCTTCAATAACCAAGACGAGGAGACGATATGTCAGAAAACAGAAAGCGCACGGCGGTTATCGAAACCGGCAAAGGCAGGATCAAATTAGTTCTTCACGAAGACCTCGCGCCGCTCACTACCGCCAACTTCATCGAGCTGGCTGAAGGCAAATTCTACGATGGATTGAAATTTCATCGCGTCGAGCCGAACTTTGTCATTCAGGGCGGCTGTCCATACGGAATCGGCAGCGGAGGGTCGGGCAAGAACGTCCCGCTCGAAGTCAGTCCGAACCTGAAACACGGCGAAGCGGGCGCGGTGGCGATGGCGCGCTCTTCCGATCCGAACAGCGCAAGCTCGCAGTTTTACATCACGCTCTCGCCCACGCCGTTCCTCGATGGGAAATACGCCGTCTTTGGCCGTGTGACTGATGGCCTGGATGTCGTGCGCCGGATTTGCGTCGGCGACGTGATGGATCGCGTCTACATCAGCGAGTGACGAAATCAGCAGCCGCCAATTGTCAACGGGCGGGTTTATTTTCTTAGGCTTTCCCGCGAATAAAACTAAATTGCTTAGCCGGGCAGATCGGAATATCGAAGACCCCGTCTTCATTCCGCCTCAGCTCAAGTCGTATCATCCCTCCATCGCGCCTCCATCGCGCCAATCTCTTTGCTCACTAACAGCGGATTCGGTCAATGCTCGGGTTTTTACGGAGGTTTCAGGAAATGTCATTCGAGAAGACAAAATGGGTCTGGCAAAACGGCAACCAACTGCTCTGGGACGAAGCGAAGATTCATTCATCGGCCCACGCACTGCATTACGGAACGGGCGTGTTTGAAGGCATTCGCGCCTACGAGACGCCGCAAGGCCCGGCCGTGTTTCGTTTGAAAGAACATCTGGATCGGCTTTACGCTTCGGCGAAAGTCTACGATTTGCAAATCCCCTGCACACCCGAACAGCTCACCGAAGCGATCAGCGAAAACGTCCGCCTCAACGGTTTGAAGAACTGCTACATCCGCCCGCTGGTCTTCTTCGACCGCGGCGATCTGGGCATTCGCGCCGCCTGTCCAACCAGCGTGATGATCATCGCGTGGGAGTGGGCTGAGGCGATAGATGCGGAAAAGAAAGCTCGCGGGCTGCGCGTGACCGTCTCGCCGTGGAAGAAATTCCATTCGAGCATGATGCCGACGACGGCGAAATCGAGCGGGCAGTATCTGAATTCGATTCTGGCAGTGCGTGAAGCCGCGCAGCGCGGTTTCGACGAAGCGTTGCTGCTCGACATCAATGGCAACCTGGCCGAAGGCGCAGTCGAAAACATCTTCCTCGTCAAAGACGGCAAAGTGCTCACCAACGACGAGAAATCTTCGATCCTGCTCGGCATCACGCGACAATCCGTGATCGAGATTGCGCGCAATCTGGGATACGGAGTCGAAATCCGCGCGCTCGCGCTTGACGAGCTGTTCAGCGCCGACGAGGCTTTTCTGACCGGCACGGCAATCGAAATCGCGCCGATCCGCGAAGTTGACGGTCAGACCATCGGCGACGGCAGGACCCGCCCCGTCACTGAAAAGATTCGGAAGACGTTTTTCGAGATCGTCACCGGTCGCAAGCCGGAGTATCGCGGCTGGCTCCATTTTGTTGAGAGTAAGCTTGGAGCGCCGACTTCAGCCGGAAGATTCGCGCCGCGTGTCCGGGCGATGTGACGGCGCTGGAAAATCCGGCGGCAGGAGAAGTTATTCGGCGAATGGGTGAATAGTTTGGAGTACAATACAGCCAGCGCCGCCGCGCGGGTGCTTACGTAAAGCGCCCGCGGCAACCAGGTCGTTTCGGGCGCCATCGCACTCCAGGCACGGAGGTAAAAAGCCATGATTTCCACATCAACAGCACCGGCCAATGAAGAGTTTTTGAACCACGACGTGGGATTTGAAGAGATCAGCACGCTGCCGATTGATCATCCCGGCGCGCATGATCCCGAATACCGCGCCCATCGCAACCACATCGCGCAACTGGCCAGGCAGTACCGCGAGGACCCTGACCACGTCATCCCGATGGTTGATTACGCGCCGGAAGAGACCGCGATCTGGACCTTCGTTTACGACCAACTCGAAGAGGCGCACAGACGCCGCGCCAATTCGTTTTACCTCGAAGCAAAAGGTAAGCTCGGCCTCAGCCGCGACGTGATCCCGCAACTGCGCGATCTGGATAAACAGATGCGCGCGATGAGCAACTTCGGCTTCGCCCCGATCGAGGGTCTGGTCGAGACCCGTGCGTTCCTGACCTGGCTCGGTCGGCGCGTGATGCTCTGCACGCAATATCTGCGCCATCGTTCGCGCCCCGATTACACGCCCGAGCCGGACATCGTGCACGAGATCATCGGCCACATCCCGAACTTCACCAACCCGGACTTCACCGACTTTTCGCAGTTCATCGGTCGTGGCGCGGCGATGGCGAACGAAGAGCAGTTGGAGCAACTCGGGAGACTGTACTGGTTCACGGTCGAGTTCGGTCTGGTCGAAGAGGGCAAAGAGATCAAAGCCTTCGGCGCGGGTCTGCTGTCGTCGTACAGCGAACTCGAACACGCTTTTTCGGGCGAAGTCGAGCGGCGCAAGTTCAACTTGGAAGAAGTGATCAACACGACGTATGACTATTCGGATATGCAGCCGCTGCTCTTCGTGATTCCGTCTTATGCCTATTTGAAGGAAGTGACGCGGGAGTTCATCGGGAGGTTCGGCAAACATAGCGATCGAGAAGTAGCGCCAGTCGGCGTCCCAAGCGCAGCTTGGTAAAGGTCAGGCGCATCCAACACTTTCCTCCGGCTCCGGCGAGTCGTATGCTAGGCGGTGAAAGCTTTGAAATTTGCCGAAGGAGAAATCGCAATGACCGGAATGGAAGTTCTGCAATCAGCTCAATTCGTCACCGTCAAGGGGCAGCGACTTGTCGTGCTCAGCGCAGAAGACTGGGATGCGCTCATCGAATGGCTAGAGGATCTGGAGGACGCGAGGATCGCAAAACAATCGCTGCGTGAATTGAAAGCGGCAAACGGAGACCGCAAGAAAGCCGGATGGTTGGAATGGAGTGAAGTGAAGGAGCAGTTGAAGTGAGCAACTATACTGTTTACATCACGCCCGCCTGCTTCAAGGAAATCAAATCTCTCCCTGGTCACATCCGGCAAAGAGTCAGAAGAGCAATTAGCAAGCTGGGCGATAATCCGCGCCCTTCACAAAGCAAGGTTTTGATTGTTCCTGATATTGAAATCGAGTTGCGACGGCTTCGGTTGGACAAATGGCGGGTGCTGTATGCAATCACGGAAACGGACCGGACGATAGACATTTTCGCCGTTCGCAAACGACCGCCATATGATTATGGCGATTTGGAAACGTTGCTCAAAGAGATCGAGTAGTGGGAAGACAGAGTCACGCCATAACAGTAGCCTATGATGCTGGCAGAAGCCGAATACAACCGCCTGGTGGCAATGCTTGACGATTTGATTGACGAGGTCGGCGAAGACGAGATGCACCCGCTCGCTTCGTTGATGGAAATCATCGGCGTGTTGATTGAGCATTACGAAAACATCAATGTGCCGGAGCTGGTCGTGTCGTAAGCACAGACAGCCAGGAGAGGAGGAAATGAATGAGCGACAACCCACTGAAAATCCGACAAGTCCATCACATCGAATTTTACGTCGGCAACGCGAAGCAGGCCGATTACTACTATCGCAATGCGTTCGGCTTTGACCGCGTCGCCTACACGGGGCTGGAGACCGGCAACCGCGAGCAGTGTTCTTACGCCTTGCAGCAAGGCACTTTCAGGCTCTTGCTGACGACGCCTTACACGCCGCGCGATCCATCGGGCGTGCACATCCTGAAGCACGGCGACGGCGTGCGCGACATCGCGTTTGAAGTGGACGACGCCGATTTCGCGTTTGAACAAGCTGTGGCGCGTGGCGCCGAGCCGGCGGTCGCGCCGTATCCGATCAAGAGTGAGCGCGGCGAAGCGCGACGCTCGGCGGTCAAGATTTACGGCGACACGATCCATTCGTTCTTCTCGAAGCGGAATTACGACGGCCCGTTCATGCCGGATTTCGTAGAATCGCGCGCGCCGGGACGCAACACCGGTTTGCTGCGGCTGGATCATTACGTCGCCAACGTCGAGTTCGGGCAGATGAAGCGGTGGGAGGATTGGTACCAGCGCGTGATCGGGCTGGAACGGTTCATGACCTTCGACGACAAGGATATTTCGACCGAGTACTCCGCGCTCAACAGCATCGTGATGGCCAATGAATCCCGCAGCATCAAGTTCCCGATCAACGAGCCTGCGCCCGGCAAACGCAAGAGCCAGGTCGAGGAGTACAACGACTTTTACCAGGCGGCGGGCGTGCAGCACATCGCCTTGCTGACGACGGACATCATCGCGTCTATCCGCCAACTGCGCTCGAACGGCGTCGAGTTTCTGGAAGTGCCGGACAGCTACTACGAGATGCTGACCGAGCGCGTCGGCAAGCTCGACGAAGACATCGAGACGTTGCGCCAGTTGAAGATTCTGGTGGATCGCGACGAAGAGGGCTACCTGCTGCAACTGTTCACCAAGCCGGTTGAAGATCGCCCGACGCTCTTCTTCGAGATCATCGAGCGCAAAGGCGCGCAGGGCTTCGGTAAAGGCAACTTCAAAGCGTTGTTTGAAGCGATTGAGCGCGAGCAGGCGAGGCGTGGGAATTTAGTTTGAGTTGCCACAAGTCAGTACCGCGAGCGGTAGCGAGCGTGCTCCCATCAGCAGGTCGGACAGGGAGCGACGCTCGCTACCGCTCGCGGTACTGATTCGCTGGTCATCGAACGCTATGTCATCAGTGAATCTCCAGTATCAATCAGGCTTGGGCAATGAGTTCGCCACCGAAGCAATTGCGGGCGCGTTACCGCAAGGACAGAACTCTCCACAACGCGCGCCATTTGGCCTGTACGCCGAGCAGTTCAGCGGCACGGCCTTCACCGCTCCGCGCGCCACGAATTGTCGCACGTGGACTTATCGCATCCGCCCTTCGGTCACCCACAAGCCGTTCAGACAAATCTCGAACGGCTTGCTGCGCAGCGGGCCGTTTGATGAAACGCCGCCGCCGCCAAACCAACTGCGCTGGGATCCGCTGCCGCTGCCTACGGAGCCTACGGACTTCGTTGAAGGCTTGATCACGATGGCTGGCAACGGCTCGCCCGCCGCTCAATCGGGCGCTGGCATTCACATCTACGCTGCGAATGCGGCGATGCGCGACCGGTTCTTCTACAACGCCGACGGCGAGATGCTGGTCGTGCCCGAACGCGGGCGGCTGATGATTCACACTGAGCTTGGCGGGTTGGACGCGAAGCCCGGCGAAATCTGCGTGCTGCCGCGCGGATTGAAGTTCCGGGTCGAGCTGCCCGAAGGCGAAGCGCGCGGTTACGTCTGCGAGAATTACGGAGCGCATTTCAAATTGCCGGAGCTTGGGCCAATTGGCGCTAACGGCCTCGCCAATCCGCGAGATTTCCAGACGCCGGTCGCGGCTTATGAGGATCACGAAAGCGAGTTTGAATTGATCGCCAAGTTCCAGGGCAATCTGTGGGCGGCTGAGATTGATCATTCGCCACTCGACGTGGTCGCCTGGCACGGCAACTACGCGCCGTACAAATACGATCTGGCGCGGTTCAACCCGATCAACACCGTGAGCTTCGATCATCCCGACCCTTCGATCTTCACCGTGCTGACTTCGCCTTCGGACACGCCGGGCACGGCCAACCTGGACTTCGTCATCTTCCCGCCACGCTGGATGGTGGCTGAACACACGTTCCGCCCGCCGTGGTTCCACCGCAACGTAATGAGCGAGTTCATGGGGCTGGTGTTTGGGCAATACGACGCCAAGCCGGAAGGCTTTGTGCCGGGCGGCGCGAGCCTGCACAATTGCATGTCGGCTCACGGCCCCGACGCTGACACTTTCGAGAAAGCCAGCGCCGCCGACTTGGCGCCGCAGCGTTACGAGAACACGCTGGCATTTATGTTCGAGACGCGCTTCGTCCTTCGCCCGACGAAGTTTGCGATGGAGACTGAGGCGTTGCAGACCGATTACTTCGAGTGCTGGCAGGGGCTGAAGAAGCATTTCAGGCAGGAGTGAAGATGCATCAGACTCTTCGGGATTTGCTGACCAACCTGATTGACTACGCCGGACTGTTCCCACCCGCGGCGCTGGATATGGCTACGGCGGCGCGCAACTACGCCGCCTATCGCCGGAGCGAAAAGAGTTGGATGCTCGGACGTTTCATCTGCCCCGTTGCGCGGTTGGAAGAGTTCGAGCGTGAGGCCGCTGAATTTCTGCCGCACGATGTGGAGACCGGATGGTGGAAGCTGAGCGCGCTGGCTGGGGAAAACCCGGAGTCTGATCTGGCCAGGATCAACAGCTTCAACCGCCGGCACACCATCGGCGAGCAGGCGGCGGAGGTGATGATTGACACGGTCGAGATCAAAGCCTCGACCGTGGCCGAGATCGAAGCGGCGATGCGCGTGACGCATCCGGCGCTCACTTGCTACATCGAAATCCCGATTGCCAATGACCCACAAGTTCTGGCCGCTCTGATCAAAGCCATCGCCGGCGCCGGTGCGCGCGCGAAAGTTCGCACGGGCGGTGTGACGGCTGACAGCTTTCCGTCTTCGCCGAGCCTCGCCTGCTTCATCAAAGCCTGCGCGGACGAAGACGTTCCGTTCAAAGCTACCGCCGGGTTGCACCACCCATTGCGCTCGGCCAACCGGTTGACTTACGCCCCCGACAGCGCGACGGCGATGATGCACGGATTCTTGAACGTCTTCCTGGCCGCTGCTTTCGCGCAAAATGGGATGGGCGTCGAACAGCTTGCGGAATTGCTTGAGGAAAGATCGCCTGCTGCGTTTCAATTCGACAGCGGCGGCGTGATGTGGCGCGGTGAAATGGTCGTCAGAGGGCAATTGCGCAACGCGCGCAGTCTGCTCGCCATCGCCTTCGGCTCCTGCTCGTTTGAAGAGCCGATTGAAGATTTGAAGAGGATCGGGTTGTTATGAGCTATCAGATCAACGAGACGCACGACCCGAACCTGAGAAGCTGGGTCGAATCGGCCAACGATCCGAACACCGATTTTCCGATTCAGAATTTGCCGCTCGGTCTCTTTGATAGATTTGATAATGGCGACAAATGGCGAGTCGGAATAGCCATCGGCGATCAGGTTCTGGATTTGCTCGAATGCTGCAAGGCTGATCTTCTTTCGGTGAAGGATAACGTCTCCTGGTTTTTCGCAGGCAGCCTGAACCTCCTGATGGAGATAGATCGTCCGGTAGGAGTTAACTTACGTCGCCAGACGATGGAGTTATTGCGGGAGGGCGACACAACGATTCAGGATTACCACCAGGCTCACCCGGAAAACTACAGCCTGCTCGTGCCAATGTCTGACGTTCGTATGCGACCGCCAGCCGTCATCGGCGACTATACGGACTTTTACGCCTCGGTTTACCACGCGACAAACATCGGCAAGATGTTTCGCCCTGATCAACCGCTGATGCCAAATTACAAGTGGATACCCATCGGCTATCACGGGCGAGCGTCTTCAATCGTCGAGAGCGGCGCGCCGATTCGCCGCCCGGTCGGACAAACTATGGACGAGAACGCCGGCGCGCCGACGTTCGGTCCCAGCAAAGTTTTGGATTACGAACTCGAAGTCGGCTTCTTCGTCGGCTCAGGCAACGAACAAGGCCAGCCGGTCAAGATCACCGAAGCCGAAGACCACATCTTCGGTCTCTGTCTGGTCAACGACTGGTCGGCCCGCGACATTCAGCGTTGGGAGTACCAACCGCTGGGGCCGTTCCTGTCGAAAAGCTTCGCGACGACGATCTCGCCGTGGGTGGTGACGATGGAAGCACTGGCGCCTTTCCGCGCGCCCGCCTTCAAACGGCCAGCGGGCGATCCTGATCCATTGCCCTATCTCGATTCGCCCGAAAACCGCGAGCGCGGCGGCTTCGACATCAAGCTCGAAGTCTATCTCTCAACCCAGCAGATGCGCGAAAAGGGAATCGCTCCGCATCGTTTGAGCAGCAGCAACACGCAAGACCTCTACTGGACATTCGCGCAGATGCTCACGCACCACGCGAGCAATGGCTGCAACCTGCGACCGGGCGATCTGATCGCGAGCGGCACGGTGTCGGGCGCGACGAAAGACAGCCCGGGATGTTTGATCGAATTGTCCGAGCGTGGCGCGGAACCGATCAAGCTGCCAAGCGGCGAAGGGCGGCGATTTTTGCAGGATGGCGACGAAGTGATCTTCCGCGGGTATTGCGAGCGCGAGGGCTTCAGGCGGATTGGCTTTGGCGAATGTCGCGGGGTAATCTTGCCGAGTCACGAGTAGGAGGCCGGAAGTCCCGGTCAACGGTTCTCTCACTCACCCTGTTCCTGTTTGACTTCTTCTATCCCCAAATCAGGCAAGCCACGAACTACTTTCATCGTCTCAAGGCTGACGGTGATGACTTGGCCGATCAGTCGCACGATGTATTGCGGGTCGTTGACGATGCCGCTGCGTTTGTCGGTTGTGACCTGGTACTGGTCAATCACCCATTCGAGCGCCGAACGATTGCCCAGCCGGTACTCGAACGCCTCCGCCGGAACGCCATCGAGCGTCAGGAAGTCGTTGTAAACTATGCGGCGCTTGTCCTTGCTCAGCTTCATCTTCTCAATTCGCCAGTCAAGCTGCGCATTTGGGTTTTCGATCTTCTCCAGCGGGTATTCCGGCTGCTGCTCGTAATTGACGTGCAACTCGGCCAACCGCTGGCTGCCTTTGCCTCTTTGCTTGCCAACGGTAGGAACGTTTCAAAATCCCGATCCATCCCTACCGTCAGCCACGTCTGCCGTTCATCCGGCTGCAACGCCCGCCACGCGACATTGCCGCTGCTTTGTTTTTCGCTGAGGAAGACGTACTTCTGCTCTCTGCGCCAATTTTCGTCTACGCGGGCGTAGTAGATTTTTGCCATCGGCGATTAGCGCGTTCGTAGTTCCGCCTTCAGGCGGTTTGGTTTGATGGAAAAGATCAACCGCCTGAAGGCGGAACTACGAACGCGCCTGATGTTGAGCTGGCCGAATTGCCCCAAGGATTGGTAGTAGGTGTTGATCGCCTTGTGGTTCGGCTTCAGATTGAGTTTGTGCATACGCTGAGCCAGTTCGGGTCGTCAGTGTGAAAGGGCACGGAAAATTCGGGGCGAGCGAGGCGCCTAGTTTATCAACGTCGAGTCCAATCCGACCAGCTTCGGAAGAGCTTTCCCAATTTCCTCGTTCAAAACTAAATCAGCGATCCCATCCATCGGCGTCGGCGTGCGGTTGATGATGACGAGCGCCGCGCCATTCTGTTTCGCCACTTCAGGCAACGCCGCCGCCGGATAAACAACCAGCGACGACCCAACCGCCAGGAAGACTTCGCAGTCGTAACAAGCCCTCACCGCCAGGTCCATCTCCCGCGCGGGCATTGATTGGCCGAACGAGACCGTGGCTGGCTTGAGCAATCCGCCGCAGTGTTCGCACTCAGGAGCCAGATCGCCTTCTTCGACTCTCCGCACGGCTTCGTCCATTGAAATTCGATCTCCGCAAGCCAGACAGGTTGCTTCGACGGTCGTGCCGTGCAGTTCGATGACGCTGGTATTCCCGGCGCGTTGGTGCAGCCCGTCAATGTTCTGCGTGATCATGGCGCGCAGCTTCCCCCGACGTTCCAGTTCGGCGAAGGCCAGGTGGCCGGCGTTCGGCTGCGCGTCGCGCATTTCGGGCCACATCGCCACCTTCTGTCGCCAGTACTCGATGCGGCCTGCCCGGCTCGAAACGAATTCCTGGTACTCGATGATGCGGTTGTTAGCCCAGATGCCTTTGGGACTGCGGAAATCGGGGATGCCGGATTCGGTCGAGGCGCCGGCGCCGGTGAATCCGACGATGCGATTTGATCGGGCGATAAGCTCGGCAGCTTCGGAGAGGTTCATGGCAACATCTCGCTTTCGTAATTTCGTCAATCGAAAAGTCCTTCTCTCAATCCGGCGAACTCCCGCTGAAAATCCCGCTCCATCTGCGCTCGCGTTGATTCCGGCAACAGCGTGGCGCGGGCCGCGTTGAGCGCAAATTGCTCCATTGTCTCAACTCCGAACCCGAAGGTTTCGGCGACGCGCAGGTACTCGTTGGTGAGAGTCGTGTTGAACATCGGCGGGTCGTCGGAGTTGATCGTCACGTAAAGCCCCTCGGCCAGCAAACGTGGCAGCGGGTGTTCGACAATGTTTGGCGCAACGCCCAGACAGAGGTTGCTGGTCGGGCAGACTTCGAGCGGGATTTGCCGTTCACGCAAATCGGCGACGAGCCGGGGGTCTTCCAGACAACGCACGCCGTGACCGATGCGTTGAGCTTGCAAGGTTTCGATCGCGCCGCGGACGCTCTCGGCTCCGGCGATTTCGCCTGCGTGCGGGACTGAAGCCAGGCCGGCGGCGCGGGCGCAATCGAAAGCCTCTTCGAACAACTCCGGCGGATTGCCCGCTTCGAGTCCGCCGAGGCCCAGCGCGACTACACCTTTCTCTTTTCCGCTGATCGCCCATTCGGCGACGGTGAGCGCGTGTTCGATTGGCCGCGCGTTGCGGGCGATGTCGAAGACCCAGTTGCAATGCACTCCTAGCTCGTTGGCCGCCCACGCGCGCGCGCGGGTGAGCGCATCGAACTGTTCGTCGAAGGGAATCCGGCGATTCAGGCTGAAGTGGGTGTAAGGCGTGAAAGTCACTTCGCTGTAGCGGATGTTCTGCGGCGCCTGATTGCGCAGGAAATCGCGCGCGATCAGCTCTATGTCTTCGGGCGAGCAGATGCAGGAAGAGACCGTCAGGTAAATCTCGATGAAGTGTTTGAAGTCGTTGAACCGATACCATCGCCGCAAGCCTTCGACCGTGCCGGCGGGAAGCGAGACGCCGTTCCGCCGGGCGAGTTCGATCAACGTCTCAGGCCGGATCGAGCCTTCGAGGTGAACGTGAAGCTCGACCTTCGGCATTCGACGGATGAAATCGTTGAGAGATGGTGTCGTCACTTCATTACGGTATCACACCAATGCCTGGCTGTCAGTTTTTGGCGGCATCGCTTGATGACTTCAATCACCGGCAAAAAAAAGTCTTGCCAGCAAAAAATTCTTTCCGTCCGGCGATTGAAAGTGTTAGATTATGTCACCACCGTCGAGCTAAGGAATGACCTATCTCGTCCCCAAAACTGGTCAGATCATTTTGAGAGTCTTCGATGGGATCAATGACCAGGCTCCCCCTACCGGCCCCGTCTTTAATCAGACTAAAGACTAAAAGGAACAGGTAGGAGATTTTTCAATGGTACTGTGTCCAGCTTGTGGAAGCTCGCGCATCCGCAATGATTACAAGCCGGCGCCATTGGCGCTGAGGATCTTCGGCATCCGGGCTTTGCTGTGTGATCATTGCAATCATCAATTCAAGGCTTTTTCGTGGCAGTCGCTGAAAAGCCAGACGCCGCGTCATCCCCAACGCAAAGCGGTTATTTTCACACCGGCTCCGGCGGTTAATCTGAACCGGCTCAATGGCGATGTGGTTGAGATGGATCAGGTGAAGGCGGCACTTCACCCTGATCAGCCTCGCCGCTTGACGATTGACCTGGATGCTTTGCGATTACAGTCGCAAACGCAGGAAGAGGTGGTCGGCGCGATTGTGATTGACCAGGTTTCGCCTGTCCGCCGCGATCTGCGAACGGAAATCACCAGGCTTTGCGCGCAGGGCGCCAAAGACAATTCGCGTCCGCAACCTTCGGAATCGAATCGCTCCTTGCCGGCTTCTGTCGCCGCCTGCACGCATTGCGGCTCGCATAATGTCAAAAGGCGGCATCGGAGACTGATCGAGCGAGTGGTCTTTTCCTTCACCGATCACAAAGCGTTTGCCTGTCGTTCGTGCGGCGAATCGTTTTACGCGAAGGTCAAAGACGATAAACACCAGCATAGCGCCATCGGCGCTACGGAGGCGCTGCGCTAAGGGGGTTCATCGTGTTTCGGTCTGTGACGTGAAAGGCAAAATGCGCCCGTCGTAAACCAGCGCGCCGACCCGCGTCTGATCGGACAGTCGGTAAAAAACCAGAGTCGCTTCAAAAGCCTGCCCCGGACTCAATCGGATTCGCCCATCCAGCGGAATCTGCTGCTCCCCAAAGGAACTCGAGTACGATGGCGAAGAATTCGTCAACGGCGGCGCGCTTCCCGGCTTCGGGGTTGCGGCGCGAACAGCCGGTCGCAAGGACGAGCAGAAAGCAGACGAAATAGAACATCGCCTTTCGCCCCATCGCCCCATCGCCCCATCGCCCCATCGCCTCGTCTCTCTGTCTCTTCATCTCTCCCTCTACTTTTCGACGTAAGGCCGCGATTGCACGATGTAAATCCTATCGCCGATGGTGATCCATTCGATGTCCTGATCGCGCCCGCCGAACGCCCGTTCGATTTCGAGAGCCGCGCGCGCCAATCGCCGCACGACCGCATCGGTCAACACTGCGCGCTCGGTCTCGACCTTCACTTCGCGCACGCCGCCGCGCTCGTCGAAAGTCAGCATCGTGTCGTCGCCCGATCGAGTCAATACTCTAACAGCGCCGGTGCGCGGATTGTAGATCAACTGCTCAGGCACGCGGTGGCCCTCGACTACGCGAATGCCGAGTCCGCGTTTGGCGTTGACGTAAACCGCGTTCCGGTCGTCTTGGTCGAACGGATTGGCCGTGAGGAGCACACCTGCCGCTTCTGCATTGACGCCTTCCTGGATGAGCACCGCCGGATAGACCGCCGAATGGTTGATGCCGAAACTCTCGCGCGCTTCGTAAGCTTCGTAATTCCACAACGACGCCCAGACGATCTTGACGGCTTCGAGCAGGGCCGCGTCGTCGCGCACGTTCGGCACGCTGGTGTACAGACCCGCGCCGCTGAAGTCCGGCAAATCCTCCGAATTGGTCGAGCTGCGGACAAAGACGCCTCTGTCGCCTGACAACGCGCGCTTCTTTTCAACCACAGCGCGTGCGAAGTCTTCGTTCAACCTGCCGTTCTGAATCTTCGCGCGCAATTCGGCCAGCCGCTGTTTGCGATAAACGGGATCGTGATTGAAACGGTCGTCGCCCAGCATTTCCGTGATCGGCTCGTCGAGTTGGTTCTCTTCGATGAATTGTGTGTAGTGGAAGAATGGGATCGTGAATCCGGGCGGGACGATGATGTTTCGCACAACGCCAGCGTGGGTGGCGCGGATCACCTCGCCCAGGTTGGCCGATTTCGCGCCGAAGCGTTTCGCGTCGCGCTTGCGCTGGTCTTTCAATTCGACGAGTTGGTTGAATTCCAGATCGGCCTCGGGCGTCAGCAGGTCGGAGCGTTCGGCCAGACGTCGTCCCGCTTCCATAGTCTCTTTCGTCTCCGCAGGCCGCAAGCTGTAACCGTCTTCGCGCGTCTCGAAATAAACGAACTTGCCTTCGAGCGGTTTGAACAACTCCTCAGCGCCTTTGATGTAAGCGTTCGGCGCGCCCCAGCCTTTCGCGAGCAGATTGACGTGAGCGAGCGGCGTCGAGAACGTCGTCGTGATCACGCCCGCGAGCGGCGTCAACGAGATCGGCGGCTCGCGGAAGATGACGACCTCGTTTCGATCAATGATCGTCGAGTCCGTCATCCGATCAATGATCCGCAACAGGCCAACGCCGGATGCGACGTTGAGCGGCAGATAATCCTTCGGCGGATTGATCTCAGACGCCAGCAGGCGTGGAACGCCTGAATCCGGTGATGAGACTTCTTCCTGATGCGCTGAGTTTGGCTTGAAGAAGACCGGGGCGAAAAAGCTTGCTCTGATGGAACGGTGAGCTTCGCGCACGATCTCAGCCGTAGCCAGATCGCCTTCCCAGAATTCAAAAGTGAATTTGCCGATCCTGGTCTGGTGGGCAATCGTGCCGAGAATGAAGCGACGATTGGGTTCAAGGTAGTTGTGCTTGAAAAATTCCCGCCCGCGTTCGAGCGTGAGATAATTCGCGTTCGCAAATTCGCTGTGGAACGAATAGCGTTTCGAGTTGACGTAGTAGACTCGGTTTTCCGAGCCTGGTCTGACCGCGCGATCAATGACGAACATCAGGTGCGGCAGCGCGTAAAACCGGCCCTGATAATAAATCCGCGCGAGCCGGTCGAATTCGGCCTGCGAACCGACGCGTGGCCGCCAGCGAACGGTATCCGGAGTTTTGCGCGCTGCGGGTTGCGGCGCGCGATTCTGCGCAAAACCTTGCAGCGCGAAACCGAGGGCGAGAAACAGAGCCAGACAAAACTTCATAACGAAACCCGAGTCTCTGATTTTGATTTTGGGCGCGCCCGTAGCGTAGCTCAAAAATTCAACCGATGACAAAGCTTGAGAAAAAATTGCGAGCGGCTTTGCGGCAGATTGAAATCGGCGCCCAGGACAAAGTCGTCGTTGCCGCTTCGGGGGGCGCAGACTCGACCGCATTGCTCGATGCTCTGGCGCGGCTGCGGGAACGCAAAGGTCTGCCCGGCGCGATCATCGTCGCTCATCTCAACCATCAACTGCGCGGCGAGGAATCGGATGAGGATGAAAGATTCGTGCGCGAGCTGGCCGGGCAATTGCAACTTCCAGTCTCGGTCGAAAGCATCGCTGTCGCCGAGCGCGCAGCGGCTGAGAAGCAGAATCTGGAGGCGACGGCGCGACGGCTGCGCTACGGATTTTTGCTGAAGACCGCAAATGAGCAGGAAGCCGATTTCATCTTCACTGCGCACACGCAGGACGACCAGGCCGAGACGGTTCTGATGCGATTGCTGCGCGGCAGCGGCGCGGAAGGCTTGCGCGGAATCCATCGAGTCATAGAGCTGAACGAGAAAGTGAAGCTCGTTCGCCCGATGCTCGGCGTAACGCGCGCCGAAGTGATCGAACATTGCGAGCATTGCAGACTCGCATTTCGCGCCGACAGCTCGAACCTTTCGATGGATTTCACGCGCAACCGCATTCGCCGCGAGCTCCTGCCGATGCTGAGGACATTCAATCCGCGCGCCGAAGAGTCGCTGGCACGCGCGTCCGGGCTGCTGACCGAAGACGAGGAGTTTCTGCAGCGCGTTGCGATTGAATTGCTGGCCGGATCGCGCGATGGCAGCCATCTGAAGGCGGAGACTTTGCGAACGGCGCATCGGGCAATCACGCGTCGTGCCTTGCGATTGTGGCTGCGCGCCGAACGAGGGGATTTGCGGCGGATCGAGGCCTCGCACATCGCTGCCATCGAGAGGTTGATCAATGGCCGGAGCGGGCGCTGCGTCGAACTGCCCGAAGGATGGATGGTTTCGCGCGAGTTCGATCATTTGAGACTGAGCCGCGCAGTTGAGCGACCGCAGGATTCGCCCGAGCCGGTCGAATTGGAAGCAGGCCAGCGACGGAATTTCGGAGACTTCAGTTTTGTGCTCGAGCGCCGGATCGGGAAGGAGCGATTGAAGCTCGAAACTCGCGGAGGAGCGGGATCATTCATCGCCGTGTTGCGCGAGTGCGGAGATTTGGACGGGCTGCGCTTGCGAACGCGCGTTGCGGGCGAGGCTTACGTTCCCGCCGGCAGCCGGCGCGCAATCAAGCTCAAGACGCTCATGATCCGCAACAAAATCCCCGTGTCGCAGCGCGATGTTCATCCGGTGCTGGCGACGGCCGATGGCCGCATCGTCTGGTCGCCGGGATTGCCGGTCGCGCGCGAATTCGCGCCTGATGACCGCGACGGCGAGCGCGCCTTAGTCGTCGTTCAGAAACCCGGTAAGGCTTGAAACAGTCATGCGGATCGGCGTTCCCGCATAATGTCGAAACCTCGGCGGCGCGCCTGCCGTCTTCGGCTTTCGGGCCGAAAAATGCCGAGCGAAATTCGGCGAAATGGGCTAGAATGACGCCGAGGTTTTTAACGGAGGTAAATTGTATTGAACTCGACAATCAGACAAGTGATCTTCTGGGTGGTGATTATCTTAGGTGCAATCCTGCTCTATCGCCTCTTCCATAATTCCGCAAACAACCAGCCGCAACAGATAATTTATTCCGACTTGATGGCCAGAATTGAAGCCAGACAAGTGCAATCGGCCAGCATCGAGAAGGAGAAGGTGACGGGCAAATTGACCGGCGGCGGCCCTTTTACGACCGATCTGACCAACGAGCACGTGGCTCGCGATCTGGTGGAGGCGATGAAGAAGAGCGACGTGAAGATTGAATTCAAGGACTCATCGAGCAGCGGAATGGTGCTGCAGATGGTGGTCTTTTACGCGCCCTTCATCCTGATCATCGCCTTCTGGATTTTCATGCTTCGCCAGATGCAATCGGGCGGCAACAAGGCGCTCTCGTTCGGCAAGAGCCGGGCGAAGCTTCTCTCGAATCAGCAAAAGCGAGTGACGTTCAAAGACGTGGCCGGCGTCGAAGAAGCGAAAGAGGAATTGCAGGAGATCATCGAATTCCTGAAAGAGCCGCAGAAATTCCAGAAACTCGGCGGGCGCATTCCCAAAGGCGTTTTGATGATGGGGCCGCCAGGCACAGGAAAATGCGTCATCGGTGACACGCTGGTGTTGACCCAGAAAGGCTTGATGGAAATCCGGGAGGTTCCCAAGTACTTCTGGGTGGACCCGGAAACCGATGAAGTCGCTGGCGCATATCTGCCTACGGTAGATATCGAAACTTTGAGTGATGCAAAACGGGCGGCTTCCCATTGGTATCATTTGGGCGCCCAACCTACCATCCGCATCACAGCCAAACAGGGAATGACGATTGAGGGGACGCCTGAACACCCTATCGTCGTGATGAATGAACAAGGCAAACTGGAGTTCCGTCGTCTGGATGATATCCGCGTTGGCGACCAGGTAGCCATCAAGTTCAATACACGAGCATTCGGTTCGTTATGCGAAGTTGACGCTGACAAAGCTTATTTGATGGGACTGCTGACAGGCGATGGCAATTTATCAATCAGCAATCGCGTGGGCCTGACGAGCACTGATCCGGAACTGGTTGACTTCTTCCAGACACACATTCACGAGCGTTATGGCGAGATGCAGCACATCGGCAAAGGAACGGACGGCATCACATCCGTTGTTTCATCCTGGGCGGTTAAGAAAGACCTGCTCAATGCCGGCATGACCTCGCTTCTCGCAAACGACAAATGCATCCCATCAACAATCCTGCAAGCGCCGAAGGAGATTGTCGTGGCCTTCCTTCAGGGCTTATTCGACGCTGACGGTTACTTCTCGCGCTATTCATTCGGCATCGGTACCGTAAGCAAAAAGCTGGCTGACCAGACAACTGCCCTGTTATTGAATCTGGGCATTGTCCCGCGGCTACACGTCAAGACTGAAGTGAACGAGACACATCCGAGACGCGTTTATGAGGTTACTGTTTCAGGAACCGCCCTGCCGGTTTTTGCCAGAGAGATTGGCTTCAGGCTCGCGCGCAAACAGAAGCAATTGAGTGATTATCTGCTGAGTGAGAATGTCGGGGTCAATACGAACGTTGATCTCTTCTGCCATATCACCAACCCCGTAGTTGATTGCTGGAAGGAACTGAGCGTCAACGGCAAGAGCACCAGTCGTCTGGCAGCTATGGTTGATAAAGTGCGAGATCGCGGGAGGATTTCGCGTAGATCGCTGCATGAGATGGTTCAGGCTTTCAACGAAGGCGGCTGCGCGCATCAGAGCCTGCCTTACTTGTCGCGTCTGGCAGAGGCGGACCTTTTCTTCTCGCCGGTCGAAAGTATTGACGAAGGCTTCGCAGAGGTCTACGACTTCACTGTACCGGAGACGCATTCGTTTATCTCGAATGGCTTCATCTCGCACAATACGCTGCTGGCGCGCGCAATCGCTGGTGAAGCCAACGTGCCCTTCTTCTCGATTTCAGGTTCTGACTTCGTGGAAATGTTCGTCGGAGTCGGGGCGTCCAGGGTTCGTGATTTGTTCGAGCAAGGCAAGAAGAATGCGCCTTGCATTATCTTCATTGACGAGATTGACGCCGTAGGCCGCCATCGCGGCGCGGGCCTGGGCGGCGGACACGACGAGCGCGAGCAGACGCTCAACCAATTGCTGGTCGAGATGGACGGCTTCGAATCGAACGACGGCGTGATCCTGATCGCTTCGACCAACCGTCCCGACGTGCTCGATCCGGCGCTGCTTCGTCCAGGACGTTTCGACCGCCGCGTGATCGTCAACCGTCCCGACGTCAAAGGCCGCGAAGGCATCCTCGTGGTTCACACCCGCAAGATTCCGCTCGGCGAAGACGTTGATATTTCAGTCATCGCTCGCGGCACCCCGGGCTTCACCGGCGCAGACCTGGCCAACCTGGTCAACGAAGCCGCCCTCAACGCCGCTCGTTACAGCAAAAAGGTCGTGGCGATGCTTGATTTCGAGTGGGCCAAGGACAAAGTGCTGATGGGGGCGGAGCGCAAATCGGCCGTAATGTCCGAAGAAGAAAAACAAACAACGGCCTATCACGAAGCCGGACACACCGTCGTCGGATTGAAAGTCCCGAACGCCGATCCGGTTCACAAAGTCACGATCATTCCACGCGGAATGGCTTTGGGCTTGACCCAGCAGTTGCCCGAAGGCGACCGTTACACGCACAGCCGCGATTACATCGAGGGTTCAATTGCCATTCTGATGGGCGGCCGTCTGGCCGAAGACATCTTCCTCGGCAAGATCACGACCGGTGCCTCGAACGACATCGAACGCGCGACCGAGCTGGCGCGCAAGATGGTTTGCGAATTCGGGATGTCGAACATGGGCCCGCTGACTTTCGGCAAGAAGGAAGAGCAGATCTTCCTGGGCCGCGAGATCGCGCAGCATCAGGATTACAGCGAAGAGACCGCGGTCAAGATTGATCAGGAAGTCAAACGCATCGTGATTGAGCAATACGAGCGAGCGCGCCAGATCATCCTGGAAAACCGCGAAGCTCTCGACCGATTG
>Ga0247727_10008002_pt1 | contig 19815 bp, 20 predicted proteins | sample WisWelCaveWW1625_FD_202498 | JGI IMG/M metagenome (GOLD analysis project Ga0247727, IMG submission 202498) | Biofilm microbial communities from Wishing Well Cave, Virginia, United States - WW16-25 | ecosystem: Environmental > Aquatic > Deep subsurface > Groundwater > Cave microbial mat | place... | reverse complement strand
TATTTAGCTAAAGTTCCCCTATTCAAAAATTTATATTCCTTCCAACGAGAAAATCACGTATACTTTGAGCAAGACTAGCCTAAGTCAATCTAAGCCTAATAATTTACCAAAACCAAAGATAAACTGGAGTAAGATAGAGGAAGCTGAAAAATTTGCAGAAACTGTAAAACTTTATCGCCAAGGCAAAATCAACCATGATGATTTTAGACGCTTTAGATTGCAACACGGTGCTTATGGAAGCAGAATGACCGATAATTACAGCATGGTAAGAATAAAAATTCCTGCAGGCGAAATTTATCCAGAACAACTCGATAAAATTGCGCAGCTAAGTGAGGCGTACTCGATAGGAAGTGCGCATGTCTCTACAAGACAAAACATCCAGTTGCACTGGGTTATTTTGGAAGATGTGTCTGAAATAATCCGAGGTTTAGCTGAAGTAGGTCTGACATCAAGAGAGGCGTGTGGAAATACAGTAAGAAATGTAATGTGTAGCCCACTTGCAGGTGTCTGTCCTAACGAAATCTTTGATCCAACTCCGTTTGCACTCGCTGTTGCAAAATTTCTATTACGAAATCCATTAAATCAAGCTCTGCCACGAAAATTCAAGATCAATTTCACCTGTTGTGAAAACCATGGAATGGCAAGAATCGCTGATATTGGTCTTATACCACAAAAAGTTGAAAAAGATGGTAAGATTCAGCAAGGCTTTAAGATCTTTTTGGGTGGTGGACTTGGAGCACAGTCATTTGTGGCGCATCAACTTGAAGAATTTACACCAGAAGAAGATCTAGTATATACAACAATAGCTGTTCTTAGGATATTTGACAGGATGGGAAATAGGGAAAATATGGCACGAAACAGAATGAGATATCTTGTTAATGAGATGGGATGGGGAAAATTCCAAACCCTTGTACTAAAAGAAAGAGCAATTGTTAGGGCAACCCAATCTGTTATAGTAAAGCTTGAGATAGACAAGGCTCCTGAAGCATTGAACAAAATAACCATCAGTTCAGAAACTCCCTCTTTACCATCTGGATTTGCAAGGTGGACAAAAAGTAACACAGTAAAACAAAAACAAAACGGATACAGCACTGTATTTTTGACTTTAGAGTCTGGAGATGTAACAGCCAATCAATTAAGAGCAATAGCTCAAATAGCAAGAGAATTTTCTGCAGAGGGAAGAGTACGAAATGGATTCACACAAGACATCGTTTTCAGATGGGTAAGAGATGACAACCTGCCGGGACTTTATTCAAAACTATTAGAGGTAGGTCTTGCAAATCCTGGGGCTCTTACAATGGCTTCCGTAGTAGGATGTTCTGGAACCACGTCATGTAATCTTGCCATTACAAACTCTCATAGACTTGCAAAAGAGATCCAAAGAAAATTTCTTGAACTTAAACTGGACATGGACGAAGATTTACGTGACTCTAGCATAAAGATCAGCGGCTGTCCAAACTCTTGTGGTCAACACGAAATAGCTACAATTGGATTTTACGGAGGTGGAGGAAGAATGGGGAAAAACATGTATCCGTTGTACTTGATGTCTCTTGGTGGGAGAGCAGATGAACAAGCCATGTTAGGATTGATGTGTATGAAAATACCTGCAAAAAGAGTAATCCCGGTAATTCTAAAAGTAATTGAGATATTCAAATCGGAGAAAAAAACCGGTGAGACACTAAACTCCTGGGTCCATCGAGTCATCAGTGGATATGGAGGACCCAACATAAAATCCATTAAAGATATAAAACAAATTTTAGAGCCAACTGTGGTTGCTCCTGCCATAGAAGTTGACAAGGATTTCTATGCTGACTATGGAAGTGATGGCGGCTTTCATGCAAAGACAGGAAAAGGCGAATGCGCTGCTTGAGTACAGAAAAAACAATGCGGATTACAATAGACGCAGATTCATTAAGAATTCTGATTAGGGACAAGAGTGTACGTGTACTTGATATACGAAAAGAAGAGGATTATAAACAAAATCACATTCCTGAAGCAGCAAATCTGCCTCTCGCAAGTCTTCTTGCAGATGATAGCCCACAAAAGGTATTACAGCTAACACAATCATTTGGAATCGATGATGAAACTCCTGTAGTTGTGTATGACGATACATTTGGTGCACTTGCATCAAGAGTTGCATGGACCCTACAATACATAGGACATGATGATGTCTCCTTATTGGATATAACATACGGGACATGGAAGAAGATGGGACTTGAAACAAGTACAGACCAAGTATCCTATAACAAAAAAACACACTCCCTAAAATTAAAACCAGAAATCCTTGCAACCGCAGATTATCTAGAATCTGCAAAAGAAAAAAAAGATACTATACTTATTGACAACAGAGAACGACTAAACTATCTTGATAACCACATCCCCGGTGCAATTAATATACCATATAGGATGCTTGCTTCGCAAGACAATATACTGCAACCAAAAGAGGATCTAAAAAAACTAATTCAAAATAGAAACATCTTGTCCAATGGTGAAATGATAACATATTGTGGTAGCGTGGGAACGCTTTCTGGCTTGGGATATTATGCACTCAAAACAATAGGTATGAAAAATGTCAAGTTATACGTACGTTCCTTTAAGGAATGGAAGTCGCTTGAAAAACCAACGGAATCACAAAGAGACGCACACTACTGGGATCTTTCTGCAGAATAATTAGTTTATCTAATTTTGAGCAACCGTACTTCGAAGTCTCTTTGTTACATTCATTTCCATGTTATCAAAAAGTTCTAAAATTTTTTGCTTGTTTGCTTGCAAATATTCTATGCCTCTATCCTTTAGTCTAATTTTGTAAAGTCTTATCTCACGGTGTTCTTCAAAAAAGTGTTCTATCATTTGGGAACCTTTTTTTGTTGGATCGATAAACGCATCAAAATTTGAAAGTGTTTCCTCAACATCTAATCTTTCTATAGATGATCTGACTACCTGTATTGCTTCGCTGATATCTTTGAGATGTTGTATTGATACGGAACTTTTTTTCTTGATTTGAAATTTACTTTTCCTTTCTACACCCATTTTTTCAGCAAGCTCAGGTGAAATCTCAAAAAATTCCTGTGTGTGGAATCCTTGTTTCTTTTCTCGTTTTATAATTAATCCCTTCTCTAACAATTTTCTTGCGGCATCTTCAACTTCGGCTTTGCCAAGCATTGTAGTCCAAACAATCTGTCCTACATGATAATATCCTTGTCGTATAGATTCTAAAACAACAACTTCAACTATTCTTCTAAATCCCTCATCAACTTTGACATTTTCAAAATCCCTATCTTTTACAGCTCTTTTGGCATTCTTTACATCGATTTCAATTGAGCGCTTGAGAGCTTCTATGGCCTCAGGAATGTGATTTAAAATAGAAAGATAACATCCTTTATTGTACCAGGCCATGCCATCTGTGGGATCTGAATCAAGTGCCTTTTCAACGGATTCTAAGGCCCTCTCATAGTTTTTTGTTTCATAGTGGATAAGTCCTTTAAGGTTCCACGCATCTGGATTAGTAACATCAATTTGCAACACTTTGTCATAAGCCTCATTTGAGCCAGCATAATCATCCATATGAAAACGAGCATACCCCAATTTTAAAAGAGAATCAACATGCCCAGGGTCAATTCTAAGGGCTTGCTCAAAGGCTTGAACAGCTTCTTCCATCTTTTCATCTGCCATCAGTCTAATTCCTTTTTTGTAAAGTTTATTTCTCGAGTAATCTGAATCTGTTAATTCTGATTCTTTCTTAACTTTTTTTAGCTTCTCTTTGAACAGTTTTCTCACGATCGTATGTTGGATTTTTGCCAGATAAATACCATTCAAAGCTCAACTATCTTTAAAAATCTTGAATTTTGTTCGTAAAATCTCGTTTTTATATGACATAGAAAATACAAAAATACTAAGGGATTACACCTAGGATATGTCAAGCGGTGGCACAAGGAGGATCGAGATAGAAGGGCTCTCTCCCTTCAAGCTGCCATCTGGTGTTTTTGAAGTCCAAATTACAATTTGTGAAAGAGAACCAGCTGCAGAAGAAATTGCACAAAAAAGTTTTTCATCACTGTGGAAAGACAACTTTCATCTTAGAGTTAAGGATAAAAAATTTAATCAAGTTCTTGGGAGTGACAAAAACCCACTTCCTGACTCTGTCTTTGAGCGGGATTCAGTATGGATTATAATTACTGACCAGTTTTCTTCAATCCACACCGTTTTTGAAAGTCAAGTTTCTCAACAAGTTGAGAAAAAACCGGTTGAAACACACGAATTACCAAAACCAACTAGAGAATTAGGAATTCCCACAAAAGGACGAACTGGGAGAGAAGACCTCTCAGGTGAAAAAGGTCTACATGGACCAATGGGACCTCCAGGTGATAAAGGTCCTCCAGGTTCAAGGGGTTCGCCAGGTGACAAAGGTCAGCCGGGAGAAAAAGGTCCTACAGGAGACAAAGGTGACAAGGGAGACAAGGGTGACAAAGGTCCAATGGGAGATAAAGGATTAACAGGTGATAAAGGACCAACTGGCGATATAGGTCTACGAGGTGAAAAAGGTCCACCCGGAGAAAAAGGAGACAAAGGTGACAAGGGAGACAAAGGTGACAAAGGTCTTACTGGCGATGTAGGTCTAAAAGGTGACAAAGGTCCTACTGGTTTACCTGGTCCAACTGGTGATAAAGGAATTCAAGGTCCCTCCGGAGAAAAAGGACCAAAAGGATTGCCGGGTCCGCCTGGTGAAAAAGGAGAAAGAGGTACACAAGGTCCGCAGGGAGACAAGGGTATTACTGGTCCACAAGGTTCGCCAGGTGACAAAGGTCCACAAGGTCCACAAGGTCCACCGGGAGAAAAAGGACTGACAGGAATTCCTGGTCAACAAGGTGACAAAGGACCAAGAGGATTGCCAGGTCCAACTGGTGATCCTGGTCCTAGAGGTCTTCAAGGTGCACCAGGTGACAAAGGTCCACAAGGTCCACAAGGTCCACAAGGAGAAAGAGGTACACAAGGTCCGCAAGGTACACCAGGTGAACGGGGACCACAGGGAATTCAAGGATTACAAGGTGAACAAGGCCCAAGAGGCCCAGAAGGTCCACTAGGTCCACAAGGTCCACTAGGTCCACAAGGTGTACCAGGTGAACAAGGTCCGAGAGGTCCACCAGGTCCACCAGGAGAGAAGGGCCAAACAGGATTTTCAGAACAAGAAAGAGCACTACTAACTCAAATGCTTGAATTACTCACTGCAAAAAATGTGATAACCACAGAACAGCAGATAAAGTTACTAAGCTATCTATACTAGTCAGTATCTTCAAATAACTGCAAGGTAATTTCACGTTTAATGAGTCAACCAAAGGACAAGATAGATTTCAAAATGCTTGATCATGAAAGAATAGGAAACGAATTTGTATCTTTTAAGCTGGAAGATGGTACTATTGTAAAAGTCAAAGTAGATTTGGATAGGGTTGGAATTGCTACTAATTACAAAAACCCAGATGGGACACCACACTATGCAATTAATACCTCAGTGAAAATCTCAATAATTCCAAATGAAAGAAAGTTTTCTGTAGAAAGAAATGCAATAAAAGGAAAGTCATCATCACCACCTGGACAGATGTTCAGGTAGTAAAGTTACCTCTAAAAATATGCAAGTTATCGCTTAAAAAGCAGCGATAACCGTCTTTTTTTAGATCAGAACTATCTTCTTCGTTTCGCAGCTTTTTTCTTACCTGATCTTTTTTTAGCTACTTTCTTAGATCGCTTTTTTGCCATTAGAAAAATGTAGAATCAACTTGCATTTCTATAGTTAAACTAAAGAAAATTACACCAATTGATTACAATTTCTCAACGAATTTTTTTTGTAAATCAACAATTTCTGATCGTAATTTGATCAATAAACACTTTCAGCTGATGGTCTTCTTCCCAGTAACCAACTTTTTTCACCACATATTGTGCATTTGTACTGTCTTCTTCGTTTGTATGTTGGAATTTCAGGCATGAAAATAATTTCTTGTTTTGTTTTTGCCATGCATTTTTTACACCAACGATTTTCCCACTCTTGATTCATAACTTTCAAAAATGATCCACAAACAAAAGTTTTTGCTTAAGCACCTTTGTTTTTTATGATGGTAAGAACATCTTCATCTTCTAAATAATGATGGAGCCCTACTCTTTGACCTCCAAACTTGACACTTTTTCCCCAAACTAAACCATATCGAAATTCTTTTTTCATGTCGCGGTGGAGTTTATTGCAAATTTCCAAAACTGTAGAGCCATTTCTTGTTATGAGAGGTTCCTTGTAGTCTGTTTCCCCACCTTTTGGTCTCATGTAAATTCTGATAAAATCAAGCTTTTCATAGATTTTGTCTTTGAGGGCGTTTATGTTTATGTTGGAGTCTGCAGATATTGGCATGATTTTTGTTTTTATGTTAGATTGAAGCTCATTTAGAAAACCCTGGTTTACAAGATCTATTTTGTTCATTACTGTAAGCGACTGGACATAGGTCTTGTTACCTGACACAAAATCAATTAACTGTTCTGAATCAATATCTTCTCTAATTAACACTCTTGCATTGTTAATTCCATAAACTCGTAAGATATCTTTTAGGAGGCTGACTGACATCTTTGTCATCTTTACTTGTTGGCTTACAGCTATTCCGCCATCAGATGTTTTTTCTATGACTATGTTTGGTGGCTTTTGATCTAATCTAATACCAATATTTGCAAGCTCAGTTTTTACCACATCAAGATGATATGGTTGAAACACATCCAGAATAAGTAATACAAAATCTGCACTTTTTGCAACTGCTAATACACGCTTTCCAAGTCCTTTTCCTGTTGATGCGCCTTTTATTATTCCAGGTAAATCAAGAATCTGAATTTTTGCACCGCGATGTTCCATCATACCGGGAACTACTGTAGTTGTTGTAAATTGAAATGAAGCTACAGCTGATTTAGCACTAGTTAGTCTGTTTAACAATGTAGATTTTCCAACACTTGGCAATCCAATCAAAACAACAGTTGCATCGCCAGTTCTTTTGATATCGAAGCCTACTGAGCTCCCAGATGATTTTGATTTGGACTCTTCTTGCTCACGCTTTAACTTTGCAAGCTTCGCTTTTAGTAATCCTACATGATGCTCTGTGGCTTTGTTTATCTGCGTTTTTGCCATCTCGTCTTTTATAGCTTGAATTTTTTCAGGAATTCCCATTTTAGTTCACTTTTTGTTTAGTTTTATGGAATAAAATCCTATTTCCCTTCTTGATAAAACGGATTCTTGTTATTGGTATTGTCTCAAAGTTCTCAGACACTTTTATGAACTCTGGTAGGGTCACCTCTTTTACGGAATCATAGTCAAGATATCCTACGGTGTATGAGGTAGGATTGTCAGCGTAGATCGCCTTACTAAAAATCTCTGCAATCTTTCCTTTGCGGGGCATGATTTTGTTATAAAAAAATGCTATTTTAGCTCTGTCTATTTAATGGGGAGAAGTTATTATCTTCAATAGAATATCTGAGTTGATGCGTCCAAAAATTTTTGCAGTTGATATTGATGGAACCATAACGGAAAATCACAGTGGTCAAGTTAGTCTAGATGCGCTTGAAGCCTTAAGGTATATGGAAAGGCTTGGCCACAAGGTAATCTTCGTATCTGGCAGATCTTCTATTGAAGGATACGTACTGTCTGTTTTTGCTGGTACGACACGCATTGCTGTTGGCGAAAATGGCGGAGCTGTGACGTTTGGACCTTCTGATCATAAACTTTTGGGAAATAAAGATGAATGTATGAAAGCATTTGAATTCTTAAAATCAAAAATTCCTCAAATAAAGATAAAACCAGTATTTCCTAGGATGACTGAGGTTGTGCTTGAGAGAACATTTGACATAGGTGTTGCAAAAAAAATTGTTAATGAAAATAACTTGCCAGTACAACTTTCTGACAGTCTGTATGCATTTCATATTAATTCAAGAGGAATAAACAAAGCACGGGGATTTAGTGAAGTAATGACGATGCTTTCTGTTTCAAATGAGGATGTTATATCTATAGGAGATAGTGAAACTGACGTACCGCTGTTTAAGATGGCTGGATTTAGCATTGCATTAGGCAACTCTGCAGAAAATGTCAAATCCTATGCAACCATGAGTGTTTCAGGGAAAGCAGGAGACGGCGTCATAGAGGCACTTGAGCATGTAACACTCAAGTTATCAAAGGTGTAGTACATGACTCTTAGGCTTTTACTTGATGAGATAAAATTAAACACTAAACGGATCTGTACAAAGCTAAATTATCCACAAACTGAATTTGAGGTAACTGAGGCTTCAAGATCAGAGTTTGGTGATGTTAGCTGTAATGTTGCATTTTTGCTTGCAAAGTTACTAAAGAAAAAACCATTTGATATTGCTAAACAAATTTCTGAAGAATACAAGAAAAACTTGGGCGAGTTTGTAAAACAAGTCGTCCCACACACATCAGGATACGTGAATTTTTTTGCAAATTATTCTGCATTAAATACTTCTACCATCACAGCATCACTTGACAAAAACTATGGTTCTGTAAATATAGGAAACAAGACCAAAATTGTGGTAGAACATACAAGTGTAAATCCAAACAAGGCATTACACATAGGACATGTAAGGAACATAATAGTTGGTGATACTGTCTCCAGAATATTAGCGAAGGCAAAATACGATGTCAAAATATTAAACTATGTTGACGATTCTGGCCTCCAAGTAGCAGATATAATAGTAGGCTTCAAGTATGGTGGATTTTCTGAAGAACCTCCGAAAGATCAAAAATTTGATCATTATTGTGGGGACATTGTGTATGTTCAGACTACGGAAAAATATGAGACTGATAAAAAACTTGTTGAACTTAGAACTACGGTATTAAAGGAACTTGAGGAAGGAACATCTGATACTGCCAGCTTTGCCAGTAAAATAACAAGACGGGTTCTTGCTGAGCAGCTAAAAACCTGCTGGCGCCTGGGTGTAACATATGACTGCCTTAACTTTGAATCTCAGATTGTTAGCTCAAACCTCTGGAAGATAGTATTTGAGAAAATGAAAGAGTTGCAAATTATTGGTCTAGAACAAGAAGGCAAGAATGCTGGTTGTTGGATCATAAAATCTGAAGGAAACGATGAAGACAAAGTGGTTGTAAGAAGTAATGGTATAGCTACTTACATTGCAAAGGATATTTCATATGCAGCCTGGAAGCTTGGCATATTGGAGGATCCATTTTACTATACAAAATATGGTGAACAGCCTGGCGGCAAAACACTCTGGCAGACGGTTCTTGAAAAAAACACAAATGCAAAGCTGGACTTTACTGGAGAAAAAGTAATTACAGTCATTGATTCGCGTCAGTCGCGCTTGCAAAAGATAATCACAAAGCTAATGTCTAGCTTCAAGTCGCAGGAAGGTGCATACGTCCATCTTGGATATGAAGCAGTAACGTTGAGTGCAGAAACTGCAAAGATGCTTAATGTAGATACGGGTGGCAAGCAGATCCAAATGTCAGGACGAAAAGGAATCTATGTTAACGCAGATTATGTACTTGATATTTTGGGAGTAAGGACCTATGAAGAAGCAAAGAAACGAAATCCAGAACTCGATGAAGTAAGACTTGTAGAGATTGCAGAATTAGTTGCTGTTGGAGCTTTACGATACACCATGATAAAGCAGGACTTGGACAAGATCATAACATTTGACATGATGGAATCACTAAGTCTTGAGGGTGATACTGGGCCATACATACAATATGCACATGCCAGAGCTGCGAGGATTTTAGAAAAAGCGAGCATGGAACCAAAGTTCAATGTATCTTTTGATAATCTGAATACTGACCACGAGATCAATCTTGTCAAGATGATAGGAAAATTTGATATACAAATAGAGGATGCTGCAAAAAACCTCTCGCCAAAAGTAATTGCACGATATTGCTATGATCTTGCAGTTGCGTTTAATGCATTTTATGAGCACGTAAAGGTTCTCACTGCTGAAAACAAGTCTCTGATTAACACACGACTTTGTTTGGTGTATATCTTCACGGAAACACTTGCCAATGCACTTGAGGTGCTTGGAATTGGTTCTCCTGACAGGATGTGATTTATGAAAAACTTTATGTAATTTGGCAAGAAGAAAAAATAACCTTATGCAACAGATAACCAGTTCGACACAACTAAAAGACCAGATCCTAGACCTTCTGCATAAAAATGGACTTGATTCACCTTGCTATTCTAAGATACTGGATTATACCATAGAATTATTTCATTCTAAAGGATTGGGTGATGACTATTATGGTTATCATAATATTGTTCATGAGTTAGAAGTAACATATGTGGCATTAATTGCAGCACAATGGGAAAGCTTTCTAAGTAATTTCACAAAAGAGGATATTACATATCTATTTGTTGCAGCACTTTTTCATGATTATGATCCTCACAAACAAGTTGATAAGCCACATGAAGAAGACGCTGTAAAATTTGTAAAAACGGATAAAAAACTTTTAGAGTTGCTGAAGGATGCCAACACTGATGAAAACATAATCGCGACATTGATTCTTAGAACAACATATCCATGGAGTGGTGAATTACAAGAAAAAGCCGAAAAACAGATTGAAGAACACCTTTCTGTGTCAAACATCACAAAAAATGATCCAAACAAAAAAGAACATTATAAAAAGCTTGGATGGTTTCTCTCAGTAGCAGATAGAATTGGCGGATATGCTCTTGGCGATTTCACCAAAGCATTGGAAATGGCAAAAAAGAATGCTCACGCATTAGCTTGGCATCCAAATCTAATTGTTAGGCGTTCTGTGGCATATTTTGAAGATCTTTTAAATAATGAAGCAGAAATGTGTGAGAGAATCCTACGGTCGCTTCCCAGGCAAATGAGAAAATCATTTACTGACAACGTCTTGTTGTTTATGAAATTACGTGAACAAGAGATACAAATCAAAGCTTCATTTGTATACGATAATCTGAAAATAGTTCCTACAATAGAAACAATGAACCGACGACAAAATAACGATTTCATAAATGTGTTGTATAAGATATATGAAGAATTACCTCACCCTTTACAATTCAACCGAGAAAATTTTTCTGAATCAGTACATAATCCAACTACACTCTTGAACACGCTTAGATTGGGAAATGAAGAAGGTCCAATCATTGGCTTTGCTAAAGGTGGGCCTTTAGAGGACTATAAGTTAAGACCTGAAATTAAAGATCATAACTATGGAATGTTTAATACTATATTCCTAGAACCAACGCCTCTTAAAATGGGATATTGGGGCCATAGAGGAGGGCGCGAAATGCGTCTTTTATTTACAATGCAGGCAGAAGCAAAGGGATACAAGTATTTGACAAGCTTTGCACTACGCGATGTAATTCAAAATAGAATCAACAGAAACGAACAGATTGAATTTGTAAAACAGTTTGATCCAGAAAGATGGGATTATTATAGAAGCAAGCTGAAATAAATGGTTCTTTGTCACAAATGCTTTGATGAAAAGCATGACCAGTGTATGGGAAAATCAGGTATGATGGACTGTGATTGCAGTGTCTGTAAATCATAAAAGACAATGCCAAATCTTTGATTATTTTTTATACGTGTAAAAATGAGTTAAATTCTTATCCATATTAAATCAGCTCTATTTTCATGAATAAAATAAAACAAAATTCTTACGTTCTGTTTTTTTACAACGATTCAAAAAAATGGCTAATGAAAGTATCAAAAAAACAACAATTCCATACACATATTGGAATAATTGACCATAAAGACGCAATAGGAAAAGAATATGGTTCTACAATTAATACAAACAAAGGAAAATACGTGTATCTGTTGGAGCCAACAATTCATGATTATGTGATGAAAAGTCAACGCAGTACACAAATAGTTTATCCAAAAGATCTTGGTTATATTGCTGCAAGAACAGGATTACAAAGTGGGCAGAAGATTGTTGAAATAGGAACTGGAAGCGGCTCGCTTACAACATTTCTTGCAAGTATTGTAAAATCACGTGGGCATGTCTATACCTATGATGTAGAACCAAGCTTTATGGAAATCGCTAAAAAAAATATTGAAAAAGCTGGTGTTGCCAAATATGTTACAATGGAAAAGCTTGACATGAAAACTGTCAAGAAAGTTCCATTGATTGATGTGGATATGGTAGTTGTAGACCTTGGAGACCCTTGGTCTGTCGTACCGCAAGCAAGAAAGATGCTTAAGGGAAGTGGTGCCTTTGTTGCAATTTGTCCCACTATGAACCAGCTTGAAAAAATTGCAACCACTCTCATAGAAAACGACTTTTATGATATAGAGTGCACAGAGCAAATTGTGCGAACAATCGAGGCAAGGGAAGGAAAAACCAGACACTCATTTCGTAGTATAGGCCACACTACATATGTTGCCTTTGCAAGGAAGGTTTATTCCCCCAAAAAGAAGATTACCGCTGTTGATTAGCAAGATTTTACAAATATCTACAGTAAAAAATTTCATTCCAAAAAGAAAGTTTGCCTCACGCAAAGGAGAGAATGGAAAGATACTGGTTGTTGGAGGAAGCTACCTATACCATGGTGCACCTATACTCTCATCTATTGCGGCACTACGATGTGGGACTGACTTGGTGTACACCTGTGTACCAAAAATAAACGTGCAAGCAACAAGAGCTATCTCTCCAAATCTTATTGTCCTGCCTCTAGTAGACGCAAAGCTTACTCGTGGCGCAGTACACAAGCTTCTGGGCGCTCTACCAAAAGAGCTTGACTCGGCTACTATAGGAATGGGACTTACAATCCAAGATGTAGAAGCCTTGAAGTCTCTTACAAATTCGCTCTTAGGCAGGGACGTAAGACTCTCACTTGATGCAAGTGCGTTAGTACCTGACATTTTGCCAATAATCAAAAACAAAAATGTTGTAGTTACGCCACACGCAGGTGAATTCAAGAGACTATTTGGCGAACTTCCACCAGATTTTAAAAAGGAACGAGTTTTGCTAGTTGAAAAATATGCAAAGGAAAATTCTGTAACCATATTGCTAAAGGGACCCACTGATATTGTCTCAGATGGTCACAAGACTTTTCTGAATGTAAAAAAGACACCAGCCATGACAGTAGGAGGAACAGGTGATGTACTTTCTGGTTTGGTAGCAGGCATGTTGTCAAAAAACAGAAATCCAATTGAGGCAGCAGCGGCAGCAGTATTTATCAATGGAAAAGCTGGCACATTAGCACAAAGAAAGTATGGCTTGCACATGATGGCAACTGATCTTTTAGAATTTATTCCAGCAGTAATGAAACCATTTGATAGGGTACAGTGAATTTAATGCATGTACTTAGGCACGTAGATAATAACATGAAAGGGCTTCTTTTAGACCTTCAAGCACTAATTAGGCAGCCAAGCGTTTCTGCAAAAAATGAAGGACTTGAAGAGTGTGCAAGGCTTGTTGGAAAAATAATGAAAAATTCTGGAATAAAATCAGAGATATTACATCTTGGAAAAGGAGTGCCACCTGTTGTTTATGGCGAGGTAAGATCAAAACAAAACCCATCGAAAACAATACTATTTTACAATCATTATGATGTACAACCAGTGGAGCCATTTGAGTTATGGAGTGACAAACCATTTAGTGGAAAAATAAAAGGAAACAAAATTTTTGGACGCGGTGCTGCCGACGACAAAGGAGAATTGATCACTAGAATAAAGGCAGTTGAGTCTTATCTGAAGACTCATGGTGATGTGCCCTGCAACGTGAAATTTCTTGTTGAAGGTGAAGAAGAAATTGGGAGTATGCATGTTGAAAAATATCTAAAAAAATACCAAAACAAACTTGAATGTGATGGAGTGATCTGGGAGTTTGGTTATGTGGATGAAAAAAACAGGCCAATAATCAGCCTTGGTATGAAAGGGCTACTTTACGTCGAGCTTTCGGCAATTGAGTCCGTGCGTGACGCCCACTCCAGCCTTGCGGTTATTATTAAAAATCCTGCATGGAGACTATTAGAGGCACTTAAAACTCTTCGTGATTCTAATGGAAAGATACTGGTTAAAGACTGGTACAAAGAAGTGACACCATTTACAAAAGAAGAACTTGTACTGATAAAATCTGAGCCCTTTGATGAAAGCAGATTCAAAAAAGAATATGGAATCAAAGAGTTTGTTGCAAACAAAAAGGGAAAAGAAATCAAAAAAGCTATGGTAGGCGGACCAACGTGTAATATTGCAGGCTTTATCTCTGGCTATGCTGGCCCTGGTGCAAAGACCGTTCTTCCGGCGAAAGCTCTCGTGAAGTTAGATTTTCGGCTTGTACCAAGAATGGAACCACAAAAGCAACTATCTAGATTAAAACAGCATCTTCGAAAACATGGATTTAGTGACATAAAAATAAAAATGATTCATGGCGAGGCAGCATCAAAAACAAAGATCTCAGATCCATTTGTTTCAACAGTAAAAGAAGCCGCAAATGAATCGTTTGGAAAATCTATAGTAAGTGTCTCTTCTGCTGGCACAGGACCAATGCACTCTTTTGCAAAGGTCTTGCGTGCACCCTGCATCTCTATTGGAAGCACATACATATTTTCTAGGATCCATTCACCAAACGAATTTGCAAGAATCGATCTACTAAAGAAAACTACAAAATGTATGTGCCTAATAATGGATAAATTCACTACATCATAGAAAGAACTTTATTGTCCTCGTTTTGAAGTGATTTTATGGCCTATGTATACATGCCAGGTGCCACTGCAGTTGGTATAACATATGACGACGGTGTGGTTATGGCAAGTGAAAGAAGAATAGCGTACGGAAACTTCCTTGTAAGCAAGAACACAAAAAAGACATTCAAAATAACAGATTATGTTGGCGCTACATGTGCTGGCCTTGTAGCAGACATGCAAGTTCTGGCAATGCAGATGCGAGCACTTACAAAGATTCGAAAAATGGAACTAAAGCGCGAAATTCCACCAAACTCAGTAGCAAAAATGATGTCCTCTTTAATGTATGAACGAAGATACTATCCTCTACTTACCCAAGTTATTGTGGGGGGAGTTGATGGCGTACCTGCAGTATACACTCTTGATCCACTTGGTTCTGTACTTCCAGATGACTATGCTGCAGTAGGAACTGGAGCAGAGATGGCCCTTGGAGTTTTAGATCAGGAGTATAAACCAGCTATGAAGGAAAAAGAAGCTGTTGCATTGGCAGTAAAATCCATACGCTCTGCCATAATGCGTGATACTGCAAGCGGAGATGGAATTGATGTGCTTGTAGTTGACAAAGCTGGATGTAGAGAATTTACTGAAAAAACTTCTTAGAACAATACGAATCGCGTTTTAGGTAAACTTAAACTTATGCCTAGTATTTTTACTAACGTTGAGAAAATCTGTAATATCTTCTATTTTGTTGATCAGTACCATAATAGCTGGCATCTATCCAATTAATGCAGCAGTACGTGATGGAGCCTTAACAGAAAATGATATTGAATGGTGCGAAGATGTTTTTCCACAATATGAGGCAGCTGGCTTGAACTGGTTCTTAGAGAATTATCACTATAGCATTGAGGCAAGAGTTTGTGCAAATTTGTATGAAGACCAGTTATGGGAGTACTACGGTGACGATAGAATACAAAAACTCGTAGAACGAAGTAAATATTATGTAGAATTAGAAATTCAAGAAAGTGAAGAGGAGGCAGAATCAGGAAAAATAGACGTGAAACCTGTTGGAATTCCTGAGCAAAAGTCAAACTCAATGATGAAAACATCAGCTGATGGTACAGTATTAGTTACCATCAAGACCACAGATGCGAAAGCTGGAAACTACATGGGACTGGATATAATTTTCAAAGACGCAGCTAACAAAACGATTGAACACGTAAACTATGATCTAAGAATTACACAGGACACACAAGATGTTTTGATTCTAACTTCGCAGCACAGCGATACCGGTACATCTGAACACTGGACTAGACCTCTGTCTTTTGATATGCCAGTGGATGTTGAAGTTACGATTCTGGGTATTGGATTGCCTAAGGATAGAACAAGCTGGACTGGACCAAACGGCGAGGTTGTAGATTTTTCTGCGGTTCCTGAATTTGGGTCGATAGCATCGTTGGTCCTTGTGATAGCAGTAGCATCTATAATTACAGTAAGCATGAGATCACGATTAATTTCGAAACTGTAGTGCTATCTCTTTATCTCTTTTGCAGATTCCCAGAACCTGTCTGAAATATGATGCAGATTTTTAATTACCTCTCCCTTTGTCATTGCAGTCATTTCTTCGCTAGACACAAGTGACCTTCCAACTGCTAAAAATTTATTACGAGACTCTTCCACAACACAAACTAATTGATCTTTTTCAAACTTTGAATAACTTTTGATCCCAGGTCTCATAACATTTGCACCATTACAAACAAACTTTACAGCACCCATGTCCACAACAACTTTTGGGAATCTTTCTAGTAACAAAGTTTCAGATAAAAAGGGCAGATATAGCTCACCGAATTTTATTACAGACAGACCCTCCCCAATTATTATACTTGCGTTGTCTTCAATCTCGTGAACCATGAGGGTCTTTGTCTTAGGTAAATCTATTTTCCATTGTGCAGAAATTGTTTCCAATGTTTTTGCAGTTTCACTTTTTGATAGCGGATTGGATTTCAACGCCTAGACATTTCCTGTTTTATGTCCAAGAGATCTCGTAGTATGGAGCTGGCTGTTTCCATGCCACCTGCTCCACGACCAATTATCGTCTGTTGACCAGAGTGTTCAGAATTGAAGGTGATGGCGTTTAATGTGCCATTCACACACAATGGATCATCAAGGGGGATCTCTTTTGGTGCAACAACAAGCTCTTTGTTGCATAGTGCAACTAACTTTACAGCGGATTTTCTAGCAGCTGCCTTTTTTATGTCTGATGGTGTTACCTTACTGATACCCTTTCGCTCAATATCTTTTATTGTCACCTTCATATCCATTACCCAGTTGGCAAGTATGACCAGCTTTGCTGCAGCATCAAACCCATCTATATCTAAAGATGCATTTGCCTCGACATAGCCCTTTTTCTTTGCGTCAGCAAGTGCAGCTTTGAAGGTCATGCCATTTGCCATGTTAGTCAAGATGTAATTTGTGGTGCCGTTCAAAATTCCCTGAAAAGAAACAATCCTTTCACCACGCAGGCTGTTCTTTGCATAATCCAAAATTGGAGTACCGCCTCCAACAGTCCCACTAAACCTTAGCAATACTTGGTTGTATATTGCAAGCTCCATTAAAGAAGGAAACGCCAATGCAAGCGGCCCTTTGTTGACCGTGATTACATGTAATCCGTTTTTCATTGCATTTACTATATGTGACATTCCAGGTTCTGCGTCCTTGTAGTTGCTTGGGGTTGTTTCTATTAGGACCTCAGCTTCCATACCACTAATCATATCCGCACCATTTGCGTCTTTTTCCTTGTTGTGATACTTTCGAATACTGCCGTCTCTTTTTTTTACCTCAAGCAGTCTGTTTAGATCAAGGCCTGCAGATGATGCTGCTGCGCCTTTGCTATCAAACACACCAACTATTCTAGGTTTGAGACCATGAAGTGCATACAGATCTTCTGATCTGGATAGCAAGAGCTTGGCAAAATTCTGACCTACAACTCCAAATCCACATAATATGATGCGCATTATTCAACAAACTCGTACGCTATTAATTAAGATTGACAAGTTTTGTACATTATCATGAGATTGCTTTATTAGAGATTACAAAATTTCAAATGTTGTGAGGAAGAAGCAATCTATCTACATTGGAATTGGTGTTGGTGCTACACTTGCTGCAATAGCTGTAGTTTATCTGACACCCAACATGCAAGATACGCCAATAGTAGATTCACTCGCATTAGATTTTACATACGATGACGCATTCAAAAATGTTGGAGAGAATTTAAAATCAAACGGTATAGTTATGTCACTTGATCTTAGGTTTAAGGATTACAAGAATGCAGAAATATGCCGTAACTTTTTTACCAAACCAGAAATGCAGAAGCTTGTAGAATATTGTGCATCTGCTGAACTTCGTGACGAAAATAATAACTTTCTTGGCAACCTGCATATGGTTGGTTCGTCTGCTGCACCGAAACTAGTTGTAGTAATACTACAATCTGATCCAATGATAAGCCAGCTCAAAGAGATCACTACTATTTATGATTCAGTGATAGACGAACTTGTATGTACGTGCTGGGAGGAAGTTAAACCAGGTGGATATGACACTGTTGGAGACTGGGTTAATGCACTACGTGACTTTCATACTGGCGGAGACAAACCCCACAGTGCCTCAAAGGCACTTCCTCTTGCATCAAAACATCTCCAAATCGAACTTACAACCAACAAAGATGGTTACCTTTGGGAGCTTCTTATTGCACGATAACCTCGTGAAGGTCTTCCAGTATTAACAGGCTCATTAAGGTTGACGTAATCCTTAATCCGTAACCATTACCCTTGGTGCTTAAACATTGTTTGAAGATCTGTGGCTGTTATTGCTTGGGTTTGTGGCAGGTATTCTTGGGTCCATGATAGGACTTGGAGGCGGTATTGTAATTGTACCGGTATTGACATTTCTTGGATTTTCTCCACAGCTTGCTGCAAGCAATAGTCTTTTTGCGGCTTTTAGTAACGCTATAGCGTCAACAATATCTTATACAAGACAAAAGCGCATAGAATATTTACTTGGGCTAAAGCTCGGCCTGCTTTCGATTCCAGGTACAATACTAGGTGCATTTATTTCAACTGATATAACCCCATCAGTCTTTAAAGCGCTCTTTGGAATTGTACTTATTGTCTCAAGCGTTTACATTTTCTCAAAAAGAAAAATAGAATCGAAAGCGTATAATCTTTCAAAGCAAATTATGGTGTTGGTAGTTGCGGCAAGTTTCTTTGCTGGAATAATATCAAGTTTGTTTGGAATTGGAGGAGGTATAGTGTTTGTTCCATTGATGGTGATTGCTATTGGCCTCTCAATGAAACTTGCTGCCCCCACCTCGCAGTTTGTTTTGTTATTTGCTTCTGCATCTGGCATGATTGCACATACGTTTCTTGGCCACCCCGATTTTTACCAGGCACTTTTGCTTGCTGTGGGTGCATTTGTTGGTGGTCTTGTAGGAAGTAGACTTTCGCTTGAAATAGAAGAAAAGAAACTCAGAATTATTGTCTCATCGGTAATAGTTATAGCAGCAATCAAGCTCTTTATCGATTCGTTGAAGGGTCCTTTTTGATCTGGTATAGATTTCGTTTTGAAACAACAACCAGCTCGCCATTTTCTTTAGAACCTTCAAAATCTACCGCTAAAAGACCATAGCTTTCATTAAGATCAGTCTTTTCAGTTATCTTAAACTTCATCTTCAATTTTTCATCAGCGTATAATGGCTTTAGGAATCTAGTATGCCTGTCCTTCCACAAAGGATCTCCATCCATTCCATAGAAAATCATTGAATTGCCATACATCTCTTCAAGTTTGGTAAATTCGCCCTCCATTCTTCCTAGTATGGCTCGGCCAGAAACCATTTTAGTAATTTTATCACTTGCATTACTGGCTTCATATAGTATGTTCTTTATGCCAGAAAATGCAAGATAATTTTCAAGGTCTGCTAAAAAAATCTTGCTTTCAGCAAAAAATTCATCTCCAACTTTGAGTTCTGAAAATTTTTCATCAGGATCTTATTTCGTCAGGATAGAAAATGACCTCAGAGTTTGAGTTGGCTTTTCCTGATGCAAAATATTTTATCGCATTGAAAATTCGTTCATTGCTTGGTTCTGTTCCATCAATACTTCCTGGTAAAACCAGAAACATTCTCAGATTAGAT
>Ga0247727_10008001_pt1 | contig 19815 bp, 15 predicted proteins | sample WisWelCaveWW1625_FD_202498 | JGI IMG/M metagenome (GOLD analysis project Ga0247727, IMG submission 202498) | Biofilm microbial communities from Wishing Well Cave, Virginia, United States - WW16-25 | ecosystem: Environmental > Aquatic > Deep subsurface > Groundwater > Cave microbial mat | place... | reverse complement strand
ACCTGATCACCCAGGCCGACATCGACGCCGGTTTTGTCTTCAACCTGGCGCTGGCCGAGGGCGAGGACCCGCAGGGCGATCCGGCCAGCGACGAGGACGACAACAACGAGCCGCTGCCGCAGAACCCATCCATCGACGTCGAGAAGCTTGTATCGGTCGACGGTGGGCTCACCTTTGTGGACGCTGATTCGCCAACCGGGCCGACCTTGGTCAATACGGCCGGAATCGACCCCCAGTTCAAGCTGGTGGTGACCAACACCGGCAACGTAACCCTCACCAACGTGGTGGTGACGGACACCCTAGGTACCCCCGCAACCGGAGATGACGTCACCTACAACGTCGGGACTCTCAATGTTGGCAGTGGCGAAACGGTGATAGACATCTACACGCTCCCCTGGGAGTTTGGGCAGCACACCAACACAGCGACGGCCGACAGCAACCAGGACGCCACAGACTCCGACGACGCCAACTACTTCGGCATGTACGGCGGGCTGGTCACCAATTCATCGCTGTGCACCTTTGGCGAGACGTTCAACCTGATCTTCACGCCGGACTTCAAGCTGGGCGGCGGCAACTACAAGCTCTCAGATAGCAACCCCGGGCAGTTCTTCTACAACCTGTTTTACCAAGGGGATGCGGGAGATGAGGTGGACTTCACGCTCGAAATCCCGTTCCCGTTCGTGACCCAGGGCGCCACGCCGATCCACGTCTACGATGACGTGACAGTCGAGACTGATCTCAACGGCGAGATCTGCTTGACGCCGGTGGGCGAGATCGCCAATTACAAGTTGACCGACGCGGGCGTCACCTGGGCATACAACGACACGAATGCAAACGCAGTGGCGGATGTCGGCGATACCTACACGTTGACGATCGAAAACGTCGACACCGGCGACGACGGCTTCATCTACCTGAACCTCCATCTCGACTACGGGTTGGAGAAGCAGACCGGATGGATTCGGAGCAGCCCGGCCGCCGGCACGGACAATGCGGTCGACAATCCGAACCTGGCTGGCACCGTTCCGACTATCCTCGACGGCCATGAGTACGAATTCTCCGCTGATGCCAACGGCGGAGACATCGTCGGCAGCGAAGACAGCATCTTCAACGACAACATCTTCAAGAAACTGAAAGGAGTCGGCGGCCTCTTCCAGGCCGACGACAGTTTGACTCTGGATCCCGATGAGATTGCGCTGGAGGGCCAGAAAGTTGTCATCACGGACAGCACTGATGTGGTCAGGGGAACAGCGACAACCGATGCGGATGGGTGGTACTACACCGAGTTCCTGGCGACCGGGAAGTTAGCGCAATACAAAGCCTACTGGGACCAGGATGGGGATGGGAACCACCTTGAGGAGAGCGCTGACCACATCCACTCGTTCGCGATGGGCGGCAGCGCCGGTAAGTGGGCGCAGGCGGACTTCACGGTCGTGGATCCGGTGGGCTACGACCCGGCCGGCGACACCGCCGCTGACCTCAATCTCATCGCGGACTATGTGATCGACGGGTACGGCGCCATCCTCTGACGAGGGGGCGCAGGGCCCCTGTCAACCGCGTAGCGGGACTCAGCTCGAAAAGCGTGGCGACTTCGGTCGCCACGTTTTTTTTGCGCCCGCGTCCGTGAATTTGTGCCCGATGGACCGGCACGCCGTGACTTTGTGCGCACGCACCCCGACAGAGTCGGCACCCAGTGTGGCTTAGTTCATTCATGCGCTAGATTGTTAAAGACCAACATGGTTTCGCTCGTGCGCGCTAGCTCCGTCGAAGCGCACGAAGGGAGATCATGCAATGAAACGAATTCCCGCAACCTTCGCCGCCGCGGCGCTGCTGTTCGCCGCGGCCGGAACCACGCTTGCCCAGAACCGCCCGCCGCTCCCCGAGCGGTACGTCGCGGGGCGTCTTCTGGTGCAGCCGCGTCCCGGTCTCCCGCTGGCCGAGCTCGACAGGACCCTCGCGCCCCATGGCGGTCGTCGCGGGCAGCTGATCAGGCAGATCAACGTCCACATCATCGAGCTGCCGCCGCAGGCGAACGCCCCTGCGGTCGCGGACGCGCTGCGCCGGAATCGCCACCTCAAGTTTGTCGAGATGGACGGCGTATTGCCGCCTTTGTTTTATCCCAACGATCCGCGCTACCCGAACGAGTGGCACTTGTCGAAGATCGGCGCCCCGACCGCATGGGACTCCGCGCAGGGAAATGGCGTCACCATCGCAATCCTCGACAGCGGCATTGAGACGACTCACTCCGATTTACAGTCGCAACTCGTTCCGGGATGGAACCATTACGACAACAACGACAACGTCACCGACGTCACCGGGCACGGGACGGCCGTTGCCGGCATCGCCGGGGCCGCCGGGAACAACAGCGTCGGCGTCGCGGCCGTGAGCTTGCAGTCCAAGGTCATGCCCCTGCGGGTCACCGACACCGCCGGCAACGGTTACTACAGTCTGATGGCCGCGGCGCTGATCACCGCCGCAGACAACGGCGCGCGGGTGGCGAACATCAGCTTCCTCGGCGTGTCGCTGAGCGACACGGTTGACAGCGCCGCCCAGTACATGCGCAGCAAAGGCGGGGTCGTTGTCGTCGGTGGCGGGAACAGCGGCGACCTGCGGACCGATCCGCCGCGATCCTCACTAACGGTCGTGGCAGCGACGGACAGCGCCGACGCGCGCGCGAGTTTCTCGAGCTGGGGCGACTACATCGACATCGCGGCGCCCGGGGTCGGCCTCTGGACGACATGGCAGGGCGGAATCTATGCGGGGATGAGCGGGACGTCCGCCGCGAGCCCCGTAGTTGCGGGCGTCTACGCGTTAATGATGAGCGCCAAACCCGGGCTGCAACCAGGGACCTACGACAGCATCCTGTTCTCCACCGCGCAGGATCTCGGCAGCGCCGGCTTGGACCAGCAGTTCGGCCACGGCCGGGTGAACGCGGCGGCCGCGGTCTCAAAAGCCATGCAGACTTCGGCGAGCGACTCGCAGTCGCCGACGGTGGCGATCACCGCGCCGGCTAACGGCGCGACCGCGTCCGGCCTGGTCCCGGTGGACGTGACGGCGAGCGACGACGTCGGGGTCACGCGCGTGGAGCTGTACGCTAACAACGCGCTCATCGCGAGCGATACGACCGCGCCGTTCGGCTTCACGGTCGACTCGAGCAAGTACAGCGGCACGCTCGCGCTGCAGGCGCGCGCCTACGACGCCGCGGGCAACTCGGGCAGCTCCGCCACGGTGTCGCTCAGCATCTCCAGCGACAAGGTGGCGCCCACGGTAGCCATCCTCAGCCCCTCGAGCGGCAGCACGGTGAGCGGCACGATCACGGTGAGCGTGTCGGCGATGGACAACCAGAAGGTCGCGAAAGTCTCCCTGACCATCGATGGCGCGCTGGTCGCCTCGTCCGCCAGCACGTCGCTCAAGTACAGCTGGAACGTGCCGCGCCCGAAAGGCAAGCAGTCGCCGGTCTCCACGCTCACGGCGCGCGCCGAGGACGCCTCGGGCAACGCCGCGTCGGCGTCGGTGAGCGTCACACGCAAGTAGGCGGCGCGGCTGGCGCCGGCGAGTCACCGGCCCGCAGCGGGCGATGATTTCGTGCCGGCGCCTTCGTGCATCGGCTCCCTGAGCGAGCGCTGCAGGAAGCCGGTCACCGGATCGAGCACGTACATCAGCGCGGTGCGTGCGTCGGTCTTGATGTAGAGCTCGGCGGGCATGCCCGACTGCAGCTTCAGCTCACCCGCCTTGGCCAGCGCCTGCGGCGTCACGCGCACGTGCACCACGTAGTAGGCGGTGCGCTCGTTGCGATCCTCGATGCGGTCGGCCGAGACGTAGATCACCGCCCCCCCGACCACCGGCGTGATGCGCTGGCGGAACGAGGTGAAGCGCACGTCGGCGTTGGCGCCCACGCTCACGTAGTTGACGTCCTCGGGGCGCACGCGCCCTTCGACGATCAGCTCGACGTTCTCCGGCACGATGTCGAGGATCGGGTCGCGCGGCCCGATGACCGCGCCCACGGTGGTGATCTTCAGCGCCACCACGTCGCCCGCGATCGGCGCGGTGATGCGCTGGCGGTTCACCGCGTCCTGCAGCGGGCGCAGGCGCTCGCGCAGGTCGAGGATCTGCAGCGTGGTCTGCCGCATCTCGTTGGCGGCCTCCTGCATCAGGGTGGTGCGCAGGTTCTCCGCCTTCAGCAGCAGCTCGGAGACCTTGCCGCGCGCGGTGGCGAGGTCCGCCTCGTGCTCGCTGAGCCGCGCGTCGACGTCGGCCAGGCTGCGCTCCAGCGCGAAGATGCGCACGTTGCTGACAAAGCCCTCTTTCAGCAGCTTGCGGTTGGACTCCAGCTCCTCGCGCTGGAACGCGAGCGCCGCGTGGTCGGCCTTGATCTGCGCCCGGATCAGACCGAGCTGCGTGTCGTAGGCCTCGCGCCGCGTGCGGAAGAGCGAAGTCTCGCGCCGCAGCAGCTCCGCGATGCGCGCGTCGCTGGCGCGCTTGAGCAGCTCCGCGGGAAACTCGACACGGTCCGCCCACGCCTGCTCGGCCTGCAGGCGCGCGCGCTTGGCGAGCTCGCCGTCGAGCTGGGTCAGCACCAGCTCGATGCCCGCCTCGACCTTTACGTCCGTGAGGACGATGAGCGGATCTCCGGCCTTGACCCTGCTGCCGTCGCGCACCAGGATCTGGCCCACGATGCCGCCCTCCTGGTGCTGCACGGTCCTGCGGTACATGTCCACTTTCACCGCGCCCGGCGCGATCACCGCCCCGCTCACCGGGGCAAGGGCCGCCCAGACCGCAACCGCCAGCACCAGCACCAGGATGCCGGCGAGGCCGGCGCGTATCAATTTCCCCGGGTCTTCCCGTGCGTCGCCCGCCGCCGCAGGCGCGCCTTGATTTGCGGGCAGGTGAGCCATGCGTCAGCCGCGCGGCGCGAACTTGCCGGCCACGACGCTCTGCGCAGCGTCCGCGACGGGCGCCGGGCTGGAGCGCGGCAGCACCTCCGCCAGGGTGCCGAATTTCTCCACTGCGCCACGCAGCAGCACCATCACCTTGTCCACCGCCGCGAGCAGGGGCAGGCGGTGGGTAATGACCACCAGCGTCGCGCCGGCCGCCTTCAGCTGGCGCATCGCGTCCGCGAGCGCCGTCTCGCCGACGGTATCCAGGTTGGAGTTCGGCTCGTCGAGCACGACCAGCGCGGGACTGCCGTAGAGGGCGCGCGCCAGCGCGATTCTCTGGCGCTGCCCCGCCGAAAGCAGCGTGCCGCCCTCGCCGACCGGCGTGTCGTAACCCTGCGGCAGCGCGAGAATCATCTCGTGCGCGTTGGCGCGCGTCGCAGCCTTGATCACCTCGGCGGAGTCCACTTCGCCCATGCGGGCGATGTTCTGGCTCACGCTGCCGCCGAAGATCTCCACGTTCTGCGGCAGGTAGCCGATGTACGGGCCGAGCCGCTCGCGCGGCCACGAGCGTATGTCGGCTCCGTCCAGCCTGACGGCGCCGGAGATCGGGTGCCACACCCCTACCAGCAGCCGCGCCAGCGTCGACTTGCCCGCGGCGCTGGGACCCACGATCGCGAGCGAAGCGCCCGGTGCGAGCTCGAACGACACGCGCCGGATGATCGGCAGGTCGTGCCCGCGAAAACCGAACACCACGTTGTCCACGGCCAGCGCCCCCTTGGGCGGGGGCAGGGTCATCGGATCCGGCGCGCCGGACTCCGAGGCGATCACCTTGTTCAGCCGGTCGTAGGCGCCGCGCGCCTCGACCGGGGTCTTCCAGCCGGCGATCAGCGACTCGATCGGCGCCAGCGCGCGCCCGAGGATGATGGTCGCCGCGATCATCACGCCCGTGGTCGAATGCTGCTCGATGGTGAGCCAGGCGCCGGCGGCGAGCATCACCACCTGCAGCATCTGGCGCAGGAAGCGGGTGATGCTGCTCAGGAAGCTGCCGATCTGGTTCGCCTCGTACTGCGACTGCAGTACCTTGTCGCTCTTCGCGCGCCAGTCCTGCGTCACGTTGCCGACCATGCCGAGGGCGCCGACCACCTCGGCATTACCCAGGCTTTGGTCGACGAAGCGCCCGGCGGTGCGCGCGTCGGTCTGCATCGCCTCCAGCGAGCGCCGCGAGAACTTCTCGTTGAGCACGGTCAGGCCGAGCAGCAGCAGCGCGCCGAGCAGCGCCACCGCGCCGAGCAGCGGGTGAAACAGGAAGATGATCAGGATGAACAGCGGCACCCACGGCGCATCGAAGATGGCGATGATCCCCGGGCCGGTGAGGAAGGTGCGCAGCGCGTTGACGTCGCGCAGCCCGTGCAGGGAGAGCGTGCGGTTGGCGTGCGCGCTCTGGCGCAGCATGCTGCCGAGGACGCGCGGCCCGAGCAGTTTCTCGAGCCGGATCGCCGCACGCGCCAGCAAGCGCGCGCGGATCGCGTCCAGGTACGCCATGCACAGCAGCGCGATCAGCGTCAGCACGAACAGCATCACCAGCGTCTCCACGCTGCGGCTGCTCACCACGCGATCGAACACCTGCAGCATGAACAGCGCCGGCGCCAGCATCAGCAGGTTGATCACCAGGCTGAAGAACGCCGCGAACAGGAAATAGGCCCGGAACTGGGCGACAAATTCGCGCATCGCTCCCCGGCGCGGATGGTTGTCAAATCAATAGCATACGGTAAAAACCGCGAGCCGGGCGGCGGCTTCAGCCGGCGCTGTCAAGACCCTGCCGGGCGGCGTAGGCGACGAGCCCCACCCGGTTGGGGATGCCGAGCTTGCGGTAGATCGAGCTGAAGTGGTTGCGCAGCGTCTGCTCGCTGATGCGCAGGCGCGCCGCGAGCGCCCGGCCGCTGGCGCCGTCGTGCCTGAGCAGGGCGCGCACGATGTCGCGCTCGCGCGCGGTCAGGTTGGCGATCCAGCCGATGGCCGCCGGCTCGATCGCACGCGGGACGCCGGCGATCAGCTCATTCAGGATCCGCCCGGTGGTGACGCGGTCGAGCCAGAGCTCGCCGTCCTTCACCTTGCGCACCGCCTTGCGGATCGTCTCGGGCGCATCGTGCTTCAGCACCACGCTGCGCGCACCTGCCCGTACCGCGTGCGCGCGGGCCGCCGCGTCGCATTCCGCGGCGAGCATCAGAATGGGCGCCGGCCACTGCGCGCCGAGCCGCGCGACGGCCGCGATCCCGCTTGCCTCGATGTCGAGGATGATCACGTCCGGGCGCGTTTCCGCCGCGCGCGCGCACGCCTCGTCGCCGGAGGCGATCGCGCCCACCAGCGCCATCGATCCGGCCTCCGCTTCCTCCAGGACGCGCAGCAGCCTGCCGGCGAACGCGCGGTCGTCGGCGACCAGCATGAGGCGGATGGCTTGCGCGCGCTCCATTGCAACCCGCAACCTAGCCCGAAATCCCGCCGCTCGCGCGACCCGTGTTAAAAATTCACAACTCCGGCTGGGTTTTCTCGCCGACGGGGCCAAAGGCGCTCACCGGGCGCCTCTGTCTCCGGCGCTTTCCTCGCGCCGCTGCAGATGAACGACGAGCTTGGTCCGCAGCGCCGAGCGCCAGACCAGCAGTTTCATGCCGGGCACCGAGTACGGCGGCTGGGTGATGTCGAGCGACCGGTAGCCGCCGGTCCCCACGTTGCCGGCGTGGGCAGTGAGCGAGTCCGGATTCACGTCGTTGATGATCAGCACGTGCCGATAGCGCGGCAGCTGCATGAGGAAGCGGGTGATGTCGGCGCCGGAAAGGTGCTGGAGGACATCCTTGACGAGCAGCAGGTCGGCCGGCGGCAGCGCGTCGCGCACGATGTCGGCGACGGCGAAGCGCACGTTCGCCGCGCCGAAGCGGCGCTGGTTGGCCTCAATCACGGAGGGGACGATGTCGACGCCGAGATAGTCGATCCCTTTCCAGTCGATCGCCCGCGAGAACTCCCAGTCGCCGCAGCCGGCGTCGACCACGCTGCGGATCGCGTGGGCGGCGAGGAAATCCTGCAGGAACACCCGGTACAGCTTGGTGGACTCGGGCGTGGAGCCGCTGCCGGACGTGCCTTTTCCCTGCGCGTCCGCGCCCCACTGCCGCCGGTCATAGGCCAGCTCGAACGCCTTGCGACGCGCATCGTGCTCGCTCGCAGCCCCGGACGGCGGCTGCGCCGCGTCGCGCGCGAAGTCGCGGTACAGCAGCACCGCGATCGCCAGCACCAGCATGGCGACGCCTCCGAGCTCGAGCAGCGATGGCCTTCGGTCGCGCAGCACGATCCAATCGTGCGCGATATTCCAGCCCCCGGCAATCCCAAACAATAAACCCCGGCACTCTCTCGAGCCCGGGGTTTTCGTTACTGAAGATGGCCGCCAGTACAGCGACGCGTAAGGCCTACGGCCGCTTGCGCCGGCTACGCCGGCCTGAATCGGCGGATGTCCAGTTCCGTGACCGGCGCGTAGTGCCGGGCGTTGCCGGTAAGCAGCGCAACCCCGGCGCCCGCCGCCGTCGCAGCGATCAGCGCGTCCGCGAGACGCAGCGAATGGCTGTGATAGTGCTGCTCGACATAGAACATCGCCTTTGCCGAAGCCAGTTCGTCAATCTGCAGGATCCGGGCGTCGAGCGCGGCAAGCGTCGAGCGCAGCGCTTCCAGTTCGCGTTTCGACCGGACGCCCTGCACCAGCTCGATATAGGTCACGGCGGAGACGGCGATCGACTCCAGGCGGTTGAGCGCCGCGGCCGCGCGCGAGTTTCCGCGCACGTACCAGACCAGAACGTCGGTGTCGACGAGCGTCAACCGCGCCCGCTGCGCAGCCGCGCGACATAGGCCGGGACGTCCTTCATCTCGGCCCGGTCCTTCCAGAGGCCGAACAGCGGCAATTTGCGCGCGTCGGGTCTGACGCCACGACCGGCTCCCCGGACCGGCACCAGTCTCGCGCGCGGCCGCCCCCGGTGCGTGATGGTGACCGCCTGCCCGCGGGCGACGGCTTCGAGAATTCGCTTCGCCTGGGTACGCAGATCCTTGGCGGTGGCTTTCATGGCACTCTCGTGAAGTGATTACTTTGAAGTATACACTGACTTCGGGCCTCGCGTCCCGCGGGCGAGCACCGCGGTTGAGCAGGGGTAATTTTTCAGCCTGGGCGGACGATTCCCAGTTTCCACCATGATCGAGCAGGGCGTTGCCGGGTACGAGCTTTACGCGTGGACGGGGACATTCCTGCCTGCCAAAGCCCCTGCGGAGCTGGTGCGGCGCGTGAACGAGCTGATTGTCGCGGCCGCGCGGTCCAAACGCGCCCATCTGCCGCTCAACCGGCCCCCGCGCGGCAACACCAGCGCTTCTGCGCTATCCTCGTTCCTCGGGGTCGCAGGGTTCGTCTACCGGCATCGCTTCACGCGCTCATGGATTTCGACTTGGTCATCCGCGGCGGCACGATCGCCACTGCCGAGCGCAGCTGGCGCAGCGAGATCGGCGTTCGCGACGGCAGGATCGCGGAACTCGGCAGCGGCCTCGCGGGCAAGCGCATCGTCGATGCCGCAGGCAAGCTCGTGCTTCCGGGCGGCATCGACAGCCACTGCCATATCGAGCAGATCTCCTCGATGGGGGTGATGAGCGCTGACGATTTCTACTCGGCCACCGTGTCCGCGGCGCACGGCGGCACGACCACCGTAATTCCGTTCTGCGCGCAGCATCGCGGCGACTCGCTTGCCGGGGTGCTTGCCGACTACCACGAGCGCGCGCGCGCGAAGGCCGTGATCGACTACGGCTTTCATATGATCATCGCCAATCCCGATGAGCACACGCTTGCAGCCGGCCTGCCGGCCGCGATCGGCGGCGGGGTGCGCTCGTTCAAGATCTACATGACCTACGAGCGCATGCGCCTGCATGACGAACAGATCCTCGAGGTCATGGCGGTGGCGCGAGAGCGCGGCGCGCTCGTCATGGTGCACGCCGAGAACCACGGCATGATTTCCTGGCTCGCGGGACGCATGCTGAAGCAGGGCAACACCCTGCCGCGCTATCACGCGATCTGCCACACGCGCGGCTCGGAAGCCGAAGCCATCAACCGCATCGTAGCGCTCGCCGAGCTGATGGATTGCCCGATCCTCGTCGTGCACGTCTCCACGCCCGCGGGCATCGAAGCGATCCGCCAAGCGCGCTCGCGCGGCCTGAAGGTTTTCGGCGAGACCTGTCCGCAGTATCTTTTTCTCACCGCGAAGGACATCGACATCGGCATCCACGGCGCGATGTTCTGCTGCAGCCCGCCGCCGCGCGACGAAGCCGCGCAAGCCGCCTGCTGGGCGGGCTTGAAGGATGGCGCGCTCCAGGTGTACTCGTCGGACCACGCGCCCTATCGGATGGACGCGAGCGGCAAGCTGCCGAGGGGCGAGAAAACGACCTTCAAGGAAATGGCGAACGGCGTTCCGGGCCTCGAGCTGCGCCTGCCGCTGCTTTTCACCTTCGGCTACCAGGCCGGCCGGCTCTCGCTCGGCGAATTCGTCAATCTCGGCTCCACCGCGCACGCGAAGATCTATGGGCTGTATCCGAGAAAGGGCGCAATCGAAATCGGTTCGGATGCCGATCTCGCGATCTGGGACTCAGAGAAACGCGTCACGATCGAAACCACGCGCGACAACACCGGCTACACGCCCTACAAGGGGCGCGAATTGACCGGCTGGCCGGTCACCGTCATCTCGCGCGGCGACGTGATCGTGGAAAACGGCAGGCTCGATGCCGAGCGAGGGCGCGGAAAGTTTCTCGCGCGCGAGCCCTGCGACGCGCTCCGGCCGCTCGGCCGGGACGTTCCCGAAATGCAGCAACTCAAGGACTGGAAGACACCGCTACAACCATGAGCCGAAATCTGAAGATCGCCGCCGCGCAGCTCGGGCCGCTGCAGCGCTCCGACACGCGCGCCGCCGCAACCAAGCGCCTCCTCAAGCTACTGCGCGAGGCGCACTCCATGGGCGCGAAGTTCGTCGTGTTTCCCGAACTCGCCCTAACCACGTTCTTCCCGCGCTGGTGGACGGAGGACCAGGCCGAGGTGGACCGCAGATATTTCGAGCCCGCCATGCCCTCGCCCGAGACACAGCCGCTGTTCGACGAGGCGAAGAAGCTCGGCGTCGGCTTCTACCTCGGCTACGCCGAGCTCGCCGAGGAAGCAGGCCGCACGCGGCGCTTCAACACCTCGATCCTGGTCGGCCCGGACGGCGCGATCGTCGGCAAGTACCGCAAGATCCACCTGCCGGGGCACGCCGAGCACAAGCCGCGGGCGCCTTTCCAGCACCTGGAGAAAAAGTACTTCGAGGTCGGCGACCTCGGCTTTCGCGTCTGGCGCTACCTCGACACCATCACCGGGATGCTGATCTGCAACGACCGGCGCTGGCCCGAGGCGTTCCGCGTGCTGGCGCTGCAAGGCGCCGAGATCGTGGCGCTCGGCTTCAATACGCCCAGCGAGAACCTGCACTACCCGGAGCCGCCGGCGCTGCGCGTTCACCACCACCTCATCATGGCGCAGGCGATGGCGTTGCAGAACGCGACCTGGCTCGTCGAGACGGCCAAGTGCGGCTATGAGGACGGCTTTCGCATGTTCGGCCATTCGCTGATCGTCGCTCCCACGGGCGAGATCGCGGTGCAAAGCGCGACCGAGGACGACGAGGTCATCTGCTTCGACTGCGACCTCGAGCTCGCCGCGAACCTGAAGCGGACCATGTTCAACTTCGCCGCGCACCGCCGCCCCGAGCACTACCGCTTGATCGTAGAGCGCGTGGGCGCCGAAGTCACGCCCGCGAACGGATAGCTGCTCAGAACTCCGGCGTAGCGTAGCCCTTGAGGCCGTCATAGAATGCCGCGGCGTCTTCGCAGAAAAAATCCCGCGTCAGCCCGGCCACGATGCGCGGCGCGGAGAATTTCATCGCGTTGATCGAACTGCCCGAAGGCCCGAAGCTCGCGGTGGCGCCGAACGTGAATACCCGCACGTTGCGCAGCCATGGCGCGCGCCCCGGGACCTTCTCGATCAGCTCGAAATCCGGCCCGAGATAGGGATAGCGCGCGAGCCGTTCGTTCTCCTCGCCTTGCGGCGGCGAATACCGGTCGCCCCAGGTCGCGATCTCCTGCGCGAATCCGGCCAGCTCCGGCCGCGCCGCCAGGTCCATCTCGAAGCCGGTGCCGGCGATCGCAAAATCGGCGCGCACTTCGCCCCGGGGCGTGACCCCGACCACGCCGCTTCCTTCCTCGCGCGCATCGAGCCAGGGCATGCCCTCGTGGAGAAAAAAACGCGCGTTCCGCGTGCAGCGCTCCCAGGTTTCCTTCGGCAGCGCCTCGCGAACCGTCAGGAGGTAATTCATGAAGCGCCATCGCCACGCGTCGTCCAGCTCCCGGAAGTGCCGGAAGAAGCCGTTGAACGAAAGGTACTTGTAGGGCTGCACGCGCTGCAACCGCTCGCGCCGGCAGTAGAGCCGCACCTCGGCCGCGCCCGCTTCGAGCGCCGCGGCGGCATTGTCGAATGCCGACGCGCCGGCGCCGATCACCGCGACCCTGCGGCCCGCGAGCCGCGAGAAATCGATTTCGTCGGCAGCGTGGGCGCGCAGATGCGCGGCAAGCCGCCCCAGCGCGGCCGGCATCCACCAGGCGCCGCTCGATTCGATGCCATGCGCGAGAACGATCTTGCGGGCATGGAGGAACTGCGCGCCGGCCTTGCGCTCGATCCTCGCGCGCAAAAATCGGGAACTCTCCGCCGGTTCGATGCCGGTCAGCGTCGTGCCGTTCTCGACCGGCAGCTCCAGCACCCTCCGATACCACTGCAGGTAGCCGTGCCAGTTCTCCTTCGCGATCTTGTCCAGGCGCGCGAAATCCTCCTCGCCCCATTGCGCCTCATGCCAGGCCTGGTAGGTAAGGCAGGCAAGGTCGAGATCGGGACCGGTCACCGTTTTCCACGAGCGCAGCGTTTTCATGCGGGCATAGCCGAGCCAGGGGCCTTCGCCGCCCGCCGGCGCGCGGTCGATGGCGAGGATCCGGTTCACGCGCTCGCGCCTGAGGCCGAAGAGCGTCGCGAGCCCGCCCTGCCCCGCGCCGACGACGAGCACGTCGAGCACCGGCGCGCCGTCGGGCCCGCGCCGGAGCGGCACCCAGTCGATTTCCGGATAGGCGATGAGGCGAAGGTCGCGCCGCAGCTGCAATTCGAGCGCGCGCAAGCCCTGCATTCGGGGGATCAGGCGAGGAGCACGCCGCTCAAGACCGTTCCCAGTTGAGACGCACGCGGCCGATCGCCATCGAGACCGCGGCCTGGGTCGGCTCGACCACCGGAATGCCGATCGCATCCTGCAACGGCTTTCTGTAGCGCGCCATTCCGGCGCAGCCCATCACCACGACGTCCGCGCCATGCTCTTCGCGCAGCTGCCTGCCCACCTCCGCCATGCGGCCAATCGTTCTCTTCTCGTCCGCAAGCTCCGTCACGCCCAGCCCCACCGGCAGTTCGGCGGCAAGGCGATCGGCGACGCCGAGCGCGCCGATATAGCGCAGGTGCCGCGGAATCGATTGCCTGAGGATCGCGATCACGCCGAACTTCTGCCCCAGAGTCAGAGCCGTGAGGATGCCGCACTCCGCGATGCCGAGCACGGGCTTTTTCGTCGCCTCGCGCAGCGAGTGAAGCCCCGGATCGCTGTAGCAGGCGATGACGAACGCGGCGGCGTCCCTCTCTCTTTCGGCTACGGTCCGGACCAGCGGCGCAATGACGCCATCGACGTGCTGCTGCGTCTCGATTCCGGGCGGGCCTTCATGCAGCGTCATGCACTCGATCGCAGGGCCGCCCGCCATGCGCAGCGGCGCCACCGCCTCTTCGATGCCGCGCGTGACGGCTTCCGAGGAGTTCGGGTTGACGACCAGGATGGTTGCGGCCACGGCGCGAGTTCAATCATATGCTGGAGTGGACGCCGGAGAAAGCGGGCAATGGCGCAGATCCGTGTTCACTGACGGATAGGAAAATCAATCCCGGCGGTTTCATTTGTTCTGCCGTTCGAGACGCGCGCACCACGGTTGCGGGCGAGCCAGGTTCGTGGATGCAGGCACATTGCGCGGTTAGCTCGGGTGTCGCGGGTTCGAGTACCGTCCGTTCCGCCAACTACTGCCGTAGTAGCCTCCAGATCCTTTCCGCGGTGAGCGGCGTGTCGAGGTGGCGTACGCCGTGGCCGGCGAGCGCGTCGACGGCGGCGTTGACGATGGCCGGCATGGACCCGATCGCACCGGATTCACCACACCCCTTGGCACCCAGCGGGTTGTTGCGGCAGGGCTGAGAAGTGTCGAGCTGGTGCTCGATGGGCGGCAGGTCGTCGGCGCGCGGCAGGCTGTAATCCATGAGCGAGCCTGTGGTGAGCTGGCCGGTATCGGGGTCGTGGCGCGCATGCTCGAGCAGCGCCTGACCGGCTCCCTGCGCGATGCCGCCGTGAATCTGGCCGCCGACGATCATGGGATTGACCGGGTTGCCGACGTCGTCCACCGCCGTGAATCGCACCAGGTTCAGAGTCCCGGTTTCGGGGTCGATCTCCACCTCGCAGACGTGGCAGCCGTTGGGCCAGCTCTCGCCCTGCACGGTGAACTCGGCCTCGACCACCAGCGCGCCGGCGGGTTCTGCCTGCGCCAGATCGAATATCGCGACGCTGCGATCGGTGCCGGAAATCGTGAAACGTCCGCGGGCGTAGGCGATGTCCGCTGGCGCTGCCTCGAGCTTGCGAGCCGCGCGCTCCAACGCCGCTTCGATGGTCTTTCTCGCGCCTTCTTCCACCGCGGCGCCGCCGACGTAGAGCGAGCGCGAGCCGACGCTGCCGAAGCCGGTCACGATGTCGGTGTCGCCCTGGGCGATCTCGATCGCGCCGGGAGGAAGATCGAACGCCTGCGCCGCAAGCTGCGCGTAGCTGGTTTCGAGACCCTGTCCCATGGCCTGCGTGGCGGACCAGACCGTGATGCGGCCTTCGGGTCGCACGATGACCCGCACGCGCTCGGTGAAGGCGTTGCCGCCGGTCCATTCGAGAAAGGTGGCGATGCCGCGCCCGCGCAGCTTGCCGCGCAGGGCGGAAGCCGCCTTGCGCTGCGGGAAGCCGTCCCAGTCCGCGAGGGCGGTTGCCCGCGCCATCACCCCGGCGAAGTCTCCCGAGTCGCAAGTATGACCGAGCACGTTGCGGAAGGGCATGCGCTCGGTGGCGGCGAAATTGCGCCGGCGGATCTCGAGCGGATCGAGTCGGAGCGCTCGTGCCGCGGCATCGACTATGCGTTCGAGGTTGTGGATGTTCTCCGGGCGTCCGGCGCCGCGGTACGCGCCAACCGGCGTCGTGTTCGTGAGCACGCAGTCGATGCGCAGATCGACCATCGGAATGTCGTATACGCCGCAAGCGACGTGCGGCCCGAGCACGCAATGCACCATGGCACCCGGTCCCCCGGAGTAGGCCCCGAGGTCCGCGAGCGTGTGCACGCGCAGCGCGAGGAATTTGCCGTCCGCGTCGAGCGCGAGGGACACGCTGGAGTACGCGGCCCGGCCGTGCGTGCCGCCGAGGAACTCCTCCCCCCGCTCCGCGCACCATTTCACCGGCGCCTGCAGCCTGCGGCTCGCATAAGCGAGGACCACGTCCTCGGGGAACACGGCGATCTTCATGCCGAAGCCGCCGCCCACGTCGCCGACCAGCAGCCGCAGCTGATCCGGCGGGATCTTCAGGACCGCGCCGGCAAGCGCGTCACGGCTTCGGCCCGGCGTCTGGAGCCCGGTGCGAAGCGTGATCCGGCCGGAGGCGGCGTCGTAGCTCGCTACGCTGGCGCGGGGCTCAAGCGCGAACGGAACCAGCCGCTGATGATCGACTTCGAGCGACACGACGCTGGCGGCGGCACTGAACGCGGCCTCGGCCGCGTCCCGGTCTCCGTGGCGGGCGGTGGCGACGATGTTGGCGCTGTCCTTCGCCGCCGTTTGCAGATCGCAGACACAGGCGAACTCGCTGTACTCGGGCTGCACGGCTTCGAGCGCGTCGAGCGCCTGGGCACGCGTGCGGGCGACCACCGCAGCGACGGCTTCGCCGGCGAAGCGCACGGTGTCCAGGGTCAAGGCGTGGCGGGCCGGAAACCTGGCCGGCGAACCGTCGGCGCGCTTGAACCCGGGCATCGCCGGAATGGGGCCGAGGCCGGCGGCCAGCAGGTCCCGGCCGGTGATTCATCCGCACTTCCGGCGCCAAGGTCAATTAGCCGAGCCACGCGAAAGGAGCCGAGCATGATCGAGTTGTACCACCACGGATCTTCCGTATGCGCTGCGAAGGTGCGCTTCGCGCTCGCGGAGAAGGGGCTCGACTGGAAGGGGCACTACGTCGACATCCTGACCGGCGAGCAATTCAGCGCCGACTATATGAAGCTCAACCCCAAGGCGGTGGTGCCGACCCTGGTGCACGACGGCAAGGTAATCGTCGAATCCACCGTCATCTGCGAGTACCTCGACGAGGTGTTTCCCGAACCGGCCCTGAAGCCGCAGTCGGCCTATGAAAGAACGAAGATGCGGCAGTGGACCAAGGCCGTAGACGAAGACGTGCATCCCGCCTGCGCCGAAATCACCTTTGCTTCCTGCCACCGCCACATCGTAGGGCGGCTGGGACCGGAAGGCGTCAAGAAGTTCCTCGACAGCACGCCGCCGCAGTCGGTGACGCCGCAGTGGCACGACCGCAAGAAGCAGATCGTGATGCAGGGATTCGATGCGCCGGATGTCGAGCGTCCCTTCAAGCTCTACGACCGCTACCTGCAGAAAATGGAGGACACTCTCAAGAACAGCAGATGGCTCGCCGGCGATGCATTCTCGCTCGCCGACGTCGGCATGACCCCTTACCTGAATCGGCTCGACATGCTCTGCATGCTGGGCGAATGGACGAGAACTCGTCCGCGTCTCGCCGAATGGTTCGAGCGCGTCAAGGCGCGGCCCGGCTTTGAGTCCTCGTTTCTGAGCTGGTGCCCGCCTGATCTCACCAGGGACCTGAAGACCTTCGGTACCATGAGCTGGCCCGACGTCAAGCGCGTGCTCAAGGCCGCCTGACCTATGCTCGAGCTCTATCACCATGGCTCCTCGACCTGTGCCGCGAAAGTGCGCTTCTTGCTCGTGGAGAAGAAGCTGCCCTACGAATCGCACTACGTCGACCTGCTCAAGGGCGAGCAATTTCGCCCGGAGTACCTGAAGCTCAACCCGATGGCGGTGGTGCCCACGCTGGTGCACGACGGCGAGGTACTTGTCGAATCGACCGTCATCTGCGAGTACCTCGAGGACGCGTTCCCGAAGGCGCGCCTGCGGCCGGAGCGACCCATGGACCTGGCGCGCATGCGAATGTGGACCAAGGCGGTGGACGAACACATGCAGCCGGCGGTGAAGTACATCACCTACGCCGCCTGCCATCGCCATATCCTCAAGCGCTTGCCGCCAGATAAGTTCGAGCAGTACATGAAAGGCCCGGAGGGGGCGGCCGACACGCGGGTCGCCGGAGACCCGGACTGGGCGCGCAACAAGCGCGCAATCGTGGAGCAGGGCATCTCCGCGCCGGGGGTGGCGCAGAAATTCAGGATGTACGACCGCTATCTGCAGAAGATGGAGGACGCTCTCGAGGACGGCCAGTGGCTGGCCGGCGGCAGCTTTTCCCTCGCCGACATCTCGCTCACGCCGTACGTGAACCGGCTGGACATGCTCGGCATGTCTGAGATGTGGACGCGCTCGCGGCCGCGGCTCACCGGCTGGTTCGAGCGCATCAAGGAGCGCCCGAGCTTCAAGCCGTGCTTCCTGGACTTCTGCCCGCCGGACCTGACGCACGACCTCAAGACTTACGGCACCCAGAGCTGGCCCGAGGTCAGGCGCATCCTCGCCTGATCGGGGGCCCGCCCTGAGCGAGGGACCGAATTTCGTTTTCGTGCTCGCGGACGACCTCGGCTACGCCGACGTCGGCTGCTACGGCGCGCGAACGCGCGTCACGCCTGCGATCGACGCCCTCGCGCGCTCCGGGCTGCGTTTCACCGACGGCTACGCCAACTCGCCGGTATGCTCGCCGACGCGCTTCGCGCTGCTGACCGGCAGCTATCAGTACCGCTTTCGCGGCGGGGTGGAGGAGCCGATCAGCGCTGCCCGCCAGAAGAACCCGGCTATGGCGCTGCCGCCGGGCACTCCGACCCTGCCTGCGCGGTTGCGCGCGGCCGGGTACGCAACCGCCCTGATCGGAAAGTGGCACCTTGGGCGGCCGCCGCACTGCGGACCGCTGCAGCATGGATACGAGGAATTCTTCGGACCGCTGGGCGGCAGCGTCGATTACTTCAGCTACGTCAACCGGTCGGGCATCCGCGACCTGTACGACGGCGACCGCGAAGTCGAGGCGCAAGGCTACCTGACCGATCTCCTTTCGGAGCGCGCAGTCGGGTTCGTGCGGCGCCAGGCGCAGTCGCGGCGGCCGTTCCTTCTCAGCCTTCAGTACACCGCGCCGCACTGGCCCTGGCAGACGCGCGAATCGGCCGCTTCATCACCCCGCTCGCTCACCCACACCGACGGCGGGTCGATCGCCACCTACTACCGGATGATCGAGCAGATGGACGAGGGCATCGGCCGCGTCATCCAGGCGCTGCGCGATGGCGCTCTGCTCGACAACACCCTCGTCGTCTTCACGAGCGACAACGGTGGCGAGCGCTTCTCGGACATGTGGCCGTTCATCGGCCAGAAGATGGACCTCCTCGAGGGCGGCATCCGCGTGCCGCTGATCGCGAGCTGGCCCACACGGATTCCGGCCGGCAGCACCACCGCCGAGATGGCGATCACGATGGACTGGGTCGCCACCTTTCTGGACGCCGCGGGTATTGCGCCGGAGCGGGGCCACCTCCTCGACGGTATCTCATTGCTGCCTGTGGTCGAGGGCCGCGGCACCGTGGGGGCGCGCGATCTGTACTGGCGCATGCATTATCGGCGCCAGGCGGCAGTGCGCTCCGGGCGCTGGAAATTCCTGCGGATCGGCGAGCACGAGTACCTGTTCGACCTTGCCGCCGATCCGCGCGAACGCGCGAATCTGGCGCAGCGGCATCCGCAGCGGCTCGCCGACCTGCGACAGCGTTTCGCTGCCTGGGAGGTGAGCATGCCCGCCATCCCCGGCGACGCGCAATTCCATCTCGCCTATACCGAGCGCGATCTTCCCCGAGGCTGGGGGTAGAAGTCGCGCCTGGCGCCAGATCGGCCTGTGAGCCACGGTCAACTTCGCGCCAACAAAAAACCCCGGCACTCTTTCGAGCCCGGGGTTTCTTGCTTGCTGAAGATGGCCTGGCGGTAACCTACTTTCGCGTACGCGATTGCACACTATCATCGGCGCAAACCCGTTTCACGATCCTGTTCGGGATGGGAAGGCGTGGGTCCAGGCTGCTATGGCCGCCAGATAGAAGGTTGAAGAAGTGAATGATGGGTACGAGATCGCGCCAAGCGCGTCACCACAACCGTCAATGCTCACGGTTATAGGGTCAAGCCGCACGGGCAATTAGTACGGGTTAGCTCAAGGCCTCACGGCCCTTGCACATCCCGCCTATCAACGTCCTGGTCTAGGACGACCCTTCAGGGGAGTCGAGCCCCCGGGAAGTCTCATCTTGAGGCAAGTTTCCCGCTTAGATGCTTTCAGCGGTTATCTCTTCCGCATATAGCTACCCGGCGATGCCACTGGCGTGACAACCGGTACACCAGGGATGCGTCCACTCCGGTCCTCTCGTACTAGGAGTAGCCCCTCTCAAACTTCCAGCGCCCACGGTAGATAGGGACCAAACTGTCTCACGACGTTTTAAACCCAGCTCACGTACCACTTTAAATGGCGAACAGCCATACCCTTGGGACCGGCTACAGCCCCAGGATGTGATGAGCCGA
>Ga0247727_10008000_pt1 | contig 19816 bp, 16 predicted proteins | sample WisWelCaveWW1625_FD_202498 | JGI IMG/M metagenome (GOLD analysis project Ga0247727, IMG submission 202498) | Biofilm microbial communities from Wishing Well Cave, Virginia, United States - WW16-25 | ecosystem: Environmental > Aquatic > Deep subsurface > Groundwater > Cave microbial mat | place... | reverse complement strand
CTGAGACGCAATGATCTACTCATATCTGTTTTCTAAAACTCTGCGCCTTTGCGTCTTAGCGGTTTAATTCTTTTGTAAGAAAATATCACAAACAGCTTGCTGTATTCCACTCTGATCGCGCGTGACTCTCATCACCGGATTATTATCCCTCTTCGCCCAGCGATGCCATTCCGGCGTCATCCGTGGATCGTTATCGAAGACCAATTGAAACCGGCGCAACGAGTAACCACCGGCCGTAACTTCGAAATGAATGTGCGCCGGGATGAATCGCAGCGGATCCGACTCCGGAATATCTTTTCGTGGGAATGGATATCCGCCGGGTCGAACCGTGCGAAACTCGTAACGGCCATCCGCGCCGGTCACCATCATCCCGAAAAGCCGCGAGTTGGGTTCGTCCATGCGGCGAGTCGCGGCGTCCGATGGCGAATAGCAGCCGTGAGCATCGGTTTGAAAAACGAACACTCGCGCGCCGGCAACGGGTTGGCCGTCTTCGCTGCGAACGGTCCCGGAGATGATGAGTTGATCGCCCGGCTCATCGGGTGGAATGAGAGTCGCTGTGGACTTGAACGCACGCGACTTGATGACCTCGCGTAATTTTATACTTTCGCTTCGACTCAAAGAGTTGGGAGTTGCCAACAACAAGTGAAGCATTCGAAACGCCGTCTCACTATCTGAACCGGCTTTCACCACGGATTCCAACTCTTGCGCCACCTCGTTAATTCCCTTCGCTGCGATGATCGCTTTCAGGCTGTCGGCAAGCTGACGATCCTGCGCGTGCAATGAAAGCGTCAATAGGAAAATAAGTCCGCCAAGAATCTTAGTGATTTTCATTTTCTCGCAGCAGAAGAAATAGCGGCAATCCCAGCGACACCCCAACCGCGAGGTTTGCGATGATGCAAAGCCACCAAAATTTTACCGCTCGTTTGCGGGTTTCAAAGTAGATAAACACCCACAGAGCCAGCGATGAGATGATTACGTCGGCGCCGAAAAACGATGAAATTGGATTGGTGAATAACTGGCTGACGAAAATTGGGATGTCCAAGCCGTTGGCTAACACAAACGGCACGAAAAAATAATAGGGAAGAACGAGACCTAGCACGCAAAGCAGAGCGTAAATCCACTTCATGTATGTGCTCCTTTGAATTTACCGAGAACCCACCCGCGTGCCTGGCAGAGGAACGAGCCATGCGCTGATTGCCAGCGCCGTTACCACGGCCGCCAACAGGTAAAAGAGCAGGGCGTATGATCCGGTCCGCTCGACGCATTCCGCGAGCAGCAGTGGCCCAATCGCGGATGCCAGCACCGTGAGTGTCTGAGCCGCTCCCTGAATTTTGCCAAGATGAGCGCGGCCGTAGGTGCGGCTCCAGAATGAAAAAAAGATCACCGTCACGAAACCGCCGGCCAGGCCCATGACCAGCGCGTAGAGCCACACGTGCGACTCGGTGCGAACGTGGGGCAGCGCCAGCAGCGAGCCCGCAAGCAGGCTCATCGCCAATGTCATTAGCCGGTTCATCGACCATTTCGCTGTCAGCCAGCCGCCGAGAAAATTTCCGAAAAGTCCGGTCAGCGCCACGATCACCAGACTGCGGTGAAAGGTAAACGCATCGAAGCCGCGCTCGGCTAAAATCGATTCGTTGAACAGCGCGATGCCGGAAGCAACCAATCCATAGATGGAGCTGGCGAGGGCGAAGACCCAGAACGCCGGCGTGGAAAGCGCCTGCCAGAGGGTGTAGCCGATCCCTGCATTTTCCGGCTCATCTTGAGTCTGCTTCTTGCCGTCGATGGCAAGGCCGCAGGATTCCGGGGTGCGCCGCACCAGCAGCCAGCTTGCCGGGACAAGCGCCAGCAGCAGCGACCAGCCGAGAGCGGCCCACGCCGCGCGCCAGCCGCTGTTCACCACCGCTGCGCCAACGATCGGGAACGCCGCCATAAAACCAATGCTGAGGATGATCGAATAGATGGCCATCGCCAGGCTGAGCCGGCGTTTGAACCACTGGCCAACAATGGTCAGACTGATGACCGACAGCGCGCTTTGTCCAAACCCGCGCGTCAGAGTGATCAGCGTCGCGAGCAGAATGACGCCGGTAGTTCCGCTCATCACCAACACGACTGCGGCGAGCAGAAAAGCCACCATGGTCAGCACAATGCGGCTGCCGAAGCGATCCACCAAACGGCCCACGCCGAGGCAGAAGAGCGATCCGATTAGCGTCGCCCAGAGATTGATTTGCGCAAACAGCACGCGGTCGATTTGCAGATCCGCAAGCAGCGGCTCGGTAATTAGTCCTAGTCCCTGCGTGCGTCCCGGCAGCGTGCCGACCATTGCGGCTGCGGCTACGGTGACGTTCACCCAGCCGTAGTAAAATCGCAAACGCGCCGGGCCAATGGCGGGACGGGGTAATTCTGTGCTGATTGATTCCATGAATGCCTGTAAGGTTCAACAAGATTTATGATGAATAGAAAGGATGTTTGCTAAATACGGTAGGGTGTTTGGGAAGATTCAGAATTGATTGAAAAATAGGGGGTGCGGAAGGATTACTACTTTTGGATGCAACCCCTGGTTGAGTTACACTGCGATCTTTAGAAAAGAGTGGGGATTTTACTTTTGGCCATTTCCCCTTTATGTTCTTTGGTACCGTTTCCGTTCGCCCGTATTTTCTTTTTCTCCACAGACGTTAGCTGAGGCGGGAACAAATTTGCCGCGTCAATATCACGTATGCTCTGAATTTTGTCGAGAAAATATGAAACATAGTAGCCTTTATAAATCGAAGGCGTTACAAATGAGAGTTTATCTTCTGCTATCGCGGCATACGTTGGGTCAAGCTCAATTCCCACATAATGCCGCCCTAATGCCTTGGCGGCAATGGCTGAAGTTCCAGTTCCTAAAAATGGGTCCAGCACGATGTCACCGGCGTCTGTACTCATTAGAATAACGCGCTCTAACAAGGGGACGGGCAATTGGCAAGGGTGTTCATCGCGCCGGACGCTGTGTCTTATACGATGAATGTCAGTCCACACGTCGCTAACCAATGCCCCAAAGGGGTGCATTTGGTCTTTCTTGCCTCCATAATCTTTCAAGTAACTATTGCAGGTGCGGCACTTGCGATGAGGAGCGCGTATCTCGTAGAACTTAAAACCCTTAGGCTTCTTGGCGTAAAATAAGATGCCGTAATGTGCTGGCAAAAGAGTTTTGCCTAAGGGATTGCTCATCGCATCCCATGAAATCCAATGCCGGAAATAGGCAATGTCGTTTAGAATGCTGGCGTAATAGGTGAGCCATTTAGGGATATTATGAATAAAAATAGAGCCTGTCGGCTTAGTAACACGAACCAACTCACTTAGCCATTGCCTGCACCATTGCAAATACTCTTCCGCTGGTCTTTGATCTTTGTAAGAAGTATATTTTTTCTCCAAGTTAAAAGGCGGGTCAGCAAAACTCATATCCACGCTGTTATCTTCAATTGTAGATAAAACTTTGAGACAATCGCCGCTAACGACTTTGTCAAGATAGTTTTCCAACATGAACGCTACCCCTCCACCACACCGTTCGGTGGGTTAACCTTAAAATATTTGCGCGGAACGTATCTGCAGACTATCGCTTCCAATTGTTCAAGCGTTTTCATATTCAAGCAAAAGTCACAGCCTTTGTAAAGTTTCTTGAGGTCGGAACGCCTTGCAAGCCAACCAGCCCCATCTATGACATTCACAAAAACTCGTTGGTGTGAATGCCTGATGTTTTCACCGACGATTTTCTGATACATGGCTTGCTGTTCATTTGCCCGTGCTGTTTGACCGCTTGACGTAGTCTCCATGTACGAAACCATTATTATTACATAAGGCTCTTCAAGGGTAGGGATTGCATGATCAATTTCCTTACCCAACAGGCTGACTTGTCCGCGCTCGTAAGCAACTCCATATTTTTCTACTATGCCATCGAGAATATTCCGTATCTTGCTCTCGACAAACTCCCCTTTCTGATCAGTGTATTCACCCGTCAGTTTCTTTCTAACAATATTCCCAATAACATTCTCGTCTCTGATAACCTCCGGCCAGTTAGAAGGAAGTGAAAGTTGGTCAAGATAAAAATCGGCTACCTGCTCGGCGAGCAACTTGCTGTCCCGGCCCTCCAGAAATAAGCGGGCAACAATTTCCGCAAAAGTATCATCCGATCTTATCTTTCGATACACTTGTTCAGCCTTCCACTCCGAACCATAATCCTGCGCTGCGAATCGTTGTGCCGTCAAAATCCGCAAAAATTTTTCTTGCGACAGGTTTGTTAGAGCAAGCAGAACGCCCAAAAAGTTTTCGTCCTTTCGGAGAAACTGTCTGAGGTTGTTTGCTGGGTCCACATCGGGCTGAAAATTGAGCAGTTCTTTGACAATAGCCCTGACACGCTCTCGCATCTGATTTTCAAGTTCGGGAATTTTGAGAAGAGGAGTACAAGTCTTTATGAAGTCATCGAAACTCGGTTTGCGATTTAAAGTTACCATAGTCGATAGTTCTGAATAAGAAGTCTGAGTGTAGACTTTCCCGATCTTGTTTTCGATTTATACAAAACTCACAAATGAATGTCAACATAATTTCTCACGCCGGCTCCTGACTCAACACATTGAGCTGCGCTTCGAGCACTTTCTGCCGGCGGATCTTTCGCACCACTAACCGCAGGTTGTCGCACTCTACGATCTCGCCTACAGAGATTGATTTGCGCAAATAGCACGCGGTCGATTTGCAGATCCGCAAGCAGCGGCTCGGTGATCAAGCCGAGGCCCTGTGTGCGGCCAGGAAGCGTGCCCACCATTGCCGCCGCGGCGACGGTGACGTTCACCCAGCCGTAGTAAAATCGCAAGCGCGCCGGGCCAATAGCGGAACGGGGTAATTCGGTGCTAATTGATTCCATGAAAACCCCTGTGAATTCAGTAAAGTTTTTGAATATTTCAGAAAGGGCTTGTGCTAAATACGGCAGGGCGTTTGGGAAGATTCAGAGAATTTAGATGAGAATCTAACGCGATCATCAGCGGACTCGAAGGTGCAGACGGTAGAATGCAACAGAACATTGAGCGAGCACAGTCGTGGAAACTATGCCCGCGTTGTCCGCGTCGACTGCATGAACTGTTAGCGCAGTGTTTGTCTTTCACCACGAACTTTATGTCTACATTACAATACAACTTTTTTATACTTTTATTTGGCTCTTTCAAAATATGTTGAATTAATCCTCATTTGGTACAATTCAAATCTATGTCCTTTTGCAATAAATCACCAGCTTTTATGTCAAAGTTGTCTCCCTGTGCAATTAGTAAGACGGTTGTTTTCAGAGCCCCCTCCGCGATTATCGCTTTAACTACTACTTTGGTAATCAGACAGCCAGTATTAGTATTGGCGATAGTTTCATTGCATGGCAATGTGCTGTTTTTCTGGAAGTTTGCTCTCACCAGGATATAATATTTGCCTGGTATTACTTCAAATGAATAGCGTCCTTGCATATCAGTAGTAGTTTTGGCAAAGATATTTTTTTTGTAATTTTCGTCCCTTAGCAAACGATTTACATTATCGAATGTCGGTTCATTGATTTTTTCATTCTGCGACATTGCGTATTTCAAAAAAACAACGGCACTATCAATTGGCTGGCTTGTATCAGAGCGAAGGACATTACCCTCAATTTTACCTATTTTTTTCTTATCAGAGAGTTCTGGGGCCCATGCAACGGAGATCATTTCAATGAGTATTTCATCACAATCTGCATTCATATATGCTAAGCCACATGGGGCATCAGACGGATCATCCCAGTAACCTTGAGAGATTTCCTTGTCTGGGGCATGTTTACCACGGAATCTTTTGTAGAACTTGGTTTTGCCGAAAATCTTTAAAGTGATGTTACCATATACCTCTGCCCCAGTGTACTGCAAGCCGTAATTCGTGTATATTCCACCAAGCGCCTTCCCATCTACATTAATCTCAACAAATGCATCATAAGGTTCCTCATTTACTACTCTAAATCCTGCTGTTTCAAAAAATATTCTTGCATCGTCTTTTATATTAGCTAAACCGTTGTCGCACCCCCTTAATATAATCAGATTTCTTGACTATGATCTTTATAATCTTAAATTTCTTAAGGCAATTCTCTGCCTCTTCAGCAAACTTACCATTGGGGTATTCTCTCAGATATTGCTCAAAGGCTGGTACCTTGTTGATATTTTTGGCATTTTGGAAATAGAGCAGTTGTGTCCGCGCCCTCGCAGTATCTGCATGCTGACCACTAGGGTATTTTTCCAAGAACTCTTTGTACGCATCAATAGTATTTTTCAAGTCAGTATGTTTCCAACGTACTTCCTCAGTTTTCTCGCATCCAATGAATAGAATAAAACCCAAATAATAGATCACAAGAAATTTGCTGAATTTCATTTTGATTCCTCCTCCTTAGATACCAACTTTCTCAATGCCAAATTTTCATCTATGCGACGAAGGTTGGTTATACAACTCGCATAACCAACTGCCCAATCCGTTGCCAAAGAGAGAGCTTTGTGAGATTGCTTTCCCCATTCATAACCCCTCAATAACGAAACCTCTCACGCCACCGCCTCCGGACTCAAAACACTCAGCTGCGCTTCCAGCACTTTTTGCCGGCGGATTTTACGCACCACCAGCCGCAGGTTGTCGCGTTCTACAATCTCGCCGCCATGCACCGGCTCTCCCAATTGGCTCTCCACCCAGTCGGCCAGCCGCTTGCCGTCGCTTTCGGGGGAATTGGGGTTGAGCGCCACGCCGGTCATTTCTTTCAGGCGCGCCAGAGTGACGCCCCCGCCAACCACCCAGCCGGCACCGGTGCGCACCACGTGCGCCGGCAGCTTATCGAACTCATCTTGAATATCGCCAACCAGCTCTTCCAAAATGTCTTCCAGCGTGATCATGCCGACGACCCGCCCGGCGTTATCTTTGATCAAAGCGATGTGGGTGTGTTCGTGCATTATCTTTTCTAAGCCAGCGGCGATGGGCATGGTGTCCGGCAAGCTCGGCATCGAGCGCAGAATCGCCCGCACCGAAGGTTGATGCGGCGCGAGGCGCATGTGGGAGACGATATCCTTGAACGTTACGTAGCCGATGATGGCCTGCGGGTCGCCGGGGTGCTCGGTGACCGGAAAACGCGTGTGCATGTCGAGATGCGCGGCCAGCAGGCTGTCCATCAGCGAATCGTCGGCGTTGAGCATGCTGATCTCATCTGCCGGCAACATGATGGTCTGCACCGGACGGCTTGAGAGGGCGGCGGCGCCGAGGATAATGCCCTCCTCGCGCCGGCCAATCAGCCGTAGCGCCCGCGCCATAGTGGCGATAGCGCGCAGCTCCCGCAACTCCATGGAGTCCGAATGTTGATGGCCGCTGAGCTGCGGCCGCCAGCGCCGCTCACCCCACCGCACGATGGTTTTTACACCCATTTCGAACAGCCAGACTACCGGCCAGAAAGTGTAGGAGAACCAGCGCATCACCGGCGACAATTTCAGACACAGCCATTCTTTGTTGCGCAGCGCGAAAACTTTTGGAATCAATTCGCCAAACATGATGGTGATGACGGTGAGCGGCAGTACTACAAGGGCGATTGAAATGAAATCTGCCCAGCCCGGCGCGACGCCGAATTTCATGCGAATGATGGGCTTGAGTTTTTCCTCGGCCCCGGCGCCGCCGGTGGCCGCGGCGATCACTCCGACCAACGTGATGCCGACCTGCACCACCGCCAGGCTTGCTTCCATTTTTTCTTTCATGTACAACGCGGCCTTGGCGCCGGCGCGATTTTCCTGCACTAGAATTTGCAGCCGCGCCAGCGAGACCGACGCCAACGCGATTTCATAACCGGCGAACACGCTGTTCATCGCGACCATCGCCAGCATGACGATGATTTCAACACCTAACATGGCATCCTCAAATTTTTCTCCAGAAACGATTTCATACGATCATAGTGCCATCCTTTCCAATAAACGCGACCGCAAGACTGGCACGTGAAAAACTCCTCATGATCGCGGGCAGCGCCTGAAGGCAGCTTGTGCGTTACTTCCGATTTGGCGACGCTGGCGATTAAACCGTTGCACACTAAGCAGCGCCGGAATGGCGAGATGAGCGAATATAAATGAAAGTGCTGTAGCACTTCGGAAATTTGTTCGTCGGGACTGGTGGCGCGCAGCCAGTAGCCGTGGGTCACTTCTTTGTTTTTTAGAATCCCACGATCGCGCGTCAAAATGACTCGATTCTCCGCGCTGGCGATTTTAATGATTTCTTCATCGCCGTAATCGTTTCGATAAAGCGTATCGAATCCCAAGAGTCGCAGCCGCCGCGCCAGCTTGCCGAGTTGAACATCGAGGATGAAGCGCGGATCGCGCAGCGGACGCGGACGCAGGCGAACAACGGGCGAAATGTCCAGCGTTTCGAACGTCGGGTACACCGCCACGCGGTCGCCGGGCCGTAGATGATAATCGAATCCCACGGAGCGCCCGTTCACGACGATCAAATCTACCTCGGTGTGAGGCACGCCGATGGCTTCGATAGCATCTTTGATCACCGGCGCGCCGATGGATTCGATGGGCATCGTCATTTTACGCTTTTCGGCGGGGAGAAAGTCGTTGAGCTCTTCATAGAATCGAAAGTGTGCGGTTTTCGGAGTCATTTATGCCATCTTGAATGTAGGGGTCGCATAATATGCACCCGGGTAATTCATGAATTACCCCTACTAATCCGGAGAACGTGCGCACAAATGAAGATAGCCCTTCGGCAAAAACGCCTCAGAATGACATTGTTCAAAAAGTGATCGCCGCGCCCACGATGGGAACCACGTTCGAACGCAACCCGCCGTCGTTCAGAGGCACCAGGATATTGGCCATGATCAGCGCACGCTGCGATGGCGCGATTTTGAACCCAACCGAGGCATTCCAGGTATTATCGCGTTTGTATTCCGGAATGTTACTCAGATCGATGTCTCGCTCGAAACGCGCTGGCCCCTGGCGGTCCTGGTTGAAAACAACGCGGCGGGTTCCCGGAAACAGCGAGATGGTTTTATCCGCATCGAGATCGTATTCGCCGAAAATGTCCAGCACGAAGGTCGCCTTTGCTCCTAATTTCTGATCGAAGCCGGCGAATAGCTCAACTGCTTCGCTTTCAAAATCCGCGCCGCGATAATTGTAACTGAGATTCAAATGCGGCGAGAAGGCGCCTGATTTTCTGGACATGATCCATGAAAACCTGGCGTTAGTTTTGCCGGTACCCAGAAAATCCTCTTTTTTGCCAGTGGGAAAACGAATATCAACCAGCGCCGCGAGATCGAGTTTTTTGTCTCGCAGGAAAGCGTACTTTAGTTTCACCGCGATGTCGCCGAGACCGGTGGCGCTTTCGTCATATACGAAACCGTCTTCCAATACAGGATGAAAAGGATCAAAAACAAAATTAGGATCTGATGGATCTATAAAACCATTGGCCGCGGCCCCGGCCTCTAAAAACGAGGTGCTGTTAATCACCGCCCGTGCACCTCCCTGGATACTGAGATTGATGATGGGCACGGCCACACCGACATCCAATTTCGAAGTGACGCCGTAGGTGGCAAACGCCACGAAGGTGTTGGCGTCGATATCGAGATTAGGGAAGATGTCGATGCTTTCGGTTTCCACGGAAAAATCGCCCAGCGTGCCGTCGCCGCTGAGATCGTCGGAAGTCAGTGTGAAACGGATATCATCCAACGCCAATCCGCGGAAGCTGGCGAGGCTGTAATGGGCAAAATTAAAACCGACATTCAGTTTGCGGCTGCCCACGGTCTCAGCGGTTTCGGAATAAATGGGGCCGAGGCTTTCGGTGATCATGGTGGGGTCGCCGGCCGAAAGATCGAAATAAATACCGGCCACAGTTGATGTCAGTGGAAACGCCGCGACGTTGCTGGCAATCATGTTGTTGAAGGCTGGCACCAGCACGTTGTTGGCCTCGATGGCTCTTTGATCAAAGGCGCGGCCAAACGGCGTTTCCGAAGTCAGATGCTCGCCCAAAAAAGTGTTGAACATCCTTGCAAACGTTGTATTAAGTTGGGCGTGACCCGTGGTGGTCAAAAAAACCACCATCAGTGTCGAAGCAAAAAAACTGGGTAAACGAAACGGTTTCATTGTTTCCTCCTCCGGAATGAGGAGCTGTCCAAAAAGGTACCTGTCATTGCGAGCGAAGCGAAGCAATCTCACGATTTTGTGCTCAAATCATGGGATTGCTTCGTCGCTATCGCTCCTCGCAATGACAATTTCCTCCCTTTTTGGACAGCTCCGGGTTTGATCAGCAGACTACTCTGATAGAATGCAAAATGCTCACAACTCTCTCTCACCGCTCTACCACGCTGGCGATCTTCCACTCGCTGTTCACCTGTTCCAGCGTCCAGTTGTACCACTGGGTCAGCTCCTGTTCACGATTTTTGTTGTCCGTGTACTGTAGGCGAAACGAAAGCTCCACCGAGGGGTTAGCGCCATTGAGATCCTTATTTCCGATCGCAACTTTCGCGCGGCGATTTTTGGAATACTGAAATAGAGTCGCCCACTTTTTCTCCTGCGTTGGCAAGAAGCTGCCGTACAGTGATCTTAGAGAATTCAAATCCCCCTGTTCGACACTGGTTTTAAATTTAGCTGTCAGCTCTTCGACGATGGCTCCAATATCTTCGTCCCGATTATTGGCGGCGTTCGCAAGCGCTGAAAATAATTTTGCGGCCGCCTCGTAACCGGAGAGCGCCCGCGGAAAATTGCCGTCCTCGTAAGCCTGATCGGACTTCTCTTCGAACAACACCGCCTCGGAATATCGTTTATCGCGCTGGTTAGCCGTCGGAACTTTCTCTTTTTCCGCCAGCATGATTTTTTTGGATTCTTCCGCCTGCGACTTTTGATTTTTTACAACTTCAGAAATCGTATCACGAGCTTTGGAATAACGGTCTGCGGCTTCGTTATAACTAGCCATTGCTAAGAGCCACTTATTCTCGGCAAAGGCTTGATCGCCGGCATTTTCTAAATCCAGAGCTTGTTGATAAAGCGGCTCGGCGGCTTTGTCTTCAGCGCGACCGCTCACTTGCATTTTGGCAGCGTCCATATTTTGACGGGCTCGTTCCGCGCCTGATTTTTGCTGAGCTACGGTCGCATCGGCCGCGGTTTGTTTTCCTTCGAGTACGCTCGGCAGCTTTTTTTCAGAATCGGCCTGCCTTTGCAGGTCCGTTTTCTCGGTCTTCGGCGGAGTCGAATTTTCGATCTTGCCGGCGACCTCCACTGCTTCGGTTTTGAGACTGTCCTTCTGCTGCAAGGCGGAAGGGCTGGTCGCGCGCATTGCAACGCGTTCCTCTTTGAAATTTTTTATCAGATACCAACCACTAACTCCTGCCAACGCGCTGGCAATGAGCATGGTCACCCAAATCGATTTGGAGGAAAACCGGCTTCTGAGCCGTTTTGGACCTGCATCGGATTGCTTACCAAAGGTTACGGTTTTTAAAGGCTTCTTATTAGCTGGTTTGATTTCGGGCCGTTTTTCCTTTTCAAGTGTCTCCGTGAGATCGTGGATAATCTCCGCGAAATCCGAGTAGCGCTGCTCAGGATTTTTCTCCAAACATTTTGATATTATATCTTGCAGGTCTGCTGCCGCATTGGAATCCGCAAGGGTGAGCGCCTTTGGTGGTTCGTGAACGATATTGTAGAGCACGGCTTCGAGGCTTTCGCCCTCGAAGGGTTTTTCGTAAGTGAGAAGTTCCTGCAGCAGCACGCCGAACGAGAAGATATCCGAGCGCTTATCGATTTTTTTCCCTCGGCCCTGTTCCGGCGACATGTAAAACGGCGTGCCTAACATCATGCCGGTCTGGGTGACGGTGCGGGTTTCGATGCGGGCGATGCCGAAATCCATAATCTTGACCCGGCCGTTTTCCAGAATTTTGACGTTCTCGGGTTTGATATCGCGGTGAATAATGTGCTGGTCATGGGCTACTTTCAATCCGCGGGCGATTTGAATGGCATAGTCGAGTTTTTGCAGCAGAGAAACTGGCTCGCGGCTTTCAATGAACGCGCGCAGATCCGTGCCGTGGAGAAACTCCATCACGATGAACGGCTTGCCATCGCTTTCCCCGACGTCATAAAGGGTCGTGATGTTCTCGTGGGAGAGTTTTCCCAATGATTTGGCTTCGCGATAAAAACGCTCTTTGATCTCTGGATAATCGAGACCAGGATCAAGAATGAGCTTGATGGCGACCTCCCGCTCGATTACCGGGTCGTAAGCTTTATAAACGACACCCATGCCGCCTTTACCAAGCACGGATGCAATTTCGTATTTGCCGATCTTTTGCATGAGAAGAAAACTGATTAGAGTGTGGCAATTTAACTTTAAAAAATAGAGAGAGTCAAGATCATATTTTGGAAAATTATTCGAAATGGCGAAGGTTGAGAATGGATTGTCTTGGCACGACCGTGCACTAAGGATGGGGATTACTAAAAATCTGACGGAATGCACGAGACAAGTAAAGCTAACATATTTTGATAAAAAAACAAACTGCGGCACTCAAACGATTGACTAATGTGTTTCGGTTGATTAGATTGCGATTCGTTAGCCAATTACGGAGGAAGAGGCCATGAAAAAATTTATTACGCTCGTCATCGTATTAATGGGTTTAGCAGAGTTGACCGCCCAGCCAATCTGGCTCGATCAAACGCAGCCGCGCGCCATCGCGCTGGAAGTCCTCAAGCCCAACCAACCCAGAAAGGATAATACAACATTTTTGTCCACTACACTTTTTTTATCCTTGCGGCTCGGCATCAGCAACAATCTGGTGTTGGTGGGGGAATTGCCGTTGGCCTATGTCAAGCAGGATTTCGATAATGCACCTGAAAATTCCGAAACGCAAATCGGCAATCCCTATGTTGGCCTCGAGCTGGCTCGCGGAGATTCGCCGATATTTTTCGAGTTTGGCGCACGCGTGCCGCTGGTGGCGTCCGAAAACCCGGCCACGTTTTTCGGTCAATTAACCGATGCCGATCGGCTGGAAGCCTTTGCGCCCGACGTCACCTCCCTGCTTGCCGCCATCAATTTTCAGAATGTGTTTCCCCCTAAACAGATTTTCCTTCGTGCACGTGCCGGCGCGCTATTGTCGCTGAGCACCGGCCGGGGCGTTGAGGAGTTGCTTAATATTGGCGATGACTCTGAGCTTTTCTTTTTATTGAGCGGCCAGGCCGGGTACGACGGCAAATGTCTGTTTCTTGGCGCCGGCTTGACAGGCCGCCTCGTTCTCACCCAGGAAGGTAACATCGGACGGCGAACGTTTTTGCAGCTCGGCGCCAACGCCCGCTTCAAATTGGGGAGATTCCGTCCGGGGTTGCATTTCCGGCTGCCGCTGGAAGAAGACCTGAAAGAGGTATTGGACTTCGTTGGCGGGGTTAGCTTAAGCTATAATTTCAAATAGGATCTTCTTCCTCAAATACGTTGTTGAGTTTGTATATTTAACTCTGTCAAGGTTTGAACCCTGACAGAGTTTTAAAAATTCTGCCCACCTCAAGCAGCATAAATCATTTCACGAAGTTTTTGAGCACTCATTTCGGCTAACAATTTCATCCTTAAACCATAAGGGGCGAAAAAAATGAACAGCTCACGGAAGACCAAGCGGGGTTACCCATTTTCTCTGTTGATGTTCCTCACCGTACTCCTCACTTTTCTGAACATTGGGATTGTGTTTCCACAGAATCCCAATTCTGGAACGACCACCACCGGCCAGGTTTTGACCGTTCACATCACCTCGCCAGCGGACGGCGCCGTCTTTCCGGGACCGTCATGCGTAACGGATGTCACCGGCGTGGTGACGCTCAGTTCGGCCGCGCGCACCAACGTCAGCGTGCTGTACGTCATTGACGTTTCCGGCAGCACTGCCGACCCCTTCGCCTTTCCGCCCGTCGATGTCAACGGCGATGGCAGCATCAATGCCGGCGACGATTTCAACGGCGACGGCAGCAACGGCGATATCCTTGACGCCGAAATCGCTGGCGCGCTGGCGCTCAACGCCAGTATCCACAATTTTGACGAGGTGAGCGTCGGAATGATCGCCTACGCCAGCCGCGCCGCCAGCGCCGACGTCAGCCCAGCCGCTGGATTTCAGAATTTTGCTACGCCGCCACAATTGGATTCTCAGCCGAACAACCTTCCGGATATCGAAGAAGTGTTGCGCTCGTTGGATTCGCACGTGCTGCAGGGCGGCTCCATCGATCTGTTCACGCCGATTTCGCGTGACTCATTGGGAAACAGCACCAATTTCGAAGCAGCGTTGCAAGCGATGATTGCGGCATTTGCCAGCCGTCCCACGGACGAACAGAAGCTGGTCTATTTTCTGTCCGATGGCCGCAACGAAATCGGCGGAGCGATCACCGATGAAATCACCCAGGCCGCCGGCGCAGGAATCGTCATCAACACAGTTGGCATCACCGGCAGCTCCGACCCCACTCTGCTCACGCAAATCGCGCAAGGAACCGGTGGCAGATTCACGCAAGTCAACAATCCCGCCGAATTACGGGTCGCGCTTCCAGCGATTCCCCTGGTCGGCATCGCCGCAGTCCGGGTCAATGAACAGCCGGTGGCGCTCAGCGGCATCGGCACATTTTCGACGACGGTTAACCTTGCCGGCGGAGCAAACGTTATTTCCGCGACGGCCATCGCGAGCGATCAGACCAGTGTGACCGCCAGCATTTCTGTGAGCTGCGGCTTCGAACCGTTAATCTGCGAATTGGAGATCATCGAACCGCCGGAGGGTTTGCTGATTTGCGGCGACCAAGTGACCGTGCGGGCGGTTTCGCGCGTCAGTGGCGGAATTGCGCCCGTTGCGCGGGAATGTATGATCAACGGCGTTCCCGTGACCTCGCCCAACGATACGTTGACGGCGGCGGTGACGGTCGGCGCCGACAACCGGCTAACTGTCATCTGCATCTATACCGACGCGCAAAATAACAGCGCCAGATGTGAGGCTGCGATCACGGTTCGTCGACCTCAGCCACTGGCGTGCGAAATTGAAATTCTGACTCCATCCGAAGGAACGGTAATCTGCGATAGCGTTGATGTTGCCGGGTTGATCAGCGTCAGCGGTGGGACGCCGCCATTCACAATAAATTTCAACGTCAATGGTGAAAGTGGGACCACGATTGATGGCCATTTTGCGACGCGCGTTCCGCTATTTGCTGACAACACGATCATCGCCACTGCCGTTGTCACCGATAGCTGCGGCGCCACGACGACTTGCGTTGACAGCGTGCGGATAGCGCGACCAGAGCCGCTCGCCTGCGCACTCGAAATTACCACGCCAGAGTATGGGGCGTTCGTTTGCAATGATAGTGTTGACGTCAGCGGCGTTGTAAGTGTCAGCGGGGGAGCGCCGCGGTTTTTGATTTCCTGCGAAGTCAATGAAGCCGTCGCCATCGTCACAGGAAACACATTCTCCGCGCGAATTCCGTTGGATTCAGAAGAAACTTTTGTGGTCGCCGTCGCCACCACTGTCGATAGCTGCGGCAACACTGCCGTCTGCCGCGATTCGATTCGCGTGCTGCGGCCGCCTGCCCCGAGCGTTGAAATCGAAATTAGTACGCCCAAAGATGGCGATTTGGTCTGCGGCGACAGCTTGACTGTGGTGGGGAAACACACCATCACGGATGGCTTTCCACCTTTTGCGGTCGCATGTGAGATCAACGGGGTCCAAGCGACGCTCACTGACAGCTTATTTGAGGCGACAATTCCATTGGCCGCGGGTGAAAATGCTATCATCGTGGTTTGCACAATTACAGATAGCTGCGGGCGCGCCACCGTGAGCCGCGACTCCATCAGCGTGTTCCGCGATGACATCCCGCCGACTTGCAGCTTTAGAAATGAGGGCTTGAACATCAAAGGCACGTTTAGCGATCAACTCAGCGGCATCGCGTCGTTTACTCCGGTACGACTGAAAAACTCAAAGCTGACAGTGGATCCGTTCACTCCGGGCGCGAAATCCGTGAGCTTTTTGCTGGAGCCGATTGATCCCAACAAGCCCACTGGCTTCAGCATCGATATTTTCGATGTGTGCGGCAACCGCTTCAACTGCGATCCGATTTTCGCCAGGCTTGAAACGGATCGAGCGCGCCAGATCGATTTCACTTTCCCATCAGAAGATCGCTATTTAGAAATCATCAACTTTGGACTGACCGAAGTGCGCTTCGATTTGAATGGCCATAAATTTCAGCTCACTTCCGATTTCATCCGCACCCGCGAACCCAACACGTTCTTTCTCGAGCGCGACGGGGCGATGACAATTGATTTGGTCAACTACCTGCAGGCCGGTGAAAACACCATCTTTATTGCCTACGATGGCGCCGCTGGCGCTGCGGCCGATCTCTTCCTTCTCGATCAGGTTCACGGCGTCGATTTCATCCTCGATTTGAAAAGCCTGCCGGCGGAATTTCACTTGACGCAGAATTATCCCAATCCCTTCAACCCGAGCACCAAAATCCGCATCGATATCCCCGAACGCATGAGTGAAGGCGTTACCGTGCAATTACGAGTTTACAACTTGCTCGGGGAATTGGTGCAAACTATATTGGATGAGCACAAGCTGCCGGGAGAATATACGGTAGAGTGGGACGGACGAAATAAATCCGGCGAGATGGTTACGTCGGGGATTTACTTGTACCAGATCGTGGCGGGTGGTTTTCGGGAAACGAAGCGTATGCTGTTGCTGAAATAACTTTTCAATCGTGGGCTGTTCAAAAAGTAGGCAAGAGTTGTAGCGCAGGCATCTTGCCTGCATTCTTGTACGCTCAAACTAATGCAGGCAAGATGCCTGCGCTACCGTACTCGCGGGCTTTTTGGACAGCCCCACGTTTTTGTTGTCATCAGATAATATGAAGGGAAGGTGCTTATGAAATCATTCATTAACCCAGGCATTTTGATGATGTTTATTTGCGCCGGGTTACAAAGTGAAGTCGTTGCCCAAACCACCAATTCCGACAGCGCGCAGATCGCCTGGGTGCGGCACTTTGCCGGACCAGATTCTTCGGATGAAGCGGTGGCGCTTGCCGTGGACGGCCAGGGGAACACTTATGTCACCGGCGCGAGTCGCGACGGCAATGACGATTATGCCACCGTCAAATACGATCCCAATGGAAACCAACAGTGGGCAAAACGCTACGACGGCGCCGGCAACGAGGACACGCCCGAGGCCATCGTGGTGGACGTGAGCGGCAATGTTTACGTCACCGGCAGCAGCGACGGCGGTACCACCATTTTTGACATCACGACCATCAAGTACAACTCCGCGGGCGTCGAGCAGTGGGTGCGGCGATTTAATAACCCCAACAATAGCTCGGATTTTGGCAATGATCTGGCCATGGATGGATTCGGCAATGTATATGTTACCGGTGGCAGCCGAAATGATTTCATTGTTATCAAATACACCCTATCCGGAAATGAGGACTGGGTGGCGACTTACGATGGTCCCGGAATTACCCCCGGCAGCTCGGCACAGGACTTTGGAAGAGACATTTTTTTGGATAACGCCGGCAATGTCTACGTAACCGGGACCAGCCGGCGGGGGTCGATAAACATCGCCACCGTCAAGTTCAACGCCGCGGGAGTGTTGCAATGGAACGCACATTTTGACGGCCCGGCGCTTTCCGTGGATGAACCCGTGAAAGTGGTCGTTGATGGTTCGGGAAACGTCTACGTAGCCGGCAATAGCCGGGGAACAAATACAGACGACGACATCGTGACCATCAAATACAATTCGGCCGGTGTAGAGCAGTGGGCGATGCGCTACACCAGTGCAAGCAATTTCCCCGATGACGCGCAGGACCTGGGCATCGACGCCGCCGGAAATGTCTATGTGACCGGCTCGACCAACGTCTCGGGCAATAATAATTTTGTCATCATCAAATACAATCCCTCGGGTCAGCAGGAGTGGATCGCCTTTTATGATGGTCCTCCGAAATTTTCCGATGGCGCCAGCGGCCTGGTTTTGGACAATAGCGGAAATATTTACGTGACCGGCTCCAGCCAAAGCGTCAACGTTTCGACGGATTTCCTGACGATCAAATATAACTCTGCCGGCGAGGAACAGTGGGTGGCCCGCTACGCTGGCCCAACGTTTTTTGACCTGGCCCAAGGCATTGCGCTCGATGGCTCGAACAACATTATTGTAGCCGGATACACCGTCGATATTGGCGTGAGCTATTGGACTACCGTTAAATACGCCCAAGTTCCGGTGACCTCAGTCGAAGACGAACGGGCGCCCGTGCCAATAGAGTATTCTTTGTTCCAAAACTATCCCAATCCGTTTAACCCTTCAACCACCATTCGCTTTAACATCCCGAAACGCATGGGCGAAGGCGTTCGAGCGCAGCTAAAGATTTTCAACCTGCTGGGCGATCTGGTTCGCGTGGTGATGGACGAGCACAAGTTTCCGGGGCAGCATGTCGCCGAATGGGATGGCCGCAACGACAACGGTGAAGCGGTGTCGTCGGGAATTTATGTCTATCAGTTAGTGGCCGGCCATGAGTTTCGGGAGACGAAACGGATGGTTTTATTGAAATAGGATCGATGGATCTACAGTAGGGCGATTCATGAATCGCCCTACGTTTGCGAGCACGTGCCACTCACTTCCAAAGTGTGTGGCACGTTAATTCTCAAAACAACTCACCTTGATTCACATTCCCCCGCCGAAAATACTCGGTGCTGAGCGCGAACTTCTGTTGATTCAATCCATATTTGTGACAGCACAATTTAAACATCCGTTCAATTGCTGCCGCGCGTACGCCAACTCCGCTGAAGCGCGTGCCAAAACGCGGATCGTTCAGCCTACCCGCGCGGGTGTCCTGCACCGTGTGTATCACTTTTTTGACGCGATCGGGATAGTTGTGATTCAACCAGGTGAAGAAAAGCTCTTTCACCGAGTACGGCAAACGCATTAAAATGTAAGCGGCGCGTTTTACCCCGCGCGCCGAGGCCTCTTTAAGAATCGCCGGCATTTCGTGATCGGTCAGACCCGGAATCACCGGCGCCACATTGACATTGGTGGGGATTCCCGCGGCCACCAGCTGCTCCAGCGTCTCCAGCCGCTTCGCCGGCGCGGAGGTGCGCGGCTCCATTTTGCGGGCGAGGTGGTTGTCCAGAGTGGTCACCGAAACCGTCGCCACCACCAGGTTGTATTTTGCCAACTCCTGCAAAATATCCAGGTCGCGGAGGATGAGCGCGTTTTTGGTGATGACACCCACCGGGTTGCGAAATTTCAAAAACACTTCCAAACATTTGCGGGTGATCTGCAATTCCTTTTCGACCGGCTGATAGCAATCGGTGTTGCCGGAAAAGGCGATCACCTGCGGTGTCCATTTTCTTGATTGAAACTGCACTTCCAGCAAACGCGGGGCGTCCGGCTTCACCATGATTTTGGTTTCGAAGTCGAGGCCAGCGGAAAGTCCAAAGTATTCGTGAGTAGGCCGGGCATAGCAATAGATGCAGCCGTGCTCGCAGCCGCGATATGGGTTGATGCTGTAGGTAAAAGACAGATCATAGCTGTCATTTTTGGACAAAATGGTTTTCGTGCGATCAACAAAGTATTCGGTGGCGACTTTTTGCTCGGGCTCTTCATCCAGCCATTCCAAATCCGTTTCGATTTTGATGCGCTCGAAGCGGTTCTCTGGGTTCAGAGTCGTGCCGCGGCCCTTCACGGGTGGAGTTGGATCGGATGTGAGTTGATCTAACAAAGTATTATCCGTGTTCATTTAGCGAGGAAATGTTAATTTACAAAATGTAAAACGGCAAACGGCAGACGTGAAACGGTCACGTTTCACTTTTC
>Ga0247727_10007999_pt1 | contig 19816 bp, 15 predicted proteins | sample WisWelCaveWW1625_FD_202498 | JGI IMG/M metagenome (GOLD analysis project Ga0247727, IMG submission 202498) | Biofilm microbial communities from Wishing Well Cave, Virginia, United States - WW16-25 | ecosystem: Environmental > Aquatic > Deep subsurface > Groundwater > Cave microbial mat | place... | reverse complement strand
TGTACACCGACTCCACCGCGCTGCGTGTTTTTAATTTTCCACTACTGCAGGGCGACGCCCACACCGCGCTCGTTGCGCCCAACACGATGGCCGTCACGCGCGACTTTGCGCAAAAATATTTTGGCGAGGCGAACCCCGTTGGCCAAACGCTCACGCTCGACAATCAAACCGAATATTTAGTCACTGCTTGGCTCGACAATGTTCCGTCGAATTCACACTTCACCTTTGATTTCCTGTTGTCAATGGCGAGCCTCACGCATCCGCAGCGCGAGAGTTGGATACAGTGGAATCAATTTTACACGTATCTACTGCTGAAAGAAAATGTTTCGCCGCAAACGGTCGAAGCAAAAATTCCTGCGGTTTTGCAAAAAGGCATGGGCGCAGAAGCCGCGGCACGGTATGCGCCGTTTTTGCAGCCGTTGCCCAAAATTCATTTGCACTCGCAGCTCTTCCGCGAGATGTCGCCCAACTCGGACATGGCGTACATCTACATTTTCTCCAGCGTGGCGCTGCTCATTTTAATTGTCGCCGCGATCAACTTCATCAACCTCAGCACGGCGCAAGGCAGCCGCCGCGCCAAAGAAGTCGGCGTGCGCAAAGTGCTCGGCTCGCTGCGCCAGCAGCTTGTTGGGCAGTTTCTCACCGAAGCGATTTTATTGTGTGTCTTTGCCATCGTGCTCGCCATCAGTCTGGCGGAATTTTTCCTGCCGACGTTCAATACGCTGGTGAATACGAATCTCGAAATCGCCTGGCGTAACAATGCGCTGCTGTGGCTCGCCGTGCTGGGATTGACGCTGCTGCTCGGCGGCCTCGCCGGCAGCTATCCCGCGTTTGCGCTCTCGGCTTTTCGGCCCGTGACCGCACTCAAAGGACAAGCCGGCGGCACCTCGAAAAAATCCGCGCTGCGCAACGGGTTGGTGGTTTTCCAATTTGCGCTCTCGGCCTTTTTGCTGATGGCGACCGGCGTGATCTATCGGCAGGCGCAATTCATTCGCGAAAAAAATCTCGGCTACAATCCGGAACAAATTTTGACGATCCCGATGCAGAATCCGGCGCTGGCGCGAGATTATGAAACCGTGAAACACGAGTTGTTGCAGCATCCGAACATCGTGGCCGTCTCGGCTTCGGCGAATTTGCCCGGCGGCAGCGATTGGGGCATTCCCACGCAGCCGGAAGGTGTCCCGCCCGAGCAGGTGCCGCCGATGCGCATGCTCGTGGGCGATCATGATTTTCTCAATACCTTCCAGATACAAATGGCGCAAGGCCGCAGCTTCTCCAAAGAATTTGCGAGCGACAGCACGAGCGCGTTTATCATCAATGAAGAAGCGGCCAGACAATTGAATTGGCGCGACCCGCTCGGCAAAACCATCGCTATGCCCGCGATTCAACGCCAGGCCGCGCCCGTCATCGGCGTGGTGAAAGATTTTCATTTCCGCTCGCTGCACGAAAGCATCGGGCCGCTGCTGTTCTTCATTCCGCGCCCGGATTGGATGACGACGTTCTCCGTGCGCATCCGGCCTGAAAATATTCCGGAGACGCTGCGCTTTCTCGAAGAAAAATTTCAACGGCTCGATCCCAACCATCCGTTCACGTATTCATTCTTTGACGAACGCATGGCGCGGCAATATCAAAGCGAGCTGCGTTTGCAAAGCATGTCGACTTATGCCGCTGGTTTGGGAATTTTCATCGCCTGCCTCGGCTTATTCGGGTTGGTCTCTTTTGCGACCGCGCAGCGCACCAAAGAAATCGGCATCCGCAAAGTCCTCGGCGCGACCACGGGCGTTATCGTCGGCTTGCTCTCCAAAGAAACCGTGCGGCTCGTGGTCATCGCTAATCTCGTCGCGTGCCCGGCGGCGTATTTCATCATGCAACGCTGGCTGCAGGATTTCGCGTATCGCGCGGCAATGAGTCCCGCTATTTTTATTTTAGCCTGCCTGCTCACCGTGACGATCGCGCTGCTGACGGTCGGTTATCGCTCCATCAAAGCCGCGCTGGCGAATCCGGTCGAAGCGTTGCGATATGAATAAAAATTCAGGAAAAATTTTCATGCGAAAACTTATTTGTTGCCTCAGTGCTATTTTCCTTTTGGCTTGTCGCGGCGAAAAGCCAAAGACGGATAATGCTATCGACGCCGCGCAAAAAATTTTGCAGCAGAACGACAGATGGCGATTCTATTTTGAGGAGAATCGCATCAATCGTTTACTCTTTGCGCTCTCGCAGCAGTATACTCCCAAAACGGTTGCCTTTATGAACGTGAATCTGATTTCGATGGCCGTCGATTCAGTAGCAATAAATCAAACCGTCATCGTGGAAGGTGGTTTGATTAAATTCATCGGCAGCCTGGCGTCAATGAAAATTCCCCCGCCCGCGGTGAAAATCGACGGCACTGGAAAATATCTTATCCCCGGCCTCGTCGACATGCATGTGCATACCACGACCTCAAAAAGCCAGGACCTGCTAAATCTGGCGAAAGGTATCACGACGGTTAGAGATTTGTGCGGCTTTCCCTGGATGCTCAAGAGCCGCGCGCAGATTCGCGCCAACAAGCTGCTCGCCCCCAATCTCTATTTGTCCGGCCCGCTGTTGAATGCGTTCAAGATGGAAATTTACGGCGAATCGGCGCGGACTCCAGAAGATGGCAGAAGACTGGTGCGTGAGCATAAGCAGGCCGGCTACGATTTTATTAAAGTGCACAATAATCTGAAATTCAAAGTTTATCAAGCCCTTTTGGAAGAAGCCGCAAAGGAAAATATTCCGGTCGTCGGCCACGTCCCTCACGATATAAAAATCGCAGACGCCATTGCGCTGGGCCAGCGCACGTTTGAGCATTTTAAAGGGTATTACCTGGATAAAACGCTTGAGATGACCGATGAAGATTACGCCGCGCTGACCGACAATGCCAACGTTTGGAATTGTCCGACCTTTTATACTTATCGGCTGGGGTTGCGTGGCAAGGAAGCCGGCGATCTGATTACGCAACGCGAGGAAATGAAATATGTGTCGGCTTACGACAAGCAGCAGTGGCTAAAAACCTTTGAATACTCGGAAAACGGCAATGCTGCACTAAAGGTTTATGAGATGTCGAAAGAGATTTTCAAAAATCTTTTGCGCGTCAAAGCGCGTTTCGTTGCCGGAACAGATTGCGGCGGCGGATATGCGATGATGGTGCCAGGCTTTGCTTTGCACGAGGAACTGAGAATCATGGAGCAGAACGGCATGTCGCCGGTTGAGGTTTTGAAAACCGCAACCGTGAATGCCGCCGAAGCGATGAATCGTCGCGAAGAGTTTGGCGCGATTGAAATCGGCAAACGCGCGGACGTCGTGCTGCTGGGTAAAAATCCTTTAGAGTTAACGGCACATTTATCGCAAATTCGCGGCGTGATGGTGCGCGGAATCTGGTTGCCGCAAAATGAGATTGAAGCGATTTTGCAGCAAGTAGAAAATATTTATAAACATGAAGGCGATAGCTTGATTGTCGGCGCGCCCTCGAGCGAGACCATAAATGATCTGATCAAAAGCGCGCTCACGCTTCATGAGCAAGGTTTCATCTTCATGGATCACCATCTTGATGAATTGGCGAAGCTGTTGAATGAATATCAAAGAACTGCAGATGCTCGTAAATTGCAGGATCTGCGAACAGTGAATTATTAGAGGAGCTGAGGTTTGGCGCCGGTTGGCAGTAACCAGTGATCAGGATTCAGCTAACTGACCGCAGAAAACTGGAGTCTAATCAATAATGAAAAGCAATTTACGTTGCTGCGCGATGCGCTGGGCAACAATCCCGCGATCACGCACGTTGCCGGTTCTGCCCATCATGTCGGATTGCGCAGTGGCCGCCGCGTCATCAAACATTTGGAGCAATCAGCCGAGGTGGTGTTGTTCGATGTCGGCTTTCATTACCTCGAAACGATGGGATTGCGTCTGAAAGCCGGACGAAGCTTTGACGAAAATTTGCGCACGGATTTGACCAGCGCGATTATTGTAAATGAGCGCATGGTGAAGGAGATGAAATGGCAAGAGGCGGCCGGCCAACAAGTGATTCTCGACAGCACGGCTTACACCATTGTCGGAGTCGTGGAAGATTTTCATTACGCGGATTTTCGCCGCCGCATCGAGCCGGCGCTTTTTCGTTTGCGTCCGCCGCAGGATTTTCGTTTTGTCGTCGTACAGGCGGCTGCCGGCAAAGTGATGCAAGCTTCGGATAACCTAAAGCAGGTTTGGAAAACGTTACTGCCGGATTTTCCTTACAATGCCGTTTTTCAGGATGAAGTTTTCGCCCGCATCATCAGAGATAATGATGGCATTCGAAAATTATTCACCTTCATCGCCGTCGTGGCGCTGGCGATTTCATGTATGGGCCTGTTCGGCCTCGTCGCGTTGAGCGTCGCCAAACGCCGCAAGGAATTCAGCATTCGCAAAGTGCTCGGCGCCAATCTCGCGCAAATCGCCCGGCTCCTCAATCGCGAGTTTGTGGTGATTCTCTCATTGGCCGCCGTGATCGCCACGCCGGTCGGCTATTTTTTGTTCAACTTGCTTTTGGATAAAATTTATGTCTATCGCGTTGCGATGAATGCCGCGCCGTTTGTGCTGGCGTTATTCGCGATCTTGCTCACCGCCGCGTTGACGGTTTCGACGCAAATTTACAAAGTCGCGACGGCCAGTCCGGTTGAAGGGTTGAGAAGTGAGTAAGACGGCATTTTGAGTAGATGAACATGTCATTCTGAGGAGCGAAGCGACGAAGAATCTTTTTAATAAAAGATTTCTCGCTGCTAAGAAACTGGAGTGACAAGCTTAAGCTTGTCACTCCTTGAGCTAAACACCAGTTTCTTTCTGAAAAAGCCACGATGAGTGGTTTAACACTCGAAATGACAATCTATTTAGTCAAGCAGAACGCGTCGTAGCTTGAAAAAATATGGAATTGGCGTTTCCATTTTGCGTATCAATTTGGAATTGCGTATTCCATAATTTTATAACCTGCAAAAATTTTCCCAAAGCAGCCAAAACCGTCGCCTGTTCTTAGGAGAAAGCTATGTTCAAAAACTACCTCAAAATCGCCGCGAGAAATTTGCTGAAGCACAAAGCGTACTCGACCATCAACGTGCTCGGGCTTGCCATCGGCATGGCGTGCTGCATTTTGATTTTGCTGTATGTGCAGCACGAGCTGAGCTATGATCGTCATCACCAGAATGCCGAACGCATTTATCGCGTTGCGGCGGACATCAAATTCGGCGGCAATCATTTTCAACTGGCGGTCGCGCCCGCGCCGCAGGCGGAAGCGCTGGTTCGTGATTTCCCCGAAGTGGCGTGCTTTCGCAATTACGGCAGCGCTTTGGTTAAAAAAGACGGCGAAAAAATATTTTGGCGCCGCCAATCCGGTCGGACAAACTTTGATCTTCGATAACACCGACGCCTACAAAGTGACCGGCGTGTTCGCGGACATGCCGGACAACAGCCACTATTGCGCCATGCGCTTTGCTCTATGCAACAATTGACTTCGGACTTCGGACTATCAAACTTCGGACTAAAATCATGCTCAAAAACTATCTCAAAATCACGCTGCGAAATTTTCGCCGGCACAAAGGGTTGACGTTTATCAATGTTTTCGGATTGGCGTTGGGATTGGCTTGTTGCATCGTCATCATGTTGTTTGTGCGCGATGAGGTGAGCTACGATCAATATCACGAGCAGCGCGAGCAAATTTATCGTCTGGCGATGGAGGTGAGGCTGCTTGCGAACGGTGAAGGCGGCCCGAGCGCGGCGACGCCGATTCTGTGGGCGCCGGCGATGCGTCGCGATTTTCCGGAGGTCGTCAATTATGCGCGTTTTGTGGCGACCGCCGACGCCAAGAATCCGTGGGAAATTTCTTTTGCGGAGAAAAAGTTCAGCGAGAGCAATCTGTTCTTTGCCGACGCCTCGGCTTGGGAGATTTTTAGCTGGCCGCTTTTGCGGGGCGATCCGAAAACCGCGCTCGCCCAACCCAATGCCATGGTCATCTCCGCGGCGATGGCGGCCAAATATTTTGGCGACGAAAATCCGCTGGGCAAAACGCTGATGATCGACCCGAAACAGCGCGATGATTCCGGCAAACCAACGCGAGTCACACAGGATGCCGTCGTTACCGGCGTATTTGCCGACATTCCGCACAACTCGCATTTCACGTTTGATTTTTTGTTGCCGATTGCGAATTTAAATAAAACTTTCGGCGGCGACGTCACCACCGGCGAGAGCATCAACGCGTGGTTCTGGCGCGGCCGCACGGCGCACACTTATCTGGTGCTGCGAAAAGACGCCGATCCCGCGGCGCTGGCCGCCAAGATGCCGGCGTTCATCGACCAATATGTCGGCGACGCGCTCAAATCGCGCGGCTATGCGTATGCGCCATTTCTGCAGCCGCTCACCGCGATTCATCTCGGCGGCAATTTCGACGGGAAATTGCAGCCCGGCCGCGAAAAGAAATCACTGTACATTTTTGCGCTCGTGGCTTTCTTTATTTTGCTCATCGCTTGCATCAACTTCATGAATCTCGCCACGGCGCGCTCGCTCAATCGCGCCCGCGAAGTCGGCATGCGCAAAGTCGTCGGCGCGGATCGCAGCCAGCTCATCAAACAGTTTTTGGGCGAATCCGTCATTTTAACTTTTGTCGCGCTGCTGCTCGCGATTGGATTGGCCGAATGGCTGACGCCGAAATTCTATTCGTACGTCGGCAAAGCGCCGGTCGCCGATTCTCCTTATAATTGGCTGGTCGTGATCGGTCTCGCCGGCGTCGGGCTGCTCGTGGGAATTTTATCCGGCAGTTATCCCGCGTTTTTTCTCTCCGCCTTCGCGCCCAGCAAAGTTTTGAAAGGGGCTTTGGGAGGCGCGCCCAAAGGCGCTGGCGTGCGCAAAGGTCTCGTCGTGTTTCAATTCGCCATCTCGGCGTTTTTGATCATCGCGACGCTGACGGTGTTCAATCAACTGCAATTCATGCGCAGCAAAGGCTTGGGTTTTGCGAAAGAGCATGTTGTGGTGATCCCGCCCAATGTCGGTCGCGTGTTGCAAACGCAGTTCGAGGCGTTCAAATCTGAGCTTTTGCAAAACACTCGTATTGTTGATGTCGCTGCCTCGTCGGGCATTCCCGGCAGCGAATTGGGCGGCGACATTTATGCGGTCAAAGGCGCGCCCGCCGCCGAAGGCCGCGGCATTGCCGAGTTTTTGGTGGATTATAATTTTATCAAGATGTTCGATCTTGAATTAATTGCGGGCCGCAATTTTTCCAAAGGCATGAGCTCCGACGCGGGTGTGCGCGATGCTGATGGCCGTCTGCGTGAAGTCGCGGTGGTGATGAATGAAGAGGCGGTGCGCAGTTTCGATCTCGGCTCACCCGCCGCGGCGTTGGGCAAGCAAATCGTGCGCGATCCCCGCGCGATTGATTTCACGGCGACGATTATCGGCGTGGTGAAGGACTTTCATTTTCAATCGCTGCGCGACCAAATTCGTCCGGCGGTGCTGGCGATGATTCCGGATTATGCCCACGTCTCCATCAAAATTCAACCGGAAGATATTCCGGCGGCGCTCGCTTTCATCAAACGCGCCGGCGAAAAATTCGCGCCGGAAATTCCGTTTGAATATTCGTTCCTCGACGCTGATTTCAACGCACTGTATCATTCCGAAGAAAAACTGACGGAAGTGTTCATGTACGTCGCTTTTCTCGCCATCTTCGTCGCGTGCCTCGGCCTCTTCGGCCTTGCGTCATTTACCGCGGAGCAACGCACCAAAGAAATCGGCGTGCGCAAAGTGCTCGGGGCTTCGCTGCCGAACATCGTCACGCTGCTCTCGAAAGACTTTACCAAACTGGTTTTGCTCGCGAGCCTCATCGCGATGCCGGTGGGTTATTTCGTGATGAATCGCTGGCTGGAGGATTTTGCTTATCGTACGACCATCGGCTTCGGCACGTTCGCGCTAACCGGCGTGCTGACGCAGGCGATTGCATGGCTGACGATCAGCTTTCAATCGTTAAAAGCCGCGCTGGCGAATCCGGTGGAGGCGCTGCGGTACGAATGAGCGGAGGGCGGAGGGCTTAGGGCAAAACGTTATGCGCTTTGCGCTATGCAATAATTGACCTCGGACATCGGACAAAAGAATTCGGACTTATTATGCTCAAAAGTTATCTCAAAATCGCCGTTAGAAATTTGCTCAAACACAAAGGCTACAGCTTCATCAATATTTGCGGCTTGGCCATCGGCATCGCCTGTTGTTTACTCATTGCCTTGTGAGTGATTCACGAATTGAGTTATGATCGCTTTCATGCCCATGCCGAGCGCATATATCGCGTGGCTTGCGGCTCCGGTGGAGCAGCTTATTTAGCGTGGAACACTATTTGGCGGCGAACGTCTGCATCGCGAACGACTCAAGGTAGCCACAAGACGAGCAGCGAAACGTACCAATGGGGATAAGTTTCTCCTCTGGCAATTTAGTCCCGGCCCAAAATGATTTCTGTGGCGGCCCTGCCGCCCAATGACTGACATCGCGTGCACCGTACGTGTTGTCCATAACAAATCCCTGCTCCATAAGGCCGTTGCACTTTGGGCATGTGCGCGAAATATCGGACATCATTCTGCCTCTTTAAGGTTAATGTGATGATTCGAATCTGTGAGTTTTCCTGGAATGAGTTGTTGAGTTTCTATCGTTCACTTTTTCCAACCTGACAAGGTAAATTCGCCTCCAATAAAAGTCAAGAATCAAATTTAAGAAAATAACAAAGTGCCGGATGGAAAAGAATGGCATTTTGCAAAAATCTTGTTTACTATCAAGCACAGTGCTCGAGTGAAAAAAGATGCTTCCAGCATGACATGATCGAAGCCGCAATGACTGCGACCTGAAGCAACAGCATGGCGCAGAGCGTATGAATTATCATTTGGTCCGATCAACTGAATGTCACCTTCCACAGATCGACTTATGAAACCAAACAAATCGCTTTTCACCATCTTGAGCCTTGCCTCAATCTCCTTTGTCCAGGAGATTGCGCTGACGTTCGACGATGCGCCCATTCGCGACGGCGCTTATTTTTCCGGCAGCGAGCGCACGAAAACACTGATTGCGAAATTGAAAAAATCCGGCGTGCGGCAGGTCGCATTTTTCTGCATCACCTCGCAAATAGACTCTCTCGGCGCGGCGCGAATTACGCAATATGCCGAAGCGGGGCATCTCATTGCCAATCACACCCATTCGCATACTTCAATGCGCCAGCTTGGCGTTATAAATTATATGCAAGATATTTTCAAAGCGGACGAAATTTTGAGAAAGCTGCAAGGTTTTCAGCGATGGTTCCGTTATCCCTTTCTTGACGAAGGCCGAACGCGTGAAGAACGCGATGCCATTCGCCAAGCGCTGGTCGAGCGCGGTTATATGAACGGTTACGTCACCGTCGATAACTACGATTGGTATCTCGAACGGCTCTTTCAAGCTGCGCTGCGCGAGAGAAAGAAAATCGATTACGGCAAGCTCCGCCCGGTTTATCTCGAGCATCTTTGGAAGAGCATCACGTTCTATGATCAAATGGCGCGCAAAGTGCTTGGCCGGTCACCGAAACATGTGCTGTTGTTGCATGAGAATGATCTGGCCGCGCTGTATGTCGATGAACTTGTGGCTTTGCTGCGCGAGAAAGGCTGGAAAATTATTTCGCCCGTTAAGGCTTACACCGATCCGATTGCGACAAATGTTCCCGACGTGCTGCTGAATAATCAAGAGCGGATTGCCGCTATTGCCAAAGCCAATGGCTATGCCGGCCTGTTCGCGCAGGAGTCTGAAGACGAGGGGTTTTTAGATAAGCTTTTTACTTCGCTGGTTGTGATTAAGGCGAGGTAGCGAGGCAATAAAAAGAGGCCAAATGCTTACGGCGCAACGCCCTCAGAAAATTTTACGCGATGGTAAATGTCTTGAAGCGCGATTTGAAAATCAATTTTGGCGAATTTCAAAACATCGGCAAGATCATTGTATTCTACAAAAGTCCATTTCTTCGGCGCCTCAAGATAATATTGCTCGACATGAACGGCATATTGATCGATGAGGACATATTCTTGCAAAGTCGGAATGGAGCGATAGAGCTTGAATTTATCGCCGCGATCATAATCCCTGGTTGATTTCGACAAAATCTCGACAATCACGGTCGGATTGGTAATGGCGTCGTCGCGATCTTTGTAGAAATCCGGTTCACCACAAACCACCATGAGATCGGGATAAGCAAAAAGGCCGTTGGCTTTGATCCAAAGTTTCAGGTCAAGCATATAAGCCGTGCAGCCTTTGTCGCTCAAGGGCAGAGTTGCGTTTGCATTTAGATTGCTCACGATCACGTTGTGGGTGCTCGAAGCTCCGGCCATCGCGAAGATTTCGCCTTGATAGTATTCATGCTTAATCTCGGAAATTTCTTCCCGGGCCAGATATTCTTCAGGCGTGATGTATTTAACTGCCGGTTGTTGCATGGTTTGCTCCGTTGTTTGACCTTTGCCAAATAGAATCTAATGATTTTTTTCTGAAAAGCAACGAGTGTTTTCAAACCGCCCGTTGGTCCATTTCGTTGCCGACACAATTCTACAATATAATATTACTCTGAAAAAGTTATCAGAATCGCGCGATAAGCGTAGCGCAGGCTTCCAGCCTGCAAACGAGGCTGGCAAGATGCCTGTGTTACGCTCATTGCGCCAAATCAATGGCGAACCACGGCTCGTAAATCGTGTGGCCGGTGCGGAGGTGGGTGAGGCCAAGCTGGCATTCGCAGCGATTGTCGCCGAAGTTTGCGCGGTCGATCACAAATTGTCCGTCCTGCTCGGCGGCAATGAGATAGTCGCGGTAAGGGACACCGGCATTAGCGCGCAGGCGGCCGATCAACCGCCAACCCGCGGGCAAATCGCGCGCGCTCGGCGTGATCAGCAGCGCTGCGTCGTTGATTTCGAGGCGCGCTTGAATGCGCGGCAAGGCGCGAATCTCCAGCGCGAAACGCGCGGCATCCGCATCCAGCAGCCGGAAAAATTCGCTCCACACGCTTTCCAAACTATAGCCGGCATTTTGCAAAACCTGGCGCCATAACGCCACGCCATGCAGATCGAGATTCAAATCGGGATCGGCGAACGATCGCAGCGTTTTGGCCGGCGCGCGCTCGCCATATTTGTTGACCAGCGCCTGGACAAAACGTTCTCCCAGCGGATAGACGAGATTGCCGTCCTGTTGAGCGGTTAATTGCGCATCGTTCACGAGCCGCTCGAAATCAACTTCGCGCCGGCTGCGCATGGCCGCGGCGATGAGGCGCAAAATGTGATGGTCTGCCGCCGAATGAAATTTTTTGTATTCGACATAACTCGCCAGACCCTCGTGAAAAAATCTCGTGTAAGCAAAATTCTCGGCGAGACGCCGGTTGGAAATGGCGTCGATGTACACGTGCGTCAGCTCATGGGCAAATGTCGCGCGCAATTCGTCGAGGTCCGGGTTTGCCGCCAGATCGAGATTGACCGTCAACCAGTTGGCGGTGCCGGCGTAATGCGAATAGCTTCGCGTCATGTCCACAAAAATCCGGCGGTCGAGCGTGTCGCCGATTGTGGCTTCAACAAGGCCTCGCACGGAATCCGCCTGCCGCACAAGCCGCAGCGTCCTTTCCTCAAGATTGGCCGGATACACAAAATCACACCGCGTCGAGGCGGCGGTAGAGTTTTTCCAATTCGGATAAATATTTTTTTCCGATTCAGCGGTCGCGCCCTCGCTCTCCTGCGGCGACCGGTGCACAATGATTGCAAACGTCATGATCACGATGGCGACCGCGCTGAGAATCAGCACGGCATTGCCGCCGGCTTTGTTTTTCAAACGATGATATTGCGTGGCCAGGCCGTCGCCCCAACCGGTGAAAAGAAAAAAGCTGCCAAGCCACATCGCGCCGGCGAGCAGCAGTTGCGGGCCGAGCAAGTTCCAGGGGATGCGCAGCGAGTCGCCGCGGGTTTGTAGCGCGATGAGATCGAAAGGATCGAGCGCGGCGATTTTCGGATAGGCGGCTTTGAGGGCTTGATAGATCCAGTAAAGCAAGCCGAGCAACACCCAGGCAAAACGGCGCAGGTAAGCCAATAAAAAAGCCGCCGCCGAAAAAACGAGAATCTGCGCCACGTGCAAAAAGAGCAGCGTGGCGAGCAGCGGTAGCCGGAACGATTGATCGATGGATTCCCTGCCGAGCGCGTGCAGCGGCAAATAGCTGATGAGCTCGAGCAACGGGAAGACGCTGATGACGGCGACGGCCACGAAATATTTTGCCACAAAGACTTGCGCGCGCGTAACCGGCAACGCATCCAGAAATTCCAAAGCGCCGTCGTCGTATTCGCGCATCAACAACAGCGAGGCCAGCGAAAAACTGAGGAACAAATAGAACAAGCTGTAAGTCATCGGCTCGCGGAAATGGCCGTCGAGTTTTTCCGCCAGAGTGAGCTGGTCCGGAAACTCGGTGATCAAGCTGAAGCTGAAATCCACCAGGCCGAGAAAAATCGTGAGGCCGAGATAAGGCCGCACGGTGCGCAATTCTTTGTGCCAGAGCAGAGTCATCATTTGATCTCGAGGATTTGCCAGCCGGCGCTGAGATGGCATCCCAGCGCCTCGTTGTAAATTTCCACGCCGCAATAGAGCCGGCTGCCGAGATCGTAAGTCTCCGGCAACTCGACCGCGGCAGCGGAATCGTATTTGCGCAAATGGCGCTGCAATTCCTGTTTGGATTTGTACATGGCGAGGCGCTCCAGCTTGCCATACATGAACTTCACCCACGTCTCGCCGCGAGCGGCGGTGTCGCCGAGCGTGACACGATATTCGAGCCGGCGCGTTTTTTCGGATAAAGAAATTTGTTCGAGACGTAGTTGCACGCGCGGAATGGTTTTGATTGCCGGCGCGTATTGCTGCGCCGCGGCTTGCAGTTTCTCCGCCCAGAGTTGGTGAAACGCCGCGGCGTCGAGGCCGAAAATTTCCGCGAGCGCATTGTGGCTGCGGGCGTTGCGGCCTTGCCAGAGCACGCGCAAATCTTTGGGCGGTTTGGCCGCCAGCGTGCGCCGCAGAAATTGCTGCAATTGCGGCCGGCCATAAACGGCTTCGAGCGCTTGCAACGCCGACCACCCCACGGCGCTCGCAATGTCGTCACCCAGCCGGCTGCTGAGCAGCATCCACTGTTGCACATCCGGCAATTCGGTTTCGTCGCGCGTTCCAACGAGAGCGCGCTGCCACAATTGGGCGGCCAACGAATCGTGTTGGCGCATGCTCCAGGCGAGCGCGAAGCCGTCGAGAATCCAATGATTGCCCTCCAGCCAGGCGCGGCCATTCGAATAATCGGCCAGCAAATCATGAATAACTTTTTCAACGAACTTTGGCTTTTCCCATTGCGGATGGCTGAAATTGGTGCGCCACAGCAGGCCTTCGGATTTGTCGAGCGCGCCTTTCTCGTGTTGATCCGGATCAAGATCGCGGCGCTCAATCAGATTTAGCGCGGGCAGCTTCTCCAGCGCCAGCCAGTCTTTGACGGCGTTGAGCTCATCGACCAAATCGCGGCAGAGCCTTTGGCCCGGCTCCAGGCTCGCCGGTTCCGCCAGCAGGATTTTAACGGTCGCATCGCCTTCGGTGAGGCTGATATCGCCGGCCAATTCAAACGGCGGCTTTGGCTTTTTGGCATCGACATAAGTGCCCACCAGCACGAAGCAAAGAAGCGTCATGGCAAAAAACACTTTCTCGCGGTGCGACATTTTCTCCGCCACCAATGCGGCGACCGAGCCTTCGCGAACGAGGGCCAGCGCGAAACCGGCCGCCGTGAAAACCAGCGACAGCAGCAGCGATTCCAAAAGCTCGCGAGCGGGAAAATTTTCGCGCTCGAAAGCAAACGTCTCATTCACGAGCGCAATCGGGCCGAAGCGCGCCAGGTCGATTTGCGTCATCTCCGTGATAATAACAATGCCCATGCCGATAAAAATATATAAAGGAAAGCGATACCGGCCGAGAAAATTGGTGATGAAGAAAAACGCATACCAGCACAAACTAAAAACGCCGATCCGGCTGAGGAGAATCGCGGCAAAGCGCGCGTCCATTTGCTGGCGCCCGAACGCCAAAGCGAACGTTATGGCGCAGGCCGGCAAAAGCATCGCCGCGAGCAAAGCCAGGCCGAGCAGGAATTTCGTTTGCACCAGTCGCCATCGCGTCAACGGCAACGCTTCGAGAAAAATTTGGGTTTTGGTGCCGTATTCTTTGCGGATCAACAACTCGCCCAAAATGAGCGCGGCTATCGGCGCAAAGATCATGATGAAGCCGCGCAACTGCTCCTGCGCGACTTGCGCCTCCGAACGCAGCAGGTTGGCGGCGAGAATGGAAAAATAACTCAACAGCAGGAAGCCCGACAACAGCAGGAATGCCGTGCGGTGCTGGCGAAATTCTTTTTCGATAAAAATCGGCGCAATCATTTAAGTTTTGGTGAATGCGATAAAAATGTCTTCGAGCGTCGGCGCTTCGATCTGCGCCTCGGGCAAATCGAGAGCCGGCCAGGCCGCGGGCTCGGCATAGAGCATCCATTCGCGGCCGTTGGCGTCGGCGCGCGTTTGCAAAATCCGCAAACCGTTTTCCGCGAAAAGCCGATTATAATCCGGCGCCGGAGCCGCCTCCGCGGGCTGCTCGTTTGGTTCGGGCAGTAGTGCGGCAGGCGCCGGAATGCGCACGCGCTTGACGGATTGGCGCAAGGCGCTGAGTTCGCCTTCGAAGCAGAGCTTGCCTTTTTCGATGATGCCAATGTGATCGGCGAGGCGCTCGACTTCATCGATGATGTGCGAAGAAAAAAACGTGGTGTGCTGCTCCTGCTCCGCCTGTTGTTTGATCATGTCGAGAAATTCGCGGCGGGAAAGCGGATCGAGGCCGGCGGTAGGCTCATCGAGAATCAACAGCTCGGGACGGTGCGCCAGCGCCAAAGCCAAAGCCAGCTTGAGCCGCATGCCGCCCGACAGCGCGGAAATTTTGCGGTCCGGCGGCAGGTCCAGCGTGTGCAACAGACGGTCATATTCCTGCGCCTCCCACGTCGGATAAAAGCCGGAAACAAACCTGCCGATATAGCGGCACGTCATCCATGGATAAAAGAACTGCTCCTGCGAAACATAACCGATGCGCTGTTTCTCTTCGCGGCCGATGCGTTGGCGCTCGCGGTCAAAAATTCGAATGGTTCCGGCTTCCGGTTTGATGATGCCCATGAGCATGCGGATCGTCGTGGTTTTGCCTGCGCCATTGCGCCCGAGAAAACCGTAGATCGACCCGCGCGGCACGTGCAGGGAAAGGCCGGCCACCGCGACCACGGCGCCGTAGCGCTTCATCAGGTTTTCGCTTTGCAAAATCATGCTTCCTCCCGAGGTTTTACGGTTGCGATGATAAGCCAATCGTGGCGCGAGAAAATCGTATCTAAGAAATAAAAAATTGTGGTTTTTGTCAAGCAAAAAACAATTGCTCGAGTAACGCCTTGAATGGAAATACTGACGCGATACTTGAACAGGCAGGAGAATTATTTTTCTGGTAGTGCTTACGGTGAGGTGACGAGGCGCAATATTGCTCCCACAATCTCACGACGCCGTGCGTTCAGCAAAGTTTACGCGATGATAAATATCCTGCAGCGCGATTTGGAAATCAATTTTGGCAAATTTCAAGATGTCGGTCATCTGGTTATATTCCGTAAAAATCCATCTATTCGGCGCTTCAAGATAATATTGCTCGACGTGAATCGAATATTGGTCGATAAGGATATATTCCTGCAACGTTGGAATCGAGCGATAGAGCTTGAATTTGTCACCGCGATCATACTCTTTGGTTGTTTTGGATAACACCTCGACGATCACCACGGGATTAGCGATCATATCGTCGCGGCCCTCGTAAAATTCCGGCTCGCCGCAAACCACCATGAGATCGGGATAGGTAAAAAGGCCGTTGGCTTTGATCCAAAGACGCATGTTGTCCATAAAGGCTTCGCACGGCTTGCCGCTGAGGCCGGATTCAAAATGTTTGACGAGATTTTTATTGACGCGATTATGGCTGACCGAACCGCCCGCCATCGCGAAAATTTCTCCCCGATAGTATTCATGCTTACTCTCGGAAGTTTCCTCCAGCGCCAAATATTCTTCGGGCGTGATATATTTTAAAACCGGCTGTTGCATGGCTTACTCCTTCAAATTCAGCTTGAAAACGGTTGGAAATATTGAACAATTCAATCTACGATCTACCGGTGAGAAAGTCAAGCAGCGAAATTTTAAACCTCGATCTCTATAAACCCCGATCTCGCTGTGAGCCATAAACAGATTTCGATTTTCCTGACAACCGATTACGAGTAAGCGGTGTCTTAAAACTAATCCTGAGTTGTGAAGATTCAGCCATGCAAAAAAACAAAGACCTTGCAAAATAATTTTTGAATTCAATTAATTAAGGAGAAAAAAGATGCAGCGCCAAACCATCGTTCGACTCACGCTGTTGCTGGCCGCCTTTGCGCAATTGCTTTATGCGCAGGAAATCGTGAAGCATGCCGATTCCACGCAAACGCTGACCCAGCGCTGGGATTGGACGAAGGCCGAGGCCAGGCAGGCCAAATATAAAAAAGGCTACTGGATCGGCTACAGCATCAAGCGCTTGATGGAAGAAAATTCCACCATCGGCAGCATGCACATTGAGAATGGGCGAATTTTTCGCTCCGGCAAAAGCCTGTCTGAGCTTATTTATGGCATTGATATACCGTTGGAGTCGGTACGTTCTTATAAAGAGAAATCCCACCGAAAAGTGGTAAAGGATGTCGGCTTGTTTTTTCTTTTTGATCCACGCGATGGCGCGCTGGCCGAGGTGAAAGAAAGCACATTTGAGCTGAACGTCGATTTCGATGACTTTCCGTTGCTCTGGCTGGGGCGGGCAAGTGATGAGCAAAGCTTTGATTTGCTCGAACGGCTTTATCAACCAGTCACCTCAACTAAAATAAAAGAAGCGTTGATTGGCGCGGTCGGCCTGCATGGACCGTCGACGCGCCGGAGAACTCTTTTGGCAGGCGTTTTGAGCGGCAATGAAGCGACGACGATGCGCAAGCAAGCCGCGTTTTGGTTGGGGCAAGCGGATGATCCCGAAGCTTTAAAAATTTTGCGGCAAGCGGCAAAAGCTGACCGCTCCACCGAAGTGCGCAAACAAGCCGTGTTTGCGATGAGCCAAATGGATTTGCCCGAGGCCGAAGAGGCTTTGTTTGAATTGGCGCGCGCGCAAGATGATCGCGAAGTACGCAAAGACGCGATTTTCTGGCTCGCGCAAAAAGGCTCGGAGCGGGCGGCGGCTTTTTTGAAAGAGATTATTTACAAAGGCACGGATGCCGAAATTCAAAAGCACACAGTTTTTGCGTTGACACAATTGCCGGACAAGCAGGGCACGCCGGTGCTGCTCGATATTGCGGAAAATCATCGCAACGTCACGGTGCGAAAGGAATCTTTGTTCTGGCTGGGACAAAGTCAAGATGAGCGGGCATTGCGCATTTTAAAAAAAGCGGCGCAATCCGATGCTGCGATGGAAGTGCGCAAACAAGCCGTGTTTGCTTTGAGTCAAATGAAATCTTCCGAGGCCGAAGACGTTCTCATCGAATTGGCGCGCAATCAAAATGATCGCCAGATTTGCAAAGAAGCGCTGTTCTGGTTGGCGCAGAAAGCTTCGAAACGCGCGGTTGATTTGCTGAAAGAAACCGTGCAAAACGACGCCGACACCGAAATTCAAAAACAGGCCATTTTTGCGATGACGCAATTGCCGGACGGTGAAGGCATTCCGGTGCTGATCGAGATTGCCCAAACCCACAAAAACCCCGCCGTGCGCAAAGACGCGATCTTCTGGTTGGGCCAAAGCGAAGACGCGCGCGCCACTGATGCGCTGGTGAAGTTGGTGCGAGGGAAATGACAATCGCATAGCGCAGAGGGCAGAGCGCATGGAGCAACCCGCTCTGCGCTTTGCCCTCTGCGCCGTTACTGTTCACTGGCGAACACTTGTTGTTATACCACCGGACAGCTTTCCTTTATATAATAACCTCCCAAGACTCCACAAATCCTTGTAAAACATGAAGGGCATGATTGTTGACTGTTTAATGGTGGGGAAATGCGGCTTCTAAAAAAGCAGGGCTAAAAAAGCTTTTAAACCGTGTGAATAAGCCGTGTCCGGCAATTAGCGACTGAATAGCGGTTATTGAAATCACATAACCATAACATGGAGAAAACATGATTCAACTCAAAAGCCTCTTCAAATACTACTCCAACAAATTCGTCAAAACCTACGTCCTGCAGGATATTAATTTGGAAATTCAAAAGGGCGAGTTCGTTACCATCATGGGGCCGTCCGGTTCGGGCAAGTCGACGCTGTTGCATATCATCGGCATGTTGGATGAACCGAACGATGGCGAATATCATTTTATTGATCAGCCGGTGCATAAACTCAGCGAGAAACAGCGCTCGGAACTGCACAAAAATTATATCGGCTTTGTGTTTCAGAGTTATCATTTGATCGACGAATTGACGGTGTACGAGAACCTCGAAACGCCGTTGCTCTATCAAAAAGTCAAGACGGTGGAACGCAAGAGTATGATTGCGGATATTTTGGATCGCTTCCAGATCGTCGCGAAAAAAGATCTGTTCCCCAATCAGCTTTCCGGCGGGCATCAGCAGCTTGTCGGCATCGCTCGCGCCGTGATCGTCAATCCCAAGCTCATCCTCGCTGACGAGCCGACCGGCAATTTAAATTCCGCACAGGGTGAAGAGATTATGGAGCTTTTTAAAAAATTGCACCAGGAAGGCACCACGATTATTCAGGTGACGCACTCCGAAAAGAACGCGACCTATGGCAGCCGGATTGTGCATTTGCTCGATGGGAGGATTGATCGCGACGAGAAAGTGTCGTGAAGATAAAATGGCAGTTGCGGCGCACAAGCGCAGAATAAAATTTTAAAAATTTATTTTTCCAACGGATACAAAAGCGGCCAACGGATATAAAAGCCTCTTTTGTTTTTGCAATATTATCAAATGACAATGCTTTTCATCCGTTGGTCGTTGTTTAATCCGTTGGGCCATTCTTTTTAAAATCTAAAGTTGTCCCGTTTATGTTCCTGCGAACTCGACGCGCCGATAAAACTCGCGAAGCGGAATTTCGATATCAACTTTGGTTAATTTAATAACGTCGGTGATCTGGTTGTATTCCGACAAAATCCATTTGTTCCGCGTTTCCATGTACATCTGCTCGACGTGAACGCGCCATTGGTCGATCAGAATGTATTCTTGAAAGCTCGGAATGGAGCGATAAAATTCAAATTTTTCGTCCCGATCATAATTTCGCGTTGACTTCGACAAGACTTCAAAAATCACCAAAGGGTTGGTCATGATGTCTTCGCGGTCTTGGTAAAATTCGGCTTTGCCGCAAACGATGATCAGATCAGGATAAGTAAAATAGTTTTTGACTTTACTCCAAACCTTCATGTCGTTTGGGTAAGCTTCGCAGTTAGAATTTTTTAAGGCGATAGTCGCACTCGCCCCCAGATCTAATGTAATGCGAGTATGATTTTTCGAAGCGCCGGCCATATCGAAAATTTTACCTTGATAATACTCGTGCTTGCTGTCGGCGGCGTCTTCCATCGCCAAATATTCTTCGGGGGTAATGTATTTGAGAGCCGGTTGTTGCATGTAACGTCTCCTTTGTTCGCAATGATATAGAGTTAATATAACGATTCTCCAAAGAAAAATCAACTGTCTTTTATTGCTGCATGATATTAAAACGTGAAACGTCATTTGCAAATTTACGTTTCACACCTTAC
>Ga0247727_10007998_pt1 | contig 19820 bp, 19 predicted proteins | sample WisWelCaveWW1625_FD_202498 | JGI IMG/M metagenome (GOLD analysis project Ga0247727, IMG submission 202498) | Biofilm microbial communities from Wishing Well Cave, Virginia, United States - WW16-25 | ecosystem: Environmental > Aquatic > Deep subsurface > Groundwater > Cave microbial mat | place... | reverse complement strand
GCGCCGAAGCTGATGAAGGAGGTCTACGACGGAAAACGCTTCAAGGACGGAATTGCTGTGCGCACGAAGATCGAGCCGACAAGGAAAGCCGCCTGATTCTTTTTACACACCTATTGACGAGACCTCTATGGCCAGTTGTCCCAACTTAGGTGAGCAGCGAAACCTGCAAAAAGCCGCGACCGCCCAGCCAAGCTCCTCAGCGACGCCAAGCTCGGCATCGGCAACTTCAGATTGGTGCTGCAATTCGGCCTCGGACAATGATGCCTGCATCGTGATGCCTAACGTAGAAGCCAGCGGCGCGCGGGCGCTAACCTCTGCATGGCGCAACGCTTCCCGCGCGTCCGCTGCGCTGCCAGGTTATGCGTCATGTGTGCGAAGCGATGAATTTGCAATTTAGATCTCCAGAAAATCCCCGGGAGAGGTGCACTCCCGGGGAAATAGTTACTACTTCTTGGAACGGGTTATTTTGATCAACCCAAACAACAACGACAGATCTAGCTTCTCGCCCTTCGTCATTCCGGACCAAAAGACGATTGGCAGACTAATTGCCGCTACAAATATCAAGATTAAAAGTAACTCAAGAATATTTGAAGAGGCCAGCAACATTACTGGCCCCTACGCTGCAGCGGAATTTGTCTATTCGATACTTTCGCCATGTGGTCTACCCTTTCGCATTGGCGCGCCATCAGTCGGCGTAGGCGCGCCGGGTTGCAAACTGCCGACGTTTCTCGCGATACACGCTCGTTGACTTGCCTCCTCAGATTGGATTGACGCATAACGTGAATTCGGCAGCACATTGCTGCCGGGAAAAGGATATACCTGTAGATGGAAACATCCAACGCTGTATACATGCATCTGCCGGCAGATATCTAGACTTGGATATCCAGATTTGGATACCCGGAGACAGCGTTCCTACAGCCCCGGCATCGAGAAGCCGGCGGCTTTCAGCTCGGTGATGACCTGTTTTTCCTCGCCGGCGGTGAGCTCGGTGAGCGGCGGCCGTACGGTGCGCCAGGCCGGGTCGTTGCCAAAGTGCGCGGTGATGGCCTTCAGCGCCGGGATCATCGGCACCTTCTGCACGATCTTGCGCGTGGCGGTGATGGCGGCTTGCAACTTGTCCGCCTCCGTCGACCGCCAGTTCCTGAGCACCTCGTTGATCGCACCGGGATTGACGTTGCCGGTGGCGGTGATGCAACCCTTGCCGCCGGCACGCAAGCCATCCAGCAGGAACACCTCGCTGCCCGGGAACACGTCGAAGCCGCGGTCCTTGAAGCGCTCCAGCATCGCGCGGGTGTTGCTCCAGTCGCCCGATGAGTCCTTGGCGCCCGCGACGATGCCGGGATAGCGCGCGAGCAGGCGCTCGATGAGATCGAGCGTGATTGCCACGTTCGATACCGGCGGGATGTGGTACAGGTACAGGCGCAGCCGCTCGTCGCCGACGCGCTCGATCACTTCCGAGAAATTGCGGAACAGACCCTCGTCGGAGACACCCTTGTAGTAGAACGGCGGCAGCATCAGCACGCCGCTGCAGCCCATGCGCACCGCCTCGCGCGTCATGGTCACCGAGTCGCTGAGCGCGCTATGGCCGGTACCGGGCATCAGCGCCCCGGCAGGCACGCCGCCCTTGATCAGCGCTTCGAGGAGTTCCAGCTTCTCGTCCACCGACATCGAGTTCGCCTCGCTGTTGGTGCCGAACACCGCCAACCCGGCGCAGCCGCTCTGCATCAGCCAGCGGCAGTGCCTGACGAAGCGGTCGGGATCGGGCGAGAGGTCGCGCCGGAACGGCGTGATCGCGGGGGCGAGCACGCCCTCGATGCGCTTCTGCGCGGCGGCGGGTTTCATCGCGGCATCATGGGTAGTGCGGAGATTCCGGAAAAAGAATCATTATATGCGTGGTAGATTTGCTCCATGGCGCGGCCCGAAAGATCGTTGCTCTCTGCGCGCATCGCGCGTGCCCGGCTCTCGGCTTCCGCGATCGCGGCGCAGCGCGCGCGCGAGCTGCGCGCGGCGGGCGTGGACGTCCTCGAGCTCGCGCAGGGCGAGCCCGACTTCAACACCCCGGACCATGTCATCGAGGCCGCGCACCGCGCGATGCTGGCCGGGCAGACGCACTACACGCCGGTGGACGGCACCCCCGAGCTGAAGGCCGCGATCGCCGGCAAGTTCCGGCGCGAGAACGGCCTGCAGTTCAAGCCCGAGAACATCACCGCCGGCGCGGGCGGCAAGCAGGTGCTGCACAACGCGCTGATGGTGACGCTCGATCCCGGCGACGAGGTGGTGATTCCCGCGCCCTCCTGGGTCGCCTATGCCGACATCACCCATTTCGCCGAGGGCGTGCCGGTGTGGGTGCCGACGCGGCCCGAGCATGGCTTCAAGCTGCAGCCGGAGGCGCTGGAGGCGGCGATCACGCCGCGCACCAAGTGGCTGATGCTGAACTCGCCATCCAATCCCAGCGGCGCGGTGTATGACGCCGGCGAACTGCAGGCGCTGGCCCGGGTGCTCGAGCGCCACCCGGGGGTATGGACGATCGCCGACGACATGTACGAGCACATCCTCTATGACGGCCGCAGCTTCGCCACGCTGGCCGCGGTGGCGCCGCAGCTCGCCGGACGCATGTTGACCGTGAACGGCGCATCCAAAACTTACGCCATGACCGGCTGGCGCTTGGGCTACGGCGCGGGCCCGCCGGAGCTGATCCGGGCCATGGCGCGCCTGCAGGCGCAGAGCTCGCTCAATCCCTCGTCCGTAAGCCAGGCCGCCGCGGTCGCGGCGCTGAACGGGCCGCAGGACATCGTGCGCGAGAGGTGCGCGCTGTTCGAGGCACGGCGCAACGCGGTGGTGCCGCGCCTCGCCGCGATCCCCGGCCTCGCCTGCACGCCGCCGCACGGCGCGTTCTACGTCTACGTTTCCTGCGCGGACTGGATCGGCAAGCGCACGCCCGCGGGCAAGACGCTCGTCACCGACGCCGATGTCACCGCATACTTGCTCGAAGCGGGCGTGGCGCTGCCCAACGGCGCGGGCTATGGGTTATCGCCGTATTTCCGCATCTCGTTCGCCACTTCGCAGGACAACCTGGACCGGGCTTGCGAGCGCATCGATACCGCGGCGCGGAAACTTGCGTGACCCGGACCGCGGGCCGGGGGCGATGCTGAAGGAGGAGTGATGCTCGGATTCATCGGCTTGGGAACGATGGGCGCGCCGATTTGCCGCAACCTTGCGGCCAAGTCGGGCCAGGAGCTGCGCGCGTTCGACAACGACCTGGAGGCGCTCGCGCAGATGGACCAGTCCGGCGTGACGCCGGCGGAATCCGTCCGCGACGTCGCCGAGCACGCCGACATCGTCTTCCTCTCGCTGCCCGGCGGCGCGCACGTGAACGCGGTGTGCCTGGGCGCGGGCAGCCTGCTGACGCACCTGAAGCCCGGCGGCCTGGTGGTCGACCTCTCCACCACGCCTATGATTCTGGCGCGCGACCTGAACGCGCGCTTCTCGGCGCGCGGCATTCAGTTCGCCGACGCGCCGGCGGCGCGCGCGCGCGAGGCCGCGGTGGACGGCACGCTGTCGGTGATGGTGGGCGCGAGCGAGAAGGTGTTCGCGCGCATCAAGCCGCTGCTCGAGTGCATCGCGAGCGAGGTCACGCACTGCGGCGGCCCGGGCGCCGGCCAGGCGATGAAGGTCATCAACAACATGGTGCTGTTCCAGAACGTGGTGGCGCTGGCCGAGGCGCTGGCGCTGATCGGCCACGCCGGCCTCGACACGGAGCTCGCCTTCGAGGTGCTCTCCAAGGGCTCGGCCGACAGCTTTGCGTTGCGCAATCACGGCATGAAGGCGATGCTGAAGGGCGCCTACCCGGAACGCGCCTTTTCTTCCGAGGACGCGCTCAAGGACATCCGTTACGCGCTGCGCCTCGGCGAGGAGGCGGGCCTCTACCTGCACAGCGCCGACAATGCCAAGGAAACCATCAAGCAGGCGATCCGCGCCGGCTACGGCAAGGAATACTTTCCGGCGCTTGCCAAGATCATCGCGGGAAAAGGCGCCGGCAAGAAAAAGGGCGGCTGAGATGAGCGCGAAGGCGTTCTCCCGCTGGCAGGCGGCGGGCACGCACCTGCTGATCTGCGTGGCGATCGCGGCGGCGGTGGTCACGCTGATGCTGTCCGCCTGGTATCCGCAGCCGCTGTTCGAGGCGGCGGGCGGCAACAACCTGCTGTTCATCCTGGTGGGCGTGGACGTGGCGCTAGGGCCGCTGCTCACGCTGATCGTGTTCAAGGCCGGCAAGCGCGGCATGAAGCTCGACCTTGCCGCGATCGGCCTGGTACAGCTCGCGGCGCTCGCCTACGGCTGCTACGTGGTGGCTCTCGCGCGCCCGGCGTTCATCGTCTTCGTCAAGGACCGTTTCGAGCTGGCCACCGCGGTGGAGTTGGATCCCGCCGCGCTGGCGGCGGCGAAGTATCCCGAGTTCCGCGCGCCGCCCTGGACCGGGCCGCTGCTGGTTGCCGCCGACATGCCGCAGGATCCCGTCGAACGCAGCAAGGTGATCGAAGCGGCGACGGTCGGCCTTGACCTGCAGCATTTCCCGCGCCATTACGTGCCCTACGCTGAACGCACCAAGGAGGTGCTTGCCAGGGCCGACACCATCGCGCGGCTGCGCGCAACCGAGCCCATGATCGCGAAGGCGGTGGATGAATACCTCGCCTCCTCGGGGACGAAGGACGATGAGGTGCGCAGCCTGCTGCTGCGCACCCGCTTCGCCTGGATCGCGGTGCTGGTCGATGCCAAGACCGCACAGCCGGTGAAGATGGTCCTTGGCGAGCGCATCCAGTAACGCGAGCGCGGTCCACGCTCAGCGCGCAATCTCGTCCACCTGCAGCGGCGCGAAGTTCACCCGGCGCAGCTCGCTGATGCTACTCGCGTTCACCCGGCCCTCGACGATCTCGTAGCCCATCAGCGCGAACACGCGGCCGCGCAGGAACAGCGGCCGCGCATTGCCGTACCAGTCCACGCAGGAGGCGCGGCAGCCGTCGTTCACGTTGCCGGCGCGCGAATCGAGCGTGCCGAGTTCGCTCAGCTTGAGGGACTGGTTTTTCAGGTAAAGCAGCGAAGCAGAACGGGTTCCATCAAGAATCGGCAGCCCCACCGTTCCGTCGTACGCGTCCGCCGACTTGTAGAAGAAGCCGTGGCTGCGCGTCTCGCCCTGCGAAGCGTTCTTGCGCGTGTAGCGGTCGCTCGCCACCGGCAGGCGCGCGAGGCGCAGGCTGGTGAAATGCAGGTCCCGGCCGTCGCTGCCCACCACCACCGCGTTGCCGCCCAGCGGTTCGATGCGCTCGACGTTGTGCGCAAGCGGCAGTTCGTGAACGCCTGATCGGGATGCGTAGCGGACTGCGTACATCTGATGAACCGACTGTGAAACCGCGGCGGCACGAAAGTTGGTACCTGCGCCGTAAAGCAGGTAGTCGCCGACAAAGCGGTTCTGCATGACGTAGCGAACCGGGCTCGGCAGGCGACGGTAGCGATCGAGCGGGACGCTATCCTTGCCATCTGAAAAGCTGGCCAGCGCGACGCGCATCAGCGCCAGTTCCCCCGAGCCGGTCTCGGCGCCCCACATGGCTTCGCCGCGGCCGTTGGCGCGCAGCAGCACGTTGAGGGTGCCGTCGGAGCCCTCGAGGAAGGAAAAATGGTCGATCGGGCTGCCGCTGGCCTTCAGGGCGCTGGGTGCGGAGCCATCGAGCGGAATGCGAAATATCCCGGATTTCACGTTCCAGACGAAAACCGAACCTGATGAAACATAGAAAACCCGTCCCGGCGGGCCAAGCACCGCGGTGCTCTCGCAGTTCATCTCGGTTTGCGCGAGGTCGCAGACCGAGACGCTGTGCAGCGCGACGCCCTGCATAGGGTCGAGCGCCTCGTCGCTGCGGTAGATGCGCGTCGCCGGAGCGATGCGCTTGAACTCCGCCGGGGTCGCGCCCGGCCGCCACTTGCGCAGCGCCGGGAAGGATCCCGCGGGCAGGCCGCCCCAGGGATTGAGGTAGAGAGGCGTGTAGAAAACGAGCTTGGAGCCGATCAGCCGGCTCGCATAGTTGCGCGACGAGTAGTAGTCGTTCGAGCGCAGGTGGTAGGTGGACTTGTAGCTGAGCTGGCCGGTGGCGGAAACCTCGAACAGGCCGATTTCGGTGCCGCCGCGCTGGTAGCTGTAGCCGATCACCGCAATGGTGTTGCCCCACATCAGCATCTCGTCGTACCAGGCGCCGCGCGGATCCACGCCGCCGCCGAAGGCGTCGGCCTGCGACACCGGCCTGAGTTGCCGGTCGTTGATGGCGACGGTGAAGAGGCGCCCGCGCCGCAGGATCACCAGGTAGTCGCCGTGCAGCTTGACGATGCCGCCCTCGTCCACGCCGGCGTGCTGCACGTTGGTGACCGATTCCTCGGCTTCGGCGGCCGCGCCCGCGGCCAGCGAAGCCGGCGCCGCGGCTCTAGCGGAAGAATCCCTGAGCGCGTCCTGCCGGCGCCGGTAAGTCTCGGCCCAGCCCTTGAACAGCTCGGCGAGTTCCTGTTCGCTGGCGAAGGCGGTCAGGGTCTTCTGTGGAGAAGTTGGCACGGCGGCGGCTGCGCTGGCGTGCACGGCGACAGCAACCGCGATGGCGGAAAGCAGCTTGCAGGTCATGGCGTTAACTCCGTTCTGGTGGGACCGCGATATCCCATTGAACGTCCCTGCCGCTGATTCGGGTCAAGAGCTATTCAAGCCGCCTTATTGCCGGATTCTATGCCGCGAGAGGAACCGCCACATCTCCTCGTTCGCATCGATCACGCGCGTCCCAGGCCCGAGCAGCCAGGTCAGGTAGTCGAGCACGCCGCCCGGCCAGACGTGGCCGGCGCCGGTCAGTTTCCACAGCACGGTCTCGGCCCGGCATCCTGGAAAAACGTAGCGCGTGGCGCTGTGCGGCTTGCCGCCGGCGTCGGCCCACTCGCGCCGCTCGCCCGCGTCGGGCGCGGCGCCGCAGCCGTTGGCGCGCGCCCACTCGCCGAGCCGCTCTTCCACCGGCGGGTGCAGCACGCGCGTGTTAGCGAGCGGGAACGGCGCGCCCAGGCCGCCTTGATACAGCGCGCGCGCATCGTCGACGCTGTGGATGTGCATCACCGGAACCGGCCGGGCAGGGGAGAAGCGCCGCACCACCATCGAGCCCGCCACCGGCGCGATGGCGGCGATGCGGTCGGAGAGCTCGACCGCGAGGCGATAGCTCATCATGGCGCCGTTCGACAGGCCGGTGGCGTAGACGCGCGTCCGATCGTAGGGCCGGCGCCGCTCGAGATCGTCCAGCAGCGCACGCACGAAGCCGACGTCATCCACCTGCGCCGCGGCGGCCGCGCCGCAGCAGCTGCCGCCGTTCCACGTCAGGAAGCGCCCGCGCACCGGGCCGCTGCCATCGGGATAGGCCACCAGAAAGCCCTCGCGGTCGGCGAGCGCGTCCATGCGCACGTATGCTTGATGCGCGGCGGCGTGCGCGCCGCCGCCGTGGAAATTGAGAACGAGGGGTGGTTTTTCATTCAATTCGGGCGGCACATGGACGATATAGTGGCGCTCGACGCCACCGAAGCGCAGGCGCAGTTCGTGGTCTCCCGGCGTGAGCGCCGACGCGGGCGCGGCGGCGCCGGCGAGCAGAAAGACAACTGCAAGGAGAAGGTCAGGCCGCAATCAGTTTCGCGGCGCGTTCCTTAAATTGCTTGGCGGCCAGAAACAGGCCTCCGTCGGCGCCGTCGATGAAGTGCAGGTGCTTGCCGTGATAGTTGAAAACCAGGCAGGTCATGTGCGCGCGGTCGGTGACGTGCAGGCCGTAGACCAGCTCGCGCCGCGCGTAGCGTTCCGCCAGCCAGGCATCCAGCGCCTCGCGCTGCGCCGCGTTGCCGGCGAGGATCTGGCGGTAGATGTCGTTGAACTTGCGCACGTCGGAGTTCCTGATCAGGGTTTCCTTGTAGGTGCTCCAGTCGGTGAATTCGGTCTTCAGGCCGAACTTCATGAGGGACCAGCCCAGCACCACGAACCAGCGCGTGCGCATGAGATAAAGCCATTTTCCGAATCGCCCGCGATCGGCGGCGCGCACGCCCACTTCGTTTACCAGCCGCTTCGCGTCCAGCGCCGGAGTCAGCGCCGGCAGCGAGATCGGGTGGCTGGCTTCCTCGCTGCCATAAACCTCCTGCACCTTGGCGATCACCTCCCGGTACAGCGCCGCGGTCTTGGCCGGGTCGGCCGCGTGTTCCGGGCCCGGCGCGCGCACCATCAGGCTTACGGTTTCGCCATGCCGGCTCGGGATGTCCTGCCAGCGGCACTCCAGCCCCTCCAGGCTGCCGCGCGCGTTGACGCTGCCCGGCTTCACTTCGCACAGTGCCGCGCTGGCGGGATCCTTCATGTACTTGTCGGCGTAGGCCATGCCGCCGCCGGCGAACACCGCCTGGATGTAGTTCTCCGACACGCGCACGCGCGCGACCAGGATGTCCAGGCCGGCCTCGCGGATCTTTGCCACCGGCACGGTGGCCACGCGCAGCTCCAGGCCGAAGGACTTCTGCGCCATCTCCCGGGTCGTGACCAGCGCGGCCTTGGCGTCCTCGAGCAGCCGCGGCGGCACGCAGAAGCTGCTGCCGTCGCCCTCGAAGACGAACGGGATCTCGAGTTCGCCCGCGGCGTTGAGCATCGCAGTGACCGCGGAGGCGCCGACCGTGTTGACGTGCTTGTAGTTGCCGGCCTGCACCGCGAGGGTGGAATTGCGCACGTCGCAGGTGGCGACGTGCCAATCTGGCGGCAGTGGTGCGAAATTCTCGGTGCGCGTGACCGCCGTGAAGTCGGTCAGCACCGGCAGGCCGGCGTAGAAGTCCGCGCTCATGGTTGCTTTCTGTACAGGGGCAGGACCTTCGGCAGGTTCGCTTCGATCTCCTTGATGCGCGAGGCGTGCGATGGGTGGGTGGAGAGGAACTGCGGCGGCTGGCCGCGACCGCCGGATTGCGCGCCCGCTTGCGACAGGCGCGCCATTTTCTGCCACACCGCCACCGCGGCGCGTGGGTCGTGGCCGGCGCGCGCCGAGAGCTCCAGGCCCACCAGGTCGGCGTCCGACTCGTGCTTGCGCGCGTAGGGCAGGCTGACCGCGAGGTTGGCCGCCTGCGCCAGCACCTCGGTGGAGACCTGCCCCAGGTTGAGCACGATGGCCAGCGCCGTGACGCCGATGGCCTTGGCGTACTCCGCCGTGATGCGCGCGCGCCCGTGCTCGAGCAGCGCGTGGCCGATCTCGTGGCCCATGATGGTCGCCACCTCGTCGTCGGTCAGCTGCAGCGACTCCAGGATGCCGGTGAAGAAGGCGATCTTGCCGCCCGGCATGCAAAAGGCGTTCACCGACTTCGAGGTAATCAGGTTCACTTCCCACTGCCATTTCTCCGCGTTCTTGTTGAAGCGCGCCGTATGCGAGATCAGCTCGCGCGCGATGCGGCGCAGGCGCTCGACCTGTTCCGCGTCGTTGTTGAGCAGCTTGCGCTGCGCCGCGGCGCGCATGAGCTGCGCGTACTGCTGTCCCGCGCTGCGCTCGACCATGGAGGCGGGTAGCATCGGCAGGCGGCTCTTCTTGACTTCGACGCCTTCCTGATTGGCTTGTGCATTTACATTCAGGGTGAACAGCAGCAGCGCGAGCAGGAAAATCTTCATAACGAATCAAAATACTCCACCATGCGTTGCCGCATCCTTTCATCCGGCAGCGCGCCGAAGCCGGCCGCCACGTTGTCGGCGATGTGCTCGGGCTTGCCGGTGCCAGGAATGGCGCAGGTGATCGCCGGGTGGCCGACGATCCACTTGAGGAAGTACTGCGCCCAGCTCGCGACGCCGATCTCTGCCGCCCAGGGCGGCAGCGGCTTGCCGCGCACGCGCCGGAACATCGCGCCTTCGGCGAACGGGCGGTTGGCGATGACGGCAATGTTTTTACTTTTACATATCTCTAAAAGCCGTTTTTCGGACTCCCGTTCGGCCAGCGAATAGTTGATCTGCAGGAAATCGTATTTCTCCGCCTTCAGCCATTTTTCGACGTCGGCGTAAGCGGAGGACGTGTAATGGGTAATTCCAAGATATCTGATTTTGTTCTTTGATTTCCAATCCGAAAGCGTTCTGGTGTGAACCGCTACGTCCAGCAGGTTATGCACCTGCATCAGATCCATCTGCTTCACCTTCAGGCGCCGGAACGACGTTTCCATCTGCTTGATGCCGTCCTCGCGGCCGCTGGTCCATACTTTAGTGGCGACGAAGAGGCGCTCGCGCAGGCCGAGTTCGGCGACCAGGTCGCCCGCCACCGTTTCGGCGCTGCCGTACATCGGCGAAGAATCGATCAGCTTCCCGCTGGCCTTCGCGAACGCGGCCAGCACCTCGCGCAGTGGGGCGCGCGCCGCCGCGTCCGCATTTCCCCCTCTATCTGCATCGAACACCTGCCAGGTGCCCAGGCCGATGGCAGGCAGGTCTTCGCCGGTAGAGGGAATTTTCCGAGTCATGATTTTCGGCGTCTGGCCGGAGACGGAACCGAGAGCGAAAGCCGCTCCGCAGCCGCCAAGCAGGCGCAGCACGTCGCGCCGCCCTATCGCCAGGCTACTTCTCCCGTGCCTGCTCGGCAATCGCGCGCTCGAGCGCGAATCGATCCATGCGGTCGCGATCGCGTGCCGACTGCTTGGTCTTGAGCATGCCCGCCAGATCGAGTGTGCGGACCGGAATGCCGTCCAGATCGATGGTTACGGCGTGCGGTTGCAGCGAGGCATAGGTCTCCCCGCAAGCGTTGAACAGTATGTCGACGACGAATTCGTCGGCGACGCGAATCGTTTCATCGGACTCGAACCAGCTTGGTTCAAGATCCTTCGCCGCCTGCTCCGGCAACGCTAGTAGCGCGCGCTTGATGCGCGTTCCAGCCGCGGCGGTTTGCGGCACCAGCAGATCGATGTCGGTCGTCGCGCGCTGGTAACCGAGCGCAAACAGGGCATACGCGCCGACCAGCAGATACTCAACCATTTCGTCGTTCAGCGCCTTGATGAGTAGCTTGAGATCGTCCACCGTCGCCGGGCGGGCGGTGCGCTCCATTGGGGCGTCAGCGCTCCGGCGTTCGCTTGCGCACGTTTGCGGCGATGGCGCGCGCCTGCGCCGCTTCGGCATGCCGGTTCGCATCCGCGTGGGTTCTGAAACGATAGACACCGAAGCGGATTGCGGTCGTCGGGACGGCCGCGAGCGCAAGCGCTACCTCCTGCAGGGCAGCCGCGCTCTTCAGCGCGGCACCCGACGGTTGCATGCTGACCCGGTACTGGATTCTGGAACCAACGGTGCGCATGGGTGGAGAGGCACTGTAGCGCGGACCCGCATCCGCAGTAAAGGGGCCGGTGTCGTTCAGGTCTTCGCTCGATCACCTCGTCGACGCGCAGCAGCACGGCTTGCGGGATCTTGATTCCCAGCGCCTTGGCGGTGCGCATGTTGATGACGAGGTTGAAGCGATCGGGCTGTGCTACTGGAAGATCGGCCGGCGACGCGCCCCGGAGGATCCTGTCCACCTGCGCCGCGCCCCGGCCGCGCGCCGGATGCCGTCGGAGACTCTCCTGGCGGCCGGATCGGTTTCGTGCTTGAGCAGCGCAAGTCGGCGGGCCGCAGGCAAGATTTCACGGATAAGCTCTACGACCTTGCCAAGGAGCTCGGCCCTGAGCGTGACCCCGGCGATGTTCCCCCCGGCCGTCCCAGGCTCGCAACAAAACCCAACGCCACCGGATCGCCGCCGGCGACGAACACGATCGGCACGGTGCTAGTTTCCTTCCGGAGCGCTGCAATCGCCGCCGTTCCCCCCGTAACGATCGTCGCGGGTTTCAGCGCGACCAGTTCCCTCGCAAGCGCGGGAAGTTGCTCGAGGCCGCCGCCGGTCCAGCGCCCCTCGATCACGAAATCGCGGCCTTCGACGTGGCCGAGTCGCTCCAGTTGCGCAGTGAAGTCCTTCAGCGAGCAGCAGCGCGGCGCCGGTTCATGGTTCTTCCCCATGCCATGCCCGACGATCGGGCCGGCTCGTAAGTGTATACTGCGTGTATCTACCAACGATCGGGAGGGCCGCGATGAAGACCGCGAAGGTGTTCCGGCACGGCAACAGCCAGGCGGTGCGCCTGCCGAAGGAATTCCGCTTCGCGACCGACGAGGTGATGGTCAAGCGCGCCTCGGGCGGCGTTCTGCTGCTGCCCAAGCGGATCGCCATGGAACAGCTCGATTCGATCCTAGGCGCGTTCCGCGGCCGCTTCGTGCGGCGCCAGCCGCGCATGCAGAAACGGCGCTGGCGATGATTTGCCTGCTCGACACGGACACCCTTGCGTACCTCATCAACCGCTCGCCCGGTTCGGAGCGCATCAAGCGGCGGCTCTCCGGCCGCTCGCCCGGCGAGGTGCGGCTGTCCGCAATCACGCTCTGCGAAGTGCACTACGGCCTGGCGAGCGGCGAGGTGGGCCTTGAGCGGCGCGAAGCGCTGCGCGAATTGGTCGATCTTCTGCACGTCGAGGACTACCCGGCAGCCGCGGCGCGCGATTTCGGCGAGATCCGCGTGGCGCTGGAGCGCGCCGGCCGGCGCATCGGTCCGTACGATCTTCTCATCGCCGCGCATGCGCGGCACATCGGCGCGGTTCTGGTCACCAACAATGAGCGCGAGTTCAGGCGGGTTCCAGGACTTTCGGTCCAGAACTGGCTCAAGCCCTGAGCTCTGGCGGTTCCTGTTCATTCGATCACCCGGTCCTGCGCGCTTTGCGCACCACGCGGTCCGAGACGGGCCGTTGGTGCCTGCGCAGCTTAAGCAGCGCAACTACGGCCGCGGCGCTGCGCGCGCCGCCGTTCCTCGACCGCCTGGCGCATCAGCCGGGTCACCACGGCACCGCCTCAGTCGAACAGGGCCGAGAGGTCGACGGCGAAACTCGAACGCGGCAGGGCGCCGCCGCCGCCCGAAAATTCAAAGCGCTTCGATTGGGGGTAGGCGATCCACACCTCCAGCGCGCCGGCGGCAAGGTAGGCTTGCACTTTCTCGCGCAGTTCCTTGATGGAGTTGGAGGGCGAGGCGACCTCGATGCATAGCTCCGGGGCGCGGCTGAACGGCGATTCGGAGCCGTGCGCGTGCATGAATTCGGCGCTTGCCCACGCCACGTCCGCAACCAGTACGCCTATGGACGTGACGACCGACGCTTCGACCAGCGCCTCGCCGCCGAGCGGGGCCAAGCTTCTGACGAGGCGGCCCTGCAACACCCCGTGGTAGTTGCTCGCCGGGCTCATCAGGATTCGCCCCCAGAGGTCAAGCTCGATCTTGCCGGGGACGTTCGCGAGGCACGGATCCTCGCAGAGCGCGCGGTATCGAGTGGCGAGCTCCTCGCGCGTAAGTGGCGATTCAATGATTTCCGGATTCGCGGCCATGTCTTGCGTCCAGCGTTCGTCCCCGCGGAGACAAGCCACCCGAGACAAGCCACCCGCGCGTCCGGCGCAGTTTATCACGCACGCCCATGCATTTGCGCCTGCTTGCGCCCGAGCCAGAAGCTGACCGCGAGCCAAGCGCCGGCTACTGGCACCGCCGCATAGGCGAGGCCCGAGAGGCCCAGGCCCGCGCCGCGCAGCACAGGCCGACCAGCCAGCCGGAGAACGCGTCGCCGCCGCGGTAGACGACGGTGTCGATGAAGCTCTTCGCCTTGTAGCGATCTTCGCGCCGCACCACGGTGTAGAGCGCTTCGCGCACTGGTTTCGAGATGGCGAACTCGCCTGCGCGGCGGGTGACGCCGACGGCGAGCAGCACCGCGAGCGTCGGCGCGGCGCCGAGCGCGGCGAAGCCGATGATCGAGACGAGCGGCATCAGCGCCAGCATCCAGCCGGTGCCGAGCAGCGCGGCGAGGCGTGCAGTGAATGCAATCTGCACGATGAGCGCGAGCGAATTCACCGCCAGGTCCGTGATTGCAAAGAAACGGGTGCGTTCGGTTAGATCCGGAAACGCCTTGCCGACGATCTCCACCTGCTGGAAGTACAGCGAAGTCGACAGCACCGTGTAGCAGAAGAGGTAGGCGCAGATGCCGAGCAAATACGGCGAAGTCAGCGCGGCGCGCAGCCCCGCCAGCACCGACCCGCCGATCGCTTCCTCGGCGGAGGCTTCGCCGCTGCGCGGGAATTCTCTGCCCCAGGCAAGCAGCCGCAGCATGCAGATCAGGGCAAGGAACAGCAGGAGCGCGGAGAACAGCAGCAGCTTGGAAGCGCCGAGCGTGGTCGCCGCGCCGGCGGTGAGGGCCGGGCCGGCGATGGCGCCGCAGCTGCCGCCAGCCGAGATGGCGCCGAACAGCCGCGCCGCCTGCGCCGCGTCGAACAGGTCGGCCATCAGGCTCCAGAACACCGACACCGCGAACAGGTTGAAGACGCTCAGCCAGACGAAGAAGACTCCGGGTTCGGGGAAAAAATAAAAGCCAAGCAGATTCAGGATGAAAAACCCGTATACCGCGGGCAGGAACTTCGCGCGCGGCAGGCGCGCGCAGAGCCAGCCGTAGGCGGGCACCAGCGCGAGCATGGCGGCGAAGGTGGCGGTGAACAGCCACTGCAATTGCCCGGCGCCGGCCTGCACCGCCATGGCGTCGCGCACCGGGCGCAGCACGTAGTAGGCGGCGAGCAGCAGGAAGAAGTAGCCGAAGGCCCAGCCGAGCGCCGGCAGCTCGTGCGGCTCGGCGCGCAGCAGTCGGAGCGGGTGCAGACCGGTCGCGCCGCGCATGCGCTATAGTAGCCGAGGCTTTGTCACATTCTCAGGGGAGAAATCATGCAAGGGTGGATTGCGCTTGCGGTCATCGTCGCGATCATCTTCTGGGCGATCGTCATCTACAACGGCCTGGTGCAGCTGCGCAACCGCTTCAAGAATTCCTTCGCGCAGATCGACGTGCAACTCAAGCGCCGCTACGATTTGATCCCGAACCTGGTCGAGGCGGCCAAGGGCTACCTGACCCACGAGCGCGGCACGCTCGAGGCGGTGATCGCGGCGCGCGGCGCGGCGATGGGCGCGGCGCAGAAGGCGGCCGCGGCGCCCGGCGACCCGGCCGCGATGCAGGGCCTGGCGCAGGCCGAAGGCGTGCTCGGCGGCGCGCTCGGCCGGCTGATGGCGGTGTTCGAGGCCTACCCGGACCTGAAGGCGAACCAGAACATCCTGCAGGTGCAGGAGGAACTCACCAGCACCGAGAACAAGATCGCTTTCGCGCGCCAGGCCTACAACGACACGGTGATGGAATACAACACCAAGCGCGAATCCTTCCCCGATACGATTTTCGCGGGCATGTTCGGGTTCACGGCGGCGACCTTGCTGGAGGCGACGGAGTCGGCCGAAGAACGCAAAGTGCCGAAGGTTTCGTTCAAGTAGCGGTCAGAGCCAATCGCAGTTTCCTTCTTTGCCCAGCAGGAACGCGCCCGACGCGCGAGCACGACCCTGGTCGTGCTGTACGTGTTGTCGGTGGCGGCGATCATCGGTTGCGTGAATGGCGTGATCTGGCTGGTCTGTTTCGCCTTCTCCTATCAGACGCCGTCGAACTCGTACCTGATTTCCTCGCTGGTCACGCTGGCGCTCATTTCGCTCGGTAGCTTGGAAATCCTCGCGCGGCTGTCGCTCGGCCACGGCGAGCTGGCGACGCTTCTGGCCGGCCGGCCGGTGCCGCGCTCGAGCGGCCGTGACGACGAGCGCCGCCTGATCAACGTAGTGGACGAAATGGCGATCGCCTCGGGCCTGGCGGCGCCGCCGCTCTACGTGCTGAACCGCGAGCGCGGCATCAATGCCTTCGTCACCGGCGCCTCGCCCAGCCAAGCGGTGGTGGTAGTGACGCAGGGCGCGCTGGAGCAGCTGTCGCGCGACGAGCTGCAGGCGGTGATCGCGCACGAATTCAGCCACATCCTGCACGGCGATATCCGCCTTAACCTGCGCGCGGTCTACGTGCTGCAGGGCATCGTGTTTCTCGCCGCGATCGGCCGCTTCATGATGCAGTACTACTCGGGCGCGGGCACCGACGAGGGGCGGCGCTTTTTCCACCCGCCGTTCGCGCTGGCCGGCGCCGGCGTGTTTGCTGTGGGCTCGGTGGGGCTGCTGTTCTGCCGCATCATCCAGGCCGCGATCGCGCGCGAGCGCGAGAACCTGGCGGATGCGAGCGCGGTGCGCTTTACACGCAACGCCGACGCGCTGTGCGGTGCGCTGGCGCGCATCCAGACGAATGCCGAGGGCGCGCGGCTGCGCAACTGGCACGCCGATGCGCTCGCGCACATGCTGTTTGCGCCGAGCTCGGAGGGCTGGCTGCGGTCCCTCGTCGCCACGCACCCGCCGATCGAAGAGCGGATGCGCAGGATCAATCCTCATGTTTCGCCTGACTTCTATTATGAAAAAGCGAAAAAACCAAGAGTTACCGAAGCAACCCCAAGAGAACCAATCCTTGAAAAAGAAAAGCCTCAAACCATCGTCCCGAAGCGCCTTACCGGCGTGGCCGCGCTCGTCGCCGCCATCGGCGAGCCGGGCGCCGAACACCTGGAATACGCCGCCGATCTGCTCGTCTACCTCGCGCCCTCGATCCGGCTCGCGCTGGGCAGCCCTCTCGGCGCGCAGGCCGTGATGCTGGGCTGCGTGCTGGAAGAGGAGCTCACGATTTGCAACCGGCAGCTGTCCGCCATCGCTGCCAGCGGGGCGGACGCGGAGCTTGCCCGTAAGGCCGAAGTGATCGCGCCCTCGCTGCGGCAACTCGACCGCGCCTACCGCCTGCCGCTGATCGCGCTCGCCGTGCCGGTGCTCAAAGGGCTGGACCATGCCGCGCGCGGCGCGTTTCTCGCCGCGCTGCGCGCCGCTGTGGAAGCCAGCCAGCGCGTCACGCTCAGCATGTTCGTGCTGGCGACGATCCTCGACTGGACCCTCGGTCCGAAAGCGCGCCGCGCCGGCGGCGTGCGGTACAAGGAGCGTGTCGAGCTTGCAGCCGAGATCGCGCTGCTGCTCTCGATGCTCGCGTACGCCGGCGTGGCTGCCGGAGAGGCGGAGGCGGCGCATGCCGCCTTCGGCGCCGGCCGCGAAGCGCTTGCGCTACCGGTGCTCGCCTGCTGCGGCAGGGATGCCTTGCAACTGTCGCGGGTGTCGGAAGCGCTGGAGCGGATGAGCCTGCTTGCGCCCCTGGAGAAGGAGCGCCTGATGCAGGGATTTGCCGCCGCCATTGCCGCTGACGGCGACATCAAGCGGCTGGAGCACGAGCTGCTGCGCGCGGTGGCCTGCGTGCTGGATTGCCCGATGCCGCCGTCGGTCGCCGCGCTGGACCCGCGCTTGCTGCGAAAATAGCGCTCCGGAGCCGCCCCAGGCATGGCCTCGTTCTTCGAAAACCAGCAACTCGCGCGGCGCAATACCAAAGTGCTGGTGCTGCTGTACACGCTCGCCGTGGCCGGCGTTATCATCGCCGTGGACATGGTGCTGGCCGGGATCTATGCCTCGACCATGGAATGGCGGCACGCCGGCCCGGAGCTCAGCTGGGCGCTGCGCCTGCGCTTCGTGCCGAAATCGCTCTACCTCTGGGGCGCGTTCGGCACGGGCCTCGCGATCCTCGCGGTCAGCGCCTGGCACATCCTGCAGCTCGCCGGCGGCGGCAAGGCGGTGGCCGAGATGGTGGGCGCCCGCCGCATCGCTTCCGATACGCGCGACCCTCTGGAGCGGCGCCTCGTGAACGTGGTGGAAGAAATGTCGATCGCCTCCGGCGTGCGCGTGCCGGCCGTCTACGTGATGGACGGCGAGCCGGGCATCAACGCCTTTGCCGCCGGCTACGAGGCTTCCGATTCGGTGGTGGCGGTGACGCGCGGCACGCTGGAGACGCTCAACCGGGACGAGCTGCAGGGCGTGGTGGCGCACGAGTTCAGCCACATCCTGCACGGCGACATGCGGCTCAACATCCGCATGATCGGCATCCTCGCCGGCATCGTCTTCATCGGCTCGATCGGCGAATTCATCTTGCGCAGCCAGCGCGGCGGCGGCGACAGCCGGAGCGCGGCGCCGATCTTCGCGGGCGGCCTCGCGCTGCTGCTGATCGGCTACATCGGCCTGTTTTTCGCGCGCCTGATCAAGGCGGCGGTATCGCGGCAGCGCGAATTCCTGGCCGATGCCTCGAGCGTGCAGTTCACGCGCAACCCGGACGGCATCGCCGGAGCGCTCGACCAGATCCACCTCTCTTCCAGCGGCGCGTTGATCGCCAACCGCCACGCCGAGGACCTGTCGCACATGTTCTTCGGCCAGGGCATCAAGGTGCGCCTGTCGTCGCTGTTCGACACGCACCCGGCGCTGGAAGAGCGCATCGCGCGGGTGCATCAGCGTTTTGACCGCTCCAGTTACCGGCAGACGAGGGCGGCAGCCGTTGTTGCCGTTGATGTTGAAGAAAAAGTTCTTCAAGGCGATGAAAAGCGAAAAACTGCTGCTGCCGCGATTCTTGCCACCGCTTCCATGGGCGGTCGGCGCGGCGCCGACCTAGGTTCGGAATGGGGGCGCTCGGCGGGCGAGAGCGCGAAACTAGTTGGCTCGATGGACGGCGCCAAGGTCGATTACGCAGCCAGGCTGCTCGCAGCGCTGCCGCGCGACCTGCGCGAGCGCGTGCGCGATCCCGAGGGCGCGCGCGCGGCGCTGGTGGCGCTGCTGCTCGCGCCCAAGGACGAGGTCATGAAACTGCAGCTCGAGGCGCTCGCCGCCAAGGGCATGAACGCGCTCGCTGAAAGCGCGCGCCGTGCCGAGCTGCTGACGCGCCGGCTGGGGCCGGCCTTCCAGTTGCCCCTCATTGATCTGGCATTGCCGGCTGTCAAATCTTCTTCTGCAACAAACAGAAATGAACTTATAGGAGCGATGGAGGCGGTGATTTACGCGGACCGGCGCGTGTCGCTGCATGAATTCGTGGTGCTCACGCTGGTGCGCAGCCAACTTGCGCCGCGCGGCAAGCCGGGCGCCACGGGCAGCCGCAAGCTCGCCGAACTGCAGGCTGCGGCGCTGGTGGTGCTCTCGCTGGTGGCGCATGCCGGCACGCGCCAGGATGCCACCGGCGAACGCGGCGCGGAACTCGCCGCGGCCATGGGCGCGGGGCTGAAGGAGATGGGTCTGACGGAAGCGCCGGCGGTGAGCACGCTCACGCTGGAGGCGGCGGCCGAGGCGCTGGAAATGCTGAAGAGTCTTGCGCCCATGCAAAAGGCGATCCTGGTGAAGGGCCTTTTCGCCGCGGTCAGTCACGACGGATCGATCCGCGTGGTGGAAGCCGAGCTGATGCGCCTGGTGGGCGCGGTGCTGGACTGCCCGCTGCCGCCGCTGCTCGAGGCGGTCGATCCGGTTATCTTAGCGGCATAGAATCGGCCGCGTGAATTCCACGGCTCTTGAAACGGCGCTCAGGCAGGCGCTGCAGGGTGAGGTGCGCTTCGACGCCGGCGCGCGCGCCGCCTACGCTTCCGATGCGTCCAACTACCGGCAGGTGCCGATCGGTGTGGTATTGCCGCGCACCGCCGAAGACATCGTCGCCGCCCTCGCCGCCTGCCGCGAGCACCAGGCGCCGATCCTCGCGCGCGGCGGCGGCACCTCGCTGTGCGGCCAGGCGGTGAATGTCGCGATGGTGATCGATTGCTCGAAGTACATGGATCGCGTCCTTGAGCTGGACGCGGGCGCGCGCCTCGCGCGCGTGGAACCGGGAGTCGTCTGCGACGCCCTGTGCGTTTCGGCCGAGCGATACGGCCTCACTTTCGGCCCGGATCCGGCGACCCATTCGCGCTGCACGCTGGGCGGCATGATCGGCAACAATTCCTGCGGCGCGCGTTCGGTGAT
>Ga0247727_10007997_pt1 | contig 19821 bp, 12 predicted proteins | sample WisWelCaveWW1625_FD_202498 | JGI IMG/M metagenome (GOLD analysis project Ga0247727, IMG submission 202498) | Biofilm microbial communities from Wishing Well Cave, Virginia, United States - WW16-25 | ecosystem: Environmental > Aquatic > Deep subsurface > Groundwater > Cave microbial mat | place... | reverse complement strand
AAATCACCGTAGCCCTTTTCCCAGCTTGTGAACGCATAGCCCGGCACCGGATCCATTTCCATGTCGCAGGCGAGCAGATAATCACAGGCATGAATCGCGTGATCGAGCACGTCGTTGACGAAATAATGCCCGCTGATGCGCTTGCCCATCAACCGGCCGTACATATCCGGAAACGCCGTGAGCACGGTTTCGATTTTCTCCTCGGCGACCATTTGTTTTAGGGTTTCGACGTCGAGCATGCCGCGAACTGAGGAAATTGTCATAAATTTTCTCCATTCGTACTGACAAAAAATGGATTGCAGAAAAATGTAAAGTTTATCTTTTAACAACCACAACGCGAACTGCAACCTTACAGGCGTAGCCAAACAGGTTTAAAAAATTGCCCAACGGATTAAAAAACGACCAACGGATAAAGCGCATCGTCATTTGACAAAACTTTAAGTAAAAACAAGGCTTTTAAATCCGTTGGTCGTTTTTCTATCCGTTGGCGATAAAAGTTTAAAATTTTATTCTAAAGTCTGAGTGTCAAAGGCTATCGTTGAGCTGAGTGCTGAATTTAATCTCCCAGGAAGTTCCGAGGAAATTTCCCAAGCTCGCCGCCTCTTCTTCAATCTTCGTGCGAATAGCTTTGGAAAATTTTGCAAACGGCTCTATTTCCAATGCCCATCGTTTTGCCCGGCGCGTGTATGACCAAACGCCGATGACTTTTCCATCGAGCAAAATCACCGGCGAGATCCAGCCTTGATTGCGATAAACACGTTTATAATGAGAAGAATCCACCAAATGATTTTTATCGACGTGTGCCAATAGATAAGGGTCAAAATGCGGCAAGAGCCGCAGAACCTGGCCATCAGCAGAGCTGTTTGCCAGTTGGCCATGATCATCGCGGAGAAGAAATGCTCTCTCGTCCTCAATGCTGATTTCAACCAGTTCTTCCTGCAGCATCTCCCACACGGCCTTTGCCTCTTTCATGCGCAGACCGGTCCATTTGGAAAAATCCTGCAGCGTTGCCGGCCCATAAGCGCGCAGGTATCGGCGCAACAGCATTTGCTGCGCGTCCGTCTCGGAAATTTCCTTTTGTTTTGGCAGCCATTGATCGACGCGAATAAAGACCGCTTCTTTGCCGGATTCCGGGCTGTAGCAAATCAATCCCGCGGCGAAAGCCGATCGGAAGATATTCCAAAACTGCGCCATGCCGGCTCGCACCTTCCTGCCGACTTTCGGTTTGACGCGCTCGGTCAATTCGCCTTTGGTCAACGGACCGCCGCTCAACGCGGCCATGGCGGTTTCATTCAACCCCTCGGCTTCTTTGGCGGTAATGCCAAATCTGGACATGCTGCGCCGCGCCGATTCAACCTGACTTTTTTTCAGCGCGTTTATATAAATGGAAAAATCTGCCGCTGGCAGCAGATGCAGCGTGCCGCGCATGCCGTAGGTTTTGACCAGGCGGCGCTTTTCCCACAACGCCGAGTGAATCTCGGCGCGCGTCAGATCGTGCCGCCGCGCCCACAACTGCATTTCAGCGGCGGACATCACTTGCGCCTGCACGCCGCAGATGTTTTGGCCGATTGTGATGAAGTCTGCCCGAAAGGGGCTTTCGCCCGGATTTTGACCGACGAGGTGATGGCGGGCTAATCGAAATGCAGCAACCTCGGGCCATTTGAAAATGCGTTTCATTGCTTACTTTTATTTTAAGGCAAAACGATTTTGGGCAAAACCATTAAAAAGACTTTATAATAATTGTTTTGCCCCCAATCGTTTTGCTTTTCAACTACGGCTCCCCCCGATGATGAGCGCGACGCGTCCTTTTAAAGAAGTCATTGTCAGAAATCCTCTTGAATTTGCTCCATCGAGATGATTCGCGTGATCAGCTTCTTTTTGTCTATTTCCGAGCACTGAGGCATTTTGTAGACCTCATCAACAATCCAGGGAATCTCCTCTTCCTTGCTGACGATGATGTACTTTATATCATTCCCGTGAAATGTTAATTTATAATGCTTGTGCAGCATATTGGTCTTTTCCGCAAGGACTTCGGGCTTGGCGTAATCATCTTCCGCAAGCATGGGCTGAACTTCCGAGGGAATTGACTGATTGCCAATCGTATTGTCTGCGAACGGCACATACCTCCACTCGCGCTCATCATAAAATGTCACTTCCCTTTCCGTCTTCGAGGAGAGGCCGTCATAAGGTTTGGCGTAGAAAAAAAGCGCGGTTTGAGGATTGAACTTCAGGCAATGACACTGATGAAGAGTGGCTTTTTCAGGCAAAGCCTTGTAGATTTCAACAATGACTTTGGCGCAAATCGAATCGGGATAAATGTAATGAATCGGGCTGATGTTTTTTTTCTTGCCCCAATCTTTATGAAGACCAAGCGCATAGCAACCGTAGACCTTGGAATGTTTTTCCGCCTGCGACAGCGGCATGTCGCAGAAGCTTACCATCGGCACGCCAAGACATTTGGGCAAGCCGAACATTTCAAGATTTTCGCGAGCATAGTGCGGTCGAAATCCCCGCTCTTGCACGATACTTCTTAAAGCGTCGAAGGTTTTCGTGAAATGAAAAAGGGAGGCTGAACTAATCATCGGAAATTTCCTTGAATTTTAATTTCCTGTATGAATAAAAACACTCTTCAACTCACTATAATGATCGAGCGCCGCCATACCCAATTCGCGGCCAACGCCGCTGTGCTTAACCCCGCCGAACGGGGCTTCGAGATGGACGCTGCTGCCGGAGTTGATCGACAGCACCCCGGTTTCCACGGCGCGCGCCACTCGCAACGCGCGTTCGATGTCGCGCGTCCAGATCGAGCCCGAAAGACCATAAAGACTATTATTAGCGATGGCAATTGCTTCTGTTTCTGTTTCGAATGGAATAACGGAAAGAACGGGACCAAAAATTTCTTCCTGCGCAATTTTCATTTCAGGGCGAACGTTGGCAAAAAGAGTTGGATTGAGAAAAGCGCCGCGTGCGAGAGCGCCAGTCTCCGGCGCGTTGCCGCCACACAACAGTGTTGCGCCCTCGCTTCGCCCGGCTTCGATATAACCGCAAACCCGCTCGCGATGGCTCAACGAAATCAGCGGCCCCATTTCGGTTTTCTCGTCGAGCGGATCCCCGATTTTCACTTTTTGAAAAAGCTCGAGCAATTGCGCCACGAATTTATCGTAAATCGGGCGCTCGACGAGCAAACGACTGCGCGCGCAGCAATCCTGTCCGGTATTTCCCAGAAGACTCGATGCAGCAGAAGAAACCGCGCGCTCGAAATTGGCGTCGGCAAAAACGAGGTTGGCCGATTTGCCGCCGAGTTCCAGCGTCACGCGTTTAACGTCGTCTGCCGCCAGCCGCATCACGTGTCTGCCGATTTCCGTCGAGCCGGTGAAAGAAATTTTGCGCACGAGCGGATGGCGCACCAGCGCTTCGCCGGCGGGAACGCCTTCGCCGGGAACGACGTTAAAAACTCCAGCGGGAATGCCGGCTTCCAAAGCCAGTTCGCCGAGTCGCAAAGTCGTGAGCGGCGTTTGCTCCGCGGGTTTGACGACGATGGTGTTGCCCATCGCCAGCGCCGGCGCGATTTTCCACGCGGCGATGACGAGAGGATAATTCCACGGCAAAATCAAGCCGCAAACGCCGATGGGCTCGCGAAACGTCAGGCTCACGCCGGGCGCAGCCACGGGAATGGTGCTGCCGCCGATTTTGTTGATCGCGCCGGCATAATACTCGAAACAGTTGGCCGCCGTTCCCACTTCATCGCGCGCGTCGTTGATCGGCTTGCCGACGTTCCGGCTTTCCAAATGCCCGAGTTCTTCCGCATGCTCGCGCAGCAACGTCGCGAGTCGCAACAACATGCGCGTGCGCTCGCGGCTGTTGATTTTTCGCCACGCGCTTTCACGAAAGGTGCGATGGGCGCTTTGCACGGCGGCTTCGACATCTTCCGCGCCGGCTTCGGCAACAACGGCCAATGGCTCACTTGTCGCCGGATTGATCAGTGTCGTCGTTTTGCCTGAAAGCGCCGGCACGCGTTTGCCGTCGATCAGGAGGTTGGCTTGCAACACAGCTTTGTTCATAGTGTTCTCCGCTGATGGTATGGCCGTGGTCAGTTTTCAATTATCAATTGTCAATTACTGATAAAACCGCAGAATCTTCTCGCTCATTTTGCCGGCGACGCGGCGCACGAGATCGTTGATCATGATCTCGGCGGCTTTGGGCTCGCCGGAGGCGTCGAGCAATTTTTGTTTGTCTTTGGGCAAATCGTAAACGCTGCCCTGATAACGCACCCACTGCGCCTTGTCTTCGCTGCTCTCCGACAAGGTTTCGCCGCTGAGATAACGTCCGGTTTCGACGTCCACGATTTGAAAGCTGGCGAAAATTTGCGCCGTTCGTTTCGTGGAGTATTCACGGTAATAAATCTTGTCGGTTTTTTCGACCGCCTTACCAGCGCTGTCCTTAACCGTGTAAACCTTATCGTGCGTCTTTTCGACGAAGTCCGGCTGTGTCGTCTCTACCGAGATTTGCGTGATGGCGCCGGTCACGAACGAGTGAATCCCTTCGAGCTTGCCGATTTCCACGGCTTTGCGCTCATCCACCGCGCCGGATTGGCTTAATTTGTATTCTTCAAAAAGCTGATCGAGATTGGCGCGATTGATAAACACCGCAAATTTGAGATTGGCATTGATGCATTGTCCGAGCACCTCTTCAGTGAGCAAATAACTATACTGGCCGGCCTGCGGCGTGCGATTGCGAAAAGGCAAAATCGCGACGCGCTGGAGAGCTTTCTCGTAAGCCTGTTTCGCGCGTTGCGCCGCGTCTTTGTAATCCGGCGCCACGGCAATCACCTGCTCGAACTTCGCCATCGCCTCGCGGAAATTCCTGTTCGCCTCCAACTGCACAGCCCAGCGATAATTGGCTTCGGCGATTTGCTGTTTGAGTGCCGTGGCGTCAGCAGCGTAATTCAAGGCCTGTTCGTAGCTGCTGATCGCAGATTGAAACAGTTGCGCCAGCAGATCACGATCGCCGAGACGGGTGTAAGCCTGTCCGAGCTTGTCTTTGGTGTCGCGATGATAACCGGCGAGCGCCGTCACTTTTTGGTACTGCGAAATCGCCGGCTCGTACTCGCCGGCGCTAAAATGGCGTTCGGCATTGTCGTAGTGATAAATCGCGCCCTTTTCGCGCGCCTGTGCTTTGCGGCTGGAAACGTCGACGGTTTGCAGAACGAGGTTATGTCGCACGAACTGCTGCAGCAGCGATTCAAGCTCATTGTAGCTTTGCACGGCCTCGATCCACTGCGCATTCGACTCGAGCGTTTCAGCGCTGTCGAGCAATTCCTGATAAGCCAACGACGCAATTTTCTGTAGATGGGTAAAGGCTTCTTCGTAGCCAGGCTTTTTGTCCAACGCTTCGAGATCCTTGCGCGCCGCCTCGACATAGCGGCGGGATTTTTCGTATTCCAGCGCCCGCTTATGCGCTTTTTTGTGTGCGCAGCTTGTGGATAGCATCAAGCTGCACAAAAGCGCGAGGAAAGCCAGCGTTCGGCGATTTTGTAATTTCATGATTATCTTCCTTCCCTGAGATGGCGTAACGCAAAATACATAAATCGCTTTAAAAAGTCAAGGCGCAAGTTGTAAGAAACAAAAGCGCGAGCCTTTTGCAAGGCTAAAACACAACGTCGGACGAGTCGCAGTCTAAAATCAAAAAATCAGTTGGCGGCTTTTTATCCGTTGGTCATAAAAAATATTTCTCATTGTCGTCGCGGATTTCACCTTGACTATCTCGGACAAAAATGCTACTTTTTTAATAAGACTAAAAATTAAAGGTGTAATATGAAAAGCAATATTGCGTTCGCCGCCATTTCCTTCTGCCTGGTATTAAGCCTCGCTGCCTGCACAATTCATGCGCCGGAAATGAAGTTCACCGGCGAGAAAACCGCGCTGGAGAATCAGATTCTCGGCACGTACAACCAGGTGCGCGAAGACGTGTGGATGGTGGCTTCGGTGCGCGCCGCCAATCCCGATAGCCAGATCACGCTTTCCGACGAGAAGCGCGCCGTGCTCACGGCGATTCAAAATCGCGAGTTTAACAAAGACGACGTCGATGAATTCAAGCGCGACGGCGCCGTCGGCGAGAATGCGCGCGGCTTGCTGGAGATTCGCCCCTTGCCGCGCCTGCAAACGGATCCCAATTATCGCAAACTCGTGGAGGAAATCGTCGCCGAGGAAAACCGCGACCGCCAGATCATCATGCAGCGCATTATGGAAATTAATCCAACCGCGCAAGCCACGGGTGTGACCGAGGTGGAAAAAGTATTTGCGAAATTGAATCGCGACAACGCCAGGACCGGCGAATGGATGCAATTGCCGGATGGCGCGTGGGTGAAAAAGTAACCCAGTCGGCCCGACTGGGCTCTTACAAAAAAATCCTTTCGAGAGCGATTATGCAAAAGCTTCCCGTCGGATTGTCCGACTTCAAAGAGGTGATCGAGGGCAACTATTATTTCGCGGACAAAAGTCTGCTGATCAAAGAATTGATCGATCAGGGCGCGAAGGTGCTGCTCATTCCACGGCCGCGGCGCTTCGGCAAGACCCTCAACCTGTCGATGCTGCGCTATTTTTTCGAGAAGCCTGCCCAGCCAACGGCTCTGGGCAGGCCAGGGACCGCCGCCGACACGAGCGGTTTATTTCGCCGTTTAAAAATCTGGCAGGCCGGGGAAGAGTATACCGCCAAGCAGGGAAAATATCCGGTGATTTTTTTGACGTTCAAAGACATCAAAGAATCAAAATGGGAAAGCGCGTTGGAGAAAATCAAACGTCTCATCCAGACAGAGTTTTTGCGTCATCGATACTTGCGCACTGAACAAGGATTGGAAGTTGAAGAACGCGCCTATTTCGAGGGAATTGTCAAGCTCGAGGCCGGTCAGAGTACTTATGAGGACAGTCTCAAGCAGCTTTCCGATTATTTAGCCCGTCATCACAATCAAAAAGTGATCCTGCTTATCGACGAATACGACACGCCGATTCAGGCGGGCTACGTCAACGGCTATTATGCCGAAGTCGTCGGCTTCATGCGCAACTTTCTCGGCGGCGGGTTGAAGGACAATGTGCATTTGGAAAAGGGCGTGCTCACCGGCATCATGCGCATCGCCAAAGAATCGATTTTCTCCGGGCTGAACAATCCGGGTGTTTTTACGCTGTTGCAACCCGAATTCTCCGCCGCCTTTGGCTTGACGGAAGACGAAGTCGGACAGGCATTGAAAGATTTCAACCTTGAAGACCGCTATGAGAATGTCCGCAACTGGTATAACGGTTATGTTTTCGGCGATCGTGTCGTTTATAATCCGTGGTCCCTGATCAATTATCTCAATAGCGCCGATAAAGCGTTTCGTCCTTACTGGCTGCACACGTCCGACAATGCCATTGTGGAAAAACTTTTAACCCGGGGCGGAAAAGAGCTGAAACGGGAATTGGAGAGCTTGATTGCGGGCGACGGCGTGGAAAAACCGATTGAAGAAAATATCGTGTTTGGCGAGATCGAGCAGCGCGACGATTTGCTGTGGAGCTTTTTGCTGTTCGGCGGCTATTTAAAATATCTTTCCTGGCGGCGCGATGAAAATACGGACAAGCCGTATTATCAACTGGCCGTCCCCAATCGCGAAGTGCGCCTGGCTTACACCGATCTGATCGCGCGCTGGTTCACGAATAAATTCGACCACGAAAAACTCGCGACTATGCTGCGCGCCCTGCGCGACGGCGATATTCGGTTGTTCGAGCACCTGTTTCAGGAAATGGTCGTGACAATCTTCAGTTATCATGATTTTGGCACGGAATCCGAGAAGGTCTATCAGGCTTTTGTCACGGGTCTGCTCGTGTGGCTGGGCGGCGATTATGAGCTCAAGAGTAATCGCGAATCGGGTTATGGCCGTTATGATTTGATGATCATTCCCAAAAACAAAGCGCAGATCGGGTATGTGATCGAGTTTAAAAAAGTCAGCGTATATGAACATGAAACCGTCGAGCTGGCGATCGCGAATGCCTTTGCGCAAATCGAAGCGAAAGATTATGAAACGGAGCTCCGGCAAAGAGACGTCAAGACGATCAAGAAACTGGCGATTGTGTTTGAAGGCAAACAAGTGTGGGTGAAAGAAAAATCGGCGACGTGATTTTTTCTCACTTCCAGGAGCGATTATGCAAAAACTGCCGGTCGGGTTGTCCGATTTCCAAAAGGTCATCGAAGGGGACTACTACTATGTGGACAAATCCCTGTTGATCAAGGAAGTGATCGATCAGGGAGCGGAGACGTTGCTCATTCCGCGGCCGCGGCGTTTCGGCAAGACTCTCAACCTGTCGATGCTGCGCTATTTTTTCGAGAAGCCTGCCCTGCCAACGGCTCTAGGCAGGCCAGGGACCGCCGCCGACACCAGCGGTTTATTCCGCCGTTTGAAAATCTGGCAGGCCGGGGAAGAGTATACCGGCAAGCAGGGGAAATATCCGGTAATTTTTCTGACGTTCAAGGACGTCAAAACGAATCAATGGAACAAATGTCTGGACGAGGTGAAAGATATTATCGGTGAAGAATATAAACGACACGACTATCTGTTGGACGGCAATATTCTCAGGGACGACGAGAAAAACAGCTTTGGGCGCATCATTGACTTGCGAGCTGAGAGCGGAGAATATGCCCGCAGTCTTAAAAAACTTTCCGCCTATCTGGCGCATTTTCATCGGCAAAAAGTGATTTTGTTGATCGACGAATACGACACGCCAATTCAAGCGGGCTATGTCAACGACTACTATGCGGAAGTCATCGGCTTCATGCGCAACTTTCTCAGCGGCGGTTTGAAGGACAATGTGCATTTGGAAAAGGGCGTGCTCACCGGCATCATGCGCGTCGCCAAAGAATCGATTTTTTCCGGGCTGAACAATCCGGGAGTTTTTACGCTGTTGCAACCCGAATTTTCCGCCGCCTTTGGCTTGACGGAAGACGAAGTCGGACAGGCGTTGAAAGATTTCAACCTCGAAGACCGCTATGAGAATGTCCGCAACTGGTATAACGGTTATGTTTTCGGCGATCGTGTCGTCTACAATCCGTGGTCGATTATCAATTACCTCAACAGCAGGGACAAAAAGTTTCGTGCCTACTGGCTGAACACCGCCGACCATACTATCATCGAGCAACTGCTGACCCGCGGCGGAATCGAGCTGAAATCCGAATTGGAAAGCCTGATCAATGGGGACGGCGTGGAAAAGCCGATCGATGAGAACATTGTGTTTAGCGAGCTTGATAAAAAGGAAAACGTGCTGTGGAGTTTTTTATTGTTCGGCGGTTATTTGAAATATGAAACCCAGCGACCGGATGACGTTGATCCGGCGAAGATATTATGCCGGCTGGTCATTCCCAATCAGGAAGTTCGCAGCGCTTATCTCGGCATCGTGCAACAGTGGTTTTCGAGCCGGATGGAGAACCGGAAGCTGCAGATCATGTTGCAGGCGTTGGTCAAAGGCGAGGTCAAAGAATTCGAGCGGTACTTTCGGGAAATGATCGTGAACATTTTCAGCTATCACGATTTTAGCGCGGAATCGGAGAAGGTGTACCAGGCTTTCGTCATTGGGTTGTTGGTCTGGCTTTCCGGACGCTATGAAGTGAAGAGCAATGCCGAATCGGGTTATGGCCGATATGACGTCATGCTGATTCCCAAAGATCAACGCGCGGCGGGAATCATCATCGAGTTCAAAAAAATCAACGCGTCACGCCGGGAAACCAAAGACCGCGCCATTGCCAGAGCCTTTGAGCAGATCGAGGAGAAAAAATATGCGAATGAGCTTTTGGCGCGAGGCGTCCAGGAAATTCGCAAGCTGGCCATTGTGTTTAAAGGCAAACAGGTGTGGGTGAAAGAGCAGAGCGCATAGCGCAGAGGGCAGCGCGCGTTTGGCAATCCATGTTTTTTTGAGCAACAACGAAATGAATCCATCCAACAATTTGCGGCACAACGCCCATGCGGTCATCATCGGCATCAACGAATATCAGGATGAAAAAATTCCGGATTTGCAGTTTGCCCGCGCCGATGCGGAAGGCGTTTATCAAATTTTGACTGATCCGGAGCTGGGGCGCATTCCGCCGGACAACGTCATTTTGTTGCTGGATGAAAATGCGACGCAGCAGAATATTCGCTCGGCCATCGGCGATGAAATCTATCGCCGCGCCGGAGATGATGATTTCGTTTATATTTATTTTGCCGGCCATGGCATGCCGTTTATGAATCCTAAAAGCGGCTCCGCGGACGGCATGGAAAAATACCTGGTGCCCACCGATGCGAAATTGGACAAAATCCGCGGCACCGGCATTCCGATGGATGACATTCAGCGGTTTTTCGGCTAACTCCAATCGAAGCAGGTGATGTTTTTCATCGACAGTTGTTTCAGCGGCGAAGCCGGCGGCCGCACGTTTCAGAATCCGGCCTGCCAAACGCGGCACGGCCTGCTCACGCCGGAATTTTTAGACCACCTCTCCGGCGAGGGCCGGTTGGTGGTCACGGCGTGAGATGTGAACGAATTGTCGATTGAAACCTCGACGATGGGGCACGGCCTGTTTACGCATTATCTCACAGAAGCAAAGCAAGCCGCCACCGAGCAAAGTGCTGACAAGTCTATTGCCCTCAGAAAAACGCCAGCCACCCTATCAGAAGAGCAGGTCAAAACCATGCTGGCCGAGAAAAATTTTTATGACAGCAGTTGGAACAAAGATGGCAAAGGCCTCACTCACAACTATGTGGAACAGACGCTCAATGGCGATAAGATCGTATTGGACAAAACCACCGGCTTGATGTGGCAGCAATCCGGTTCTCACAATTATATGGTTTACTCCGATGCCGAGAAATATATCCGCGAGTTGAACGACAAATCTTTCGCCGGTTTTACCGACTGGCGCTTGCCGACGCTCGAAAAAGCGATGTCGTTGATGGAAACGCAAAAGAAGAACGGTGATTTGTATATCGATTCAAATTTTGACCAAACTCAGCGGCGGATTTGAACGGCAGATAAGGAGAGCGCGGGGCGGGCGTGGTGTGTCAGTTTCGGCGGGGTTTGCGATCGCTACGACGTCGGCCCTGGCCCCTCCGTCCGTGCTGTGCGCTCGTGACAATCTGGACCATTTGGTCATTTGAGTCATTTGATCATTTAATTGTTGGTGATAAGATAATGCAGCGCGAAGCCAAAAGGCGACGGCCTCGGTGCGGCGGTTTTGTCAAGCTGTTCTTGCTTTTCACTTCTCGAAGCGTTATATTTCGACAGATCAGATCAGTGGGATGACGACGTTTCATGAACAAAACCCATTGTGGAGATAACCATGAATAGCATTGCAGAAACGGAAAAGGTTGGACGTATTGTCTCGGATCTCGATAATCTTATCAACGAAATCCTGCAAGTCCGTCGCCGCGTCGCTGCGTTGGCCGGAGGCAATCAAACCGAGCGCTCAGCGGCTTCGGTTCGTGACGCCGAATGGTTCGGTATGTGGGCGGATCGCGAAGACATGCAAAATCTGTCATCGCGCGAATGGTTGACGCAACTTCGCGCGCAACAATGGGGGCGCTGATGGCCGGCAAACTGCTCGACACCACGGTATTAATTGATTTGTCGCGTGGCAAGTCCGAAGCCGCTGATTTTGTCGATAATGAGCGGCGCTTGGGAACCGATTTGTTTGTTTCAGTCGTTTCGGCAATGGAATTGCTCGTCGGTTGTCGTGACAAAGCCGAATTGCGCAAGGCTGAAAAGCAAATCGCCGATTTCAAGCTGATTCAATTGACCTCGGCGATGTCACAACAAGCCTACACATTAATCCTCACCTATACGAAAAGTCATGGTTTGATGATCCCCGACGCTTTGATTGCCGCAACGGCCTTGATCGAGTCGCTTGAATTGATGAGCGATAATGATCGCCATTTTAAAATGATCCCAAATTTGATTGTAGCTCGACCTTATTGAACGGCGTTCATATTCCCCAAAATATACAAAAAAAGAAACAGCGGTATTTTCAGCGCGACAACCGGCACGGCCGTGGGCAGATTTTGTGCAGAAAAATCTCCGCCGGATTTCGTGACCAACACGGCACGGCGCACGGCGGCCTGTTGAGAAAAATTCACCACGCCGGAATTCTTTTCAATAGCCGCGTCATCGCGGTATTTGATCTCAATCGGAAAAATTTCCTCCGGCAGTTGCACCACGACGTCGACCTCCTTTTGTGTTTTGGCGTCGCGCCAGTAGCCGATGGTTTGGGCGCGTCGGTGATAAGCGGCCATGAGGTGGGCCACCGCTGCGGTCTCGGTGACAATGCCGGTCTCGCGATTATCCGCAAAGATGGCGCTTGTGCGCAGCAGCACGGCGCAGCGCAGTGACGCATCGACGACGTAGTATTTATAGCGCGCTTTCAAATATTTTTTCCCGGATAAATCCAGCGGCGGCAGGCGAAAAATCAGGCCGGCCTGCTCCAGCACGGCGAGCAGATTGTTGATCGTGACTTTGGTGAGTTCCATGGCGGAGCACAGCTCCTGCACGCTGACGATGCCGCCGCTTTTCAGGCAAATATATAAAAACAAATTTTCCGCGTCCGTCACCGTGCGCAAAGAAAAAAATGAAACCAGATCACGCTTGATCACGGCCTCCAGAACGTCCTCGCGAAGCAGCCGCTGCGCCTTTTCCATCTCCGGAATGGACGCGGCTTCCGGAAATCCGCCAACGAGCAGGTAACGCTGCAGATGCGTTTGCAAACGGTCGCTGCGCGCGGCAAAATTGGCGCGATCGCGATCCGTCATGGCGAAAAACTCGTCCAGCGTCGGAATCGGTGATCGCACCGGCGGCTCCACGTCGCGCAGCGCGAGATACTCTGGAAACAGCAAAGGCGGAATGTGAATCGTCAGAAATCGGCCGGCGGCGGATTCCCTGCCCTGCGTCTGCACGGCAAAGCTGGCCGAGCCCGTCGAAACGATTCGAATATTGCGGCGAAAGTCCACGAAGAGCTTCACCCAGGTTGACCAATCTTTCGCGTAATGGATTTCATCCAGCAGCAGATAGACCGTCTGCGTTGGATCGCTTTCAGCCGCCTCGGTATAGATTTTAAAGATCGTTTCGATGGCAACCTGGCGAAGCAGAGGATGATCCAAACTGACGTACATGATCTGCGCTGCCGGCGTGCCCGCCGACAGAAGCGTTTCGACCAATTGCAGCAGAATTGTGGTCTTGCCAACGCGACGCGGACCAACCAACAAGACCGCGCGCTGCAGCGAATTTTCGGCAACGACTTGCTGCACCAGTGAAAAAGCATGCCGGCGAAATTTTTTCACCGGCGGTTTCGTGCCTTGCCACCAGGGATTAAACGAGCGTAGGGCGTTTTGAATTTCCGGCATATTTTGATGAGAATTAGCCATTTCTTCCGAATTTATGGTAAATACAATATCCTTTTTTACTGGAATATAGGCATTTTCATGAAAAAATCAACTATATTTTCCATTTTTATTTCTTTTGCAGTCGGATTGCTTTTCCCAGCCCTTTCCGTTGGTCAAACGTTTCCTACCGAGAAACCAAACACTTCTCTCGCTGAACCCTATCCCATCACCACGCATCCCGAATCCGACCTCATGCCCGCGTTGTCGCCGGACGGAAAGTGGATCGCCTACGTTTCGCGTGCGAACAAAAATTACGACATTTGGGTGAAACCCGCGGCGGGTGGATTGGCGACGCCGTTGACGACGCACACGAGCGATGATTACAGCCCCGCATGGTCGCCGGACGGCAAGTCGCTGGCGTTTATTTCGCGGCGCGATGATGCGGAAGGCGATCTCTATTGGCTCGAATTAAAATACGGCGATGGCACGATCACGCCGGGCAAAACAAAATTGTTCAAACACAATCTCCAGCGTGAAGCGTATCCGGCATTTTCTCCCGACGGAAAAAAGATCGCTTTTAGTTTGGGCACCGCCGGCCAGGAACAAATTTGGATTTGCGAAATCAAAACGCAGCAGAAATATCCGCTCACGAAATTGGGCGGCACGCAGCCGGCGTGGTCGCCGGATGGCAAGCAGCTCGCGATCGCGAGTTCAACGCTCAATTCACGAGACCGGCAAATTTTTATCATCAGCGCAGATTCAACAACCACAGATCGCCAACGGGAGCAGATAACTTTTGAAGGCGCCAACGGTTTTCCTTCGTGGTCGCCGGATGGGCAAAAAATTCTCGTGCAGCGTTTCGAGTTCGATCACAATGCCAATTCAAATTTGCCGCAAACGTCGCGAGCGGCGCATCTGCGCATTATTTCTCTGGCGAATCGTGCCGAATTGCAAATTACGCCTTCGCGTTCGGAGGCGCTGTTTCCGTTTTGGGGAAACGATCACGCCATTTATTATGCCGCCCCGACTTCCTTTTCCAGGCAAATTAAAGAAAGCCGGGGGAATTTCGATGTCTGGCGCATACCGGAGTCGGGTTTATTCCCGCCGCAACGGACGGCGCAGGAAAGTTTTGCGGCCGCACAGAGCGTCGCCGATCCGGAAATCGCCAGACTCGCTTTTACGGCGTTGCGTTTTTATTTTCCGGATTCAACGCTGTGGTTGAGTCGCGCCGAGGTGGAAATGGGGCGGCGTTATTTGCTGCTCGGCGATACATTGCAGGCTGAAACGATTTGGGCGCAGGCTGCAAAAGCATACGCCGGCCGTTTTGAAGCGGCAGCGTTTGCCGAAATCGAGCTGGCGAAACTCGCGCGCGACACGAAGCGGCTCGGTGAAATCAGTGAACGGCGCACGGCATGGCCGGCGGCGCAGGCCTGGGGTGCGTTGGAAACCGGCAAGGCTTTGCAAAATGCCGGCGACTTTGAAGCGGCGTTGCGATATTTGCAAAAAATTCCGGCGCAATATCCCGACCTTCAGGAAGTCTGCTACGAAGCGCTGCTGCGCTCCGGCGATATTCTCATGACGCTAAATCGCGCTGAACTCGGCGAGGCTGCTTACCTGCGAATTGTGACAAATTATCGTGAGCACGAAACGTGGCAGGCGGCGGCGATTCAGCGTTTGCTCGACGAGACTCTGCGCCGCGCGCTGACCACGGACACGCTGGCGGTTTACCAGCGGGCCACGCAGAAATACACCTCGTATCCGGCGGTGGAGCTGCCAGCCCGCTTTCGCATGGCCGAACGTTTGTTTCGCGACGGAGAAATCAAGTTAGCCCAAATTGAATACAGCGATTTAATCGCCTTGCTGGAGACGCAACCCGGCGCGTATTTGCAAACGCTGCGGGCACAGGCCCGGCGCGGCCTGATGCGTTTGCATATTTTTGAAAATGATTTTCCTGCGGCGGTGCAGGTTTATGCGAAAATGTTTGAAGCGTACTCCAGGCAGGATGCCGCTCACGAAGCGCGTCAGGAATTGACCGCGGCGCTGATTCAACGCGCCCGACTGCTCGTTCGCCGGCTTGATTACGAGCTGGCGCTGGCGTTGTTTCGGCAGGCGCGCCGGTATGATCCTGAAAACGTCGAGGCCCAGCGCGGTTATATGGAAGCGATGTATGCGCTCGGCGATATTGACGACGCCATCGCCGAATATGAAAAAGCCAATCCTGCCTTCGCGCGTTTCGCGTCATCGACAAGCGAGGCCGGCGCGCAGAACGAAGTGGCGCTCTATGCGCTCGGTCTTGCCTATTCATATAAAGGAGAAAAAAATCCCGGATTGTTGCGCCGCTCAACGGATTTGATCGAGCGCGTCCTGCGCATCAATTATCGTTTGATTCCGGCCTACCTGACATTGGGATTCAATTATGAAGGAATAGAAAAGCTGGAACAAAAAGCGCGACAGCGTAAAAAAGGTTTTTTTGAGAAAATCACTTTGGCCGCGCCGGAAATCATTGGCAAAACATTCCGCACCATAACGTTTCAGCCCCCGAAGCCGCGGGCGCGCTGGTATGAAAAAGCCATTGAGGTTTTGACCATCGCCATCGCGCTCAATGACGAAAACAATAATCCGCAACTGGAAGCGAATATCGCGCTGAATCTCGCGAACAACTATTACAATCTCGGCGAATTCGGCTTCGAGTATGCGCTGCAATATTTCCGGCACAAACTGCGCTACGACAGCACGTTCGTTAACAACCGCCAGAAGGCGGATATTTTCGAGCGCATCGGCGAATGCGCCTGGGCGACGCGGCGCTACGACGAGGCGATTCCCTTTCTGCAAACGGCGCTCGAGCTTTGCCGCGAGCTGCGCGACGTCGACGGCGAGCTGCGCAATCTCAATCGCCTCGCGCTGGTGTATCAGAGCAAGGGCGATTATGACACGTCGAACGAGCAATTCGCGAAAGTGGACACGGTGAGCCGCCGCGAAAATCGCCGGGAAAGCCTGTCGCTGGTGTGGCGCAACATGGCGCTCAATCATCAGCAAAATAAAGAAAGCGACGACGCGATCAGCAAAAGCGCGCGCTCGTCGGCGCTGCTCGAACGGCGCGAGCAATCCGCTTTTCCGGCGGAGAAAAAAGATCGGCTCACCGTCAAATTTTTCGACGTGCTGCCGATTTTCCGGATGACCATCGATCCGTTCGGCGAATCGAACACCGCAGCCCTGACGTACGAGCAGGAAAAGGCGCTGCTGTTCAGCATCAGCGGCGAAAGCTATGTGGCGGCCAGGGATTTTGCCGGCGCCATCGATATTTTTGAAGAAAAAGCGGCGGCATTTCGCCGGAAAAAAAATATGGCGGGCGAGGCGCGCGCGCTCAACAATCTCGGCGCGCTGTGGTACAGTTATCACGATTTCGACAAAGCCTACGGCTATTTTACGCGCTCGTTCAATTTGTGTGATCGACTCCAGGCGCCGGCCGGCAGGATTATCAATGTGATCAATATGGGCAACATCGCGCTGCTCACCGGCGACGCCCGTCGCGCCCGGGCGGTTGATTCGCTGTTGCAAATCGGCAAAGCGGATATTGAGCTGATCGGTGTGCAGGCGCCGCGGCAAAAACTGGCGGTGATGAACACGCTCGGCAATCTGTATTTGCGTGCGGCGCAAAACTTGTTTTCGACGCAAACCGCGGCGACTCATGGCGAGGCCGGCAATGATATTGAGCGCACGTATCACGCGCTGCAAAATGCAGGACGCGCGCAGGCGGCTTATGACACGGCGCTGACCGTCGCGCAGAGTCATCGCCTGCCGCGCGATGAAGTCATTGTGCGCCGCAATCTCGCCAGTTTGTTTTTGCTTTCCCGCGATTATGCGCTGGCGCTGGCGCAACTGCAAACGGCGCGCGAAATTTGCATCGAAAGAAATTTCAGCGAGCTGACGTGGCGCGTCGACCATGCGATTGGCACGGTTTGCCGTTATGTGCGCGTGCCGCCGGAAAGCCCGCTCGCGAAAAAATCCGCGCTGGACTGGTATCTTGGCGCCATGGCGATTCTCGAAAATCTGCCGGCAGAGCCGGAAGGCAGCGAACAGCGGCTCGCGGAAACGGAAGAACGACAGACGCTGTATGAAAATGCCGTGACGCTTTTGTCGGAGCAGGAGCAGGCTCGCGCCGCGCTCGATCTGGCGGAGCGCGGCCGCAGCAATCGTTTCGTCAACCTCATTTCCACGCGCTATATTTTGCCGAAAAAAGAGCTGCAGCGTTTGTACTGGGGCGGCGCCGGCGGCCTTGCGCTCGACGCCCAGCGCCGGTTCAGTCGTTGGCGCGGTGAGCTGGCGAAGCTGGAGGCCGAAACACCGCCACGCCCGAAAGAAATCAAACGCACGCGCGACGAAGTGGCCGCGGCTGAGCGTGAATATCGGGAAGTTGTGCAGACCGTGCTCGCCGAGGATCCGGAGCTCGCGAGTTTTTTCAGTATTCAACATGTTGACACGCAGGCGCTGCAGGATTCGCTGGAGGCGGAAACCGCCATTCTCGAATATTTTGTCGCCGAGAATGAGCTGATCGTGTGGTTGCTCGGTCGCGAGCGTTTGGAGCAAACTCGCGTGCCGATTGCCCGCGACCGCCTGCGCGCGGCGGTCGCACAATTGCTTGACGCCTGGCGCCGCCGTGACGCTGATGAGCAAACGCGCTGCCGCGAGCTCTCCGCGCTGTTGCTCGGCTCCATTCGCGATTTGGATTCGTTTCGCCGTTTGATCATCGTGCCGGATGATTGTTTGCACTATTTGCCGTTTGGCGCGCTGGAATTTGACGGCGAGCGCCTGGTTGACTGGTTTGCCGTCAGCAAAGCGCCGAGCCTGCTGGCGTTGCGATTTGCCGAGCGCCGCCGGAATTTAAATGAAAATAATTTGCTGGTTTTGCAGGACGCCGAGCCGGAAAGCGAAAAAAGCAAAAACGATAAACGGCTAAAAAGTGAAGTTGATGCCGTTCATACAGCCGCCTCGGATAATGTGGCAAGAGATAGTTTGAAATTGCAAATCTCCGCGCTCAAAGTTCAGGTATTGCGCGGCGCGGACTGGCGCGCGGGCGAGGCGCGGCAGAAATTGCAGCAGGCAGGTCTGGTGCACGTGCAAAATCACTTTGAAGTGCAGGCACAGCGACCTTTGGATTCGGGTTTTCAGCTTCATCTGACCGCTTCCGATACCACGCTCCTTCCTTTATATCGTTTGTTTGAATTTGATCTTGCGGCGAGTCTGGTGGCGCTGGAGAACACGAATTTTCCTTTTGCGCCGGGACAATCCGGCGACGAGATGATTGCTTTGCAGCGCAGTTTGATTTATGCCGGAACGCCGACGCTGGTTTATTCGCAATGGCCGGCCGCGCCGAAAATTCGGGAAATCTTTTTTAACACGTTCTATCAAAATTTGGCCAGCCAGCCCGCGCTCGTGGCGCTGCATGCGGCACAAAAAGCTGTGCGTGAACAATTTCCTGATCCGCATGATTGGGCCGGGTTCGAGCTGTGCGGATTTCCGGGAATGTCGGCGACGGAGAAAAGCGCGTTTGCCGATCGCCATTTTAAAGAAACGGTGCTCAGGGGCAATGAAGCGCAAAATGAAGCTGAACGCGTGCGCGAACAAGGCGATCAGGGCCAGGCGCTCGATCAGTTTTTAGATGCGGCCAGGTATTATCAATCCGCTTTGACGATGGCGCAGCAACTCGGTGATGAGGGAGCGATACAAAATCTTTATTTGCTGATTAAAGCGAGCGCGCTATCCGGGAACGATTACGCCACGGCCTGTGAAGTCGAAACGAAAATTCTGGAAGGCGCGCTGGCCGCGAATGATATCAGGCAAATTGCGCAGAGTTATCGCAATCTGTCGGCGTGGCAAACGCGGTTGAAAAATTATGCCGCGGCGCAGGAGGTTGAAAAGAAATATCTCGAGCTGGCCGAGCGCGCCAGGAACCCGCTGGCTATCGCCGACTCGCGTTTGCAGCAGGCGCGCATTCTCGAAGCTGCCGGCGATTATGCCGCGGCGATGGCGCCAGCGGAACAGGCCGTCGAAATTCTCCGACAGCAGAATCAGATTTTGCCGCGTTTTCAGGCCGAAATTTTTCTCGGCAAGCTGGCCCTGGAAGATGATCAATATGCCGGCGCGCTCGATTATCTTGAAAAAGCGACGAGCCATTTTCTGGAGACGCGACAACCGGCCAATCCCGCGGAGCAGCGCCTGCTCGCGACGGCGTATCAACTCACCGGCTCGGTTTACAGCCGCCTGACGGCTTACGGTGAGGCGTTGAAGTTTCATCAACAGGCTTTACAAATTTTTGCGGCGATTGCCGACACGGACAATCTCCGCGAGGGCGAGATTGCCGACACGGACAATCTCCGCGAGCGCGCGATTGCCGGCACGGACAATCTCCGCGAGCGCGCGATTGCCGGCACGGACAATCTCCGCGAGCGCGCGATTGCCGG
>Ga0247727_10007996_pt1 | contig 19821 bp, 12 predicted proteins | sample WisWelCaveWW1625_FD_202498 | JGI IMG/M metagenome (GOLD analysis project Ga0247727, IMG submission 202498) | Biofilm microbial communities from Wishing Well Cave, Virginia, United States - WW16-25 | ecosystem: Environmental > Aquatic > Deep subsurface > Groundwater > Cave microbial mat | place... | reverse complement strand
GTTCGACTTCATCGATGGGAATTGGGTTGTTTTTGAATTTGAGTTCCATCAGTCCGCGCAACGTACACGCACGCTGCGACTGGTTGTCTACAAGCTTCGAGTATTCCTTGAACACGCTGTAATTGCTGGTGCGGCAGGCGTATTGCAGCTTGTGTACAGTCTCGGGATTGAACAGGTGGTATTCGCCGTCGGTGCGATACTGGTATTGGCCGCCGGGATCGAGCTGCCTTCCGTTGAGCTGCCGGTTTGGAAACGCATGTTCGTGCCGGTGCCGCACTTCTTCCGCGATCACATCGATGCCGACGCCGCCGACTCGCGACGAAGTCCACCGGAAGTACTCGTCGATTAACTCCGGTCCAAGTCCAATGGCCTCGAAGATTTGGGCGCCGCAATAGCTCTGAACCGTCGAGATCCCCATCTTCGAGATGACCTTCACGACGCCCTTGGTGACTGCTTTGACAAAGTTCTTTACCGCCAATTCGTGCTCGGCCTCGCTGAGTGAACCGTCTCGAATCATGTCGTCAAGCGTCTCGAACGCGAGATACGGATTGACGGCAGCAGCGCCGTAGCCGATCAGTAGTGCAAAGTGGTGAACTTCGCGAGGCTCTCCCGATTCGAGAACCAGTCCGGTGCGAGTCCGCGTTCCCTGGCCGATCAGGTGATGATGGACGCCGGAAACGGCGAGCAAGGCAGGAATCGCCGCATGATCGCGATCGATGCCGCGGTCGCTGAGAATGATAACGTTGACTCCGTCCCGGATCGCATCATCCGCGCGGCGGCGGACTTCCTCCATCGCCCGCTTCAGTCCCAGCCCCCCTTCGCTCACGCGGAACACAACATCGATCGTTGCCGATTGGAAGCCCGATTTCACACCCTCACCCTCGGATGCCGGCATGTGGATCGGCCGGCCGTCGAGCGCCTTGAGTTTGGCCAGCTCGTCGTTTTTCAGAATCGGCGTTTTCAATTTGATGCAGTGGCAGTTGCGTGGGCCGGGTTGCAGCAGGTTGCCCTCCGAGCCGGTCCAAGTTTCCGTCGCCATGATCAGTTCTTCGCGAATCGCGTCCACCGGCGGGTTGGTCACTTGGGCAAAAAGCTGCTTGAAGTAGTTGTATAAAAGTTGCGGCTTGCACGAGAGCACAGCCAAAGGCGTATCCGTGCCCATCGACCCGAGCGCCTCGACACCGTCTTTGGCCATCGGAGTCATCAAGAGCCGCAGATCCTCGGTCGTGTAGCCGAACGCCTGCTGCAATTGCTTGATCGTAGGCATCTCGCTCCGCGAGATGGCTTCGTCACGCCCCGGCTGACCACGACTCTCGGAACCATCGGGCAGGTCATCCAGCTTGATCAAGTTTTCCGCGAGCCATTGGCCGTACCAATGCTGGGTGGCGATTTCGTGCTTGATTTCATTGTCGGCGATGATGCGGCCTCTTTCGATGTCCACCAGGAACATGCGGCCGGGTTGCAATCGACCTTTGTGCAGCACTTGTTCCGGCGGCACGTCGAGCACGCCGACCTCAGACGCCATGATCACCCGATCGTCTTTCGTCACGTAGTAGCGGCTCGGCCTCAGGCCATTCCGGTCGAGCACAGCGCCGATGCGTAGTCCATCGGTAAATGCGATCGAAGCCGGCCCGTCCCACGGCTCCATCAGGCAGGCGTGGTATTCGTAAAACGATCGCTTCTCCTGCGACATCGACTCGTGTCCGCTCCACGGTTCGGGAATCATCATCATCACGGCGTGCGGCAAAGAACGGCCGGTGAGCACGAGCATTTCGAGCGCGTTATCGAACATCGCCGAGTCCGATCCGTCGGTGTCGATCACCGGCAGGATCTTCTTGATTTCCGGCCCGAACAAATCCGATTCAAACATGTTCTGCCGTGCGTGCATCCAATTGATGTTTCCGCGCAGCGTGTTGATCTCGCCGTTGTGGCTCAGGTAGCGGTACGGGTGCGCGCGGGCCCAATTCGGAAACGTGTTCGTGCTGAATCGCGAGTGTACCATCGCCAGGGCACTCTCGACGGCCGGATCGACCACGTCGGGATAAAACGTGGTGATTTGATCCGCGTTCAGCATCCCCTTGTAAACGATCGTTCTGCAGGACAGGCTCGGAATATAAAACATGCCGCGCTGCGGAATGACCGAGGTCCGAACGGCGCTCGCGACCCGTTTGCGGATGACGTACAGTTTTCGTTCAAAGGCCAGCGGGTCATCGGGAGAAGCTGCAGGCGCGTCTGGAAACAAGTTTCCTGAACCACGAGAGATGAAAACCTGTCGAATCTCCGGCTTACACGCCTTCGCAGTCGGCCCAATGAGTGAATCGTTCGTAGGCACGCTGCGCCAACCGAGCACCTGCTGACCTTCCTCGCGCACAATCTGTTCGAAAAGTTGTTCGCACTCGCGCCGGCTGGCGGGATCCATGGGCAAGAACAGCATTCCCACGCCATATTCGCCCAGCGGCGGCAGCTTGAACTTGAGCCGTTCGCATTCGCCCCGCAGGAACTTGTCGGGCAATTGAATCAGGAGTCCTGCCCCGTCGCCCGTATTCGCCTCGCAACCGCACGCGCCGCGGTGCTTCAAGTTCAACAAAACCTGCAGCGCGTCGCTCACTATGCCGTGCGACTTTCGGTTCTTCAAATCGACCACGAACCCGACGCCGCAAGCGTCGTGTTCAAACCACGGATCATACAGGCCTTGACGAGGCGGGAGACCGAACTGACTCATTTCACGTTGCCCTCTTGGATTGGCGCGACTTTCCGTTTGTTCCTTTGGGCGCCCCATTCTCCGGGTGTGGTTTTGTTCCGCCGGCAAATATGCCGGAGAGGCGGCCGTCGCCGTTGAAGATGCCACGCTGGCGCAGCATTTTGATGAAGCCGGCCGCCGCAGAGCTGGGTGGATGGTTGCGCCGATGAATGATGCCGAGCGGTCGCTGGAATCGGCCCGCACTCAGCGGCACGGCCACCAGCGATCGGCTGTGTATTTCGCGCTGCAGGGTCGGCAGCGGCAGCAAGGCGACGCCTGCGGCGATCTCGATGGCTTTCTTGATGTTCTCTATGTTGTCGAACTCCAGAACCACGTCCACCTCGACGGCGTGTTCGCGCATAAATCGGTCCACTTCGCGGCGAATGACCAAGTCCCGGTCGAAGCCAATGTACTTTTGGCCGCGGAGTTGCGTCGGCCGGACGGTTTTTTGCTTCGCTAGCGGATGGCCGGGCGGGCAGGCCAACACCATCGGTTCGTTGCGCCACGAAATGGTGGTCAATTCGCGAGTTTTTCGTGGGAACGAGACCAGGCCAAAATCGGCCGTGCCATCCAGTACTTTTTCGTGTACACGATCGGGGTGTAAGTACTCGATGTGGACTTCGACGTTTGGCTCCTGCTGGGCAAATCGTCGCACATACTGGCCCATGTTGCCCAGCCCGACGGAGTAGATCGCCGCCACCTGAATGGCTCGCGGGCTTTCCGTGGGCATGCTGCAAACGGCCGATTCCAGTTCCAGATAGCGATCGATTAGCTCTTTACAGCCTTCGTAATAGAACTGCCCCTCGCGCGTAAGTTGCAGCGGCCGCGTCGATCGATCGATCAGCTTGACCCCCAGCCGCCTTTCAAGCTGAAGCACGACCTGGCTGGTCGCGGATTGAGTGATTTCGTTGGCTGCCGCCGCCTGCGAAAAGCTGCGTTGCCGAGCCACGTCACAAAAAATCTTGAGCGATTCAAATTGCATATGCCAAAGCATACCATCCGGCTGGCTAATATCAATAGCACGTAAAATAAGTGTTTCTAATATTGACTTGTGTTCGCGGTTTCTTTTGAGTGCGGTTGATTTGCAGAGCCCCTCGAAGAACCGTACCCAATCAATCTTGGCGCCCTGAAGGGCTAGTTGGCGCACAGCGAAATGGCTGGCCGGAGGAATAAAGCTTGAGACGTTGCTTGATTTGAAGTTCCAAAGCCGAGTTTCCTTTTTCGGTTGCCAGCTCTGCCGCCTGAGTTGCCAGTTCGATCGCTTCACGGAATCGGCCAAGTTCGGCGTAGGCGGCAGCCATTACATCGAGTGCATCGGGGCTTCGGCCATCCAAGGAGGCCAAAAGCTGTTCGACATGCTTCAGAGCGGCGGTTCCGTCCCGTACATCGTTGTCCGGAGCTGCGGATAGCAACCGGCTCAAATTGTATAGCAGCACTTTATGATTCGGCGCGTGATTCATTCCGTCTTGCAACACGACAACCGCCTCTCGATACCTTGCGCTTCGCTCCAACAATTGTGCCAGGTTGATTGAGGCCGCCGAATGGTGGGGTTGCAACATTAGCACGTGGCGATATTGCTCCTCTGCGTCACTTACCAAGCCTTGTTCCGTAAGGGCAATTGCCAGGTTGAAGCGTGGCGATGTACTACCGGGATCGATTTTCAGCGATTCTCGGTACAACTCAATCGCCCGCCTCACTTGTCCGAGTTTCATGTTAACGATTCCCAAATCGTTAATGGCCTTCACGAATCCTGGGTCGATGTTCAAAGTGCGTTCATACCACTCAATGGCCAGGGGCCAATTCTCTTGCTGGAATTTCAAATAGCCGAGGTTGTAGCAAATGTCGGCTGAGTCAGGTTGCAATTCCCAGGCCCTCAGAAGATGCTCCTCTGCACGGTCGGCCTTCCCCAATCTTCGAAACGCAATACCAAGGCCATTGTGGGCATCGGCACGCGTTGCATCGATTCGGAGGGTATGCTCGAAAAACAGGATTGCTCGATCCAGTTGCCCTAGCGCAGTGAGGGCTGACCCCAAACCGGTCAGGGTACTCGGCCAATCTCTTCGGAATTTCAATGCCCGCTCATACCATGCGAGTGATTCTGCCCACTCTGCTTTTTCTTGGTACAGCAATCCCAAGCTGTTCGCGATTTCAAATGTACCAGGCCCACAAGCCCAGGCCTTGTTGTACTGCTGGATCGCCAAGTCCGAATGACCCAAGGCTCGTAATACAAAGCCCAAATTCACATGAGCGTATTGAGTGCCGGGACGTATCCGATCTGCCTGTTCGAGATACTCTCGCGCCGACACAAAATCTCCATCGGTGGCATAGGCACAGCCCAGATTTGCCAGCGCTTTGGCTGAGGCGGGTTCAATGGTTAATGCATGCTTCCACAGAGTTTGTGAGTCGTGCCAAACTTTCGTCTGACGCCATGAAAGCAAACTTAGGGAAAGTGAACACGCTACAAAGAATCCTGCAGCGATCCCGACTCTTGGTCCCACACGCCCATCAATCAATAACCAACTCAAAATCAGGCCGCCGAATAGCATGGCGAAACTTAAGCAAGGGAAATAGGAATAGCGATCTGCTACCAATTGGGTTCCTGTTTGTGCGAGGCCCGAAACGGGCAGAATCAAGATTACGAAACATACCCAAGCGACAAAAGCACCGGGTAGTCGGCGGCGAAACCGGATCACCGCAATCGTAATCGATAGCGTAACAAGCACTCCAAGAAAGAAGCGGGCTTCGCTCAGACTGATGTGATCGGGCAACTCATAAACGGGCGAAAGTCGCGTTGGGAAAAAAGTTCTACAGAGGTAGAAAGAAAGACCAAATCCTGCAATGGTACACCGATCAATAAGGCTGTATGCGGCGAAAGACACCATTCCTCCCGCTGTACGTTGGCCGTAAATTGCCGCCAATCCGGCCAATAGGCTCAAAATCCAAAACGGGATTTTTTCGGCCCAGATTCTTCGTTGCCTTGGATCAGAAATCCATCCCTTCAGGTCGGTTAGCCGACCGAGCGGATAGAAATCCAACACACTCAAGACTGCCGGGAGAAATAAAGTCGATGCCTTGCTGAGCAGGGAAAACAAGAAGGCCACGAGCGAGATTACTTTCCACCAAGACCAGCCCATTCCATTGTCAGTTGACTGCACAGCCTGGAGATACGCCCAGACCGTGCAAATCCCAAAAAACGCCGCCATCACATCGCGCCTTTCTGATGCCCACGCAACGGATTCAACGCGAAAAGGATGGGCAGCGAAGAGCATTGCAGCAAACGCGGCACAAAAGGCCAACGAGCCCGGCCTGCTTATGGACTTCGGCATCGATACGATCAGGATTCGTCGAGTCAGCGCATAAAAACATACGGCATTCGCGATGTGCCAGAGCAAACTCGATAGGTGAAATCCAAGTGGATTCAGTCCCCAAATCATGTAGTCCAATGCCAAGCTCATCCACGCAAGGGGCTGGTAGGGGCCCAGGTGGAAGCTGGTAAACATCCACTTGATCTGATCCCAGGCGAGCCCTCTAATCTGCTGATTCTCCAGAATCAAGCCGGGATCATCCCAATTCACAAATTCATTGGAGAGAGCTGGCAAGAAGGGTTGCGATGACATAAGAGCCACAACGAGCCCGAACAAAACCACCCAACACCTGGTGCGCCAACTGGCCAGGCGAAGATTGCTTTCGGACGCAAGAATCTCACTCATGCCGTCCTCCACAATCTCGCGAGCGATTCACTTGGGATGTTCACGAGCGACCAAGTCTCCCGGTTTCTGAAATGGATTTTCATTGGCTTGGCCTTTACGATATCGCGATGTAACTTCAGGCGAAAGGAGATTTCTAAGATCACAACCACGAACAGTCGGATCAAGAACTCGAGCGAGCGCGACTAATGCCATTCACTTCGGTTGAGCGCGATATCCATTGAAACTCACTGCAAATCCGGCTTCTAACGCCTGTTGTCCTTCCTGTTCCTCGTGCGAATCGATTTCAGTATGGCAAGTCCCCGGAGTCTCTGACTTCTTCCTGCGCCAGTGCAGTGAATGTCGCCTGGTTTTTACGGTGCCGCAACTCACGGCCGACTCGATTGCTCGCTATTACAGTGCAGAGTACTACGGGGAACAAAACTCTCGCTTCAACCGGTTGTTTGAGCGGCTGATTCTATGGTTCCGAAATCGACGGGCTCGCAAGCTGATTCGAATGCGAACGCCCGGTCGAGTGCTCGATATCGGCTGCGGACGCGGGCTCGTGCTGGCCTATCTTCGCGATCGTGGCTGGAACGTGACGGGGGTGGAACTGAATGAAAACGCCGCGCGACACGCTCGCAACGTGCTCGGTGTCGATGTCCATGTTCGGGCGTTCGATGGACAGTTATTTGCGGACCAGGAATTTGACGTGGTCATTCTTTGGCACGTTTTGGAGCACCTGTCGAATATCTCGAGCACCCTGGCGGCCGTGGAGCGAATACTGAAACCGGGCGGCCTCATCGTCATTGCGGTGCCGAATATTGAAAGTTGGCAGGCTCAATTTGCTCGGTACCACTGGTTCCACCTGGATCTGCCACGGCATTACGTCCACTTTTCAGAAGCCTGGCTGCGATCGAAGATGGGTCAATTGGGTTTTCGAGTCTGCGAGGTGAACCACTTTTCCTTGGAACAGAACCCGTACGGTTGGATCCAGAGCATATTGAACCGGGTAGGCTTAAGAAAAAACCTGCTCTACGATGTGCTCAAGTGCCCGTCGGCTCGCACGATACAGAGTCCGATTCGGAGATATCCGGTCCAGTCGTTTTCGAGCCTAGTGGCATTCGCTCTTTTGCTGCCGATCGTTGGCTGCCTTCAAATCCTGGAATGTGTCTTTCGCAAAGGGGCGACGATTGAACTGTATGCCGTGAAGTCGAAAAATCACTGACTGGTGAAACCGAACCCGTGAATTAGTCGGTGGGTGCTTATTTCGGCGCTGCACCATTACCCACGGGCTTCGCCGGCGCGGGAGTCAGGTCCCACAATCGAACCGTTTCGTCCGCGCTGGCGGTTGCGAGCGTGCTTCCGTCGCTCGTGAATGCAAGGCTGTACACCCAATTGGTGTGCCCGGCGAGATTCTTCAGTTCTTTGCCGTCGGCCGAATTCCACAGTCGCACCGTCTTATCGGCACTGCAGGATGCCAGCAGTTGGCCACCGGGATGGAACGACACGGCGAACACCTGGTCGGTGTGCCCCTCCAATGTACGCACTTCTTTGCCCGCAACAATGTCCCACAATCGGAGTTTTTTGTCCTGGCCGCCCGATGCAATCGTTTGGCCGTCGGGGCTCCACGCCAGGGCGATGATGATCTGGTTGTTCGCTGGAATCTCTTTCACCTTTTCGCCGGATGCCAGGTCCCAAATTCGGATGGTGCGGTCGAATCCGCCGGCTGCCAACTGCTTGCCGTCGGGGCTTGAGGCCAGGGCCATCACCCACTCGGTGCTGCCTTCCAAGCGGCGGACAAACTTGCCAGTCTCGACCTCCCACACGATGATCGCTTTGTCGTCGCCGGCCGATACGAGGAACTTGCCATCGGGAGTAAATGACAACGCACGAATCCAATCGACGTGTTTGTCGGCCACCGCAGGTTGTCCCGCAGCCGGGGCGGCCGCACCTTCGATCACTCGACTTGGTTTCCTCGTGGGCAGTTGCCAGAGAATGATTTTCTTGTCAAGACCCGCCGAAGCCAACAGCGGCCCTGTCGGACTCCACGCAACAGCTGTGATCCAATTATCGTGCCCTTTCAGCTCGACTGGTTGGTTCGAGTTGACATTCCAGATTTGAACCGTGCTATTGAAGTACCCCGCCGCGATCATGCCGCTCGGCCCGCTGTGCGACACGCTCGACACGACGGCTCCCGGCCCTCTGAACGATTTCCCAGGCCGCGCGGCCGACGCATCGACCGGCGATTGAGCCGAAGCTGATGAGTTAATCAATGACCCCAAAACCGAAGCGGCTATCGGCATCCAGGTGCGAAACATGCTGGTTACTCCTCGACTCAGAGCGGGAAACATATTTGGTACGAACCAGCATAGCAGCGCCCGATGTGACTGTCACGCGCCGGCTGGCTTTCCATCCTATTGCAATTCCGGTCATTCTGAAACTCAGGTGAGGTTGATCCTCCGTAACCGCGTTCCACCTGATTCGCTCTCCAAGAATTCGTGCCGCCATCGACAAACTTAGCCATTACAAACCTTGCAAACATAACTTCCAAAATGGGCCGGCAGCCGGCGACTTAGATTTTTTTTGCACACCCCGCGACCGATTGGTAAGCTGTGGCTTACATCCCAGGCCAGGACGCCTTTCCACGCGCCTAACCGACAACGGTTCCAAGGATTACAGACATGAGTCGCCTGAGAACACCTCTACGAATGAGATGGCTGATCGTTGCCTCGGGCGTAACGATTCTGACTGTGAGCCCCGTCCACGCGTTCGCCCAAAACTCTAAACCGATCAGCTTTCACAACGAAATCCATCCGATTCTGCAACGCAAGTGTCAAGGCTGCCATCAACCGGCCAAGTCGAACGGCAAGCTGGTGCTGACGACGTTTGATTATCTGATGAAAGGTGGCGAAGGCGGAGTGGTAGTCGAGCCAGGTAAGCCGGACGAAAGCCCGCTTGTCGAACAGATCATCGGCAATCCGCCGGCCATGCCGAAGAATGCACCGCCGCTGTCGGCGCGCGAGGTCGAGTTAATCAAACGTTGGGTCAGCGAAGGTGCGAAAGACGACACGCCGACCGCGGCCAAAGATCCGATCGATCAGGATCATCCGCCCCTCTACAAAGCCCCGCCGGTGATCTCGGCCCTAGCCTACTCGCCCGACGGCAACACGCTCGCCGTGTCGGGGTATCGCGAAGTGTTGCTGCACAAATCGGACGGGTCGAGTGGCTCGTCGCCCGTCGCACGGCTAGTCGGGTTGTCGCACCGGGTTGAGGCGGTTGCCTATTCGCCTGACGGCAAGACGCTCGCCGTGGCCGGCGGCAAGCCGGCGGTGTTCGGCGAGGTGCAGCTTTGGGACACGGAGAAGAACAAGCTGAAGCACTCCGAGATGCTCGGCTACGACGTGTTCTACGGGTGCAGCTTCTCGCCGGACGGCAAACTTTTGGGAATGGCTTCTGCGGACAAGAGCGCCCGAGTCGTGGATGCCGTGACCGGTAAGCAGAATGTGAAAATCGATCAGCACGACGACTGGTGCTTCGGGGCGGCGTTTTCCCTGGACGGCAAGTACGTCGTCACGCCGGGCCGCGACCGGCACTTGAAGCTGATGGAGTCGGCCACCGGGTCGTTCATCGACAACATGACCTCGATCACGCCCGGTGTGCTCGGCGGTTCGTTGTATTTCGTCGCGCGCCACCCAACCAAAAACGAGTTTCTCACCGGCGGCGACGACGGCGTGCCAAAACTTTACCAGATGCTTCGCACCAAAGGCCGGCAGATCGGCGATGATTTCAATTTGCTGCGCAACTACGAGAAGATGCCCGGCCGGCTGACCTGTGCGGCATTTTCTAAAGACGGCACCAAGCTTGTCGTGGGCGGACTCGGCGGCGAGGCCCGTGTCTTTCAGTTCGAGGACGCCAAGCGGCTGGCCACGCTCGCCGGACACAAGGGCGGTGTTTTCGCCGTCGCCTTCCACCCGAATGGCTCGCAAGTCGCCACGGGCGGCTTCGACGGCCAGGTTCGCATCTTCGACGCCAACTCGGGACAGCTCGTTAGGAGTTTCGTCCCCGTTCCGATCCAGGCGGATGTCGCGGCGACTAAGTAATATGGAATTCGGAGACAATCGACATGGAGACATACAGCATCACGGTACCGGACGACGTGGCCGAGATCGTGAAGGAAAAGGCGGCCAATCGTGGATTCCACAGTCCGGCAGACTTCCTGCAAGCATTGATCGCCAGTGCGTTGGACCAAGAGGACCGCGACCGGCTCGAAGCCATGCTGATCGAAGGGCTGGAGTCGGGACCACCAATTGAAGCGACGGAGAAATTCTGGCGAGAGTTTAAGGATGAGTTGAACCTGAACCATCACAGTTGTGAGAGTCTTACACGGAGCCAGAGACATTCGGCGCGCGCTCCGGACCGAGCATCCGTGATTTTGACGAGGAAGCTTCCATGCACACAGCATCAAGGGTCCTGCAAGTGGCATTCGTCTCATGCACACTGACGAGCCTAATCTTCGCCGGGCCACCTTCGATCCGCGAGCTACGCCCGTGGGGCGGGCAGCGTGGGCAGACCGTGACGTTCACGGTCGCGGGCGATCAACTCGCGGCCGGCGCGGAGATGTTCTCGACGATTCCCGGCAAGCTCGAAGAGCAGCCTGGCGGCAATGCCGGACAAATGGTGTTCAAGCTGGAGGTTCGCCCGGACTCGCCAGTGGGCGTGTACCCGATTCGGCTGCGGACTCCAAAAGGGTTAAGCAATGTGCTCTTATTCAGCGTGGGCGATTTGCCGGAGATTGCGGAGACGGAACCGAACGACGCTCTTCCGGCAATGAACCAGGGCGTGGCAGCGAGTTCCGCCGCAGCCGCGACGCTGCCGCTCGTCTCGATGCCGGCCACGGTGAATGGGTCGGCCGCCGGCACGGATCAGGACGTGTTCCGATTCGCTGGGAAAAAGGGAGACCGAGTAGTCCTCGAAGTCGAGTCGCAGCGTATCGGCTCGATGCTCGATCCGGCGATCCATCTCGTCTCGGCCGCGGGTCGCGAGTTGGCCTTGGCCGACGATACGCCCGGCCTTGGAATCGATTGCCGGCTCGACGTGACGCTCCCCGAAGACGGCGAGTATTTCGCGGTCGTGCACGATTCGAAGTACGCCGGCGGCAATCCCGGCTACTATCGCATGAAGATCGGCTCGTTCGCGTACGCCGAAACCACGTTTCCGCTCGGTGCGCAACGCGGCCGCGAGGCGGACGTGACGCTGTTTGGCGGCACACTGGCCGGCCCGCTCAAAACAAGAGTGATGGCGAGCGCCGCAGCCGGTCAGAGTCGCATGTTTATGTCGCCGCCGGTCGCCGGACCCCAGGCCCGCTTGCCGTTTCAGTTCGTGCTCGGCGACGCGCCCGAGCTGATCGAGCCAGACTCCGACGCGACTGACGGGCGACTCTTCAAAGACGCGGCGGTGATGAATGGCCGCATCGCCAAGCCGGGTGAAATCGATCGCTACAAATTCCCGGTCACCGTTGGTCAGACGTTGATCTTCGAGGTGGACGCTGCCAATCTCGGTTCGCCGCTCGACGCGATGCTCACCGTGACCGGCCCGCAGGGCAACGGGCTGGCGTCGGCCGATGACGGCAACGGCCTCGATCCCCGCCTGCAGTTCACCGTGCCCGGCGGCATCGACCACGTTGTGCTCGCGGTCGAAGACCTGCACCGCCGCGGCGGGCCGATGTTTGCCTACCGGCTCAAGGCGATAACTCCGCGCACCGATTTCAGCCTGCAAGTCTTGCCCTCCGGCTCGCAGCCGCCTCCGGGTGCCCCGGCCGCAACCCAGGCCGGACCGCCGGCCCTGAACATTCCGCGCGGCGGCTTGACGGTCGCCCAGATCAACGTCGTGCGCAGCGGCTACAACGGGCCAATCCAATTGACTATCCCAGAAACCGCGACGGGCATTACCGCTGAAGACGGCCTGATTCCGGCCGGAACCAACACCGGCTTACTCGTGCTGTCGGCAGCGGCTGACGCTCCGCTTCGAGCATTCGATCTGGAGATCAACGGCCAAGGCGGCGCGGCGACTCAGCCGATGGTTCGACCCGCGGCCACTGCCGGCCGTAACCCAATGGCGATGGCCGACGCATTCGTTGCTCGCGTGCCGGCGGCCATCACCGAAGCACCACCGGCCAAGTTCACCGTCGCCGACCGCAGCATCAAAATCCTGCACGGGCACAACCGGCAACTGAAGATCACCGTCGAGCGCGGCCCAAGCGCGACGGAAGCGATCAACGTGAATAGCACGGGCCTGCCGCTCTTTTCCGTGGGCGGAGCAACGGGCATGATCGCGAAAGAATCGAACGAGTTGACCCTCACGCTGACGCAGAACCCGGAGCTGCCGGTTCTCGGCACCTTCCCGATGCAATTGACCGCAACCACGCAGGCGAGCGGTCAGCAGGAGTCCATCCAACTGCCGCTCGTAAAGGTCGAGGTCGTCCGGCCGTTCAGCCTTGAGTTGTTGAACCAGAACGCGACAATGACTGTTGGCTCGAAGCAGCGAATCGCCGCCCTCGTCCGGCGCGAGGCCCCGTTCGACAGCGTTGTGAAAGTCGGCCCGGCCGGCTCGCTGCCGCAGGGCGTGTCGCTCACTATGGTCGAGATCCCGAAAGGCGAGTCGCTCGCCCTGCTCGAACTCGCCATCGGTGACAACGCGACCCCGGCCGAGTTCGACCTGCTGATTCGCGCCTCGACTGACATGGAAGGCCGCAAGAGGGACAAGGACTACGTCATCCCGGATATTTCGCTAAAAGTGAAGGTCGCGCCGAAGACAGCGCAATGATCGACTTGGTTTGAATCAGAAGGAGTGCGTCATGCTCAACATGACCTGGATACTTGGTGCGACGATCGCACTGGCAATTGGTGCGAGTGCTGGATCTGACGAGATGCAGCCAATTTCCTCACCAAAGATCGTGAGCCTCAGCATTCAACCGAACGGGCTGACGCTCGAACATGGGAGCGACCTGCGGCGAGTCATTGTGCTCGGCGTCACCGAGGACGGCACGACCGTGGACCTGACGGGAACGGCCAAGTTCACACCGGACGCGAGCGGTGTCATGCGAGTGACCGCTGATGGGCTGTTCGAGCCGGCAAAAGAAGGACTGGCGAAAGTGACCGTCGAGGCCGGCGGTCAGCGTGCGCATCTTGCTGTCGCGGTGCGCGGCATGCACGTGCCGCCGGTCAGTTTCGTGCGCGATGTGATGCCGCTCATGGGTCGGCTCGGCTGCAACGCGGGCACGTGCCACGGGGCACAGAAGGGTAGGAATGGATTCCGGCTCAGCCTGCGAGGCTACGATCCGGCTTTCGACTACGAGGCACTGGTCAACGACGTGGGCGGCCGGCGATTCAACCGATCGGCGCCGGATGAGAGTCTCATGCTCTCAAAGCCGGCGCAAGGCGTGCCTCACGAGGGCGGCTTCGTGCTCGATCCGGCTTCGCGCGCCTACGCTACACTGCAACGCTGGATCGCCGAGGGCTGCCAATCAGACGTTGAGACAACCCCGCGGCCGACGCGCGTAGAGATTCTCCCAGCCGCACCGGAACTGTCGATGCCCGGCAACGCGCAGTCGCTAGTTGTCGTTGCACACTACCCCGACGGCACGACGCGCGACGTGACCGCGGACGCCAACTTTTCCAGCACGATGACCGACGTGGCCACCGTGACGCCCGAGGGCAAAGTCACGGCGAGCCGACGCGGCGAATCGCAGATCGTCGTCCGCTATGAGGGCCAGTTCGGCGTCGCCGGCGTCACGGTCATGGGCGACCGAACCGGCTTCGCGTGGCAGGATGTCGCCGAGAACAGCTACATCGATGCGCTCGTTTACAAAAAGCTCAAGCACTTGAAAATTCAGCCGTCCGAACTGTGCGACGACGCGGAGTTCATGCGCCGCGTGTACCTCGACCTGACCGGCCTGCCGCCCGCGCCCGAATCTGTGCGAGCGTTCCTGGCCGACACAACCGACTCGCGCGCGAAACGCGATCGGCTCGTCGAACAGTTGCTCGAAAGCCAGCAGTTCGTCGATCACTGGACCAACAAGTGGTCGGACTTGTTGCAGTGCAACAAGAAATACCTCGGCGACAAGGGCGTTTGGGCGTTTCGCAATTGGATTCGCCAATCGCTGGCATCGAACAAACCGTACGACCAGTTCGCGCGCGAGTTGCTCACCTCCGTCGGCAGCACGTACGATAACCCGGCCACAAGCTACCAGCGCGTGCTGCGTGATCCGAACACTGCGGCGGAAAACGTCACGCAGCTTTTCCTCGGCACACGCTTCCAGTGCAACAAGTGCCACGATCACCCGTTTGAACGCTGGACTCAAAACCAGTACTACCAGTTCGGCGCGTTCTTCGCACAGGTGGGCATCAAGAACGCCCCCGGCCCGACGCGGCCCGATCCGATCGACGGGCGGCCGATGGGCGAAAATCAGGTCGTCTACGAACGACGCGACGGCGGCGAAGTGAACCACCCCAAGACCAACCAGCCGGTCACACCGGTATTCCCCGTGTCGCACTCAGGCAAGATCGCCCACGAAGCCGTTCGCAGGCAGGCAATCGCCGACTGGATCACCGCGCCGGAGAATCCGTACTTCGCTAAGTCGCTGGCCAACCGCCTGTGGAGCTACTTCCTCGGCAAAGGCATCATCGATCCGGTGGACGACATCCGCTCGTCGAACCCAGCGTCGAACCCGGAACTGCTCGACGCGATGACCGCCGATTTCATCAAGTCCGGTTTCGACATGAAGCATGTGATGCGGACGATCGCGAAGTCGCGCACATATCAGCATTCAATCAAAACGAACCGTTGGAACGAGGATGACCACGACAATTTCTCCCACGCCGCTCCACGCCGGCTCACCGCCGAGCAACTCATGGACGCAATCCACGCGGCGACCGGCACGACGCCCAAGTTCGCCGGCGTCCCGGCCGGCTTTCGTGCCGCACAGCTCGCCGACACCAAGATCGCCGCGGGCGAATTCTTCTCGCTCTTCGGCACGCCGCCGCGCGAATCGCCCTGCGAGTGCGAACGCAAAGGCGAAGTGTCGCTCGGCCAGACCTTGAACCTGATCAATGGCCCAACGATCGCAGATTCAATCATCGACCCGAACGGCCGTATCGCTCAACTCATGAAATCCAACCCCGACGACCGCAGACTCGTTGAAGAAATGTACCTGGCCGTGCTGAACCGCCCGCCGCGCGACGACGAACTCGGCAAAGTCGTCCCGCAGATCGCCGCCACGGCCGACAAAACCCTGGCTGCACAGGACCTGATGTGGGCATTGATCAACAGCCCGGCCTTCTTATTTAACCGATGATTTTCGACATTGAATTCACCCAAACCGCCGCGGACCACGTGCGGGGCTACAGAAAGTTTGATCAGAAGATCATTCTCGATTCGATTGAGGAGCAACTCAGAATTGAACCCGGCACAGAAACAAAGCACCGGAAGAGGTTGGGAGAGAATGAGCTGTCGGACTTGGAGTTGCGGATCGGCGATTTTCGTGCGTTCTATGATATCATCATTGAAGAAAACCGTAGCGTAGTACGAATCAAGGGTGTGGGCCACAGGATCCACGACAAACTGTTCATCGCCGGCACCGAGGTTCAGCTATGAAGGTCATCGAACTCGAAAACGAAAAACCGTCACTGAACGACGTGATCGGTCTTGCCAAGGACGAACTCGTGGTCTTGCGCCAGCCTGACGGCTCCGTGTACGCCGTGTCGCATGTCGATGAATCTGATGTGGAAGTTGAGCTACTGAAAAACAACGCGGAATTCATGAAGCTGCTGCGGCAACTTTCCCAGGATAAAGCGACGATCTCACTTCAAGAGCTTCGGCGAGAATTGTCGCTCTGATCTACGAGGTGAATTGCTCCAGCACAACTGGTTGTGAGTCGAGGCGCAGCTTGTGACTTTTTGGTTGACCAATGACGGCAAAGCGAGCACAATCTCGTGCGGCCAACCGGCCGGACGATTTGTGCACCGATGACTTGTGCACGGGAGATTACCATGCTTTCGATTTCTGGTCCGCGCGGAAGACTGTGCGACGGCTGGACGCGACGCGAAATGCTGCGGGTCGGCGGCGCGACGATGTTGGGGTTGAGCTTGCCGGCGTTTCTGCGGCGCGAGGCGGAGGCCGCAACGAACAACATCATCAAGGCGCACGGACCGGGCGCAGGCTCCGCCAAGCACGTGATCCTGATATACCTGCAAGGCGGCCCCAGTCACATCGACATTTTTGACCCAAAGCCGGACGCACCGGAAAACATTCGCGGCCAGTTCAAGCCGCTACCCACGAAACTGCCCGGCGTGTTCATCGGTGAGCACATGCCGAAGCTGGCGTCGATCCTCGACAAGGTCACGCTGATCCGCTCGGTGAGCTACACGCCGAACGGATTGTTCAACCACACGGCCGCCATGTACCAAATGCTCACCGGCTACACGGCCGACCGGGTTTCGCCGTCCGGCCAGCTCGAGCCGCCGGCCCCGAACGATTTTCCCAATGTCGGCTCAAACATCATTCGGCTCATGCCGATCGACGTGCCGATGCTGCCGTTCGTGATGATGCCGCGTCCGCTGCAGGAATCGAACGTGATCGGCAAGGCGGGCACGGCCGGATTCCTCGGCAAAGCGTTCGATCCGTACTACCTGTACCCGCCAAACGCCGACGGCGACATGGCCGCAATGGACAAGATCAAGATCGACGACCTCAGCTTGCGGCCGGAGATCGACAAGATTCGCTTGCAGCGCCGCTCTACGTTGTGGAAGACGATCAACGAAGGCATGCCGGAAGTCGAGAAGGCTGTCAGTGGCTTCGCGCTCGACAAGTACTACGAAAAATCATTCGACCTGCTCCTCTCCGGCCGCGCCCGCGATGCATTTGACCTGACGAAGGAAACCGACGTGGTCCGCGAGAAATACGGGAAGCACCCGTTCGGTCAATCGTGCCTCTTGGCTCGGAGGCTCATCGAGGCAGGCACCCGATTCGTCCAGGTGAATTGGCCCTCCGTGGCCAACGGCGACCCGAACACCACGGCCTGGGACACTCACGCCTCGAACTTCGGCCCGCTGAAAAACCTGCATTGCCCGAAACTCGACTCGGGCCTGTCGTCGCTCGTCACCGAACTCGACGAACGCGGCCTGCTCAAGGAAACGATCGTCCTGGCAATCGGCGAATTCGGCCGCAGCCCGCGCATGGGTGTCAGCACGTCGGGCAACTCGAACTCACCCGATGGCCGCGACCACTGGCCGTACTGTTACACGGCCGTCATGGCCGGTGGCGCGATCGGCCGCGGCGTCTGCTACGGCAAGTCCGACGAGCACGCCTCGTCGCCCGCCGAAAACCCAGTCCATCCGACCCAGTTCCTCGCGACGATTTACCACGCGCTGGGAATCAGCCCGGAAACCATAGTTTACAATCACCTGAACCAGCCACGCGAACTGGTGCAGTCCAAGGTCGTGCCGGAGTTGTTTGCGTAGCCAGTCCATGAGTACTCCGGCACAGAATCAAACCAAGTTCACGGTCTCCAGCGCGGCATGGGGTCGTTGTGTCCTTGCTCTTGCCGTCCTCCTGTCGATTTTCTTTTTGCCGTTCTTGGCATTTGGCCAGTTTGACCCCTCGGCACCGGAGCCGATTCGAAAGCTGCGCGGTTCGCTGGTAATTCACGGCGGCGGAACGGTTCAGGACTCGGTGCGGGACAAGTTTCTGGAGCTAGCGGGAGGCAAGACGGCACGAATCGTGGTCATTCCGACGGCCGACGCCCAAGCGGATGATGCAGATGCCGTGCGGTGGCTGAGTGCGTGGCGTGAGCGGGAAGTGGAGTCTGTGGTGCTGTTGCACACACGGTCACGCGAGCGGGCGAATGATCCTGATTTCATTGAACCATTGAAGCTGGCCACAGGTGTTTGGTTTAGCGGCGGGGATCAGAAGCGGCTGGAAGAGTCGTATGTCGGAACGGATGTTGAAAAATCGGTGTTGGCCGTGGCAGCCCGTGGTGGTGTCGTTGGCGGCACTTCGGCCGGCGCGGCCTTCTTGAGCCGCGTGATGCTGGTTGGAAACGAGATGCGTCGCGGCCTCGACCTCTTGCCAGGCGCGGTAATCGATCAGCATTTCATCGCCCGATCGCGACAAGAACGACTCATGAAGTCGCTCGCGGCGAATCCCGGCCTCGTCGGGTTCGGCGTGGACGAAAACGCGGCGATGATCGTTCGCGGCCGATCGATTGAAGTGATGGGCGATTCGGATGTGGTCGTTTGCGTGCCGGACGCGAACGGACGGCAGGAACGAGTGGAGCGACTGAGACCAGGGAAACGGGCCGACCTGATCGCACTCACTCGGGCGGCAGTGGCGCGAAGTCAGACGAAGTTTCCGCCCGATTCGCCAGCCCCGCCGTTCGTCGAACATGGATCGCTCGTGATTGTGGGTGGCGGCGGAATGCCGGAGGGGTTGCTGGAACGGTTCGTCGAATTGGCCGGCGGGTCGGAGTCGCCGATCGTCTACGTACCGTGTGAAGAGGCGGAGACCCTCCCGCGCGAGCCAGGATTCGTCGGCGTGTTGCGGAAGGCTGGAGCAAAAAACGTCACGTGGATTCATACGAAGGATCGCGATCGATCCAATCGCGATGAGGAGATCCTGAAACCGCTGCGGGACGCTCGCGGCATCTGGTTTGGCGGCGGCCGGCAGTGGAATCTAGTGGATTCGTATCAGAACACGACCGCGCACAAGTTGATGCACGACGTGCTCGAACGGAGCGGCGTGATCGGTGGCTCGTCGGCCGGCGCCTCGATCCAGGGCGATTACATGCCGCGCGGCGACCCGCTCGGCAATCTCAACATCATCGCCGAAGGTTACGAACGCGGTCTGGGCTTTTTGACCGGCGTGGCGATCGACCAGCACTTCTCGCAGCGCAAGCGGCATGCGGACATGACGTCGCTCATCAAAGTCTATCCGCAGCTACTCGGCATCGGCATCGACGAAGGCACGGCGCTGGTGGTCCAAAGGAGCCGCGCCGAAGTGGTGGGCAAGAACCAGGTGGCGTTCTACGATTCCCAGCAGACCGATGCCGATGACGACAAAGACTACATTGCTGTTCGGCCGGGCGAGCGGTTCGATCTCAAATCGCGTCGGGTCCTGATCGAGGACTAGAAGGCTCTAACAAAAAGACTGCCATGTCGGAATTGGGCGAAGCGGTAACGCGCGTACTTTCTACGGGCCGTTCGGGGAACGGTTTTTTTTGACCAAGCGTCAGGGTGCTTCGACGGACGGCACGGGCCACCTCTTTCGTTTGTGTGATCACCGTCTCGCCATACTGGTACATCAGGGGAGTGACCCCACGCTGCCTTATCAGACGTTGAG
>Ga0247727_10007995_pt1 | contig 19821 bp, 19 predicted proteins | sample WisWelCaveWW1625_FD_202498 | JGI IMG/M metagenome (GOLD analysis project Ga0247727, IMG submission 202498) | Biofilm microbial communities from Wishing Well Cave, Virginia, United States - WW16-25 | ecosystem: Environmental > Aquatic > Deep subsurface > Groundwater > Cave microbial mat | place... | reverse complement strand
CTAGAGCAGAGTGGCGCCCGGCAGTCCTCGAAACGCTTGGTCGGATGTGATCAGCTTGGCAGAGAACGACCGTGCCGTGGCGTAAATGATAGCGTCAGCCATGTGCAACTTATGCTCGACGCTGATCCGTGCTGCTGCCATCGCAAGGCGTTCGTCGAGTGGAACAACGAGCTGCCGAAGGGCATGGGAGACAAAGCGCTCCACCACGGTCTTGCGGTCGGTCCCCCAGAGCTTCTTATAGACCTCATAAATGACTATGGTGGGCAGGAGAGTAGCCGATCCGGAGTCGATAAAGCGGCCAAATTCACCCTCTTTTGGGCCTCCGCCCATATACTCGACCCATCCCGACGAGTCCACTAAGATGAGCTCAGAAGCGGTCATTCCTGTCCCGATCCCCTTCTTCCCAACTGAGTCCGGGAGCGATTCCCCGGAGCTCAGAGATAGGGCGCGGAGGCTCTAAGCGTATGGAGCCATGATATTCATAAATAAGGAGTTTTTGACCGGCGCGGAGCTTGAGCTTCTCCCGCAGCTCCCGAGGAATCACCACCTGAAATTTGGGGGAGACCTTAACAGTCTGCATGGCTAGCTCCTGCTGCCAGATTATCGCCGAGAGCTTCGTATGTCAACATGTCAATCGATAAGCAATTCGTTGTACCAACGCACGATCGATCCTTACCACGGTAGCGGGCACGAAGTATCCACAGTCCATGCCGCTAGAGCGCAGCGTGTAGCGGTGCGCTCGTCAAGGTAGTAACCGGCGTCAGGCTACTTCGATGGAATGCGGGCGAGCGCAAGGGCTTCGAGATACTCGACGACGGGCTCGGCGCCGCCGCCGGCCTTGGCGTGCGCTAGTAAGGGGATGCCGTGCGGCCCGCGCGAGTGGAGCAGTTCGGGATAGGCGGTGAGCGTGGCACGGACGATGTCGAGCTTGCCGAGCATGGCAGCGACAAAGATGTCCATGCGTGCCCCCTGTGAGAGCAAATAGTTGGCAATGTCGGCGCGGCCCATGTGACCTGCGCCGCCGATCGCCGCTTCCCAGTCGCCGCCGCCCCAGTCCCAAGTGGAGTTGAGCAGCGCCGGCTGCTCGGCGAGCAGCTCTTTCACGCGGTCGAGATTCCCGTGCGCCACGCGGACAAACTCATGCACCAGCGACAGTGTCAGCGGCGCAGGCCTTTCCCGCGGGGCCTGGCTCCACGCTTCGCCCGGCAGAACCAGTGCGCTCGCCGCCCCGAGGGTGGTTGTCGCGAGAAACCGTCGCCGGTTTGTCGAAAAGTTGTCGGGGGTCATAATCGCCCTCCGAAGCGAGTCTACGTCTATGCGCGGAAAGGGATGAGGTTTGTCTTGTAAAGAACTGTAAATTCTCAGACGGGTCGGTTTCGTTAGTTCGAAACAGCATTGTTGCCACCGTAGTTGTCGCGCTGGCCGCACTCGGCAGCTACATGATCTGGCGCATGACCCGCCACCACGCCGCAGCCAATCCCACGACATGACATGCGCCATCCGACGCCACCATCGCTGCGTGCCGAGATGCAAGGTACAATCCCGGCGTGAGCGGCGCGGGCGAGAGCAAGCCAAAACCTACCTTTGAAATCCTCGAACATCCGGCGGACGTAGGCTTCCTTGCGCACGGGGAGACGCGCGAGGAGCTGTTCCAGAACGCGGCGGCGGCGATGTTCTCGCTGGCGTGCGATCCGGCGGCGATTGAGGAGAAAGAACGGCGCGAGCTGTTGGCGGAGGGGGAGGGCATCGAGGCGCTGCTCTACGCCTGGCTGGCGGAGGTCCTGGCAGTCGCCGACGCCGAGGGGCTGGTGTTTCGCCGCGCCGAGGTGGGTGAAATCAGCGAACGTCGCGTGCGCGGCGTGGCGTACGGCGAGAAGTTCGACCGCACGCGCCACCACGCCGGGACGTACATCAAGGCGGTCACCTTCCACCAGCTAGAAGTGCGCCAGTCAGAGCAGGGGTGGCGCGCGCGAGTTTTCTTGGATGTGTGAATTGCGAAATCAGGAGGAGACACAGTGAGAAGAATCGTTCTGGCAATGCTCATCGCGGCAGGGCTGGCAGGAGCAGTTGTGGCGCAGGAATCTTCGCGGCGGCCGGTAAACACCTACTCCATCGTCGCGCGCGACCCGAAGACGGGTGAGCTGGGCGTGGCCGTGCAGTCGCATTGGTTCTCGGTGGGGACCGTGGTGGCCTGGGCCGAAGCCGGCGTGGGCGCGGTGGCCACGCAGTCGTTTGTGGACCCAAGCTACGGCCCGCTCGGGCTAAACCTGATGCGCGCCGGTCGCGCCGCACCGGATGCGCTCGCGGGGTTGCTGGCCGCCGACGCCGGGCGCGACGTTCGCCAAGTGGCGATGATTGACGCGCAGGGTCACGTCGCTGCGCACACCGGTAAAAACTGCATTGCCGCCGCAGGCCATCACGTGGGCTCCAATTTTTCCGTCCAGGCCAACCTGATGGAGAAGGACACGGTCTGGCCGGCGATGGCCCGTGTGTTTGAAGCTGCTCAGGGCGACCTCGCCGACCGCCTGCTGGCGGCGCTTGAGGCCGCGCAACGCGAAGGAGGCGACATCCGCGGCAAACAGTCGGCGGCGATTCTGGTGGTGAGCGGCAAGCCGTCGGGGAAACCGTGGGTGGACCGCAAAGTAGACCTGCGCGTGGAGGATTCGCCGGAGCCGCTCGTCGAGCTGCGCCGCCTGCTCAAAGTCCATCGCGCCTACCAGCACATGAATGAAGGCGACCTCTGCGCCGAGAAAAAAGACTGGCCCTGCGCCGCCCGCGAGTACGGCGCCGCAGAAAAAATCCTCCCCGAGCAAATGGAAGTCGTCTTCTGGCACGCGGTCACCTTGGTGACCAGCGGCCAGCCCGACGCCGCCCTGCCACTGTTCAAAAAGGTGTTTGCCCGTGAACCCATCTGGGCCGAACTGGTCGGCCGCCTGCCCGCCGCTGGTCTTCTGCCCAAGGACGACGCTCTCATCCAACGCATCAAGGCGCAGCGATAGCCCATGAGCTACAGCAGCACAGGGCAGGAGTACTTTCGTTCCAGCCGGCTGGAACCAGCCGGCCATAGCGCGGGGTGAACGATTGGCCTAGTATCAGGACATCGTTTGGAGGTCATATGCCGCGAATTCTAACGATGTCTCTGACGCAATTGCTGGGCAAGCAGAGGCTGTACCTGGTGCTCGGTGTTTCTGCAGCCTATCTGGCCTACCTGCTGATGCAGGCCAATGCCGAAAGCGGCGGAGGACTAATTTCCGCACTCTTTCTGGGAAGGTAGGAATTGCGGGTCGTCTAGGAACCAGACCATGACCGTTTCAAGGGCAAATTCTCGCGGCCGGCGAAAGCTCTGGATCACTCTTGCGGTGACGGCCGGACTGCTGGCGGTGCTGGTCTGGCAGTTTGACTTGGAAGTCGGCAGGTTCTTCCTGCGCTCAATGTTCCTGGGGCAGTAATCCCGGGACTGCTCTCAATCCTCAAATTTCCTCGAAACGGGACGTCCCCCCCAAACCTGGGGCTGTCTGACCTGCCGCCGCGCAAGCAGCACGCTACTTGGGCACAGGTGTGGAGTTCACGTCGGCGGGGCCGCCGAACTTGTAGCGGATGACGTTGCTCTGATCCACGTAGAAATACTTGTCGCCGGTTTGCCCCGGGCTCACGGGATTGGCGTTCACCGTGAAGGCGTCGGGTTTGCCCGTCCCTCCGCTGTCAATCGCCACATAAACGAAGCTGTAGCCGTTGCGGATGCCGCTGGCCAGCACGGCGTCAATCAGGTCGGCCTTAGCGGCGGTGGCTGGCGGGGCCGGGGGAGGTCCCAGCGCCGAAAGCGAAGGAGCAAACCCCTGCCCGTAGGTGAGGTCGTAGGCCACCTGCACCGTGGCAATGGCACGCAACGAGGCGACAGCCGCCGACTCGTTGGCGACTAACTTAGCCTTCAGCAGGCGCGGAATGGTAATCGAGGCGATGACCAATATCACCGCAATGACCACCACCACCTCAATAAGCGAAAAGCCGGCGCGGCGTCGAGCAACTGGGTGCATGAAAAGTCTCCCATCGGTAGGAGAAAGGTCAGCCAAAGCGTTCGTCAAATGCTAGCACGCGCCACAGTTGTGACAGGGTGGAGCGAGGCGTAGGAGTTAACAGGTTAGTGACGCGAGGTACCAGGGTGAATGATCGGATGCTGTCCCATCCGGCGAGCGGCGCTTCAGCAGGCTTTCGCCAATCGAGCCGAATGGCTGCCCTATTTTGATTTGCGGGCGGCCTCCATCATCTCCCAAGCGGCGTCGGGGAGCATGAGCAAGTCGTTGAATTCGCCTGCGCCCCGGAGCCACAGCCCGCCGTCAATCACCACACACTCGCCGTTGATGTAGCCCGCCTGCTCGCTGACGAGAAACGCAGCCAGGTTGGCCAGCTCTTCGTGACGCCCAAAGCGTTTCATCGGGTGCGCATTCTTGGCGTGCTCCTCGAACTCCTTCGACGGCATCAGCCGCGACCACGCCCCTTCGGTGGGAAATGGGCCCGGAGCTATCGCGTTGGACCGGATGTTGTACCGCGCCCACTCGACCGCCAGCGAGCGCGTCATCGCCAGCACGCCCGCCTTGGCGCAAGCCGACGGCACCACAAACCCCGACCCGCAGCCCGCCGCCGCGTAGGTGGTGACGATGTTCAAAATCGTCCCCGGCTGTTTCGCCGCAATCCACCGCTTGCCCAGCGCCAGCGTGCAGTTCCACGCGCCGTAAAGCACGATGCCCACCACGGCGTGAAAGGCATTGGCGGAGAGCTTTTCCGTCCGCGCCATGAAGTTGCCCGCCGCGTTGTTGATGAGCGTGTCTACGCGGCCAAACGCCGCCTCCGCCGCAGCCACAGCAGCTTCCACCTGTGCCGGCTCGCGCACGTCGCAGGTGGTGTAGGCCGCCGCTCCGCCAGCCTTCGTGATGGCGTCCGCCGTCTCCCTAAGCGGCTCTGTGCGCCGCCCGGTAAGGAACATCTTCGCGCCCAGCTCCCCCAACCGCACTGCCATCGCCCGCCCCAGCCCCGTCCCGCCCCCGGTGATGAACACCGTGCGCCCTGCGAGCAGGTTTTTTTCAAACATATGCGCCCCCTAAATAGCGAGCGGGCATTCTAATACAGGGACGTGAGGGATAGGCAGAAGTGGACACGAAAGAATGTCTGTTCCACCGTTGGTAGGGGCACGATATATCGTGCCCCCACCAACAGAATTCCTGCCACATGCCCCTGCAACGGACATACGTCGCTAGCGGGGCAGATATTCGGGGGAAAGGGGATTCGACGGCGATTCGGCCTGCCAGAAGACGGTGAGGATCCACCAGCGGGAGCCGTCGTTGTAGAGCTGGATGGAGTTGATCCCGCGCAAGAAAGGCTTCTCATCTGCTGCGGCGTGGCGGCCCTCGTAGGTCGAGAAGGTGTGCAGGATGTTGCCAAAGCGCTCGGTGCGGCGGGCGATTTCATTCTCAAAGAAACCGTTGTTTTCCAGGAACGGCCCCGAGCGTGTGATGTACTCCTCCGGCGTCAGAACGCGTGCGGCGAGGCCACCACCCTCTGCGGCGGGTCGCGCCCCGACGGGAATCATCCGCGCGCCGGGAGCAAAGAGCGACCGGAAGCGGTCCCAGTCGCGCTTCTTGCCAGCCGGGCCGGAGATGACGTCGTAAAGAGCCGCCAGAATCGCATCCGGCGAGGCCACGTCGGCGGGATTGGCGATTGGAACCGAAGGTGTGACTGAAGCCGGGGCAGTTTGTGCAAAGGTAGGTGGAACAAACAATAGAATCACCAGCGCAAGCACGAAGTGGTTCATGGATCCTCCGTCAGTGGCAGAATGAGGAGAATGTAGGGGCACGCCACCTGTGGTGAGCGAAGCCGAACCATGGCGTACCCCCGCGGTGGCCATCACATAGGCTTTTCTTGCGGCAGCAACCCTACCCTCACGGCGCTCGGCATCGTCGTCGAGCGATAAACGCGCTGCGTGGTCTTCTGAAAATCGGCGGGCGTAGCCTCAGAAATCTTCAAGAATTTGCCCGGGTTCAGGTCGGCCAACGGGAACCAGGTGCTCTGCACCTGCACCATGATGCGGTGGCCGCGGCGGAAGGTGTGCAGAACGTCAGAGACGGGGAATTCCACTTTGGTAGGCTGTCCCGGCGCGAAGGCTTCCGGCTTTTCAAGCGAGTTGCGAAACTTGCCGCGGATGATTTCCCCGCGCACCAATTGCTGGTAGCCGCCCAGCGTAGTCGAGTTGGCGCCCTTTTCATCCGGGAAGCGGTCGGGATAGACGTCAATCAGCTTGACGACAAAATCGGCATCGGTGCCGGTGGTCGAAACCCACAACGAGGGAATCAGCGGCCCGGCAATCGTCACGTCGTCATCCAGTGGCTCGGTCTGATAAACCGCCACGTCCGTTCGCCGCGCGGCAAAGCGCTGATCGGCAATCATGTACTCCTGCTTCATGCCAAACGTGATGTCGGCGATGAACGGCAAGGGCTTGGCCGGGTCGCTGACGTATTCATCAAAGGCCGTGGCGCCCGCTTCCTTGGGCGGGTCGAAGGAGAGCTTTCCATTCGCATGGAAATAAAGCGTCCGTGCCTGCGCCGCTCGCGGCGGCCACTTCTCCATTCGCCGCCACTGGTTTGTGCCCGTCTCGAAGACGAACGCTTCCGGCAGGTCGAGCTTCCCCTTGTCTTTCAAGTAGAAGTTGAAGAAGGGGAACTCGATGCTCTCGCGGTAGAACTCGGCTGTCTTCGCGTCGAAGCGTACGTCGCCGAGTTTGTCACCGGGGCTGCCGGCCCACCCGCCGTGCACCCACGGTCCCATCACCAGGATGTTGAACGCGCCGGGGCTGGCGTCTTCAACGCTGCGATAGACCTCCAGCGCGCCGAATAAATTCTCCGCGTCGAACCAGCCGCCTACGGTCATCACCGCCGGCTTGATCTTTTTCAGATGCGGGCGGAGATTGCGCGTTTGCCAGAAGGCATCTTTGATGTCGTGCTGCATCAAGTCGTTCCAGAAGGGCACTCCGCCCTTCAGAAATTTTTCGTTCAGGCGCGAAAGCGGCGTGTGCGCGAGGTAGAAGGCGTAACCGTCGCTCGTGCCAAAGTCCATCTCCGGGTTGTTGGGTTTCGTTGTGGGTGCCGGCCGCGGCCAGCCGAAGCCCCGAAAGAACCCGAACGCATGGGGGAGCCACAGCGTACCATTGTGATGGAAATCGTCCGTGGCAAACCAGTCAGCAATCGGCGCCTGTGGCGAGGCAGCCTTGAGCGCTGGATGCGCGTTGATCATGCCTGCGGCGGTGTAAAAGCCCGGGTACGAAATGCCCCACTGGCCCACGCGGCCGTTGTGCCCGGGGATATTTTTCAGCAGCCATTCGATGGTGTCGTAGGTGTCCGTGCTTTCGTCAATGTCCTGCGTCGAAGCATACGTGGTGCGCTGCGGTCGCATGTTGACGAACTCGCCTTCCGACATCCACCGCCCGCGCACGTCCTGATAGGCCACGATGTAGCCGTCTTTGCCGAAGAGCGCCGACGGGCCGACGTTTTCGCGGTACTGATCTTCGCCGTAGGGCGCCACGCTGTAGGGCGTGCGGTTCAGCAGGATGGGATAGCGCTGCGAGCGGTCTTTGGGGATGTACACCGCGGTGAAGAGGTGCACACCGTCGCGCATCGGGATGTTGTACTCGTGCTTCGTGAAGTTGGCCTTGACGTATTCGAGGCCCTGGGCGTGCAGTGGTGCACTAACAACCAGCGCGACAAACAGCACCACCAGCGCGCGTGCAACACGGACTGAACGCATCGTCCCTCCTTGAATTGCCGAAGCAACCACCGCCTTCGAAGCGGGAGAGCTTACCACGCCTTGATTCAAGTGAATGCGCCGGGGGAGATTTTGTAGGCGCCCAGGGCCATACACTCCACGGAGGCACAGGGATGGATTGCACTGAGATTCAGCAGTAGGATACCAACAGAGGAACAAAGGTATGTTGGTGAAAATGGAGGTCTATCACGACGGCGAGTTCTGGTGCGCCAAGGGCATTGGGCAGGACATTTTTACCCAGGGGCATACCGTAAACGAGGTCTATCAGAACATCAAAGAAGCGGTCGCCACTCACTTTGAGAACGGGAGCGAGCCCGTAGAGATCGACATTCTCGTGGTTTCCGAACTCAAACTAAAGCAAGCCCCGGCTCCCACAGATTAGCGGCCGCCCGCGCGTTCCTGCTCCCTCATTGCTTCAGAAAACTCTGGATGTAGAGCGTGACACCCTGTCGGTCTTCTGCCGAGGCGTTTTTGAAGCGGCCGTTGACGTTGCGGACGATTACTTCAGCGGTGAGTTTCCGTTCGGCAAGCGGCGGCCCGCTGGAAAGCGGCTTGTCGCCGCGCTCGTTGTGGCAGGAGGCGCAGCGCTGGAGGAACAGCTTCTTGCCCAGCGCCAGCAGCCACTCGCGCTCGGCCTCATTCAAAGGGGATGCCTGAGGGGCGGGAGCCTGCTGCGGGTGGCGGGCGGAGATGCTCCGCTGGCTGGCGATCAGCCACGTCAGCAAAATGAAGAACAGCGCGGCAGCGGCGCGCATGACGTCAAACCTCCCCGAACGTTGGAGAGGTGCTCCAACGAACGGAGGTTAGCAGGAGGGAAGGGGTGGGCAAGGCGGGAGATGTAAAAAGTTGTGAAGGGCGGCAGCGTCAGGAACGGGCCGCCGCCAGCCGCTGGTGGATGGCGGTCCACATCTCCAGCACAACCGAGCGCAGCGACTCAGCTTCGGCGGCGTAGCGCGCTTCGGCCTGGGCCAGCGTGGCTCCGGCGGGGAGCGCTTGGGGAGGGGTGAGGACGGCGCCAAACTCGATGGAGACACGTCCGCTGAGTCGCCACCTGCCTCCGCGCGGCCACACCTCGTACACGCCGTCAATGGCGACGGGAACAATCGGCGCGCGCAGGTGCAGGGAGAGAATCGGAGCGCCCTTCTTGAACTTGCGCGGCGTGCCGTCAATCGAGCGCTCACCCTCCGGAAAAAGGATCAGCACCTTGCCATGGCGCAGTCCGTACGCGCCGGCCTGCATCGCGCGCAGCAGATTCGTGTCCGGGTCCACGGGGATCAAGTTCACCTTGCGCGCAAACCAGCGCATCAACGGCGTAGCGAAGTACTCGCTGGCCCCCACAAAGAAAATATTGCGGAACACGCCCCAGGGCAGCGCCGCGACGAGAAAGAACGGGTCAATATAACTCTGGTGATTCGGGCACAGGATGAAGGGGCCGCCGGCGGGAAGTTTTTCGAGCCCGCGCACGCGGAAGCGATAGAACACTCGCGCCAGTAGGTAAAGAAACTTCATCACCACGTACATGGCCGCGCCGAAGATTGGCTTCGGCTCGAGCAGGCTGCGGAAGTCGGGGTCATCTTCAGGCGTCGAGGCCAGCAGACGCGCCCACGCATCGCCGTCCACTGTTTTCTGTAGGGGCGTATAGCAATACGCCCCTTCAGTAGGCACGCCGGCCGCGGCAGCCGCTGCTTGCGGCAGCACAGCCTCCACCAGTTCGCGCACGGTGTAGATCCGATGTGCCGCTTCATCGGTGACAACCGTTCCGAACATCTCCTGCAACTGCGTGAGCACCTCGACGCGCTCCATCGAGTCCAGCGCCAGCGCCAACTCAATATTGTCATCAGGATGGAGCTCGGCCTGTGTTTTCGAGGCCGCGCGAATCAGCTCAAGCGCTTGTGCCACGTCCGGCCGCGCCGTCCATTCGCGGTCGGCTTCGGTGATCGCGCGCGACCCGGAAACTCCTTCGGTGGCCGTGTCGCCCTTCTCCTGCTGCTCGCGGACGCGCTGCTCGATTTGAAAGCGTTTCAGCTTGCGCGTCGTCGTGCGCGGCAGCTCTTCGGTGGATAGCTCGTAGCTCAAAATGCGCTTGTGGCTGGGCAACGAAAGCGAAAGCCCTTCGATTTCAAAACGCAACATTTCTTTGGCGATCAGGACCTTCCGTTCGCGCAGCACGTCGAAATCCGGCACCACCACCGCGTGCAAACGCTCGGCCGCCGGCTCATCGGGCCGCGCCAGCCCCATCACGCACAATTCCTTGATGTAGGGCGACTGCAGGTAATGCTCCTCAATTTCTTCGGGATAAATGTTCTTGCCGGAAGCCAGCACGATGATCTCTTTGCTCCGCCCGGTGACGTAGAGCCGTCCCGCGTCGTCAAAATAGCCAAGATCCCCGGTGTGCAGCCAGCCTCCTTCAAGGGCACGTGCATTGACGTCCGGCCGGTTGAAATATCCCTGCATCACAATCGGCCCGCGGACGAGTACTTCGCCGTCACGCGGTCGGTCGTCGCTGTTCGCGCCGGGCCGCGTGGCATCCGGAGGCGCAATCTTCACTTCAACCTCCGGAATCGGCGGGCCGACTGAATCAACCCGCGGGTCGCCGGGCCGCGTGACACAGGCCGCGCCGGAGGTTTCCGTCAGCCCATAGGCCTGAAGAATGTTGAACCCCAGCGCGTAGAGATCGTGGCCAATGGCCGGGTCGAAGCGCGAACCGCCGGTAACGAGCAGTCGCATCCGCGGCCCCAGCACGCGATGCACCGGGCGGAAGAACGTCTGGCCCAAATTGATGCGCAACGAGCGCCGCAACGCCCCGTTCGTGCCGAGCAGGACGCGAAACAGCCCGCGTCGGATGCGCCCCGCAGCCGCCACTTGCTGCATCACCCGCTGATGGATCAAGTAGAAAAACTGCGGCACGCAGGCGAAGAGCGTGATTTCTCGTTCCGTGAGCGCGCGCAGCAGCTCTGTAGTATTGAGCTGTTCAAGAAAAACCACCCGCGCCCCCGCCGCAAAAGGCAGCAGCAGATTTGCCAACTGTGCCAGCGCATGGAACAGCGGCAGCACGCCCAGAATCGAGTCGCGCTCATCCATGTGTACGATCTGGAAGACCAAATCACGCTCGGCCAGCAAGTTCCGGTGAGTGAGGACCACGCCCTTCGGGTCGCTCGTCGTCCCCGACGTATAAAGAATGACCGCCGGGTCGTCCGGCATCGCCGGACAAGGGGGCAATTTCTGTTGCCCGCTCTTCTCCTGCGTCCGTCGTAGGGGCACGATATATCGTGCCCCTACATTGGCGTCGTGCAACAGGACGATTTCGGGCGAGGGCTGGCAGGTGCGGATTGCCTCCTCAGCTACGGCGAGATACTTTTCCGCGGTGAACAACACCTTCGCGCCGCTGTCGCGCAGCAGGGCAGCAATCTGCTTGGCCTTGTAGGCCGTGTCCAGTGGTACCGGCACCCCGCCAATTCGCAGCAATCCGAGATAGGCGGCGCACCACTGCGCGTCGTTATCAGCGAGGATAGCGGCGCGGTCGCCGCGCGCGAACCCACGCCCGGCAAGAAAGCGTGCCGCCGAATCCGCCAGCGCCGAAAGCTCGGCGTAGGTGTAGCGCTCGAGCGACTGCGGCCGCTGCACCTCCACGGCGATGCCCGACGGAAACCGCCGCGCCGACTCCGCAAACTCTTCGTAAAAGTTGTTCATGCCTGCCGCGACACTGCGATTTGAAACCGGCCCAAGCGGTCGTGTCAAGCAATTAACAAAGTCGTGGTGGTTGACGCCGGAGCGCACTTCCCCTAACGTGCAGCCGCGGCAGAAGAAGGAGGCGAAAATCAAAATTTGCTTGGGTTGAAGATGTAGGGGCACGCCATGGCGTGCCCCTACACTGGATAAGAAAGTGAACGACACGAACACAAAACTCCCGAACGCAACGGCGACGGACGCGCGCCGCTTCGAGCATCTGAAGCTCGGCGGCTTGGTCGCCGTGCTCTACGCCTACTGCGCCGCCGGCCCGTTCGGCTTCGAGGAGATGGTCTCGACCTCCGGGCCGGGCATGGCGCTGCTCTTTTTGCTGGTGGTGCCGTGGCTTTTCAGCCTGCCGATGTCACTGGCGACAGCGGAGATGGCCACGGCCATGCCCGTTGAAGGCGGCTTCTACCGCTGGACGCGCGCAGCCTTCGGCAACTTCTGGGGATTTCAGTGCGGTTGGTGGAACTGGACGGGCACGTTTCTGATGAACGCGGCCTACGCCGTCGTTCTGGCCGACTACACCGCGCAGATTTTTCCGTCCGTGGCGGGAGCAGGCGGAGTGCGACACTGGCTGGTGGCGCTGTTTTTTCTGCTGCTGGTCGCGGCGCTCAACATTCGCGGCGTGCGCGTCGTCGGCGGCACCACCACCGTGCTCCTCTTTGTATGCCTTGCGCCGGTGGCCGTGTTTACCGTGCTCGCGCTGCTGCAGTTGAAAGGTAACCCCTTTGTGCCGCTGACCCCGCCGGATAAACCCTGGCGCGAAGTCTACGGCGTCGGCCTGGCGCTGGGGCTGTGGCTCTATTCCGGCTACGAACAACTCTCGACCATCACCGAAGAAGTCGAACGCCCCGCGCGCAATTTTCCCCGCGGCCTGGCCATCATCGTACCCGTAGCCATAGTCACATTCTTCCTCCCGACGCTGGCCGCCATCGGCGTCACCGGCGACTGGCAGAACTGGACCACGGGTTACATGGTCACGGCGGCGCGCGCCGCGGGCGGCGAATCGCTGGCCGTGGCCATGTTTGGAGCAGCGATGATCAGCGTGCTGCTCGGCCTCGAGAGCACCCTGCTCAGCTCGACACGCCTCCCGTTTACCATGGCCGAAGACGGCTACTTCCACCCGCGCCTCGCGCGCCTGAATCCGCGCTTCAAAACGCCGGTCGCAGCCATCCTCTTGACCACAGCCATCTGCGCGGCGCTGGCCGTCTTTCCGGTGACCAAGCTGATCCCTGTATACATGTGGCTGCGCGTGGCCACTTCCGTGCTGACCCTGCTCTCCGTCTGGCGACTCCGACGCACCCGCCCCGACCTCCCGCGCGGCTTTCGCATCCCCGGCGGACGCCTCGGCCTCGCGCTCGTCGTCCTCGTCCCGCTGGCGCTCTTCACCTGGTGGCTCTCCAACACCGACCCCTTCGCCCGCCTCTGGGGCCCGCTCCTCCTCGCCCTCGGCCCCCTCACATTTGTGATCGCAAGGAGGGCGCGGTTACGACTTGTAGCGAGGTAAGTGTCAAGGGCTGGAGGCGACGGCACCGCGGGGCTTATCGAGCAGCGCGAGTTCGCGGACGAACAGCGGCTGGCCGGGGAATTCGCGGTTGAGGTCGGTGAGGAGCGAGCGCGCAAGGTCAATCTGTTTTTCGCGGAGTGCGGCCAGGGCAAGCAGCATTTTGGCAAACGGTTTCAAGTAGTGACCGCGCGTGGCGGCCAAGCGCAGTTGTTCCATGCCGGCCTTGCGGTCGCCGCGAATCCCGCCAAACCACAGGAAGAACCGTTTGTACATGGGCAAGCAGCCGATGATGTAGTTGGCGGCGCCCAGTGCGAGGTAAGCGTCGGCATTCTCCGGCGCGACACCGAGCAACTGCTTGGCCTGCCGCTCGGCTTCGCGGACATAGCGCAAGCTCTCGAGCTGTTTTTTCTCGATGAGCGCAGCGTAGTCGGCCAGCATGCCAATGGAAAGCGTCAGCGCCAGCAGCGCGTTGGCGTCGCGCGGGCTGGAGCGAAGCTGCTGCTGTGCCAGCTCCCGTGCCCGCCGATTCGCCGCCATAAACCCAGTGCGCTGCGCTTCATTGGCTTTAGCCGAGACGCCGCCCAGCAATTTTTCGTCGTTCAGGAAAAACTCCGACGTCAGCACGCCCTGCCGGTAGAACTCTTCAAACAGATACGACGCCGCCTCGGCCGTGTAGCCGAAGGGATCCTCGGGGTGGGCCTGTTGCCACGAAGCGAACTGCGCGCGCGCATCGGCAAACCGCAGCTCATACATCAGCCGGAAGCCGGCGTCGAGCGGCGGCGTATGGTCCGCACGCGCAGCGCCGAGGGGAAAGGTGGCAGTCAAGACTGCGAGGGCCATCCAGCGCGACACCACATCAAGCCTCAACATGACGGCACTGTATTAGATGCAGTGTTCAGCGGCAAGCAGGATGAAATCTCAGGATGGGGGACGCACTTCAAGGACTTGAGATCACAACCCGCGATCCCCGAAGGGGATCATCATCAGGTCCTAGCTGCAAAACCGATCCTACGACGCCGACGCTTTGGAGGTGCCATCAGCTTCTTCAGTGCCCGAAAGAGGGCCTCAAATCGGGCCTCCGATCCTCTCTCCAACTCTTTGAACTTGCGCTCGAGATCTGCATGATCTGCAAAAACCTGGCGAAGTCGGACAAAGGCCCGCATGATGCCTATATTTACGCGAATCGCTCGCGGGCTTCGGAGCACACTCGAAAGCATTGCGACGTCCTGCTCAGTAAAGGCAAAGGGCCGATACCGACGGCCGCCCCAAGACCTTGAGATCACAGTTTGTGATCTCAAATTCCGATACTCTTCTTCGGTGAGTTGAAACATGAAATCCTCTGGAAAGCGCTCCTTGTTGCGACGGACGGCCTGCACCAGCAAGCGGGTCTCAACGCCGTAAAACGCAGCCAGGTCCGAATCAAGCATGACTCTCTGACCGCGGAATGCGAGAATGCCACTGATAATCCGTTCCAGGGGAATAATTGATACGTCATTCGGCATCAGCCACGCCCGAATCCCTAAGATTAGAGTTGATGAAACACAACTATATAATAAGTGATAGGTTAAATCGAGGTCGGCGCGTCACTATGGCTCGGCGAGATGAGGAGATGCATTCCAATTCGACGGTGTTTCAGCAGGCGGCCTCAAAACAAGGCTCAACTTACACGGCGGGCCTCAATCGCCGTACGAGACGTTTCATCAATCGGCAGGCGCTGGAAACTCCAGCGCGTTCCTACTTTCAAGCGGCGAGCAGGCAGATAGAAAGCAGAAGCGAAGTGAGCACCCAGGGGGAATGCAGCCTAGTGAGAAGGGATTTCATGGCAGACCTCCTTTGTAGCGGGCGTCGCTGGCCGACGGGGCGCTCGCGGCGTTGATCCCCCAATCATACTCGAAGTCATTCACCTTGGGGTTCTTCAGCGCGTCCAGAGCGTGGCGGTTTGCGTCGCTCGCGTAAATCCTAATGTAAGCGAGGGTGGGATGTCCAGTAGAACCCGGCACGCGGGCGCGCACAAAGGCTTTGAAGTCGCCGTCGTAAAACGTAAAGATGCGCGCCACAGTGACGCGATTGGCGGCCGCATCTATTTTCAGATTGCGCGGGTCGTTGATGAAGGCGCGGGTGTTTTTTTCAAGCAGCTCCTCAACGTTGTCTGCTGTAAAGGCCTGCCGCTCCAGAATCGGGCAACTCTTCGCGGCGCAGACCAGCACAAAGTGAATGCGAGGCTCGGCAAGTTGTTTGCGCAGGATGTCTTCGATACCGTTTAGTGTGTACTTTCGCCCACCGGCGGTAAATTTCTTGCGCCAGAAAAAGCTGTACGGCAGCGTGCCGATGTCGCGGACGGACTTGACCGGCCAGGCCTCGACCACGCTGTGGAAGACCAGCGCGTTATAGGCATTGATCCAGTAGGCCAATTGCGCTTCGCGGGTGGAGAAATCGCCCGGATGGGACGCCGGGCTGCGCGCCGCAACCGCAACGACGTAAGCGTTCAACTCCGCAGGGTTTTCCTGGATTGCGGCGTAGTCCACCCGGCCGTCCTCGTGGACATATTGCTTCAGCACACGGTCCCAGCCCGAATGGTCGAACTCCGCGGCGCGGGCGGGTGTCTCCGAGGCAAGAGAAAGCGCCAGGAAAGCCAAGAGAATCAGAGGACTCCTCATAGAAAGACATACTCCATCCACGGGAGATTAGATTTGTTTGGAGGCGGAAAGTTGCAAGCCCTCAGGAGGGTTTCGATGTTAGGGTGCGTCGCGTGGCCATTAGGGTAAATGCCAGCGACTCCCGCGTAATCCCGTCCACGATGGGCTGAACAAACCACTTCACTACGGCCGGAATCGAGCGGCTCAGCGAAATGGACTCGCACTGTACGTATACTCCGCCGCCCTTTTGCTCGAATCGCCAGTAGGCATTGATCCGCCAGAGGTACCCGCCGTCGTTCCCAACAGGTTTTTCGGGGCCGTCGGGCTTGTCGGCATCTTCTGCCTGCGCGATTCGCGTCGAAACGCTCCGGCTCATCGCGCGCGTAGGGCTGAGCGTGGTGTATTGCACGGTGTGCTGCGTGTTCAGCACCACCGTAATGACTTTTTTCCGCCGAAAGCGCAAAAAGATTTGGAATGTGTCGCCGTCCCGCGCTTGCAACTTCGACGCCGTCACCTCGGGCGCATAATAGGTAGCGTGACGGTCGTAGTCCTGTAGCAGTTTGAGCAATTGCGGCAGTGTCACGCCCGGGATGAAAATTGTACCCATCCAGTGATGGATGATTCCGTCAGGACAATCCGGGCGCGCCACCTGATGCATCGCCACTTCGCCGCGGGCCAGTTTTTCCAGGTCGAGCTTGCGCGCTCCCTCGGCCAGCGTGTCCACCCAGAGAAACGGCGCTCCCGCGGCCAGGTCGGTCTGGTGACGCGCCTCGAATTGCCGCGCGTACTCGTCAAAGGCCGCCGCCGTTGCAGGCTTGAGCTCGCTCTCGAGTGCTACAGCCGGCTGTGCGTACACCAGCGCCAGGAGGGCGGTTGCGACGCGACGTCCTAAGTTGACAATTCCCGCCATATCCAGTCCCGCGTCTCCTGCGCTTGCTGATCGGAGACGAGACTCTACCTAACCCGGGCCCATCTCGCTAGGGTCGCTTTCTTAGATGCACATCCGTAGGTCTTGCGCAGCGGCAGGCCGAGGGAAATTGAAGCGGAGAGTTCAGTTGAGGCTGGAAAAGACCAGGAAGAGCCCCACCACAAGGCCCAGGGCTACGGCGATCAAAGCGACCCGGACCTGGGTGTTGCGAGTGTATTCCAGTGCGAAATGAGCGCGCATCGGGTGGCGTACTCTAAGTGAAAATGTCCAGTTGTAGGGGCCGGGCAACCTGACAACGCCATCTCTTCTTACCATAGAGCCGGGTGCCCAGGAGTGGAGAACGAAGCGAGCGTGTCCTGCCAGTAACTCCCTGTTTGTCTTGAGGTTACGTGCCTTACCGGTATGCGCTTCAGTAGTTGGCTGGAATGGCTGGCTGCAGCCCCTCCTGCCAGTAGGAAGGGGAACGCGTGGGGGTACCGACAGGTGGGCTGCTGGCGGGTTGGGTAGCTCGCCTACGGCCCGCTCGCGCGGACCGTCGTCCCCGCAGCGCAGCCCCCAACCCGTTACGTGTGAGGCTACGCGCACACCTCGGAATGACCAATGGGCCAAAGGCCACAAAGTTCGCGGTACCCGGGTTGTAGTACCATTCCCCCTAACTCGGCAGAAAGCTTGGGGTTGTCTTCGTCGGGATCGATCAGACGCCAGTGGCGCCTTGTGTACTCTCGGGCGTCTGTTGTCGGGGCTGAGTCTTACTTGACCGCCTCGGCGAAACGCAACCTCTCAATCGCCTCGTAAAGCCCTCTTGGTTGGATGGGCTTGGCGACGTAGCCGTCCATGCCGGCCGCCAGGCAGCGCTCGTGGTCGCCCTGCAGGGCATGAGCGGTCATCGCCAGGATGGGCAGGTGCTTTCCATTCTCTTTTTCCTCTGCCCGAATGGCCGCGGTCACTTCAAACCCGTCCAGTCCGGGCATCTGTACATCCATCAGTACAAGATCAAACGCCTGCTCGCTCAGCGCAACCAGCGCCTCTCTCCCGTTCCCGACCACCGTAATGCTGTGTCCTTTCTTCTCCAGCAGCCGCACCGCCAGGGCCTGGTTCACCGCATTGTCCTCTACGAGGAGGATGCGGAGCTGCTTCCGGCTCTCGCGTAAAGTGTGCCGCGTCACCAGAGTGGGCTGGGCCTCCTCTCGCCCCGCTGTTCCCAACGCCAGTTGAATGGCCTCCAGCAGCTCCTCCTGGGTGATGGGCTTGGTCAGGTACGCGTGGATGCCCAATTCCCGGCAGCGCACCGCGTCTCCTCGCAGGCCCGCCGAGGTCAACATCATGATCGTGGCCCCGATCAACTCCGGATTCCGTTTGATCCTTTCCACCAATGCAAACCCATCCATCTCCGGCATCTGCGCGTCCACTAGGAGCAGCGGGAAGCGCTCTCCGGCTTCCCTAGCCAGCTTCAGTGCCGTCAGCGCCGCCCGCCCGCTGTCGGCCAGCGTCGGCCTCATCTGCCAGTGACTCAGAATCTCCTGCAGCAGCCTTCGGTTCGTTGCGTTGTCATCTACGACCAGCACGACCATGTCCCGCAAGTTCACCGCCTCTCGCGGAACCGCCCCTCTGGATGCATCCTTCCGCAAACCGAGATGTACGGTGAAGTGAAACGTCGTGCCCTGGTCCGGCTCGCTTTCCACCCAGATGCGCCCGCCCATGCCTTCCACCAACCGCGCGGAAATGGTCAGCCCCAGTCCTGTTCCCCCGAACCTTCGCGTCATCGAGCTGTCCGCTTGCGCAAACGCTTCAAAGATAGTGCGCTGCTTTTCCTCGGGGATTCCGATCCCTGTGTCCATGACTGAACAATGCAAGCAAACGCCGTCTTTGCTCTGCGACTCCTTCCCCACTCGAAACACTACCTCTCCCTTCTGGGTAAACTTGATCGCATTCCCCACCAGGTTGACCATCACTTGGCGCAACCGCCCCGGATCGCCCACCAGTTGATCCGGCACATCGGGGGGAATCTGACAGACCAGCTCTAACCCTTTCTCGTGCGCCCGCAGGCTGAGTGTCTTCAACGCGCTGCTCAGGCTGTCGCGCAGGTTGAACTCGATGGCATCGAAGTCCAGCTTGCCCGCTTCGATCTTCGAAAAGTCCAGGATGTCGTTGATCACCGCCAGCAGGGATTCCCCCGAGCTTCTCACCATTCCCAGGAATTCTCGCTGTTCGGAGTTGAGTTCCGTCTCTAGCAGCAGCTCAGACATCCCCAGAATCCCGTTCATCGGTGTGCGGATTTCGTGGCTCATATTCGCCAGGAACTCGCTTTTGGAACGGTTCGCCGCTTCCGCCGCTTCTTTGGCCTTCTGCATCTCTTCCGCCGCCTGCTTGCGCTCCGTGATGTCATCCACGGTGCCCACGTAACCTGCTACCGCCCCGTCATCCTCACTCACTGGTGTGGCGCTCGCATGCATCCACAGAACCTCGCCCCGCGGTGTGAGCACCCGGAAGTCTCTCGTGAACTCTCGGCCTTGCCGCGTCGCTGCCCCCCACGCCTCGCGCATGGCTTCCCGGTCCTCCGCATGCACCGCGCGCAGCCAGCCAAAGCCGAGGCTCTCTTCCAGCGTCAGTCCGCTGATCGCGCACCAGCGTTCGTTCGCGTACACGGCTTGCCCTACTGCGTCAGTCTGAAAAATCCCCACCGGCGCCGAGGTGCTCAGCGATCGGAACCGTTTCTCGCTGCCCCGCAGTTCGGCCGTGCGTTTCTCCACTTCTCCTTCGACGAGCTCGTTCGAGGCCTCCAGTTGCGCCCGCTGCGAGGCAATGTCATGCATCTCTCGCACGCTCTGGAAGCAGGATTTGAGCAAAAAAATGTCTTCAAAAATCACCCAGCCCGCATGTTCAACCCACCTCCACGGGCTGGCCGTCAGCACCCCGAACACCGATTGCGGCCAGAACACCCCGCGCAGAAAGTGGTCCACCGCCACGATCAACGTTGCCGGCAAAAACACCCGCCAGTCCCGGTAAAACGCCAGGATGGCCAGCGACCCGAACACGTGGAAATGGGTTTCGATTCGCCCGCCTGTCAGGTGAATCAGCAGCGCCGACATCAGCATCTGCGCTGTCGCAATCACATACCGCGTCAATGCAGCGCCCGGCCGCAAAATCGCCAGCGCCACCGGAAACGCCGTAATCAACGCGCCCAGAAAGATGGCCGCCCACACGTGGAT